>Ga0214473_10000109_pt1 | contig 117056 bp, 123 predicted proteins | sample RVTome_7_FD_203509 | JGI IMG/M metagenome (GOLD analysis project Ga0214473, IMG submission 203509) | Soil microbial communities from uranium-contaminated site in the Upper Colorado River Basin, Wyoming, United States - RVT98D197 | ecosystem: Environmental > Terrestrial > Soil > Contaminated >...
ACTATCTTGTCTATTATCCTCCTCAGGTGCGTATCGTCCTTGAAGCGCGCGTCCGTGACCTCGAGTTTCCCGCGCCTCTCCACGTATATCTGCCTGTAAGTGTTGACAAGGACATCCGAGACCGTGGAATCGGCGAGAAAGGGCTCGAGGGGCCCGTATCCGAGGACCTCGTCCTGTATCTCCTCGAAGAGCCTGGCCCTTTCCCTGAGGTTAAGGGGTATGCTCTTTTCCTCTGCAAGTATCTTCTCTATTATCCGGCGTATCTCCTGCTTGAGCTGCTCCCTCTCGACGCTCTCCAGCAGGTTCAGGTCCATGAGATCGAGGAGCTTGTCCTGGGTCCTGATCTTCAGCTCCTGGTACTCGTTCGTCCTCGTGAATTTCTCTATTTTTGCCTTGAGGGCGGGTATGGCCGAAGAGTTCAATTCGCGCACCGGTTCCCTTTCTTTAACGCTCTTTCTCGCGAAGGAGCTTTTTCAGGAAATTCCCCCTCTCCCGTTCTCCATCCTTTCCCTTCATGAAAACGGAAGCGAGCTCTCTTATGCTCTCCCCGACAGCCGTCCGCCGGCCGAAGGCCGCGAGGACCCTTCCCTGGTTAATCGAGTTCATCGTGCCGTAATAATCGTTGGGGACCGTCCAGAAGACCTTCCGGCCAAGGCTCTTTTCGGCCTCGTCGAGCGATATCATCGATTTCTTCTGATACCTGTTCACGATGACCTTCACTCTCTCCGGCTCGGGATAGCCGAGCCGCTCGAATATCTCGCAGAGCCTCTTTAAATTGATTATGCAAGGGATGCTCAAGACCCCCACAAGAAGGAGGGTGTCACAGATCTCCAGCAGCTTCAGCACCATATCGTTCAGCGAATGTCCGCAGTCCGCCACCGTTGTCTCGAAAGTGGAGCGCATGTGCTCAAAGAGGGTCTCGAAGACCTCCGGGGTGGCCCCCTCAATGGCATCTATCCGCGTTGGCCCGGGGAGCACATGCACCCCGGAGGCGTGCTTTGAGAGCACGCTCAGAAGGTAGGCCGAATCGAGCCGGGCGATGTCCCTGGCGATCTCGCCCCAGTGAAAGGCGGATTTAATGTCCATGAAGAGCGGCACCTCGCCCAGGAGGAGGTTCGCGTCCACAAGCGATATGGGCCGCTTTCCGTTCAAGGCCCCAAAGGTGGCGGCGATGTTCACGGCAAGGGTCGTCGTCCCCACCCCGCCCTTTCCCCCCATCACGCAGAAGAGCTTCCCTTTTTTTTGCTGCTCTCCGCCCCGGGCCGCTGCTGCGCGCCTCTCCTTGAACCTCATCAGAGAAGAGCGCACCTCATCTCTCTTCAGGGGATGGGGCAGGAATTCCCTCGCTCCGGCCCGGAGCGCGCCGAGAAGTATCTCGGATTCGGTCCTCTCCGAGGTGAGGAATATCTCCGAGGCGGGATGTGAGCTTTGCAGCGCCTGTACGAGGCGGAATTCCTTTTGGGGCTCGCCGCCCAACTCCATTATCAGGAGGTCGCATTCGTACGCCTCCGGCTCTCCCGGAGAGTGGATATGGGGCAGGACCCTGAAACCCGGCACGGAGGCGATTATCTCCTTCAGGTCACCTGCTATCCCGGGAGATTTTACTGCAACCTTGATGGTGTAAGTGCTTTCTCGCATTTTCATCCCCTATTGGACCAGCACAGGTATTTCAGGCAGGAGGGAAGAAATCCCCCCTCCGGGGTTCGTTTCAGAGCATTCCGGCATAAAATATATGGCCTTCTGCTTGCATGACGCAGGGTTGCCGTCCAGATTTTCCAGACTGAAATCCGCCACGAACTCGTCCCAGCAAGTATCATCCGGAGCCTCGGGGTTGGAACATGTCCACAGGCGGCCCTTAACGGGGTTGAACATCTTTTTGGGATAAACTTCCGGGTTGCAGCTTTGCCCCATGCCGGCCTCTGTCATCCAGACCACGTTCACCTCTATTGCTCCCAAAACTTTCCTGCAGGTTTGAGGAGAATTTTCGCAGTCCACAACAGGCAGCGTCAGCGGCCAGGGCTTATCGGGCATGGTGTCCGCGTCCTCCGGGTCGTCAAGGCCTGCGGCCAGCCAACAATCTCTCAGTATATTAGAAGCATTCTCCACGACGCCGTTCGTCGTGGATATCGAGCTATAAAGTTCTACCGGGCCCGGATTTCCTGCGCAGATAAGATCTCTTATGGAAGGGGCATTCGCAGAGTTTTCGCACTCGCTGAAATTCGTCCATTCGGCCGTATCGCTTGTATCGGGGTACATCATTCCGACATTGCAGCCATCCTCGATGCTCTCTTTACAGAGCGCGATCGGCTGGTCAAAACTGATCGGGGGATAAGCACTTACATATGCAACAGCTTGCGATTTCACCTCAAAGCCAGAGTAGTCGGATGAACTGTCTATCAATCCGAATATCCCGGCCAAGAAAGACGCCGCGGGAATTTCCGGGCCCCTGTGAGCGGCCACGCGCACTGCATTCACGATTCTATCGTCCGCGTCGATCTCCTCGAGGGTGGGCCATCCTCCCGCCCATATCGGGGAGGGCTCCAGGGATGAATTGGGAGTGAAGACGCCTTGTCTCCCGTTGTCGTCCACGCAACTGAAGCACCAGTGTCCCCGCTCAACATCCTCTTCGAGGACCTCAACCGCAAAGCTGTCGCTGAAATTATCCGTTGCCGCCTCGGCGGCTATCTCGTTTGCCCCTTCGTTCACCGAGCCGTCCTCGCCATATAGAAAACGGGCCCCGGCAAGCGCGCCAGCGTCGGCCGCATTTGTGAGCTCGTTTCTCACCACCAGGAGGTGTGGGATGTCTATCGCAAGGGCCGCTATCCCTATCAATATGAAAAGCACAAAGGCGATGAACACGGCGGTGGCCCCGCGCCTGCCTTCCGTCATATTCTTACTCGCATCTCATTACCGTCTCGGCGGTAATGGGTACAGCGCCGGGAATAATTTTTCCGAAGACTTTTCCAAAATCCGGCACGAGGATAAATTGATACATATAGGAAACCTTTACGCTTATCTCATCCCCCGACTCGACGCATATCTCCGGGACTTCGATTGCGGGAGAAACCCCTCCAGGGCTGATAAGGGGGTTTCCGCCCAGGTACCCGTTCACCCTTTCCTCTATTTCATCGACTGTAAGCGGGTTGCGCTCCCCCGTTGAGGGGTCCATCCTGAAGACTATCCCGGTCCGTGCGCCCTCCCTGCTCGCGTTCGTTATGACGGCCTTGTCGTAAAGGGCAAGGCCGAATTCGATGATGCCCGCCACAATGAATATGAGCAGAGGGAGGATAAGGGCGAATTCCAAGGCGGCCCCGCCCAGGGCATCCCTCAAGGTCCTCATCGGGCCTATTCCCTTATTACTCCGAGAGTATACGCCTCGCGCCCCTCGGGTTCCTTCTCGAAGCTTTCGATATATTTTTTCATCGCTCCCGCCGCCGCCCGGTTGTCGAGACCCGTAACGGGCTCCAGGTCCTTCGGGGCGTCGGGGTCCAGTATCTGGTTCTGATTTGCCAGCCTGTAAGAGTTCCCGTAGTCCTCCTCCAGCCGGGTCGTAGAGCAGGCGGCGAGGACAAAACAAAATATCGCCATCAAAAGAGCATATCTATGCATTCTTCTCCTCCAGTCAGGGTATTAGATAACCGAATTCCCCTTCGAGGCCGGAGGTCTTTTCCCGGCCTTTCCCGGCCGCTTTTTTCGGGAGTATCGGCTTCCTTTCCTCCGGCATATCGCTCCCCTCCAGTTCGCCCATGAGATAGAACTCGAAATCGTCGGGCCCGCTGTACTTGTCCGTCGGGAGGGTCTTTCCCGCGGCATCGAAAGGCCTTACAAGGTGCGGGGTCGCTATCACGAGAAGCTCGCTCTCGTTCTTCCGGAACTCGCTGCTCCTGAAGAGGGCCCCGAGCACGGGGATGTCGCCCAGGACCGGGAATTTGGAGACCACTTCGCGGACATCGTCCTTGAGGAGGCCTGCTATCGCGAAGCTCTGCCCGTCCTCGAGTTCTATCGTGGTGGATACCCTTCTTGTGGTCAGCCCCGGGACCACAAAGCCGCTCAGGGAGACTGCCGTCGTGAAGTCCAGTTCCGACACCTCCGGGGCCACCTGCATGCTGATCTTCCCGTTATCGAGGACCGTGGGCGTGAAGGCAAGCCCCACGCCGAAAGGCTTGTAATCTATCGTGACCGTCTGAAAGCCCTGGGGCACGGGGATGGGGAACTCTCCGCCGGCAAGGAAGTTGGCCGTTTGGCCGCTGAGCGTAAGAAGGGTGGGCTCGGCCAGCACTCTCAAGAGCCCGTTCTCCTTCAAGGCGTCTATGAAAAAAATCCAGGAGGTATCATCGGAGACAAAATTAAAGATCCCGTTTACGCGGCTTGAGACGTCAAAAACAAGCGCGTCCGCGCCGGGCACTACAATCCCGTCCAATGTTTTATCGCCAAGGAGGGATTGCTTCACGGAGCTCAAATTATTCAGAAGAGACAACCCGATCTTGCCTGAGCCCGACAGGGAATTGAAATTTACCCCGAGCCTCCTCAAAAGGCTCCTTGATATCTCCGATACCCGCACCTCGAGCATCACCTGGTGGACCCCGCCCACCTGGAGCATGTTCAGGACCTTCTTGGGGGCGTAGGATTCCGCGACCGCCGCGGCCTGGGCGGCATTGGCGGCGCTCGAGACCGTCCCCGTGAGCGTCACGTGGTCATGGCTTGAGATTGCCCGGATATTGGTCTCCCCGGGCATGATCTCGTGGAGCTTTTCCTTCAAGCGGGTCATATCGGGCGAGACCTGGACGTCATAGACGAGGTACGCCCTGTCGCCCGTGTCCCATATGGTCAGGTTCGTAAGTCCCGGGCCCTTTGCGGCGAGATAGATCTGCTGGGGAGAAAGCACCAGTGCGTCCGCAACCTCCGGGGCGGCCACCGAGACCCTTTTCACCGGGACGGAGGTCTCGATGACGAGCGACTTTCCCATCGTTAGGTTGATCTTTTGTGGCGACCTCATTTCCGCCTGTCTCTCCTCTGCGAGCCCGGTGCCGGAGAGCATAAGGGCAAGGATTCCGTAGACGAAAAGCATGATATGCACGGGTTTCCGCATCATGTTTCTATTCACCCCCCTTAACTTGGACCTCATTTACAGTGCTGCCCCTTATGATCTCCACCATCTGCATTTTGGGTGGCTCGGCCTCGGCCTTCTGGACGTAAATAATCTCTTTTCTAATGATCACCCGGGTCTTCTGCGGGACCTCTACATGCCCGGATGCGAGCATGGTCGATATATTTGCCCCCCGCGTTGCCACGTTCTTTGTGTCCCCGTAATTCCTCAACGCAAGCTGGAGGGTTTTCCCCTCGGCGGCGGCAAGCGCAAGGACCTCTGCCTCCTCGGGCGAGACTTCGAGCGTGATGACGTCAACCGGGGAGGGCTTCCCCTGCTTGCTCTTGTTCTCCATCTCGGTGCCCACGGCAAGGACCAGTATGTTCTGCAGAATGGTCTTTGTAAAAGGGTTCGAATCTCCCTGGCCGGTCCTCCGAAGGGAAACAAGAACATCCACCCTGTTGCCCGGGTGAATGAACCCCGATACCCCTTTCACCTTGTCCACGTGTATGGCCATGGCCCTCTTGTCCTGGGAGATTACTGCCGCCACCCCGCCGCTGGCGATCCCCCTCGGGGCGAGCCTCGATTCAATTATGGGCTCGTTGCCCTTTATCGCCGATATGACGACTCTTCCGTCGAGGAGTTTCGGATCGCTGTAATAGCCCGAGGGGAGCGCATTCTTAAGCATCGACGCCGTCCTGATCATCTCCTTGCTGAGCGGGGTGCCCCAGGAAAGGTCCGCCGCAGCAACAGCGACCATGATGGTCTCCTGCACCGGGCCGTTCGCCTTCTCCTGGAGCCAGTTGTAGGCCATTACACTCGTGGCGAGGGCGATTATTAACGTGACCCCCGGCAGAATCAAAGCCTTGTATTTCCTCATAGGGCCTCTCCTTTGGTTGATTTCCTCGCCGTCAATTGAAAAAAATCCCTTCCGGCCTGAAAAGGGCCAATAGAGTGCCCGCCGCGATGGCCGGTGCGTAATAAATACGGATGCTGCCCGACTCCCCGCCTTCCATGCAGACGAAATCCTTTGTTATCAGGAAATGCTTCAGAGCGAAAAGATATTTTTTCAGGACCTCTCCGAGACCGCCCCTTAAAACCAGCAGGACCAGCCCGTAAATGCCCCCGATAACGGCGGCAAACAGGAACGCGACCAGCACTTCGCCCGCTCCTATGAGGGCGCCCACGGCCCCCATGAGCTTCACGTCCCCCGCCCCCATTCCTAAAAAAATATAGGGCGCGAGGAGGACGGCGATTCCCGCCGCGATCCCCTTAAAGCTGAAAAAGAGGCCGCTCATCCCGGCGCTCCCCGCATGGAGGGCGAGGCCCGCCGCCATGGCGGGAAAAGTCAGCGCGTTCGGGACCCTCCCTGTCCGGAGGTCCGCGAAGACCGCTATTATCAATATGATGGCAAGAATTATTTTTGTCATGAGAATCACTTTTAAAAGGGGGCGGGGAGAGCCCCGCCCTGTTTTACTCTTAGCCGCCGGTTCCAGGAACCTTCTTCAGCTCCTCGGTGACCTTTCCGAATACATTGCTGATCTCCGTTCCAAGCAAGGTAGCCGCGCCGATGATGGCTACCGCTATAAGGGCGATTATCAACGCATACTCGGCGGCGTGGCCGCCTTCCTCATCCCGGAAAAACCGGACAATCCTTTCCATAATGCCACCTCCTTTCTTTTTATTGCCTAAATTCTCGTACGTTTTTGCCGGGCGGTCTATGGCCGGCGTTGCTTTTTCGGAAACATTTATTGCTAAGTTTTGAGAGTCTGAGGAACTGAAAAATCCGCGCCTCAGGCGCGGATGGAGGACATGTACTCCCTCGGAGTGCAGCCGGCATATTTTTTGAACTGCTTGAAGAAGGTCGAATAATTGCCGAAGCCGGACTGGGCGGCTATAAGGACGAGGTCCCCCCCCGCGGCCCCGTTCTTGATCAGCTCTTTCGCCCTGGCCACTTTAAGGAAGGAGACGAATTTCATCGGGCTCATCCCGGTGTGCCTGGAAAAAAACCGGCAGAAATAGAACCTGGTGAGCCCGGCTTCGCGGGCGAGCTCATCCAGCCTGATATTGCCCGGGAGGTTCTCGTCTATATACTGGACCGCCTTGAGGAAGTTGAGGGGCTTGTCCGTGGTGGCGCTCGGCCGGATATTCTCCTCCGGCCGCTCAAGGACAAGGGGCGACCTCTTCTCGCCCGAATGCCTTTTATAAAAGAGCAGATTGCGCACGAACTCCTGGAGCTCGATTATATCCACAGGTTTTGTGAAATGCTGTCTTGCCCCCGCCCTGAAGGCCTCGGCGGACCTGTCCCTGTAACCGTCCGATATAAAAAGGATGGGGACGTCCGGGCAGCGCCGCTTCACGTTCCTCAAGACCTTGAGCCCGCGCTCGAACTCAACCCCGCAGTCCACTATAATGAGGTCCGCGGAAAAGCTCCCCGGGTCTCCCGCAAGTTTTTTCAATGAAAGCGCCTCTATGCGTTCGTCTTCCACCCTCAAGGCCTGAAAGACCTCCCGGCACCCTCTTTCCGCCGCGAATACAATGGGGCCTTTGCCCTCTCGCACTACCGTCATCTCAATTAAATGATATAGGCGCGCGCGGAAGGCGCAATGGGAGTTTTTGCCTTTTTTCATTCATAATTTGTTCTTTAGGCCCTAACCCTTCAATGCGAGCGGACTGCGCAGGGAATCCTGGTATGAGGTGGGCGTAAAGCCGGTTTGCCTCTTGAACTGCCTGATAAAAGTGCCGAGGTCGTTAAAGCCCAGATCCAGCGCAAGCAGAGAGACATTTGAATCTCCCCTCTCCAGATGCTTCTTTGCGAGTTCTATCCTTGAGAAGGTCACGTATTTCATCGGGCTCATTCCCGCGTGCTTGAGAAAGAGGCGGCAGAAATGGAACTTGCTCATCCCGGCCTGTCTGGCAAGGCGCTGGAGGTTTATCTTTTCCGTGAGGCTCTCCTGAATGTACTGGATCGCCCTGAGGACGCCGAGGGGCAAATCGGTGCTGGCCGGGCCCGAACAGACTTCCGGGGGCTCATCCGCCCTGAACATGGAGCGCCTCTCCCTCGATGTCCTCTTTACTGAAAGGAAGTCCTCTATTTTCTTTCCAAGCGCGAGCAAGTCGAAAGGCCTTTCGACGAAATCCCTCGCGCCCGCACGGAGCGCCGCGATGACCGTCTCCTTCGACCCGCTTTCGACGATGAAGATGACCGGCAGGTCGGGCCGGTCCTCCTTGATCCCGCTTAAAACCCGCAGCCCTTTCTCCTTATCGAAGCCGCAGTCCAAGAGTACGAGATCGGCATCCGATCCGATCACCGCCCCGGCATTCTTGAAACGGCACACGATTGTCCGCTCGCCCCTGAGGAGCATCGTCTCATATACGGATGACTGCCCGCTTTCCGCAATTACCCAGACAGTGCCCTTGCCGGGCGGTACGGTGCTTAAGAGAAAATTTGACGGATCGCCTCGGGCAACTCTTATTTTTCTTACGGAAATGCTTTTTTCCATTTCCATTCTTGCTTTGCACGGGATTTTTTAAAAAAAGCTCAATTCCGGAAGATGCTGCGGTTTTCTATTTTAATTTAGCAGAGTTAATGGTTTTGTCTATGTCATTTATTGCTTTTTTTTATGTAATTTGTTGCTCGGTTGCGCCTCGGGCCTGGAGAGGGGGGAAACAAGAACGGGGGCCCTCCGGCCCCCGTCTGCCTGAATTCGACTCAATAATTATTGGACTATATCGATCGCGTCCACGGGGACATAATAGTTGGTCGAACCCGAATTCTTTTGCCTTTTTACGAGGATTTTGATCGTGTGCGGCCCGGAGGTGAGGGCAAGGTTCGAATAGACCGGCTGCTGGTAGAGCCGCGTGGGAGAATAAAGGTCCACTGTCTGCTTGAAAACGCCATCAATATAGATGTCGGCCTTGCCCAGATTGTTGCTCTTTCCGGATATCCAGAGGACGCCTGTGCCCTGGAATGTATATGTGGCGGTTGCATTAGCCTGGTTTGACGCTTTTAAATTCCCACCGCTCAAAGAGGGGTTCGAATAATTCCTCCAGGTCCCGGCATATGAAAGCCGGCCCTCTTCACTTCTCGTCTTCTGGGGAGAGGGAAGGAGAAGGGACTCATACGCGTTAAGCCTCCCCTTCGTAAGGACCGGCACGCCCAGATAATCGGTCCCCTGCAGGAGTTTCCAGATAAGCTCCCAGTTCTCCTGCGAGAGGTCCCGGGAGAGTATGAGGGCCGCCGCGCCGGATACATGAGGGGTGGCCATCGAGGTCCCGCTGAATGAGGCGTACTGATTGTTGGGGACCGTGCTGAGGACGTTTACGCCGGGCGCCGCAATGTCCACGCTCGCGTTCCCGTAATTTGAGAAGGAGGCCCGGAGGTCGTTATGGTCCGTGGCCGCTGCCGATACGAGGTCTGCGAGATTGTAACTGGACGGATAGAAAGGATTTGCGTCGTTATTGTCTCCGATCCCGTCCAAGCCGCCGTTTCCGGCCGCGGCTACGAAAAGGAGGCCCGAGTTCCTGATGGCGTCCTCGACGGACCTGCTGTATCCGCCCCCGCCCCAACTGGCGTTCAGTATCCGGGCCCCGTTCCGGGCCGCATACTGGATGGCCTCTATGGAATCGCCGTCCGAGCCCGTGCATAAAATACCGCCAAGGAACCGGAGGGCCATGAGTTTTACGTTCCAGTTGACCCCGGCCACACCGGTCCCGTTATTTCCCACGGCCCCTATCGTGCCCGCCACATGGGTGCCGTGCTTGCAGGTATTCGTATCGTCCGGATTGGAGTCGTTGGAATAGAAGTCCCATCCGTGTATGTCGTCCACATAGCCGTTTCCGTCGTCGTCGATATTATTTCCGGCTATCTCGCCGGGGTTGGTCCAGAGATTGGCGGCAAGGTCCTCATGTTCCAGGTCGATCCCCGTATCTATAACCCCCACTACGACCTGGTCGCTTCCAGTGGCTATATCCCACGCCTCAGGGGCATCGATATCGGCGTCAGGAGTGCCCCCGGTCTGCCCCGTGTTATTCATTCCCCAGAGGCTCCCAAAGCTCGGGTCATCGGGAATGGCATCGGGATACCTGATATAATTGGGTTCCGCGTAGAGCACAGCGCGGTTTTTAAGAAGAGCTTTAACGGCCTCGGGCACGGCAGTGCCGGCGGGGAGTTTCACCCTCATGAGGTTGTTAACGATCCCGTATTTTTTTATGACCTCGCCGTTTACCTGTTCGAGGGCGGCTTTTATGTCCGCATCCAATGCCCCTCCGCTGAATTTTACAAGGACCTCCCCGTCTTTGTATTCGGCCGCAAGTACATCTCCCGCCGCAAATAAAAAGAGAGAAAAAATCAGAATGGATCCCCAGATTCCATTTTTACGCATGTCCCCTCCTTCTCCCCCGGCGGGATATTTTCTATCCCGCCCCGAAAGGTTTGTAGAAGTATTCTATAGTTTCCCCGTGCCCCTGTTCAAGAGCAATTTTCGCCCTTCTACGGAGCAATTTTATACTAAAGAGAAGAATCGATTATAAACATGGAACGGCTTGACTAATGCTCAGAAAATGTTATTATTCCCTCATAAGATGCATCCCCTTTTTACGCACAGCTTTTCTCCAGTCCCCTTCAAGGCATGCCCGCCAGGCCTGCCCTTTCGATAAATCCCGGCAGCCAGAGGTTGCCCTGGGCCGTGTTCATCCACGGGCTGGGCATCGGGAGCGAAATATGGGAGGAGCCCCGGCGGACCCGAATACTAGGCGGCCTCTATCCGCTTTCAAGCCTCTTGAGAGAGCGGGGAGAGCTCAGGACCCTCTTCCATGATTTCCTGGAACGGGGGTTCACGACAGTCAATTGGAACCAGGAACGCCCCGTCGGGGCGATCGAATACCCGCTCCGGGAATTGCGGGACGTTATCTCCGCCCTCAGGGCCAAAAAACCGCCGGGGATAATCCTGATAGGGCACAGCAGAGGGGGAATCGTGGCGAGAAAATACCTGGAAACCGGAAAAAACGAGGACATAAAGGCATACGTAAGCATAGCCTCGCCCCATCAAGGCTCTACAATGGCAAAGTGGCAGAAATTCATAAAACCGGTCACTTCCTGCATAAAACCCTTCATAAGGGAGGACTCGAAATCGACTTACATGAAGGCGGTCCGGCGCATGATCGGGTTCATCGAGAGCCCGGCGGTCAGGGAACTCCTGCCGGACTCTCCCCTCCTCGTCCCGCCCAGGAGGCCGGCCGGGGATTTCGTATCTCTCTCTATTGGGGGAAAGAGACCCCTTTCATTCAACGTCCTGGGAGTTAAGTTCCCTTGTACCCTTGGAGAGGTATTCCCTGTGGGGGGCCTGCTCCCTGAAGAATTGAGGGAGGGGCTTGGCGACGGGCTGGTCTCCGCCCGGAGCGCCGTTTATCCCTTCTCTTCCTGGCACGCCGATTTCCACTTGAACCATGTGGAAGTCCTTTTCGATAAAGAGGCAAGGCGGAGTATACTCGCAAGAATTCCCGCGGATTAAAAAGATGCTCTATTTGGCCCTTCTTCTAATAATCGCGTCAGGAGCTTATTTATTCCATGCCGTCCGGAAATTAAAATACCTGGACCGTGAGCTCAGCTCTTCGCAGGCCCGTAATACCCGTCTGCTGGCCTTCGAGGATACCTGTACCCTTCTCGCCTCGAGCGCCTCGATCGGAAACAGGATCTCGCTGATAGAGGCCCTTCTGGACGGGGCCAAATCCCTTGCGGGCTCGCAGACGGCCGCAGTTCTCCTTTTTGAGGACAACGGGTTTTATTCCTCATTAAAACCGGATGATACCCCCCTTGAAGATCCGGCTGAGCCCGCTGAGGAACTCGAGCGACTGGCGCGGGGGGCCGGCTCGAAAGCCCCCCTCATCCTCGACTCCCCGATATTAAAAAATACGTTGATAGTACCCCTTTTATTAAAGAATGAGCATCTGGGAAAGCTCCTTGTCGCGAAGAAGCCGCGGCCTTATACGGAGGAGGACGCGGAATTTCTGACGAGCCTCGGCACCCAGGCCGCCCTTGCCTTGAAAAAGATGTCGAGCGAGTCGGCCCTGGAGGGGCTTGCCATTAAGGACAGTCTTACGGGCCTCTTGAACCACAGGGCTTTTCAGGAAAAACTCGATTCGGAACTGGACCGGGCAAGGCGCTTCTCCCATCCCCTGAGCCTGCTCATAACCGACATAGATGATTTTAAAAAGTTCAATTCCGCCTACGGGCATGAGTCGGGAGACGGCGCGCTTAAAAAAATAGCGCGTATGATAAGCGAGAGCATACGGGGCATAGATTTCGCGGCCCGGTACGGCGGAGAGGAATTCGCGGTCCTCCTTGTGGAAAGCTCGCCCGAGAACGCACTGAAGACGGCAGAGCGGATAAGGGAGTGCGTCCTCTCCGGGGATTTCGAAGGAGGAAGGCTCACCGTAAGCATCGGGCTTGCCGCCTATCCCGCCCAGGCCCGGGATAAAGAGGAACTCTTGAGGGAGGCGGACGGAGCCCTTTACGTGGCAAAGAAGAGGGGAAAAAACAGGGTCATGAGCGCGGATAAACTCTCAATAACAACCTGAGGTGAAAAAGCACACCCGTAATCTTTTCTAATCCTTCTCAAACGGCGCGATGACGCAGGAGAGGACCATATTCGTAATGCTTATGACAAGGGCGCCCTCCAGGGCGGGCAAGAACCCCTTTACGACAAGGCCCAGATCGAACGCGCCGGAGAGCCAGGCCGTGAGCATGAGCATGAGCGCGTTTATCACAAGCGCGAAGAACCCAAGGGTGAGGACCAGGAGCGGCAGGGAAAAGAGCTTCACAACGGGCTTTATTATCGCGTTCACGAAGCCGAAAATTATCGCTGTGACCAGCATCATCCACCATTTCCCCGTAAACGCGATCCCCTCTATCAATTTTACGGCGAGAGCGAGCGAGACCGCGTTCACAAGGATTTTAAGGAGAAGGTGTTCCATTCAGAGGTCCGCCTTGAGGGGACATTCCGAGCAAACCGGCCTGGGCCTGCAATAATATTTCCCGAGCCTCACAAAAAGGGCATGGTATTCGTTGTAGAGCTTTGAGTTTCTCCCGAGCGCGTTATGGAATTTCTCCTGGCATCCGGAATACGGCTCGTCCGCCCCGAGTAATTTATGGCGGGAGAGGACGCGTTTCGTGTACGCGTCTATTACGAAAACGGGCTTGCCGAGGGCGTAAAGGAGGATTGAGTCCGCCGTCTCCTCGCCCACGCCTTTCACGGAGAGGAGCTTTTCCCGTAAAAGCGACGTATCCTCTTGTTGCATCCTCTCCATATCGCCCCCGTATTCTTCCACAAGAAAACTCATGAAGGCCTTTAGCCTTTTTGCCTTCACGTTGTAGTACCCCGAGGGTTTTATAAGTTTTGCAAGCCTTTCATTGGACATCCGATATATTTTAATGGGATCGAGGGCGCGGGCTCTCTTTAAATTATTTATCGCTTTCTCCACATTCTGCCAATTCGTGTTCTGCGTGAGGACCGCCCCCACGGCCACCTCGAAGGGCGTCTCGCCCGGCCACCAGTGCTGGGGGCCGAAGGCCTGGAAGAGCTTCGCGTATATTTTTTCCAATTTCCCGTTTTCCATTTTAATAATAATGGCTTAAATAAACTTATGATATATTATAAACATGCTTGATGCCCGATTTGTAAGGGAAAACCCCGAGAAAATAATGCAGGCCATGGAAAAGCGCGGCTTCGATTTCAACCTGCCGCACTTCTTCGCCATCGAAGAGGAAAGGCGCGTCCATATCAAAGACACGGACGAACTGAGGGAGAAGAGAAACCGTGTCTCGGAGGAGATAGCAACCCTTAAGCGGGAAAAGAAGGACGCCTCCCGGCTGATAGATGAGATGAAAGGCGTTTCCGCAAAGATCAAGGAGATGGAAGAGCACCTCAAGACCGTGGAGGAGAAGATAGCCGAATTCCTCCTCACCGTACCCAACCTTCCGCACGACTCGGTCCCGGTCGGAAAAGACGAGACGGGGAACGTGGAAGTGAGGAGATGGGGCGAGCCGCGAGAGTTCGATTTCACCCCGCTAAACCACTGGGACATAGCGGAGATGCACGATATAATCGATTTCGAGAGGGCATCGAAGCTGGCGGGAGCCCGCTTTGCCCTCCTCAAGGGCGCGGGGGCCAAACTCGAAAGGGCGCTCATGAATTTCATGCTGGACCTGAATACCTCAAAGGGCTATAAAGAGATATTCCCGCCAATACTTGTGAACCGCGAGACAATGACCGGCACGGGCCAGCTCCCCAAGTTCGAGGCGGACCTCTTCAGGACCGCAGACCCCGAGCTTTATCTCGTCCCCACGGCGGAGGTCCCTCTCACCAACATCCACCGCGAGGAGATACTCGGAGAGAAACAATTGCCCATTTATTTCACCGCATACACGCCGTGTTTCAGGAGGGAGGCCGGCTCCTACGGCAAGGACACGCGCGGCCTCATCCGCCAGCACCAGTTCAACAAGGTGGAGCTTGTAAAGCTTGCGAAACCCGAGGACTCCTACGATGAGCTTGAAAAGCTCACGCAGGACGCCGAGGACATCCTTCAGCGGCTCGGGCTTCCGTACCGGGTGATGCTCCTTTGCGCCGGGGACATGGGTTTCGCCTCGGCCAAGACCTATGACATAGAAGTCTGGCTCCCCGGGCAGGGCAGGTACAGGGAGATATCCTCGTGCTCCAATTGCGGGGACTTCCAGGCGAGGCGGGCCGAGATCAGGTTCAGGCGGGAAGGGAAAAAAGGGACGGAATTCGTCCATACCCTTAACGGCTCCGGGCTCGCCATCGGAAGGACCCTTGTCGCAATCCTCGAAAATTACCAGCAAAAAGACGGAAGCGTCCTCATCCCCGATGCCCTGAGGGGGTATGTAGGGGTGGAGAGAATAGGATAAAAAAGGAAAGGCGGGGCGGCGAGGGCGTTTTCGAAAATTTAAATTCGATAATTATTAAAGCCAGCCTGAATGTTTGTTCAGTTTTAATGCGAGTGGAAAAGATTTTCCAAAATTCCCAATGGCGAGTCATCACATTTAAATGACATCTCAGGTTAAATTTTCTCTTCCGCCCCCGCCCGCCCCGCCGTTCAGCAGTTCGTTTTTCTTTTTACTTTTGAAACATTTACAAAGAAGATGGGGTAGGATGGGGCGAAAACTGAGGCCCGCTTTTATTGTGATAATTACGAGCAGATCATGCGCGGGTGAGAGCCCGCGCATTATAATGTTCTGGGTCCTTGCGAGCCATTTCAGCTCAGTTCTGAGGCCCGCCACCCACAGCTTCCCTTCAACTTTGGAGGAAATGGTTTTTTAGGGCGTTATTTCCGTCCCAACGCCTTCTTTTGTAAAAATCTCCAGTAAAAGGCAATGGGGGAGGCGGCCATCGAGTATATGGGTCTTTCCGACCCCGGCCTTGAGCGCGCCCAAACACGCCTGCACCTTGGGTATCATCCCGCCCGAGACCGCGCCCTCGTCGATCATCTTCAGGGCCTTCTTGGCGCTTATGGTGGAGGTGACCTTTCCTTTCTTGTCCAGGATGCCCGGGACATCCGTAAGCAGGATGAGCTTTTCGGCCTTGAGGGCGCCCGCCAGCGCCGCCGCCACATAATCGGCGTTTATGTTCAAGCTCTCTCCCTTTGGCCCCATGCCGATGGGGGAGACCACCGGGATGAAATTTTTCTCTTCCAGATTGGCGAGCACGGAGGTGTCCACCTCTTTCACCTTGCCCACGAGCCCCAGGTCTATGATCTCGTCCTCGCCGGTTTCGGGAGAGCGCCGCTTTACGACCTTTTTTTCCGCCCTGATAAGCGAGCCGTCTTTGCCGGAAATGCCGACCGCGCCCCCGCCGTGAGAATTTATCAGCGAGACGATCTCTTTGTTTATGAGACCGCCCAGCACCATCTCCACGATGTCCATAGTCTCGGCGTCGGTCACCCTTTGGCCGTGGACGAACGAGGGCTCCTTACCCAGTTTCTTCATCATCTCGCTTATTTTCGGACCGCCCCCGTGCACCACCACGGGGTGGATTCCGATGAAATTCAAGAGCACGATATCCTGTGCGAAGGCGTCCTTCAGGGCGCTGTCCACCTGCGCGGCCCCGCCGTATTTGATCACGAACGTCTTCCCGTAGAATTTCTTGATGTAAGGCAGGGCCTCTATGAGGATATTCGCCTTTTCTATCAGCGCTTGCATACGGATTTTATACCAGAAACAGGGAAACTTTGCATACCGAGACCGATTCCTTTCCCTTAGATGGTTCTTTTTCCTTTAGTTGAACATTTTGCCCCTCCGGTTTTAAAATATTCAGATGTCGTATGATGTCCTCGTCATAGAAGGCGCCAGGCAGAACAACCTTAAGAACATAAGCCTCAAGCTCCCGCACGACAGGGTGATAGCCGTTACGGGCGTCTCGGGCTCGGGGAAGTCCTCGCTCGCCTTCGACACCATCTTCGCCGAGGGGCAGTGGAGGTTCATAGAGTCCCTTTCCACCTACGCCCGGCTCTTCCTCGAAAAGATGGACAGGCCCGCGGTGGACGCGATACAAAATATCCGCCCGGCAATCGCCCTCGAACAGAGAAACCCCGTCAGGGGCTCCCGCTCCACCGTGGGGACCATAACAGAGCTGTATGACTATTTCAGGCTCCTTTACGCGAAGGCGGCCATACCTTTCTGCCCCAAATGCGGCGCGGAAATAAAAGATTACTCCCCTTCGGAAATTATAAAAGAACTTTTAAAGGGGTATGGAGAAAAAAAGGCCTTCATTATATTTGAAAGCTCCCATATTAAAGAGTCCTTGAAATCGCGAGGCTTTCATCGAGTAATGATCGGCGGCGAGACGGTGGACCTGGACGATGCCCCGGTCCTTCCCTCTTACGAGGTGGTCCTTGACAGGCTTGTAATAAGAGACGAGCCCAGGCTCTCCGATTCCGTCGAGATGGCCTATAAGGAGGGGGGAAGGAGAATGAAGGCCGTCATCGTGGACGGGCCGGCGCTTTCCTTCAGCGGCGGAAATCTTTGCGATGCCTGCGGCGCGGAGCTTGCGGAACCCACGGCGCTCCTTTTCTCTTTCAACCACCCGGTCGGGGCCTGCCCCGCGTGCCGGGGGTTCGGGAATGTCCTTAAATACTCGGAAGAATTAATCATACCGGACCCGTACTTGAGCATACAGGAAGGGGCGATAGAGCCATGGGAAAAGCCTTCCCACAGGTGGTGGAGGAGACAGCTCGTAAAGGCCGCCCCCCAGAACGATATTCCGCTCAACAAGAGGTGGCTGGATTTATCACAGGAAGATAAGGCCCTGGTTTTTAGAGGAGGAAAAGGCTTTTACGGCCTGGACGATTTCTTTGAGGAGCTTGAGGCCAAGCGGTATAAGCTCCACGTCCGCGTCTTCCTCTCCCGGTACAGGAAGGCCGAGACATGCCCCGAGTGCAAGGGGAAGAGGCTCAGGCCCGAAGCGCTCGCTTATAAATTCATGGGCCGGGACATTGCCGAGCTTTGCCAATCGCCCATCGGAGAGCTTTCCGCTCTTTTTGGGGGCATTTCATCAAACGGGAATGAAAAGGGCCTCTCGGCTGAAAAGGCGGGGGTCGTGAAAGAGCCCTTGGGGCAGATAAACTTGAAGCTCGGTTTCCTTATGAGGGTCGGGCTCGATTACCTGGACCTGAACCGGGAAGGGCGCACGCTCTCGGGCGGGGAATACCAGAGGGTGAACCTCTCCAACCAGCTCGCAAGCCGCCTCACCGGGAGCCTTTACGTGCTGGACGAGCCCACAGTGGGGCTCCACCCGAGGGACACTGAAAGGATCGCCTCCATTATGGGAGAGCTATCGGACCTCGGGAATACATTAATAGTGGTAGAGCACGATAAATCCATAATAAGCTCCGCCGATTGGGTCGTGGAACTTGGCCCGGGCGGAGGGCATCTTGGCGGCGAGGTCGTCTTTGCGGGGCCCAGGGAGGAATTTTTAAAAGCCGATACCCTGACCTCGAATTATGTAAAAGGGAATACCTATATCGAGTCTCCCGATAGAAGGAGGAGGCCTGAGAGCATCCTCACCCTCTCCGGCGCGAGGGGGAATAACTTGAAAGAAATAGACCTGAAAATCCCTCTTAATACTTTTACCGTGGTCACCGGGGTATCCGGCTCCGGGAAGAGCAGCCTTGTTGTGGAGACCCTTTACAGGGCGCTTGCCCGGCGCCTCCGGATAGAGCCGGAGTCTCCCCTGCCCTACAGCGCCATCGAGGGGGCCGAAAGAATAAAGGGGGTAAGGCTTATAGACCAGAGCCCCATAGGCAGGACGCCGCGCTCGAACCCGGTGACTTACCTCAAGGTCTTCGACCATATCCGGAAGCTCTTCGCCTCGCAGTTGGAGTCCCGCGCGCACGGCTACGGGCCGGGCTTTTTCTCGTTCAATGTGGCGGGCGGCCGCTGTGCCGTCTGCAACGGCGAGGGCTACCAGAAGCTCGAGATGTATTTTTTCGAAGACCTTTATGTGAAATGCGAAGAGTGCGGCGGGAGCAGGTACGGGAGAGAGGCCCTGAACGTGTTCTATCAGGGCAGGAACATAAGGGACGTGCTCGAGATGACGGTGGACGAGGCCGCCGAGTTCTTCTCCGATGTGCCCCAGGCGGCGGAAAGGCTCAGGCAGATGCGGGATATAGGGCTCGGGTATCTGAGGCTCGGGCAGCCCGCGACAACACTCTCCGGCGGAGAGGCGCAGAGGCTAAAGATCTGCGCCGAGCTCGGGATCGCGCAGATGAGGGATTTCCTCTATGTCCTTGACGAGCCCACGGTGGGCCTCCACTACAGGGACGTGGTCGCCCTCCTCAAGATGCTCCAGCGGCTTGTGGAGAGGGGAAACACCGTGCTCGTGATAGAACATAACCTGGATGTGGTGAACGCGGCCGACCGGGTGATCGACCTGGGTCCCGAGGGGGGGGATAAGGGCGGCTCCATAATTTTCGAGGGCACGCCGTATGACCTCCTGGACGAAAAAAAGTCCTATACGGCGGAGTTTTTGAGGAGACATCTTGCCGAAAGGAAGATAAGCACTTGAAATGATACCCCGGCCTGTTGTAAAACATTTCGTGGTTTTTATAGCGCAAGGGGTACTTTGAAGGCGGATGGCGCTCGCGGAAAGCCCGTCATTGGATCCGTCATTGGAACCAATGAATAGCCCCGCCAGGGATGCCTTCGAGAAGGGGCTCGAACTCTTCGGGACGGGCCAGCTCCTTGCCGCCCTGGGCCAGTTCGAGAGATGCTTCAGCCAGGACAGCTCCAATGCAGTCTGCGAATCCTATATAGCTCTCCTCATAGCCTCCGAAAGGGGACAGCTCCAGAAGGGGCTCGCCATTTGCGAAGAAGCGGTAAGAAAATCCCCCGACGAACCCGTCCTCTATCTTAACCTGGGCAGGCTTTATGTAAGGGCAGGGAGAAGGGGGGAGGCAATAGAGGCCCTGAGGAAATGCCTTGGGATGAGGAATATGCCCGAGGCTATCGCTATCCTGGACAGCCTTGGGACACGCAAGCCGCCCGTCTTCCGCTTTCTTCCGAGGGACCATTTCCTGAATAAATATACCGGGATGTTTTTGAAAAAGGCTGGCTTTAGATAACCCCTCCTGACCTCCCCTTGTAAAGGGGAGGACCTCAAAGATAGATTGGTTTTTTCCCCTCCTTACCAAGGAGGGGCCTGGGGAGGTTAGTAAAATGAGGACCGAGGCGGTTATCCTTGCAAAAACACCCAAAGGATTGCTTTAATAAATAGGACATGCTTAGGGCCATCGAGCAGAAAAACGGCAGGGTCCTCATCCTTGACCAGAGCGAGCTTCCCCACAGGATCAAAGATATAAAATGCGCAAGGTGGCAGGAAGTGGCCTCCTCAATCAAAAGGCTTAAAATAAGGGGCGCTCCGGCCATAGGGATCGCCGCCGCAATGGGCCTGGCCCTCGGGGCCCGGTCCGTGAAGGCAAGCGGTTTTGAGGACTTCATGAGAAAGCTGGCCCCCGTCTTCGAAGGCATCCTCTCCACAAGGCCCACCGCCGTGAATATTAAATGGGCGCTCGAAAGGCAAAAGGGCCTCCTCACAAAGGAAAGAGAAAGGCCGGTTTCGGAACTCAAGGAGCTTCTCTGGAAGGAAGCACAAAAGATATTGGACGAAGACATAGAAGTGAATAAGTCAATAGGGAGATGGGGGGCAAAGTTCATCAAGGACGGTGACGTCGTGCTTACGCACTGCAATGCCGGCGCGCTCGCCACAGGCGGTTACGGGACGGCCACTGCCCCGATATTCGTGGCCCGCGAGCAGGGGAAAAGGATACACGTTGTTGTTGGTGAGACCCGCCCGGTGCTTCAGGGCGCAAGGCTTACCGCGCTCGAGATGAGGGAGGCCGGCATCCCCATGACCCTCATCACGGACAATTGCGCCGGGGCGCTCATGAGGCGGGGCGACATAAGCCTGGCCATAGTGGGCACGGACCGGACGGCCCGGAACGGCGATGTGGCCAACAAAATTGGAACATATACCGTGGCCGTACTCGCAAAGGAAAACAAAATACCTTTTTATGTGGCGGCCCCGATGAGCAGCATAGATTTTTCGGTCCCGCGCGGGGAATTCATACCCATTGAAGAACGGGATTCCCGCGAGGTATGCAGTATAAAGGGCGTGCGTATTGCGCCCAAAGGGGTGACGGCCCGCAATCCGGCATTTGACGTGACCCCGGCAAAATACGTGACCGCGATAATCACCGAGCTTGGCGCCTTCAGGCCCGGGGACATAAAGAAGCTGAACGGTAAACGCGCGGAATTGAAAAAGATACGGATATAAAGAGATGCTTTTGGGTCAGAACAGCCTTGCCGTAAAGAGAATATTCGAGTCCTGCGAAAAGGAGCTTGCGCTTGTCGAGGAGAGCCTCCTTGAGCTTTTTCAAAGCAATGTATTCCTCATTCCGCTTATAGGCAGGTACCTTGTCGAAGGCGGAGGGAAGAGGATGAGGCCCCTTTTCCTGCTGATAAGCGCCCGTCTCGCGGGCTACAGGGGGCAGGACGCGATACCCCTTGCCGGTATAATCGAATCCATCCATACGGCCTCTCTCCTCCATGACGACGTCGTGGACGGCGCGGACTTGAGGCGCGGAAGGGAAACGGCCCACAGCCTCTGGGGCAACGAGGTGGTGATACTGGTGGGCGATTTCCTTTATTCGAATGCCCTGAGGCGCACGGTCTCCTTCAATAATTTGAAGCTCGTGGAGGCCGTCTCATATGCCGTGAATGCCATGACCGAGGGCGAACTCCTGCAGCTCGAAAGGTCGGGCGACATCGATATAACCGAAGAAGAATACATGAAGATAATATCTTCCAAGACCGGGGTGCTCATCTCGGCCGCCTGCCGCATAGGGGGGATTTTAGGCGGTGTCGCCCCCGAACGGGAACAGGCGCTCTCGCGCTTCGGGCATAAGGCGGGCATCACCTTCCAGATGGCCGACGACATCCTCGACTACAGGGCGGAAAACGGCGGCTTCGGAAAGAAACTGGGCAAAGACCTGGAAGAGGGGAAGATCACGCTCCCGCTCCTTTATCTCATAAGGGAGGCCTCGGAGCGCAAGGAGATAAAATCAATTGTGGAGGCCCCCTCCGAAGGCGGGCTCAAGAGGATAATCGAGCTGTTCAGGAAGTACGATGTGCTTCCCAAGGCCCTCCACAGGGCCCATTCCCTTCTCAAAGAGGCCAAAGAAGAGCTTTCCCTCTTCGAAGACTCGCCCGAAAAGCAGGACCTCCTTGCGCTTGCCGATTATGCCCTCCAGAGAGAGTATTAGGGTGCATCCGCCCGGGTTGCCTCCAATTGTTGCCCTCGTAAAGGAAGCCATCGAGAAGTACATAAAAGAGGGCAAGGTAATAAAGAAACCCGAAGACCTCCCCCTTCCCGAAGGGACCCCCGAGAGGGCGGGGGTGTTTGTGTGCCTTAAAGTGAACGGGGAATTGAGGGGCTGTATAGGAACAATAGAGCCGGCCACGGACTCGATACCGGCTGAGGCAATTCGGAACGCGATAGCATCGGCCACCGAGGACCCCCGGTTCCATCCCGTCGGGGAGCACGAGCTGGACTCCCTCGACTACTCGGTCGATATCCTCTACCCGCCCGAAAAAATAAAGGACGAACCGGAGCTCGACCCGAAAGAATACGGCGTGATAGTGGTCCAGGGGATGAGGAGAGGCATTCTCCTGCCGGACCTCCCCGGCGTCGATACGGCAGCCGAGCAGGTAAAGATAGCCCGGCTAAAGGCGGGCATCAGCCCCCTTGACCGGGACGTGGAGCTTTACAGGTTCCGGGTAAAAAGGCTTCGATGAAAGCATTAAAGACCGCGAGGAGGTCCGTATAATTGGAGACGGTCCCGCTTAAGGGAAAGCTGGCCGAAACTTCCCTTTCCAGGCTTCTCATGCACTTGAACAGGGAGAGGGCCGCGGGCACCCTCTCCGTCCGGAGCGAGGAACTCCAGAAGAAGATTTATTTCAGGAAAGGGGACGCGATATTCGCGTCCTCCAATTACGAGGACGACAGGCTGGGCGAGATGCTCGTAAAGTCCGGAAAGATCACGCTTGAGCAATACGACCGCTCGGTCGAACTCTTGAAGAAGACCGGGAAGAGGCAGGGCGGGATACTCGTCGAGCTTGGATATATAACTCCCAAAGACCTCTTCTGGGGGGTCAAGTACCAGGTCCGGGAGATTATCTACGGCATATTCCTCTTCGATAACGGAGAATATGAATTTTCCCCGGACGAGCCGGTCCCGGACGAGATAATAACCTTGAAGATGAGCATGGGGAGCCTCATTTACGAAGGCGTGAGGCGCATAGAGAACTGGACCCGCATAAGGAAAGAACTCCCCCAGATGGAGGCCGTCCTCAAACTCAATGACGACCCGCTCTCGCTCTTCCAGGATGTCGAGTTCACGCCGCAAGATAAGAAAATCCTCTCTTTGATAGACGGCAAGAGGACGATAAAGCAGGTCATCGAAGACTCCTGGCTCAATAGCTTCGAGGCTATGAAGATATTATATCTCCTGTGGTCCATAGGAATAGTTACCGAAAAGAAAGTGGAAGGCGCGGCGATCTCCCTGGATGAGCTCCTGAAACCCGTGACCGAAGGGGAGGAGATACTCAAGAAACGGGTTGCCGACCTGCACAAGAGACTCCCCACCATGGACAGGTTCGAGCTCCTCGGACTCGATAAGGCCGCCTCGCTCGAGGAGATAAAGAGGAGCTACTACAGGCTCGCCAGGGAGTTCCACCCCGACAGGTTCTTCGATTCCGAGGAGGGCGAACTCAAGGACAAGCTCTCGGTCATATTCGACGCCGTCACGGACGCATACAATTCCCTCAGAGAGGAATTCTATAAAGACGAGGTCTTCTCGTTGCCGGAGCCGGAGCCGGATAAGAATTTGAGCGGGGGGCCCGAACGCCCAAGGGTGAGTGCCAGGCCGGTTAAGATCGAGGATCCCGGAGACCCCCGGCCCGCGGAGGCCCGCATGCAAATGCGGGATTCCAAAGCGGAGCTTGACAGGGGGCTTGATGCCCTGAAAAGAAAAGACCTCGAAACAGCCCTCAATCACTTAAGGACGGCGGCGGCGATCGAGCCAATGAAGGCCGCCAACTGGAGCTATCTCGCGCTTGCCCTCAGCAAGAGCCCTTCGGGCCTTAAGGAGGCCGAAGAGGCGCTCTTCAAGGCAATAAAATTAGAGCCCGCCAACGCCGATTATTACGCGAACCTGGGTCTCCTCTATTTGAGGTGCAAAGCGTCGGAGAAGGCCAGAAAAGAGTTCGACCGCGCCCTCGCCCTCGAACCCGGCAATGTGAAAGCCATGCAGGGCATGAAACAACTGGGGATTAATTAGGTTCGTGTTCTTGTCACTCCCGCTTGTCGGGAGTCCTTCCGGAGAATGATTCCGGACAAGCCGGAATGACAAAATAAAAAACAATTCGAAAAGAAGGTGGCGGGGTGCTTGCCGGGAGCGAGTGAGGGCAGAAAGCGGCCGGACAGCAACACAAAAACATATAAGACATCAGGTGAAAAGGGCACGGAGAGTTACTTGAACTGAATAAGGTTACTCGGCGCGGTTCCTGACCCAAGGAGGGCTTGCCCTCCGTTTCATGATTGCGGCAATACCCCGCCCCCTTTAAAGCCCCTCTACCCCCAGGTTCCCTTCTATTTTGGCTGCCTTTTATATCTCCCGCTTTTTCCGCCTGATTTCTCCAGAAGCATGATATCGGATATCACGGCCCCCTTATCGACGCTTTTCACCATGTCGTAAACCGTGAGGGCGGCGATCGAGGCGGCCGTGAGGGCCTCCATCTCCACTCCCGTTTCGGCCACGGTCTTTGCCGCGGCCTCGATCTCCACCTTCTTTTCTTTCTCGTTCAGGCGGATGTCCACAGAGACGGAGGCAAGGGGGATATTATGGCAGAGGGGGATGAGGCAGGGGGTTTTTTTAGCGGCCATTATGCCCGCGGCCCTCGCGAGGGCGGGGAGGTCGCCTTTGGGCAGGGCGCCCGCCCTGATGAGCTCGAACGCCTCGGCGCTCACGCTCACTGCGGCGGAGGCCCGCGCCTCCCTCCTCGTGGGCGTCTTGGCGCTTATGTCCACCATGCGGGCCCCGCCCCGCGAGTCCAGATGCGAAAGCCGGCCCCTGGGGTTACCTCCTCTTCGATTTGCCCGCGGGCCTGGCATTTTTTTCCGCGTCATCCGGTTTGGCCTTCTCTTTGGGGGCCAGCTCCGCAAGTTTCACCCTGGCCTGCGCGGCCTCCTCGCTTGCCGGATATTTCTCCACGAGCTCGTTCAAGATGGCAAGGGCCACCCTCGGGTCCTTCATCTCGAGAAACGCGAGCCCCTGCTTGTAGAGGGCCGCCGGCGCCTTCCGGCTTGTCCCGTATTTCTTCAGGACATCCTCATAGGCCAGGATGGCCGCCGCATAGTCCTTCTCCTTGAAATGGGTTTCCCCTATCCAGAACTGGGCGTTGCCGGCGAGCTCGTGCGAGGGGTTCTTATTTATGAAATCCTCGAAGGCCGCCCTCGATTGGGAAAATTTTTCCTCGGTGAAAAGGTTATATGCTTTGTCATATTCCCTTTCGGGTGTCATGGGGACCTGGGGCTTGGGCGCGGCGAAGTTCTTCGCGAGCGCTTCGAGCTCTGTCAGCCTCTGCTCCTGAGAGCTTATTTCTTTGGCCAATATGGCTATTTTCTCGTCGATCTGCCTTTTATGTTCGAGAGAGCTCTGCGACTGCTCGTTTATGGCCTTGCCGGTGAAGTGCTTCTCTTCCTCGATCTGTCCCGTCAGGGCCTGCAGTTCGCTCTGCAGGGAGGTAATCTGGGAGAGTATGTCGGACTGCGAGGCCCGGATCACATCGAGCACCTTGTCTCTTTGCGGGTCCCCGGCCTTCACACGGTCCACTTCCGACTGGAGTACGTTCAATTGTTTTCTGATCTCATAGGTTTCGTGCCTCATATCGTTTATCTCGGCCTTCATGGGCTCCATTCCGACACACCCGGCCAGTATCAGAAGGAGCGGGATAAAGAGGGGCAAAATCCTCATTTCGCCCTCTGGAATACGAAGTGGGCCCTCCTGTTTTTGGCCCAGCAGTCTTCCGTCTGGTCGTTGCACATGGGTTTCTCTTCGCCATAGCTTACGGTCTCAAGGCTCCCGGCCGCAACGCCGAGCCCGGCGAGATGCTTCTTTACGGAAGCCGCCCTTCTGTCGCCCAGGGCCAGATTGTATTCATTCGTGCCCCGCTCGTCCGCATGCCCCTCTATCAGGAGCGCTTCGCCGTTCCTGGAAAGCTCTTTCGAGAGCTGGCCCAGGACGGGCTTTGCGTCCTCCCTCAGCTCATAGCTGTCAAAATCGAAGAATATATCGCTTAATTTCTCTGTTTCCGCCATCTCGGGCCTGTCGGGCTCCGCCTTCTCGAGCTTTGCGAGCTCGGTCTCTTTCAGGCTCTCCTCTTTGGCTCCCGCGAGGTCCTTCTCCTCCGTGCCCTTGGCCGCCTCTCCCGCCATCTCCGACTGCGAGCCCGGCGCGGGACCGCTTATTTTCTTCTGGGAGCATCCCGCCAGCATTAGCGCGGCGATGATTGCCAGCAACGGTATGAGCTTTTTCATGGTGCCTCCTTGAGTGTTTTTAAATTTGTTCAGTCCCGAATATTTTTTAATTCGTAGACCAGCGCGGCCCGTATGACTTTACGCCCGCCGGGCTTATGCGCCTCTGCCCCTCTCCATTTCCCCTCATCATATAAACGGCCTTCTTCCCGTCCCTGTCCGAGGTGAAGACTATGAGCTTCCCGTCCCGGGAGAAGGCCGGTTCCTCATTATTGCCCATCGAGGTCAGAAGAAGGAGTTCCGAACCATCGGTCCTCACTGTAAAAATCTGGTTTCTGCCCTGGTATCTGCCCACGAACGCAACTCTTTCCCCATCCGGCGACCACGACGGAGAGGTATTGTAACCGCCGCTGAACGAAATTCTGGAGATATTATAGCCATTCGAATCCATTATGTAAATTTGAGGGCTCCCGCCCCGGTTCGATACGAATACGATGCGCCCGCCGTCCGGCGAAAACGAGGGAGATACCTCTATCGTGCCGGAGTTCGTGATCTTTTTTATCCCCCCGGCCTGCCCGAGGAGGTAAATATCGGGGTTGCCTCCGAAAGAGGACGAGAAGAGGATCTCCCCGTTCTCGCTCATGTCGCCGGCCAGGTTCGTGCCGGGCCTCATGAAGAGGAGCCTCTCCTTCATCGTATCCAAGTCCAGCTTGTATATGCCCCAGCGCCTCTTCCTCTCGGCGGAGTAAACGAGGGCCCTCGCGCCTTTCTCCCTGGACCAGCGGGGCCCGAGGAGCATCTTTTCGGCAAGCCCCACCGGGCGCGGCCGCTCCCCGTCCCAGTCGGCAAGATTGATGTCCTTGGCCCCGCCCGCCTCCGTGATGAAGGCGAGCTGGGTCCTGAATACTCCGTGCACCCCCGTTATCTCCTTATAGACGTCGTCCGCTATCGAATGGGCGAGGGAGCGGAGGAGGTTCTTGGGAGCTTTGTATTTTTTCCCCAAGAGGTTGTCCCCGGTCTCCACGTCAAAGAGCCTGGCCTCGGCCTCGAGCTCGTCCCCTATGAGGCTCACCGTCCCCTTAAGTACGCAGAGGACACCCGCCGGGAGCCAGTTCTCGCGGTTGAAATCCTGGTGAGGGAGTTCGGTGAAGCCCTCCTCCTTCAGGAGGATGAAAAACCCCGTGTAGTTTAGGTCCGCGCTTACGACCTGGGCTATCTCCCTCCCCAGCGGCCCCGCAAGAGGGCTTATGGCTATCGGGATGCGCCGCTCGGGGTTTGTTATGTCGATATAGAGCTTCGCGTCGGAAACAAAAGGAAAAGAAAAAATCCCTGTTAAAGTGAAAAGGATAAATAAAAAATACATGAGCAGTTTCAAATATTTGTCATGGTATTTCTTTCTTTTTTGGTTGTAGGGGCAGGGCTTGCTCTGCCCTGTTTTTTCTCCCCTTAAAAGAAATCCTCTCACGGACTGAACCTTATCCCCAGTTCGAACTCATAGGGCGGGGGCTTGTAGGGGCTTGACCTCTCAATGGCCCTCACGACTGCCTGGTCGAAGAGGGCATTCCCCGATTTCTTTTCGAACTCTTTAATAATGACCTTTCCATCCTTGAGAAAAATGACCGTGATGATCGCCTCTATCCCCCGTGTCCTCATGTCAGGGAACATATAATGCTCATGGACCCGATCGCTGAAACCGGCCACATACCTCATGAGTGCGGGGTCTCCCTCGGCAGAGCCCCCAGGATTGGAAGGAAATCCGCCTTTAAAAGAGGCTATTTTCTCCTCCCCTTTAGAAGAGGTCTTTTCTATATTGAGCGTCTCCCTCAGCCTAACCCGCTTCTCGACGCCTTTTTTGGCCGCCAGAGCAAGGAGCCGTTCCTGTTTCCTGATATATTCCTTTTTCCAGTCCACTTCCTCTTTTTTCTTCTCAACCTCTACCGCGGGCACGCTCTGTCTCTTCTCCTCGGCGGGAATGGTTTCGGGTTTTTGGGGCTCCGGTTTAGCCTCTTCCTTATTCTTTACCTGCGCCTCCGATTTTTCCGTGTGCTGTGTTACGGCCTCCGAGATGGCATCGGGTGCAATGAGCCGCACCTCGTATATATCGGGGACGGGATATTTCTTCCCGAACGAAACCGTGAGAGAAATTAGCATACCAATGTGAAGAAAAAGTGAAAAACAGACGGTCCTCTCAAAGGACATCCTAAGGCATCTCGCCGGGACGGGCCGTATCGGCGGGCCCGGACGAATCTCTTACAGGTTCCGTCACAATGCCAAGCCTCTCGATGCCGGCCTCTTTCACCTCGGCCATTACCTTGACGACAAGCCCGTATGAGACGTTCCTGTCCGCCCGGAGAAAGACGTTCGGGTTGGACTTGCTCATCGTTTCGAGGCGCGCCTTCATCTGGCGGAGCGAGAGGGCCGCGTCGTTCATCACGAGGGTGCCGTCCCTTTTTATGAAGATGTTTATCCTTTCTTCGGGGGTAAGGTCTTTCCCCTTTGCCTGGGGGAGGTTCACGTCGAGCCCCTGCTGCATGAGGGGGGCCGTGACCATGAATATTATAAGGAGGACAAGCATCACGTCCACGAAGGGGGTCACGTTTATCTCCGAGAGGGTGCCCCTTTTGCCGTTCGAGAAACTGCCGTTTGTCTTCGCGCCCATCTTCCCTTAAAAGGCTTCTATTTTTTGAGGGCGGCCTCTATCTCGTCCGTGGAGGTTTCCATCCCGGAGATGAGGCGCCTTGTCCATCCGAGAAAATAATTATAGGCGATGACGGCCGGTATGGCTGCCGCAAGGCCCATGGCGGTGGCGATGAGCGCTTCGGCTATTCCGGGGGCCACGACGGCCAGAGAGGCGCTCCCTTTCAGGCCTATCCCCCTGAATGAGTTCATTATACCCCAGACCGTTCCGAAAAGCCCTATGAAAGGCGTAGTGGAGCCGGTCGTGGCGAGGAAATTAAGGTATTTCTCCATTTTATGGACCTCTTCCTCGCCCTGTTTCCTGATCGCCCGGCGGGCCTTTTCCTCCGAATCGGCCCCGAAAGCCGCCCTGAAGAGGTTCGCTTCGGGGGCAAGGGGGAGCGTCTTGGCCTGTACGAGGAGCTCATTTCTCCCCGCCCCCTCCGAAAGGGCGTCCATAAAGCGTTTACTTTCTTTTTCCGCCCTCGAAAGGTGCTTGTATTTAAAAAAAATAATCGCCCAGGATATCACCGAAAAGAGCAAAAGCATAAAGAGGACCAGCTTTACAAGCGGCCCGGCCTGCAAAATGAGTTCTAAAGTCCCGTTTTTCATAGCCTCTATTTTAAAAAGATTATTGCTAAAAAAGTCAAACCCGGACTATCATTAAATATTCCATAAAGGGCGGAAAGTCAAATTAAAATTAATAAGTTCTGTTAAACAGTGAATTAATTTTTTTTATTTGATTATATTGCATTGCCTATATTAGTTTTAATGGCATTTAGGTTAGAATACTACATCCAACGTGGGTTCTTTTGTTCCCAAAATTTCTTTAAGGAGGAAGAAAGATGCCGAGTATTGAATTTCAGGGAAAGCAAGTCGAGGTGGACGACGACGGTTATCTGGTAAACCTGGGTGACTGGTCCGCGGAACTCGCCACATGGATGGCCGGGCAGGACGCGCTGACACTCACACCCAGCCATTGGGAAGTGATCAACTTCCTGAGGGACTATTATCAGAAATACCAGATCGCTCCCATGATCAAGATCCTCGTGAAAGAGATCGCCAAAACCATGGGGCCCGAGAAGGGCAACACGAAGTACCTCTACGAGCTGTATCCAGCCGGGCCGGCCAAGCAGGCCTGCCGGTATGCCGGGCTTCCGAAGCCCACGGGTTGCGTATAAGAGGATTTTACGCAAGCTCACTGGCGGGCAGCCGAGGCGCTTATACTGCCCGTCAGTTCCTTTTTTTTGTGTTAACGGCAGCGGCGCAGGCGGCGCAGGTTTAAGGGGGGGCTGATTAAACGGGGAAGACAGAAAGTGAAAGGCTCAATCCTTGAGGGAGCGGGGGCGGGATGTTAGTGGACCTCCTGTCCGAGAAGAGGGCCGCGGTCCTTCAAAAATGGTTCGACGCCGTAATCAATTCCTATCCGGCCGAGACCGCAAGGTTCCTGAGGACCCAGAAAGACAGGTTCGCCAACCCGGTGGGCCAGGCCATCCTTGAAGGCACGGAGGGCATCCTCGAGGAGCTCTTCAAGTATCTCGGGGATGAGGGCAGGATAGACTCCGGGCGCGTTTCCGGTTTCCTCGACAGCATTATAAGGGTAAGGGCGATACAGGACTTCACGCCTTCGGGGGCGGTCTGGTTCATCTTCCAGCTCAAGGAGGTCGTCCGGGAGGAGTTTGCCCGGGACCTCAAGGAAGACCCGCGCATGCACGCCGAGCTTGCCCGGCTGGAGCATGGGATAGACGAGCTGGCCCTCCTCTCGTTCGACATCTTCATGAAGTGCCGCGAGCAGATATACCATATAAAAGCCGACGAGGAAAGAAGGGGCCTTTACAGGCTCTTGCAGCAGGCCCGCATCATAACCGGAGAGGCCGAGGAAAAAAATGGCGCGGGGGGAAAAGATGAGAAGGAAATTTAAAGTAAAAGGAAAAGGGGTAACAGGATGAAAACGTTATTTCCGTTGGCGGCAGTAATTGTTCTCATTCTGCTTGTCTACGCCGGGGTCCAGGGCGCGCAGATGTACTACCTGTTCGGGGTCATCGTGCCTTACGCCGCTTTTCTTATCTTCGTGGCGGGGGTGGCGGCGCGCGTGGTCGGATGGGGCCGTTCGCCCGTGCCCTTCCGCATACCGACTACTTGCGGGCAGCAAAAGACCCTGCCGTGGATAAAGCAGGACAAAGTGGAAAACCCTTCCTCTACGGGAGGGGTGATAGTGAGGATGCTGGCCGAGGTGTTCCTTTTCAGGTCGCTCTTCAGGAACCTGAAGGCGGAACTCCACAGCGGGCCCAAGATCGTCTACGGCTCGGCAAAATGGCTCTGGCTTGCCGGGATGGCTTTCCATTACACCTTCTTTTACATACTCTTCAGGCACCTGAGGTTCTTCTTCCTCGGTGTCCCGTATCCGGTCCATGCGGCCGAGAAGGTGGACAGCTTTTTGCAAATAGGGGTCCCGCTCCTTTATCTGACGGACGCGGTATTCCTCGGGGCGATAGCCTTCCTCTTTCTTAGAAGGATAGCGAGCCCGCAGATAAAATACATCTCGCTTGCGGCCGATTATTTCCCCCTTTATCTCCTGTTTGCCATAGGGACGACGGGGGTCCTCATGAGGTACTTCACGAAGGTGCACATAGTGGGGGTCAAGAACCTCACAATGGGCCTTGTGAGCCTCGCCCCGCCCGCTCGGGGGCTGGACGAAATAGGCGTAATGTTCTATATCCACCTTGCGCTTTTGAGCGTGCTGGCGGCCTATTTCCCCTGGAGCAAGCTCATGCACGCGGGCGGAGTCTTCCTCTCACCCACGAGGAACCTTCCCAACGACAGCCGCATAAAGCGGCATATAAACCCGTGGAAGCAGGATGTGGAGTTCCATACATACGAGGAATACGAGCACGAGTTCAAGGACAAGATGAAGTCCGTGGGAATCCCGGTGGAGAAGGAGTAGAGCATGGCAAAAGAAATGAAACCCAATGAGATAATCGCTTCGATAGATTACCAGCCCCCGGCCAAAGACTGGATGGACACGCCGGTGGAGATAAAGCCCGGCATGTTCTGCTGGGGCGCAAAGGGGAAGAGCCTGAACACGGTCGGGTTCCCCAACGCGAGGGACTGGAACCCCCTCAATGAGGACTGGAAGCTCCCTAAAGATTGGAAGGGAACGGTCCTCGAGGGCATAGCCGACCGCCTCAAGAAATACCGCTCGTTCAAGCTCTTCATGGACATCTGCGTGAGGTGCGGGGCCTGCGCCGACAAATGCCACTTCTATATCGGCTCGGGCGACCCGAAGAACATGCCCGTCCTGAGGGCCGAACTCATGAGGTCGGTCTACAGGAAATACTTCACCACGCCGGGAAAGCTACTTGGAAAGATGGGCGGGGCGAGGGACCTCGACTTGAACGTCCTCAAGGAGTGGTGGTACTACTTCTTCCAGTGCACCGAGTGCCGCCGCTGTTCGGTCTTCTGCCCCTACGGCATAGACACGGCCGAGATAACCATCATGGGCAGGGAGCTTTTGAACCTTTTGGGGCTCAATATCGAGTGGGTGATGGGGCCCGTGGCGAACTGCTATATGAAGGGCAACCACCTCGGGCTCGAGCCGCACACGATAAAGAGCAATATCGAGTTCATGCTGGACGACATCGAGACCATAACAGGGATAAAGATAGACCCTCCGTTCAACAAGAAGGGCGCCGAGATACTCTTCGTGACCCCTTCGGGGGACCTCTTCGCCGACCCCGGCACCTATACCTGCATGGGCTACCTGATGCTCTTCCACGAGCTTGGGCTCGATTACACCTGGAGCACATTCGCCTCCGAGGGCGGCAACTTCGGCTTCTTCACTTCAAATGATATGGCCAAGAGGCTGAATTACAAGATATACGCCGAAGCGAAACGCCTCGGCGTAAAGTGGATATTGGGCGGCGAGTGCGGCCACATGTGGAGGGTCCTGAACCAGTACATGGACACCTGGAACGGCCCCGCGGACTTCCTCGAAGTGCCCAGGTCGCCGATAACGGGCACGGTCTTCGATAACGCCCGGTCCACAAAGATGATCCATGTGGTGGAGTTCACTGCCGACTTGATAAGGAACGGGAAGCTCAAGCTCGACCCCTCGAGGAACGACCACTTGAACATCACGTACCATGACTCCTGCAACACGGCGAGGGGCATGGGGTTTTTCGAGGAGCCCAGATACGTGATCAACAGCGTCGCCAACAACTTCGTAGAGATGCCCGAGGGCACCATCAGGGAAAAGACATTCTGCTGCGGCTCGGGCTCCGGCCTGAACGCCGGCGAGAACATCGACCTGAGGATGAAGGGCGGACTGCCGAGGGCCAACGCCGTTAAATACGTGAAAGACAGGTACGGCGTAAATATGCTGGCCAACATCTGCGCCATAGACAGGGCGGCGCTCTCGGCCCTCATGAATTACTGGAACCCCGGCGTGGGCGTTACGGGGGTCCATGAGCTTGTGGCAAATGCCTTGATAATGAACGGGGAAAAGGAGAGGACGACCGACTTGCGCGGCGAGCCCCTCCCTACGAAGACTGAAGCGGGAGGTGATCCCAATGTATAACGGGGGCAAGATAATAATAGGCCTTCTCATCTTCGCGGCTCTGGTGACTTCTCCCTTCTGGACCAACGCGGGCAGGAAGGTGGATGTGCCCGAACCCAAGGTGGACACGCCGGCCATCAAAGAGGCGCAGGCGGCCCTCGGGAAAAAGGAGGTCTGCGTGGAGCCCAGGAGCTTCATGAGGGGCGGCCACATGCAGCTCTTGAACCAGTGGAGGGATTCGGCCCTCCGCCAGGGCAAGAGGGTGTACACGAACTCCGAGGGGCGCACTTTCAATATAAGCCTGCAGAACACCTGCATGAAATGCCACTCGAACAAGAAGAATTTCTGCGACAAGTGCCACAACTACCTGGCCGTCTCGCCCTACTGCTGGGACTGCCACATAGCGCCCAAAGAGGAAGAACGGGCGCCGGCCGTGGCAGCGGGATCTGAAATGGCGCCTGCGGCAGCGGCGCCCGAGGAGGCTAAGCTATGAAGATAAACAGGAGAGATTTCATAAGGATGGCGGGGATAACCGCCGTAGCGGGCCTCACGGGCGCGGGCACGATAGCGAGGCTCAAGGGGAACTCCCTCGAGGCCGCGGACTACACGCCCCCGGCCGAGGCCTTGAAGGCCAAGCACTGGGGCATGGTGATAGACGTGTCCAAGATCGCCACCCCGGAGGACTACCAGAGGATGATGGATGCGTGCCACATACCCCACAACGTGCCCGGATTCGACAACCCCAAAGACGAGATAAAGTGGATATGGGCCGACACCTACGAGCACACGTTCCCGGGGATGGAGCACCCGTACATGAACCCGGAGTTCAAGGAGAAGAACTTCCTCGTCCTCTGCAACCACTGCGAAAAGCCCGCCTGCGTGAGGGTGTGCCCCACGAAGGCCACGTTCAAGAGGGCGGACGGCATCGTCGTGATGGACTACCACAGGTGCATCGGGTGCCGCTTCTGCATGGCGGCCTGCCCCTTCGGCGCCCGCTCGTTCAACTGGCGCGACCCGAGGCCGTTCATAAACGAGGCCGCGATGAACAGGGAATATCCCACGAGGACAAAAGGCGTCGTGGAGAAATGCACCTTCTGTGTCGAGAGGCTCGAGAAGGGCGAGATACCCCTGTGCGTCGAGAAATCCAACGGGGCGATCGTATTCGGGGACCTGGAGGACCCGGATTCCGAGATAAGGAATATACTCGCCTCCACTTACACCATAAGGCGCAAACCCGAGCTCGGCACGGGGCCCAGCATATACTACGTGATAGGAGGAGGCGGACATGTTAGAGAAAGCGCTTAGCGGGAGCAGGAGATACTGGACACTGGTCCTCGTCCTCCTGGGGCTCGCCGGGGCGGGCGTGCTCGCCTGGTTCAAACAGTACAGTTACGGGTTGGGTGTCACGGGCCTTTCGAGGGACGTGACCTGGGGCTTCTATATCTCCCAGTTCACCTTCCTTGTCGGCGTGGCGGCCTCGGCCGTCATGATCGTCATCCCTTATTACCTGCACCACTACAAAAAATTCGGCAGGATCGTGATACTGGGCGAGTTCCTCGCAGTATCGGCCGTTACCATGTGCTTGCTCTTCATCTTTGCCGACATGGGGCAGCCGATGAGGATGATGAACATCTTCCTCCACCCGACGCCCAATTCGGTCATGTTCTGGGACGCGATGGTGCTGGGCGGCTACCTCATGCTTAACATAGTGATCGGGTGGACGACCCTTCACGCGGAGAAGAAGGAAGTGGCTCCGCCCTCGTGGGTTAAACCCCTGATATATCTTTCCATCCCGTGGGCCATAAGCATCCATACCGTGACGGCCTTCCTCTATGCCGGCTTGCCCGGAAGGCACTTCTGGCTTTCGGCGATCATGGCCGCCCGGTTCCTTGCCTCGGCCTTTTCCGGGGGCCCGGCCCTCCTCATAATCCTGGCCCTCCTCGTGAGGAAGTACACGAAGTTCGACCCGGGCGAGGAGCAGATACGCTCTGTGGCAAAGATCGTGGCCTACGCGATGGCGGCCAACGTCTTCTTCCTGGGGCTTGAGTTCTTTACGGCCTTCTACAGCAATATCCCGGGGCACATGAACTCGTTCATCTACCTCTTTGCGGGACTTGAAGGCCACGGGAAGCTGGTGCCTCTCATGTGGACCTCGGCGGTGCTGGCGGTGGTATCGCTTGCGCTCCTGATACCGCCCCAGACGCGGAACAGGCTCGATGTGCTGCTCGTGGCCTGCATTGCCGTGTTCATCTCTCTGTGGATAGACAAGGGCTTCGGGCTCGTCATCGGCGGTTTCATCCCGAACCCCATGGAACACATTACCGAATACTGGCCTACGGCCACTGAGCTGACGATAACGATAGGGATCTATGCCATAGGCTTCCTCGTGCTCACGGTGCTTTACAAAGTGGCCGTCTCCGTAAAGGAGGAGAAAGAGCCCCCCGTAAAGCTCCCCGCAGGGGCAAAACAGGAGGCTTAAAAAGTAAAAAACCGCTGGATATTTTGGGTACGGAAATTTTAAACTAAAATGTATCTAAAATATTCGGCGGAGGTTTTTTGAATGTATCTGGTAAGCGTTGATGTCTCGAAGTGCGAGGGGTGCGAGGAGTGCGTGAACGTGTGCCCCAACGAGGTCTTCAGGATGGCTGACGGCAAGTCGGACCCGTACCAGGCCGGCGAGTGCGTCTTCTGCGAGAGCTGCATCGGTGTTTGCCCGACCGGGGCCATCACCATAACCGAGATGTGATCAAGGAAACAAATAACAAATTCAAGGGCGGCTATAAGGCCGCCCTTTTTTGTGGGCATGGGGGAGGTTGCCCTTGCAAAACCCGCCGGGAATATACATAATATATGCGTTTGTTCCTGAGAGGGGATATTTTTTTTGCCCTTTGCGAATAACAGAAATCTTCCGATCGATATAGCTTTTGACAAGGAGGTGAATTGATATGTACATGGTTACGGTAGATGCCGCGAAGTGCGAGGGGTGTGAGGAGTGCGCCAATATCTGCCCCAACGAGGTCTTCAAAATGAATGACGGCAAATCCGAGCCCGGCAACGGCGAATGCGAGTACTGCGAGAGCTGTCTGGGCGTTTGCCCCACCGGCGCGATCACCATAAACGAGATGTAATTCAGGCAGAAAGGGGGCAAGCAGAAAAAAAAGCTTGCCCCCCTTGTCATTTCCTTTGAACGCTAATTGTTCCTCTTGACAGGGCAGCTTGCTTTTTAGTAATTTCAATCGGCTTCACTTTAGTAGGGTCTTCCCATTTTGGACTTCCGAGGGGGGGAATAATGAGAGGTTTCTTCCTGAGGCTTTTCTTCTCCCTGCTTCTCGTCTCATTTAATCCATTGAACGGCTATGCGGCTATCGACCAGAGCACCGGCCCGGAGGTCCCCGCGAAAATTCAGGAAAAGGAAAAGGATAAGAATTACAAAGAGGGCGAGCTTCTGGTCAAGTTCGGGCCCGGCATTTCCGAAAGTAAAAAACAAAACATCCACAAAAAGCACGGCTCCAAGAAAATAAAAGAGTTCCCCTCATTGCGCATCGAGCATATCAAACTCAAAAAAGGAATGGGCGTAGAGGAGGCGCTTGCGCTCTACAGCGCCGAACCTGATGTGGAATATGCCGAGCCGAATTTCATCGTAAGCATCCTCGCTACCCCCAACGACCCCCGCTTTGGGGAGCTTTGGGGGCTTCACAACACCGGGCAATCGGGGGGAACCCCGGATGCAGATATAGACGCCCCAGAGGCCTGGGATATTACGACCGGGAGCAGTAATGTGGTTGTCGCGGTGATAGATACGGGTGTGGACTATGCCCATGAAGACTTAGCCGTTAACATGTGGACAAACCCGCTGGAGATACCCGCCAACGGGATAGATGATGACGGAAACGGGTATATAGATGATATATACGGGATCGATACTTTCAACAACGACAGCGATCCTTTTGACGACCACGGGCACGGGACGCACGTTTCGGGGACGATAGGCGGGGTAGGCGATAACGGCATCGGGGTCGCGGGCGTGAACTGGGATGTGAAGATTATTGCCTGCAAATTTCTAAGCTCCGGCGGTTCGGGGGATACGGCCGATGCCGTGGAATGCCTCCAGTATATAAAAGGGCTGAGGGACAGCGGAATTAATATTGTCGCCACGAACAATAGCTGGGGCGGCGGAGGCTACTCACAGACGCTCTATGATGCCATTAATGCCCAGAGGGAAATCCTCTTTATGGCCGCGGCGGGCAATAGCGCAGCAGACAATGATTCTTACTCATTCTATCCAGCGAACTATTATCTTCCCAACCTCCTCTCCATTGCGGCAACAGACCATAACGATGCCAGAGCAAGTTTTTCCGATTACGGGAGGAGGTCCGTCCATGTGGGCGCGCCGGGAGTGGACGTCTTGAGCTCGCTTCCAGGGAACAATTACGATAGCTGGAGTGGCACCTCGATGGCCACTCCCCATGCGAGCGGCCTCGCGGCGCTTCTTAATGCCTCGGACCCCACTTACGATTGGATCAATATAAAAAATCTCATCCTCTCGGGCGGGGACAATATCGCCTCTATGAGCGGAAAGACCATTACGGGCAAGCGGCTAAACGCCTTTGGCTCATTGAATTGCACGGATAGCCCCGTTTTTTCGATATTGAAATGCCCTGCCACCCTTGAAGTAGGGGTGCCGGAGACGCTATCCGTCCTGAGCATCAACTGTTCGGAGCCTGTGGGCCCCGTGAGCGCTTTCACCTTCGACGGCCTTCAAATAGATATGCGCGACGACGGCATTGACCCGGATATGGCGGCGGGGGACGGCATATTCACCGGCACGTTTGTCCCCGTGAGGACGGAAGAGAAGATATCATTTTCCTCCGAGGCGGGGGCCGAGGACTTCGCAATATCGAACCTGCGTATCACGACGTCGACCCTGATCGATGGAATCATCGGATACCCATATAACCAGTTTTTGTCCGCCACCGGCGGAAAGACGCCTTATGCCTGGTCTATCGCATCGGGCAGCCTGCCGCCGGGTCTCGCACTTAACGGCTCAACTGGCGAGATTTCCGGCACGCCCTCATTTGCCGGCCAATTCAATTTCACGGTGCGGTTGGACGAGGGCTATGGCACGAGCGCAACGAAAGGACTCCGCATAATCGTTTATGCGAGCGGCTTAAAGCAGATCTGGTCAAGGGTTTTCGACTCGGGGCATACCGATTCCCCACGCGGCGTTGCAGCGGATTCCGCGACCGGGAACGTTTATGTGACAGGAAGCCCGAAACTCACGATTGCATACAGTGGTTTCGGCAACCTGCTCTGGAGCAGCATGGATGGCGATGGAGCCGATCCCTACATCGGCTATTATGATATAAAGCTGGACTCTGAAGGGAATCCCCTGGTGACGGGATACCCTTACGCCACCATCAAATACGATACTTCGGGAAACATCCTGTGGACGAAAACGGAAGAAGAGCTTTCATGGGCTTACGCCAAAGGGATAGCGATTGATAGCAGCGACAACATATATGTAACCGGATTCCAGGCCACCGCGAATAGAATTGCAACGACGTTTAAGTATGACCCCGAGGGAAACGTCATCTGGTCACGGCTTTATTCCAAAATCGAGCTTTTGGCAGCAATGGGCGTTGCTGTTGACAGCAACGGCAATGTCTACGTCATAGCATACACTCCGCCTGGCTACCGACCACTGCTCTTGAAATACGATTCCTCGGGAAACCTGCTCTGGGAGACAACACAGTCTCCATCTTACTGCACTGGATACGATGTGGCGGTGGGCGCTTCCGGGAACGTTTACGTCACGGGCGAATTCCCGTATTCGCACAACTATCTCACCTTGAAATACGACGGGAACGGCAACCTGCTCTGGTACAGGACTTACGATTCGAATACATACGATTCCGGCTATGGCATCGCCGTAGACGCTTACGAAAATGTATATGTGGCCGGACATTCGGGCGGGACATCCATACTCGTGTATGACTCCGACGGAAACTTGATAAATGATTCCGGCTCCGGGGGAGAGGCATACGATATTGCATTGGACGCAAACGGATATATCTATGTTGCAGCCGAGAAGCACAATGGCTCGAACTACGATTTCAATACGATCAAATATGCCCCTCTTTTTATGATAATGCCTGCGGCATTGCCCTCGGGGACGAAGGACGTCTCGTACAGCCAAAGCCTTCAGACTCTGAACGGCGCTCCGCCTTATACCTGGAGGCTCGCTACCGGCAGCCTGCCGACGGGACTCGCCCTGAACGAGATCGAGGGCGCGATAGAGGGCACCCCGTCCGCGACAGGGACATTCAATTTCGCCATCCAGGCAGTTGACTCGGGGTACAAGCCGGCGCTTAAATATTATTCCATAACCGTCTACGGGCCTCCGACCGTCACAACCTCGTCTCTGCCTGACGGGACCGTGAATTTGGCCTATAACCAGACACTCTCGGCAACGGGCGGATTGCCGCCTTATTCCTGGTTGGTTATTTCGGGCGGCATGCCTGACGGGCTTACGCTTGACAGTTCAACAGGGGTGATTTCCGGCATTCCGACAGCCACGGGCACTTATAATTTCACGGCACGGGTAACCGATGCGAACGCATCTATGTCCGATAAAGCTCTGTCCATCACTGTTTATGAACCGCTCAGCATAACCACATCATTTCTCCCTTCGGGCACGATAGGTGTTCCTTACGGCGAATCACTCTCGGCCACAGGCGGACTGCCTCCTTATTCGTGGTCGATTGTTTCGGGCAGCCTGCCGCCGGGCCTTGCTCTTAACAGCTCAACCGGCGAGATTTCAGGCACCCCGACGGCTGCGGGCACTTATAATTTCACGGCGCAGGTAAGCGATTTGAACGCAAATACCGTCGTCAAGGCGCTCTCTATCATTATTTATGCACCACTGGCGGTTACGACATCATCTTTGGGCCCAGGGAACATCTGCAATCCTTACACTCAGACACTTGCCGCGGAGGGCGGACTCCCGCCCTATGTATGGTCTTTAGTATCGGGCAGCCTGCCCGGGGGGGTCTCCCTGAATAGCTCCACGGGGGAGATTTCCGGGACACCGGCCGCAATGGGCGCATTCAGTCTCTCCGTTCAGGTGACGGATGCACAGTCCGCCACAGCCGGGATGCCCCTTGCAGTAGATGTCTATTGCCCGGCGAGGATTTCGGGAGCCCCCTTCAATTATCTCCTGCTCCAGGAGTCCTATAATTCAACTTCGGACGGCGGCACCCTCGATATCCCGGCAATGAGCACGACAGAGGACCTTAACTTTGACCTCCCTAAATCGGTTACATTAAAGGGCGGCTACGACTGCGATTTTACGGACAATCCCTCGTACACGACCATTAACGGAAATATGACCAACAGCGCCGGAAGTATAACCTTAGAAAAGATAATTCTTAAAGGGACCCTAACCATCAACGGCGGCACGGTAATCCCGAATAATATGATATTGGAGTAGATTGTTTGCTTGCCCGGCTCCGTATCGCTTATTAAATCATGTTCTGATCCGCGTAAGGCTCAGCCGGTTTTTCATATAATTCCCTATTGGCAATTCAAAAATTAAAATTTGCGCGATTTCGCGCTCAGGATTTCCTCCTTTCCGCAGCAATTTTTAAACAGAAAACCGCAAGACTTCCATTTACAGGGCCTGCCCTTCTCGTGTAAAAAATTTCATGTGGGATCAGGAGGTGCATATGAACTCGTTTGCGAAGCACTTTGAGAAAGTCGGCTATTTTCTTTTGGTCCTTATAGCGGGCCTGGGTGTAGGCTACACCCTGCGCATTTACCACGAATCGAGGATAGATGATTATTATGCGTCCCTGTCTGAAGAGGAGCTCCGCCAGGTGAACGCGGCCCTTATGAGGGAGGAAGAGTTCGTTTATAACGGGATAAAACTGTACCCGGTCAAGGGCCTCCCGCGCAGATTCAATTACGCAAAAGAGGGACAGAGCGGCCCGGCCCGGTGACCGAATTCCGGCCAAAAGCATTCAACCCGCAATTTTTAAGAATAGAATAGCAGGAATTCCATTTACAGCCCCCGCGCTTCCGGGTTAAAAAATAACAGCGAAGGATATACGGACCCTTTATTCCTGAGCAAAATAGAATTATAAGACTAAAAAATTTTTCACGAGCGCTTGAGGGGAGGTTTCGAAGGTGAAACCGAGGATACTTATTGTCGAAGACGAAATCATTGCGGCCAAGAGCCTGAAGGACCTGCTGGAGGACTGGGAGTTTCAGGTTTCCTCGATTGTGACCTCCGGGGAGGCCGCGGTGGAGAAGGCGGGCGCGGAAAGGCCCGACGTGGTCCTTATGGACGTAAACCTGGCGGGTGAGATGGACGGCATCGAAGCCGCCGGGAGGATAATCTCCGAATTCGGGCTAAGCGTCATATTCATCTCCGCCTCCTCCGACCCTGAAGTAATTAAAAGGGCAAACTCGGTAAAGCCCGCCGGATATCTATTAAAGCCCCTCGATTTTACCGAACTCTTGAAGACCATCAACTCGGTGCTTTGACCGGACCCTGTCCGACTATTCCTTTTCCGTCATTGCGAGCGACCGCCAAAGGTGCTTCAGTTAATGTAGTAGCCGCAGGCTTTAGCCTGCGTTCATATAGCGCAACCTAAAGGTTGCGGCTACGAATAGTAGGGTCCTCAAATCAGGAAACATCGGACAGGCTCCTTAGGCGGGACAGAGCAAAGAGCCAGGAAATAGAAAAGGGGACGCTTCCGCATAAATAAAAAGGGATGCTTATCGCATCCCCTTTTTGGACAATTCTCCTTCATTCCCCCTTTAATTCAAGAGGGGAGCGGAGCGTGAAAAATCACTTCTTCGCGATGTAGAGTTCCCAGTAGCCCTTGTCCTCGAGCTTAACGGACTCGAAGCCGAAGCCCTGCTTCTCGGCCCACCTGGGGATCGTGTCCTCGGCCGAGGCCGGCGCGTCGCAAAGGACCTTCAGGACCTCGCCCGAAGCCAGTTTTTCTGCCGCTTTCTTCGTGAGCACAAGGGGATAGGGGCAGACCCTTCCGAGTGTATCCAGGACCTCTTTAGGTGTCTTTCCGCTGAGTTCGCCCATAATCTGAATCCTCCTTCTCTAAATTAAAAGAATAGAACGTGTTTTGCGCCTGAGATCGCCTTCTGTATCTCGGAATAGGGCACGACCTGTATGGTCTTGTCCGCGCCCATCTCTTCGGCATTGGGGAGGCTCTCTTCCGGGATGCCGTACCTGGCCATGTCTTCCTTGCAGACCAACACATCCAGGTCCACGAGGAGGGCGTTTTTGACGTGCGCCTCCGTCGAGGTGATCCCGTAAGCTTCCATGGCCTTCTGGCCCTTGGTCAGCCCGAGCACGCCCTCGCCCAGAAAGCAGAGGGTGGGGGTAATGGTCTCCCCGTCCTCCAACAAGACCTCGACGGTCTGGTACGATATTGCGTGCGTTATGCCGAGCCTGGAGGTTTCGCTCTTATATTGAGGTCTTTGAACTATGAACGCAAGTTTCACATCGGCCATCACTCACCTCCTATATGAAGAAGCCTGTCGGTGGAATAGACCTTTGCAAGATACCAGTGCATCGCGTTCCACTGCACGCCCGGTATCGCGTCGGGCTTGGTGACGCCCCTTGCAAGCGCGCACGCCTCGCATGTGCAGATCTCCACGCCTTTTTCGAGGAGAGCCGTAAGGTGCTTCTCCCCTGTGGGATAATCCTTCAAGTGCTTCTGGTGGGCCTTGATGGAGCCCGAAGCATTGCCCGAGAACCAGAGGTTCACCTTGTGCCCTTTCCCCGCCGCGGCGTCCGCGAGCTTAAGGGCGAAGTCATATACCCCTGAGCCCACGAGCCCGGGGAAGCAGCCTATCGTCAACACTCCCATTTCAATCCCTCCTTAAACCCACGCGAGTTGTTCGAATTCGTTGAACATTACATCCACGAGCCCGTCGTAGTTGACCACCTTCACCCGCTTGTCCACCTGGTCCTCCGAGAGGCCCCTCGTGGCCAGGTCCTCCGAAAGGGCATATACATGGGGTGTCTTCTCGAGGAGCTCCGCCCCGTCCTTGAGTACCGCGTGGTAAACGCCGTTCAGGACGAGGATAAGGCCCAGCTTCTCGGCCTCAATCCTCTCAAGGATTTGCGCGGAGGGCTTGTAATCGCTGACAAAAATGCCTAACTTCATAGCCACCTCCTTCAGGATTGGAAAAATGAACGAAAAGTATAGTTTTATAACAGGAGAACGCGGGGATTGTCAAGAAAAAACCCGCATAAAAATTACTTATTTGCCTATGAATAAAGTTATGGTTATAAGGTTACCCCTAATTACCAGTAGGGAGGCCGGAGCTTGACTCCGGAACGCTTTAACTGCTAAATTTAAACTTATCTAAAATTCCGTACAGTGTTACCCGGAAAGGAGTTGATATTTTAATGCCCGTTATCAGGGTGGGCGAGAGTGAGTCCTTTGAGAATGCCCTCAAGAAGTTCAAGAAACAGTGCGAGCGCGAGGGTATTCTTTCCGAGATAAAGAAAAGGGAGCACTACGAGAAGCCCAGCGTCAAAAAGAAAAAGAAGGCCATAGCCGCGCGGAAAAAGGCCGTAAAAAGGCAGAGAATTTTCGGAGGCAGATAATGCCCCTTGCCGAAAAAATAGACGAGGACCTTAAAGGGGCCATGAGGGCCGGAGAGAGGCTCAAGCTCGATACGCTGCGGATGGCCAAGTCCGCCTTGAAATACAGGCAGATAGAAAAGGGCGCTCCGCTCTCGGACGAGGAGGCCCTTTCCGTGCTCTCCACCCTCGTCAAACAAAGGAAGGACTCGGTGGAACAGTACCGCAAGGCCGGAAGGGACGACCTCGCCCAAAAAGAGGAGGACGAGATAGGGGTTCTGCGCGCCTATATGCCTGAAGAGCTTTCCCCCGAGGAGCTGGACGCCCTCATCGCCGAGGCAATAGAAGAGTCAGGGGCCAAAGGTCCCCAGGACATGGGGAAGGTCATGAAAGTCCTGATGCCCAAGGTCAAGGGCACGGCCGACGGGAAGCTCGTGAACGAGAAGGTCAAAGAGGCCCTCTCCCGGTGAAATATTTAAAAGCGCCCCGCCGATAAAAAATGATAAAACTCCGCGATCTTTATAAAAAAGCCATCGCCACGGCCATAGAGAACGACCCACGCGGCAAAGAGGCCGTCCAGAAGCACTTGGACTCCAAAAAGAAAGACTTTGAGGGCCTGAAGGAGAAAGAAAAAGAATTCTTCGACTTGGAATCCCTCGAAAACCCTTACGCCGATACCCGCATCCTCCACGGCACGGGCGATGAGGAGGTGGAGACGGCACTTGTGGGCATCGATATGGAAGTGCCGGAACTCCTCCTTGCCGATTCCCTGAATACGAGGGGCAAAAAAGTGGACCTGGTAATTGCCCATCACCCGGAAGGCCGCCCTTATGCCAACCTTTACGAGGTCATGGGCATGCAGGCGGATATCCTCGGCCGGTTCGGCGTGCCGATAAATATCGCCGAGGACCTTATGGAGGGGCGGATAAGGGAGGTCGAGCGGAGGCTCTCGCCCGTGAACCATACACGCGCGGTGGACGCGGCAAAGCTCCTCGGCATCCCCTTCATCTGCCTGCACACGGTGGCGGACAACATGGTAAGCACATATCTTCAAAGACTTTTTGAGGAAAAAAAGCCTTATACGCTAAACGACCTTATGGACCTCCTCAAGGAAATCCCCGAATACCGCGAAGGGGCCCGGAACGGAGCGGGGCCCAAATTGCTCCTCGGCTCCGGCAAGAGGCAGACCGGAAAGATTTACGTGGACATGACGGGCGGGACCGAGGGCTCGAAGGACATTTTCCAGAGCATGGCGGCAAGCGGCATCAGCACCATAATCCAGATGCACCTCGGCGAAGAGCACAGGAAAGAGGCCGAAAAAAACCACATAAACGTGGTCATAGCCGGACATATCTCGAGCGACAACCTGGGCCTCAACCTCCTCTTTGACGAGGTAGCAAAGGCGGGCTCGTTTCAAATCCTCGAATGCTCGGGCTTTAGAAGGGTAAGCAGGGGGTAGGAAGCCCGGTCCGGGGTTGGTATTTTTTTGACAATTAACCATTCAACGGTTAATTTTCAACCATGATTCGGATTTAAGAGCCGCCCTTTTTGATTCTCTTGAATTCTTTAAGGACACCGGGGTCGAAGACAATATTCCTGCCAACCCGTTTTGATTTAAGCACTCCGCCCTTCGCCCATCTCCTCACGGTAATTTCTGCGACCTCAAGATATTCCGCCGCTTCCTTGATTGTGAAGGGCGTCTCCCTTATGTCCCTGAAAACCTCGGCATGGGTGTAGAGGTCAAATCCCATACGGCTTTATTTTACTAATTAGCATTAGCAAAAAGCATTAGAGGAAAAAAGATTAGAGATTAAAAATATAGGACATTCCCATTTTCCGTTCATTTTTCCGATGCCGTACTTTTCTGTTCCCTAACGGGGGGTGTTATCCAGTTCTGGCGATTATTGAACAGAAAATGTATAATCGCTTTTTGGGGAGGAATAAGCGTAAAGATGTAAAATCAATCCAATAAAGAAAGGAAGCCAAGCCATGCAACTTAAACCGCTCATTCCTATAATTATCATTCTTATAGCGCTTGTGGGGTGTGCCACTTATAAAACCACTTTGACAAATGAAAAAGGCGAAACAGTGACATGCGAGGCAAGTGGAAAGAGTGGCATTATTACTGGTTTTTATTTGCGCCAGGGCTTTGAGGATTGTATCAAGGCTGCTAAAGCTCAAGGCTTCAAGGAAGCCCCGCCGCCAAGTTCCAAGCCGTAAGTTGATGATATGAACACGGAAGATTTTGAAGAGTATCGCAAATGGCTTCACATCGAACTCGAGCGACTTTATCGTTTCTTTTACGTTTACAAAAGAATCCATGAGCGCTTTAAAGATAGAATTGATGAAATAAATTTAGCGCCATGTTTTTTCCGGACCGTAATTGACGGGCTCTTTTCAGTCATTATTCTGTGGGTTGAAAAACTTACATCAAAAAATTCTAAACAACGAGGTTTTTGCGATTTACTAATTTTCATAAAGAATAATAGAGGAATTTTCTCGGTGGCAAATCTTCGAAAAAGGCGTAATTACCCGAAAGATCACTGGATGGTAAAAGGGCGGAAAGCACCTAATTTATCTTCCGTGAATCAAGACATTGGAAGACTCGAAAAACTGCCAGCGCTGGGTTCTATCAAAATCCGTCGTAATAAATTCCATGCGCATTTTGATAAAGAGTTCTTTTACGACCGCGAACTACTTCAAGACAAAGCACCTATTTCTTGGCGCGAACTTGAAAAGATTCTGGAAATCCTGAAAGAAATTCTCAATAAATATTCAGCAGCCTATGATGGCAGTACATTTCATTTCCCAACTGGGAATATTAACGACATTGATTGTATATTGGACATACTCTACAAAAAAAGAGTGGAAAAATTTCGGGGGACAAAATACTTATTATAATTCTTACGCCAGCCTGATACTCAATTTCTTCCCGAGCACAAGGGCGGCTTTTTCAAGCTTGCCTTTAAATTCTCCGGCTGATAAGATAATCATATCACGAAATGGATACATGATAAGAATATGAATATCACTCGCTGAGGACTGGAGAACAGAACGCATGAAATCCTTTGAACACGGCTATTATCTTGAAACCCCAATATCCCATGCCTTTGTTATGGCTATGCGCTCGTTGGGCGAATTCAGAGGGCGTCAGGCGCTTTATACCGACCAATTCCCTGAGGTCCTCGCAACATTGAGGCGCGTGGCCATGGTACAGAGCACCGAATCATCGAACAGGATAGAAGGCATATCGGTTATGCCGGGCAGAATCGATGACCTCGTTTTAAAAAAGTCAAAGCCCCGTGACCGTTCCGAACAGGAGGTGGCCGGCTACAGGGATGTGCTTGCCGCGATACATGCCAATTATCAGAATCTCCATTTATCAACCAAGCTCATACTCAACTGGCATCGGGAACTTTATCGATACGCAGGTGAACGCGGCGGCGAGTGGAAAGCCAGGGATAACGCCATCATTGAAATCAGGCCCGACGGCCACCAGGTCATAAGGTTCAATCCGGTATCCGCCCTTCGAACGCCTGATTTCATGGGACGCCTGACTGTTTTATTCAAGCAAGCCATTGAGAAGAACGAGGCCGACCCATTACTCCTGATTGCCACCTTTATTTTTGATTTCGAATGCATTCATCCTTTCAAAGACGGCAATGGGCGCATTGGGCGTCTGCTCACATTGTTGCTTCTCTATCAGGCCGGGTACGAAGTGGGAAGGTATATAAGCCTTGAGCGCATTGCCGAGGAGAGCAAAGAGACATACTATGAAGCGTTATATAACAGCTCTCAGGGCTGGCATGAAGGCAAGCACGACCTTCGCCCGTGGTGGAACTATTTTCTTGGGATGCTGACAGCGGCTTACAAGGAATTCGAGGAGCGGGTGGGCAAGATTACCTCTGCACGAGGCGCCAAGCGTGAAATGGTTCGAAGCGCGATAGAGCGCATGCCCGAAAGGTTTACGATTGGAGACCTGAAGCGGGTTTGCCCCGGGGTGAGTTATCCTACCCTTCAGCGCGCGCTTTCCGATTTGAGAAAAGAAAAAAAGCTTAGATGTCTCGGTCGGGGTCCCGATGCCCAGTGGGAGCGAATCGGTGGCTGACCGCCCCCCTTCCCCCTATTTGCCAAAACCCAAATATATAATATAATTATACTTTATGAGCCAAAGGGACCTTCTCGAGAAAGTTAAAGACCGGCTTGATATTGTGGAGGTCCTTTCGGACTACATCGAGATCAAGAAAGCCGGGGCCAACTACAAGGCCCTCTGCCCATTCCACAGCGAAAAAACCCCTTCTTTCATCGTGAGCCCCGATAAGCAGGTCTTTCACTGCTTCGGGTGCGCGGTGGGGGGGGACGTGGTGGCCTTTGTGATGAAATACGAGAGCATGAGCTTCCCCGAGGCCCTTAAATTTCTTGCGAAAAAGGCCGGCTTGAGGCCCGAGGAATACGAGAGCGGGGATTTCAAGGGCCAGACGGAGGAAAAAACCCGCCTTAAGGCCCTGCTTAAAGACGCGGCGGATTTCTACATGGAAAGCCTGGGGGCCGGCAAGGAGGCAAAAGAATATCTCCTGAAGAGGGGCATAAACGGGGAGAGCCTGAAAAAATTCTCCCTGGGCTATGCGCCGAAAGGATGGCATGCGTTAAGGGACCATCTGAAAGAAAAAAAGTACTCCGAAGAGCTTATTTTAAAAAGCGGGGTGGCCCAGCAGGGGCCGAAGGGCATATACGATATGCTGCGGGACAGGGTAATATTCCCGATAGAAGACGTCCAGGGCGCGGTCATCGCCTTCGGCGGGCGCGTGATGGACGATTCGCTGCCCAAGTACCTGAACTCCCCCGATACCATGCTGTTTAAAAAAGGCGAGACCCTCTACGGGCTCTCTCAGGCCAAAGAGGGGATACGAAAAAAAGGCTACGCGGTGCTCTCGGAGGGCTATCTGGACGTAATTGTCTCCCATCAGCACGGGTTCGAGAACGTCATGGCCCCCCTGGGGACGGCCCTTACCCCCGGCCATCTCAGAAAATTATCAAGGTTTACAAAAAAGCTCGTCCTCGTCTTTGACGGGGACCCGGCCGGGGTCGCCGCGGCAAAAAGGGCCTTGGGAGTGGGGCTCGAGCAGAGCTTTAACCTGAAAGTGGCGGTCCTCCCGCAGGGAGAAGACCCGGACAGCCTTTTAAAAGCAAAAGGGGCATTAGAATTCAAGAAATTACTCGGGAGGGCATGGAGCCCCATGGAATTCATCCTTAGAGGAACAAAAGGCCCCCGCGTTGATACCATTAGAGAGGCGATCGGGGTTATCGGGAGAGCGCCTGAACCCATCATGCGGGAAGAGCTTATAAGAGAGCTCTCCGAGACGGCCAGGATGCGGGAAGAGGCGATAAGGAAAGAGCTTAAGGGGGAAAAAGGCCCGTCCCCTAAAAGGGCAAAAACGGAAGGGGCAAAGACGGCCTTTCTGCATAATGAAGAGACCATGCTCCTCAGCATATTCGTGAACATGCCCGAGATGAGGGGCGAGATACTCAAGCTCGTCTCACCGGAAGAATTAAAAGACTCAATAGTGAAAGGGCTCATCCTGAAGCTCAAGGACTCGGAGGCCCTTTCGGAGGATGAGAGGAGCTTAATGGCAAAAGTGGCCATAGAGCCCGGGTTCATGGTTTCAGAGGCGGAGAAGACAATCAATGACTGCGTAAAGAGGATAGAGATCCGGAAGATCGATGAGGAGATGACCGGCAAACACGGGCATCCCGGTTTAATGAAAGACCTGATAGAGAAGAAGAAGATCATAAAAGGAGGCAACCAGCTCCCATGATTAAAGATTATGACGAAAGGACTACCCAAGAGGAGCCGTTCGATGCGGTGGAAGAGGAAGAAGAACACGCCCAGAAAGAAGAGGGGCAAGCGCAGGCAATAGAGGGCGAATACGAGCCGATAAAGTTCTACCTGAAAGAGATGTCCAACGTCCCGCTCCTGAATAAAGAGGGGGAGGTGGCGATCGCAAAAAAGATAGACGAGGCGAGGCAATGCCTGGGGAACGCCATATTCGCCATACCATATGCCTTGCAGAAGCTGATACATCTGGGCGAGCTCGTCGAGAAGGGAGAAGCCCCCTTCGCCGAGCTCATCCAGAACGGCGAGGACATCACCGACGAGGACCTCCTTTCCGAGAGGCAGAGGTTCTATGAGATAACGCAGGACCTGAAAAAGCTCTGGAAAAGAAAAAAGCTGAACCTCGAAAAGGGCTCGGAGAGCAGAAGAGAAAAGACTGTAGCGAAAATAGAGGGCGAGATATATTCGAAGATAATGGACTTGCACCTCAAGGAAGACGCTATCCTGCTCTTCTCCGAGCAGTTCGGGAACCTCCTCGAAAGGGCACTCGAGCTGGAGAAGCTGATAAAAAAAGACAAGGGCAGGAAGGACAGGGAGCAGACCCTCAGGCGCAAAGAGCTGAACCATATCATAGGGTCCTTCGGCATAGATACCGCGCAGATGAAGGAGCGCATGAGGGAAATAAACCAGGCCCTGGGCGAAATGATGGAGGCCAAGCGCCAGCTTATCGAGTCCAACCTGCGCCTTGTGATAAGCATAGCCAAGCGCTACATGGGAAAAGGGCTCTCCCTGCCCGACCTCATCCAGGAGGGCAATATCGGGCTCATGCGCGCCGTGGACAAATTCGAATACCAGAGGGGCTACAAGTTCTCCACTTACGCCACCTGGTGGATAAGGCAGGCGATCACAAGAGCGCTTGCCGACCAGTCGAGGACAATAAGGATCCCCGTCCACATGGTGGAAACCATAAACAGGATAACCCGCGTATCGAGGGAGCTTGTTCAGGAATTCGGCAAGGAGCCCGCCGCGGAGGAAGTGGCCTTAAGGCTCAAGATGCCCGCCGATAAGGTCAAGTCCATCCTCAAGGTGGCAAAAGAGCCCATCTCCCTCGAAACCCCGGTCGGCGAGGAGGAGGACAGCCATTTGAGGGACTTCATCGAGGACAAGGCCGCACCCTCCCCTCTCGATGACGTCATCCTGGACGACCTCAAAAAGCAGATAGGAAGAGTAATAGAGTCCCTGAGCCCCAAGGAGCAGATAATCATACGGAAACGCTTCGGAATAGGGGACGACCCGCATACCCTCGAAGAAGTCGGGAAAGAATTCTCCGTCACCCGCGAGCGCATAAGGCAGATAGAAGTCAAGGCCCTCCGCAAGCTCCGCCACCCCTCGCGGAGCAAGTGGCTGCGGGATTTTATAGAGAAACCGTGATTGGGTGGGGGCGCTGCCCCTTATCAAAATAGCAACTCTTGACGCGGGGGCGCGGGAAAAATTATAATATTAGTTTGGGACGACGCTTGAATCCCGGAAAAATCTTTGAATTTTAAGCCTGTTTGTGCAGGGCCCATAGCTCAGCTGGTAGAGCTACCGGCTCATAACCGGTTGGTCCCAGGTTCGAGTCCTGGTGGGCCCACCATCACATTATCAGGGAGGTTTATGCGTATTTGAATGCCCAGCTAAAGCAGCTTACGGAACTCCAGGCCATAGATTCCTCCATCCTTGAAAAAAGCGCAATCATAGAGGAAATCCCCAGGAAGATACACACCAGGGAAAAACCCCTCCTCGAAGCCCGCGCGAAGCTTGAAGCCAAAAAGAAAGACCGTGAGTCCCTCTTGAAGAAGAAGAAAGCCAAAGAGGGCGAAGTGGAAGAGTTGAACCAGCGGATAGCGAAGTTCAGGTCCAAGACCTCCGACATAAAGACCAACAAGGAATACCAGGCACTCCTTAAGGAGATAGAGGACACGGAAAAGATGCGGTACGGGGTGGAGGACGAGATACTTGCCTTGATGGAAGAGCTGGAGGGCTCCGAAAAATTCATCAAAGAGGAAGAAAAGAACGTAAAAGCCGAGGAGGAAAAGCTCGGGGAGATGAAGCGGGAGCTCGAAAAACAGAAGGCCCAGGCCGAAGAGGAGCTTTCCGAGATAAAGAAGAAAAGGGCCCGCTTCGCCGCTTCGATAGACCCGGAACTCTATGAAGAATACATGAAACTCATGCGGAAGCACGCGGGGCAGGCCGTGGCCGAGGTCAGGGACGAGATATGCCAGGGTTGCCATATGAGCATCATGCCCCAGCTTTTCGTCGAGATAAAAAAGGGCGAAGAGATATTCCAGTGCCCCCAGTGCGACAGGTTTCTTTATTACATCGAAGAGAAGCCGGAATCTGCTCCCGAGCCCGCGCCTTCGGAGCCCGAACCCGCCAAGTGAAAAAGGCCGTCATCCACTCCGACGGGGCATCGAGTGGAAACCCCGGACAGGCCGGGATCGGCGGGGTCATCTCATATGAGGACAAGACATACGAATTTTCCCGCCCCATAGGGATCACCACCAACAATGTTGCCGAATATTCCGCCCTTGTCGAAGCCCTCAAAAAAGCGAAAGAGCTCGGGGCCCGGGAGGTCGAGGTCTATATGGATTCGGAGCTTGTGGTAAAGCAGATAAACGGCCAATACAAAGTGAAGCACGAGAACATGGTCCCGCTATTCGATAAGGCCATGACATTCCTCCGTTCCTTCAAAAAATATTCAGTAAAGCACGTAAGAAGGGAAGAGAACAAAAGGGCCGATAAGCTTTCCAAAGAGGCGATAAAGCAACTGAGGCTCATATGAGAATCGGCGTTTGCGGAATTGCGTGCGAGAAATGTCCAAGGATGGCAAAAGGCGTTTGTCCCAATGGCGATACTGGATGCGTCCCCAAAAATAATAAGTTCTGCAAGATCGTAACCTGTGCTTTCAATAAAGGCGTGAAGCTCTGCTTTGAATGCGGCGATTTCCCATGTGAGACGACCAAAACCGGACCGGTAAGCTACGGTTATTGTCTTTATCTGACAGATAAGGCTTAAAAATATTGCGCAGAAAGACAGGGCAGAGCAAGCCCTGCCCCTACTTCCAAAAAATAATTTAAAGATGAGGTCGATTTTTTTGCAGTAGGGGCGGGCCTTGGTCCGCCCTGTTTCATTCAGAATTAGTGCGTAAGGGCGCTGCTTGCCGCGCCCTTTCTTCAAGTATATGAAAATCTGCTATCATTCCCTTATAAGGAGGGAATGCAATGAAATACCTCGTCATATATGCCCATCCGAACCCGCAGAGCTTCAACAGCGCCATAAGGGACACTGTTCTCACGGAACTGAAGAAGGCCGGAAAGGATGCCGTCCTCAAAGACCTTTATGATATGAATTTCAACCCCGTGCTCTCCTGCGACGATTTCATGAAGGCACAGCAATGCCTTGCGGCGCCGGACGTGGAAAGGGAGCAGGAGTTCGTGAAGGAAGCGGGCACGCTCATCTTTATCTATCCCCTCTGGTGGAGCGGCATGCCGGCCATGCTCAAGGGCTGGATAGACAGGGTCTTCTCCTACGGGTTCGCTTACGAAATAAAAGAGACCGGGCCGGTGGGGCTTCTCCCCGGCAAAAAAGCCTTCTTGATAACCACGACCGGGGCCACGGAAGAGATGAACAGGGAATCGGGCATTTACGATGCCATGTCGCGCACGATTGACGGCGCCCTCGCCTTTACCGGGCTGGAGATCGTGGGACACAAATATCTCCCCGGCGTGCCCTATGTGACCGATGAGGTCAGGAAAGGGATGCTGGAAGAGGTGCGGGCGGCGGTGAGAGAATTGTTGTAGTCCTTGACATTTTCCCCTAACAAGATATAAATTCTTCCTAAGCAGGCGCCGTAAGCGCCTAACAGGGAATCCCGTGAGAGCCGGGAGCGGTCCCGCCGCTGTAACCGGGGACGAAACCCTATTTAGCCACTGTGCCCCCAGCATTTATGCAAATGAGGGACATGGGAAGGCCGGGGAGTAGGATGAGCCGGGAGCCAGAAGACCTGCCTGCCGCCCTCTGTTTATATGAGGGATTTCCCTCTCGTGGAAAAGAGGGGGCAAAGGGGCGACCGCGGGGACATATTTTTCTACCGGGGCGGCGCAAACTTTGCCTTATGAGGGATCAAGCAAACTGGGTGCAGTCCCGATGGAATTCAAAATCCCATCGGGATTTTTATTTGGAGGGATAATGACCCGGATTGAGCTTTCAAGGGAAGGAACCATAACAGAAGAGGTCCGCGCCGTCGCGGATGCGGAAGCGCTTCCTCCGGAACTTATTAGAGAGAGGACCGCCCGCGGGCAGATAGTGATCCCCGCCAATACCCGCCGCAAATCAAGAATTCTCGGCATCGGAAAGGGCCTCCGCACGAAAATAAACGCGAGCATCGGGACCTCGCCCGATATCGCCGATATCAGATGCCCGAAGGGCTTTTATGGGACGTCCTGGAGCGGCAGTGCGCGGAGGGCGTGGCGTTCATGGCCATACACTGCGGCATAAACCTGATGACGCTTGAGAGGCTAAAAAAACAGAACTACCGCTATGGGGGCCTTGTCTCGAAGGGCGGCTCTTATCTTACGGCGTGGATGCTCCACAATAAACGGGAGAACCCCCTTTACGAAAAAATCGACCGCGTGGCCGAAACGCTCAAAAAATATGATGTCGTGCTCTCATTGGGCAACGGTTTCCGTGCCGGGGCCGTCGGGGACTCGACGGACCGCGTGCAATTGCAGGTAAAATCCCTGAGGAACTCCGAGGGGGCCGGCTGCACGATGTGCGGTAAATTCTGCGCCTCGGATATTTTGAAAGGGCTCTTTACGTCATACATGGAAGGCACCGGGAAGAAGTGAAAAAAGGGAAGGTTATATTAATATTAGGCGGCGCCCGAAGCGGGAAAAGCTCCTTCGCGCTGAAGACGGCATCCGAAAGGCTCTCCCCTGAAGGGAAAGGCAAAAAGGCGCTCATAGCTACCTTGAACCCCCTCGATAGGGAGACGAAGGAGCGCGTCAGAAGACATAAAAAAGAGCGCGATAAGGGATGGAAGACCTTCGAGGAGGGCCTTGAAATCGCTCCTCTTATAAGGGAACTGAAAAAGGACTACGACCTTATTCTCGTGGATTGCCTTACCCTCTGGCTCTCAAACCTGATGCTTGGCAACAAGGATGTGGAGAAGGAGACCGAAAAGCTCGTCCGTTCCTTTAAAAGGGGCGGTTCAGACGTTATCCTCGTCTCCAATGAGGTGGGGATGGGGATTGTGCCGGAATCCCCGCTCGGCAGGAGTTTTCGAGACAGCGCGGGAAAGCTCAACCAGATGGTTGCGGCGCTCGCTGATGAGGTCTATCTGGTTACTGCGGGCATCCCGCTAAAAATCAAAGGAGTTTATGAATAAGATCTCCTTGTTGTCATTCTCGCAAGCGAAGCGCGTCGGGAATCCCTCCGGAAAGAAAAATTCCGGAATGATTCCGGACGGGGCCGGAATGACAAAACTAAAGTCCGGAAATGGCTTGACTAATAACTCTTTTTAATAAAAGGAGATTGATATGCTTCGAGAGGCCCTTAAAAATATTTCACCTTTAAAAGAGGAGTTTTTCCGGCTGGCCCAAAAAAGGCTGGATAACCTCACGAAGCCTCCGGGGAGCCTGGGGAGGCTCGAGGAGATCGCCCAAAGGCTTGTGGCGATAACCGAGAAGGAGATGCCCTCGCTCGGCAAAAAGGCCATCTTCACCTTCTCGGGCGACCACGGTGTAGCGGACGAGGGTGTCTCGGCCTATCCCAGAGAAGTTACAAAGCAGATGGTCCTGAATTTCCTCCGGGGCGGGGCCGCAATAAACGTGCTGGGCAGGCACGCCGGGGCCGATGTGGCCGTGGTGGATATTGCGGTGGACGCGGATTTCGAGGGCATGGAGGGCCTTATACATAAAAAGGTAATGAGGGGGACCCGAAACATGGCAAAAGGGCCCGCAATGACCCGGGACGAGGCCCTTAAATGCATCGAGACAGGCATAACGCTTGCCCGCGAGTGGGCCGGCAAGGGGTACCGGCTCTTCGGGACCGGCGATATGGGAATAGCGAATACCACGCCCTCTTCGGCGATAGCGGCCGTCATTACGAAATCCCCCGTGGGGATAGTCACGGGCAGAGGGACGGGCATAAACGGCATCGGGTTGCAAAAGAAAGTGAAGGTGATCGAGGAAGCGATTGCACTGAACAGGCCCGACCCGCGCGACCCCATTGACGTGCTTGCGAAAGTTGGCGGATGCGAGATAGGGGCCATAGCGGGGCTTTGCCTCGGGGCGGCGGCGGAAAAGGTGCCCGTTGTTGTGGACGGCTTTATTTCAACCGCCGGAGCCCTTATTGCATACGGTATCGACCCGAGGACCGGGCAGTATATGTTTTCGGCCCACCGCTCGCAAGAGCCGGGGCATATAATAATGCTGGAGCACATGAATCTAAAACCCATACTCGATTTGGACATGAGGCTTGGCGAGGGTACGGGCTCGGCCATTGCCATGCTTGTGATAGAGGGCGCGCTTAAGATATATAAAGAGATGGCTACCTTCGGGGAGGCCGGGGTGACGGGAGAAACGGTTGAGGCCGGTCCTTAGCGCGATAACTTTTTTGACGATAATACCTTTTCCATTCAAGGCAAGGGAAGAGGATTTGAAAAAGGCATCGGCCTTTTTCCCCCTCGTGGGCGCCCTTGAAGGAGGGTTCTTCCTGCTTATTTTCTTAATTGGGAGAAAATTTTTCGATAACCAGATAACGGCGGGGCTCATCATAGCGTTTCATTATATTTTTACAGGCGCCTTTCACGCCGACGGGCTTTCGGACACATTCGACGCCATAGCCGTGCGCGGGGACAGGGAAAGAAAGCTTGCAATTATGAAGGACCGGACGGCGGGTCCCGTGGGTGTCACCGCGATCGCCGTTTCCATACTCCTTAAATATGTTGCTCTCATCTCGGTCATGGCAAAATGGTTCCCCAATGTATTCATATTCCTCTTCCCGGTCGCGGCGCGCTGGGCGATGGCGGCCGCCATGTTCCGGGGAAGGCCCGCCAGGAACGAGGGGCTCGGGCATTTAATAGTTTCGAGCACGGGGCTTTCGTCATTTCTCACGGCCACCGGCATACTCTTTTTATGCTGGGCGGGGACTTTCTTTTTTTACGGGAATACGCTCTGGCTTTTGCCGGCTCTCATGGGCGTGTATTTATTTGCCGTCCTTTTCGCAATTATATGCAAATGGAACTTCGGCGGGCTCACGGGAGATAACGCGGGGGCCGTCTCGGAGCTATCTGAGATCGTCTTTTTAATACTTGGGCCGCTATGCTTGAGATATTTCTTATAAGGCACGGGGAAACCCATTTCGAGGGGCGATATAAGGGGCACCTGGATGTCCCCTTGAGCGAAAACGGCAGAAAGACTATGGCAAAGACCGCCCGCTATCTTAAAATCCTGTTAAGAGGGGAAAAGCCCCATGCACTCTATTCCTCCGACCTCTCTCGCGCCGTGGAAAGCGCCCGCATTATCGCGCGGACGTTCGGGATAAAAGAGGTCGTGCAAGTGCCCGCCCTCAGGGAACGGGATTTCGGGAAATGGGAAGGGCTCCATTACTCGGAGATCGAGAAAAAATTCCCAGGGGATTTTCGCCTCTGGATGAAAGACCCGGTTAAGAACTCACCAACTAAAGGTGAAAGCACGGCGGCCCTTAAAAGAAGAATTTTGCGGGGTTTGAATCAGGTTTTAAAAAATCATCATGACGGGGAAAAAATTGTAATAGTGAGTCACGGCGGGGCCACAAGGGTCCTCCTTTGCCATTTCCTCGGTCTGCCCCTTAACAGGATTTTCCGCATAGGGCAGGACTTCGGGTGCGTGAACGTCATAGAGCTATATGGGGAAAAGACGCCCATAATAAGGCTCCTTAACGGGAGGCCTCATTGAAAAGTGATAACCCCAAAAGTGAGAATCGCGCAAGGGCCATTATGGTGCAGGGTACGGGCTCGGGCGTGGGGAAGAGTTTCATCGCGGCCGGGCTTTTGCGCATCATGAGCGACATGGGCGTAAAGTGCGCGCCCTTTAAGGCGCAGAACATGGCCCTTAACTCTTTCATAACCCGCGACGGGGGAGAGATAGGGAGGGCGCAGGCCCTCCAGGCCGAGGCCGCCCGCGTGGAGGCCGCGACGGACATGAACCCGATACTCCTCAAGGCCACAGGGGAGGCGGGCTCGCAGGTGATCATAAACGGCAAGGCTTTGAGGAACATGACAGCGAGGGAATATTACAGCTTCAAGGAAACCGCATGGGGGCATGTGCGCGCGGCTTACGAGAGGCTTCGGAAGGCATATGACCTCACAGTCCTCGAAGGGGCCGGAAGCCCGGCCGAGATAAATCTCATGGAGAACGATATAGTGAACATGCGGATGGCGCGGCACGCGGATGCAAGTGTGCTCCTTGCGGGCGATATAGACCGGGGCGGGGTGTTCGCATCACTCTTCGGGACCATAAGCCTCCTTGAGGATTATAAAGACCTCATAAAGGGGTTCATCATTAATAAATTCCGTGGGGATGGCGAAATACTCGCCCCGGGATTAAAAATGCTTGAAGAAAAGACGGGGATAAAGGCGCTCGGCGTCTTGCCGTATCTCAGGACATGCCTCTCCGAAGAGGACGGCCTATGCCTCGACTCCGCGGAACACTCGAGGATGGGAGACGGGGCGATTAAAATTGTCGTCATAAGGAACGGCTTCATATCCAATTTTACGGATTTTGAGCCCTTTCACCACGAGCCCGATATTGAGCTCCTCTATTCCGTAAAGAGCGCAGATATCGAAACGGCGGATTTAATAATCCTGCCCGGCACAAAGAACACGGTCAAAGACCTCCTCCTCCTGAGAGGGTCCGGCGTGGAGCGCAGCATAAAAAAAGCGGTCGGGAAAGGGACACCTCTCATTGGGATTTGCGGCGGGTACCAGATGCTTGGCTCGGTAATAAAAGACCCCTGTAAAGTGGAAAGCGAGATGGATGAGGTCCGCGGGATGGGGCTCCTCGAGATAGAGACTCTACTCGAAAAGACGAAGACCACATCGCAGGTAGAGGGGATAGAAATTAAAAATCCCGGAGAAACGCTCAAGGGTTACGAAATACATATGGGTGTCTCGGAGGGGGATATCGGGCTATTCAGGATCGAAAGGCTTGCCACGGGCGAGCGGGTCATGGACGGCTCTGAAAAAGGGAACGTCCGGGGCACTTATATCCACGGCATATTCGATAACGACCGCTTAAGGGGAAGGCTTCTGAATTCGATAAGGGCCGAAAAAGAGCTTCCATTAAGAGAGCCCGTGAACTATGCCGCCCTCAAGGAAAATGCCATTAACAGGTTTGCGGATGTCCTCAGGAAGCATCTGGACATGAGATATATCGAGGGCCTATGCCTCAGATAATTGTCCTTCTCCTTGCGGTCCTTATCGACCTCGTCATCGGCGACCCGCGCTGGTTCCCTCACCCGGTGAGGATGATGGGGTTTTTTATATCTAAAGGAGAAGGGCTTTTAAGGAAGATTTTTCCTCCTTTGATTGGAGGGTTGATCCTGACCGCGACCATAGTGGGCGGGACATATATGGCGATGTTTTATTTGATCGGATTTATCGACCCGCTTTCTTATTGGGGAGACGTTTTGATCGCCTTTCTCCTGTCCACAACGATAGCCATTAAAGGGCTTACGGGGGGGGCGGCCAGAATCCTTACCCTTTTAAAAGAGGGCCGTTTAGAGAGGGCCCGCTCGGAATTAAAGGGCCTTGTGGGAAGGGATACGGACGCCCTCGATGAGCCTGGCGTCCTCCGGGCGGCCGTGGAAAGCCTTGCCGAAAACGCCTCGGACGGCGTTATCGCGCCGCTCTTTTATTTCGCGCTCGGGGGTGTTCCCCTTGCAATGGCTTACAAGGCGGTGAACACGCTCGATTCCATGGTGGGCTATAAAAACGAGCGCTATAAATTATTCGGGAAGGCGGCGGCGAGGCTTGACGATATCGCTAATTTCATCCCGGCCCGGCTTACGGGCTTTTTTTTCTCCGTTTCGGCTTTTTTAGTCGGCCTTAATGGAAAATCCGCGTTCGAGACGATTTTCAGGGACGGGCGGAAGCACCCGAGCCCGAATAGCGGGGTCCCCATGGCCGCGATGGCGGGTGCCCTCGACATAACGCTCGGCGGCCCTGCCCTTTACGGCGGGCAATTGATTGAAAAGGAATATATAGGGAACGGGGCAATGCCTCTTTCCATTCCGCTTGCCGGAAAGGCCGTAAGGCTTACGTTCGCAAGCTCCCTCCTGGGGGTCCTTGTCCTCGGAGGAGTCGCTTGAGGCGCTTGACGCGCTCGAAAGGCTTGAAGCGCTTTGAGCACGGGGGAGATGTATTTTGCGCGAGCAGAAACACAGGGGTCCCCGTTAAGAGGATAATGGATTTCAGCGCCTCGATAAACCCCCTCGGAATGACAAAAAAGGCTGAGCTCGCCTTAAAGAGGGGCTTTAAAAAACTCTCGCATTACCCCGAGCCCTTCTCCCCCACGCTTTCAAAAAAAATATCAGAGCACCTCCGTATCCCACCGGAGTGCGTTATACCTGGAAACGGGAGCACGGAGCTTATCTATCTCATTCCGCGTGCATTGAGGCCCCGCTCCGTCCTTATCCATGAGCCCACTTTCTCCGAATACGAGCGCGCGGCACGCCTTTCGGGGGCAAAAATAAAAAATATAAACGGACTCTCGTTTAAAGGGAAAGATTTCTTAAAGGCCCTTAAACGCGCGGATATGGCCTTCCTCTGCAACCCGAATAACCCGACCGGCGAGCTTATAGAAAGGAAGCAGGCCCTTGAAATCGCGGAGGAGGCCAGGCGCAATAAATGTTTCCTCACCTTAGATGAGGCCTTTATCGATTTCGCCCCGGACGGGAGTCTTATCCATGAGGCCATGCGGAACCCGTATTTGATCGTCCTCCGCTCCATGACAAAATTTTACGCCCTTACCGGACTCCGTATCGGATACGCGGTCTGCGCCCCGGAGACCGCGCAAAGGTTAATGCAGGTTAAAGAGCCCTGGAGCGTTAACACCCTTGGCGCCCTTGCCGCGAGCGCCTCAATCAAAGACAAGCAATTTACGGAAAGGACCCGGGCGCTCATCAAAAAAGAAAAGGCCTTTATCGAACGGGAACTCAAAAAAGCGGGGGTGCGCTTTCTTCCCACCGAGGCCAATTTTTATCTTATAAAAACGAAGATGGCGCGGGCTTTTAAAGAGTATCTGTTTAATAAGGGAATCCTTACAAGGGACTGCTCGAATTTCAAGGGGCTGGGGAGAGGTTACCTGAGGTTTGCGGTCAGGGGGCGAAGGGAAAATGCCCGGCTGATTGCGGAGATGCGCGCATTCTTAGCTCGCCAAAAATAAAAAGGGCTGCGCCCCCGGCCCTCTGCTTTTTCTTACGCCACCGCTTCCGCTTTTATCTTCTTAATAATCTCCTGGAGGAAATAGGGGAGGTCGTCGGGCATCCTCGATGTGACGAGGTTCCCGTCCACAACCACCTTCGCGTCCTCGTAAGCCGCCCCGGCCTCTTTCAACTCCTTCCCCACCTCCGGCCAGGAGGTCGCTCGCCTTCCCTTCATCACGCCCGCGCTTACAAGCACCTGCGGGCCGTGGCAGATGGCCGCTACCGGCTTGTTGCTCTCCATGAAATGGCGGGTTATGGCGAGGGCGGCCTCGTCCTTTCGCACTTTGGCGGGCGCCTTCCCCCCGGGTATGAAGAGCATGTCGTACTCGTCCGGGTTTATCTCCTCGTACATCCTGTTGGCCGTGACCTCGTACCCGTGCTTCCCTTTTATATCCCCCCGCTTCTTGGAGGCGATATCGACCTGCATCCCCGCCTCCTTGAACCTGTAATAGGGGACAAGGAGTTCGAGGTCCTCGAACCCGTCATCGCTTATTATCAGGACCTTCATAGGATTGCCTCCTTTTTTTAAACTTATTCTTTATTAAATCTTAGCTTAGCGGGGGTCAAAGTCAACGGCGGGGAAAAAGAAAGGCCGCATACTTAATTAAGCGGCCTTTCGGAAAAGCAGGAGAGCTGGATATCAGCAACCCACTATTTCTCTTTTTGGCTTTATCGAGGTGACTACATCCTTTTCGACCGTGATGGTCGCCTTTGAACCCGCTTTCACCTTGCCAAGGTCCACGGACTTATCCACGTTCAATGTCGTTTCCTTGCCATCCTCGGCCGTGAAGGTGATGGTGCCGGCCTTCGCGTCCACGGCCTTGATCGTGCCCTTCTGCGCCTCTCCGGCCGCCATGGCCATCGTGAGGGCGGAAAGGACAAAGACAACCGCCACTAAAATTACCGCCGCTTTCTTCATGTTGCCTCCTCATTTAGAAGATTCGAATTTAATAAATAATATCATTTTTAATTATGGTTGGACAAGGGGAGAGCTTGACAAACAACCTGTCCCAAATATAATGGAATTAATTGAAACCAAGGAGGGCCGCTTATGGCAACGAAAGAGCTTTTGGACATGATGAATCAGGCAATATCGATGGAGCTTCAGGTGAGCATTCAATACATGTGGCAGCACGTGCAGGCCAGGGGCCCCGAGTCCGAAACGGTGGGAAATGTCTTAAAGCAGATATCAATAATCGAGATGAAGCACGCGGAGGCGATAGCCGAGAGGCTCGACTACCTGGGCGGCGTGCCCACCACCAAGCCCGCGCCGATAACAGTGGGAGAAACCATCGTAGCCATGCTTTCCATCGACAAGAAGGCCGAAGAGGGCGCCATAGAGCTTTACAGGAATATTATTAAAAAGGCCGACAGCGAGGGCGACGTCACGACCCGCACCCTCTTCGAAGGCATCCTCGCCCAGGAGGAGGAACATCATAATACTTTCACTACGCTCTTGGAAGCCAGAGGATAAAAAGACCTGATCCAAGAATAAAAAGTATTTTTTTATTCTATTTATTTCACCAACGCCGCTTTCGTGAGGTCCTGGAACGCGCTTATGGCCGCGATTGTGCCCTGCGAGACGGCCACCGTGATCTGCTTTTCCCCCCCGGTCACGTCGCCGGCGGCATAGATGAAGGGCACCGATGTCTCCTGCCTCTCGTTCACCCTGATATAGCCGCTCTTATCGAGGGCGAGGCCCATAATTTTGGCGAGTTCGTTGGCGGGCTCGTATCCGATCGCGATAAAGGCCCCGTCCGCCTTCATCTCACTCACGGAGCCGTCCTTTAGATTTTCCAGCTTCACCTTCTCAAGCTTCTTCCGGCCCTCAAACTCCATAATCCGGCTGTTCCAGAGGACGGGGAGGTTTCTCTGGAAAAGGCTCTGTTTCAGCCTGTCCTCGGCCCTCAGGGTCTCTCCCCTGTGGATGAGCGTGACATGGGCGCCGAGCCCGTCCAGATAAAGGGCGTCCGTCACGGCGCTGTTCCCTCCGCCTATGACGATAACGGTTTTGCCGTCCTTGAACAGATAGCCGTCGCAGGTGGCGCAGTAGCTTATCCCCCTTCCGGCCAGGCCGTCCTCTCCGGTCGCGCCGAGTTTTTTATAGGTTGCCCCGGTGGCGATTATGATCGCCTTCGCCCTGAAGACGCCGCTTGTGGTCGTGATTTCAAAGAAATTATCCGTCCTCCTTACGTCCTTGACCGCAACGCCCTGCTTAACGCGCGCGTACTGCGCGGCCTGGGTGAACATCATGTCCACGAGCGTCTTCCCGCCGACATTGGCGAAACCCGGATAGTTCTCCACGAACGGAGTGATCGCGACCTGTCCGCCCACATTGCCCTTCTCCAGGATTATGCTCTTAAGCCCGCTCCTTCCCGCGTAGATAGCAGCGGTAAGCCCGGCCGGTCCCCCTCCCGCGATAAGGACGTCCACCTCCTTGCCTTCCTCTGCCCGGGGGACGAATACGGCCTGCGCGCCTGCAAGGAGGTTGTCTATGAATTCCTCCTCGGCCTCCAGATGGCTTGCCGTGAGTTCCTCGTCTATGTAGGTCTTGGGCACGGACATGGCCGCGTATTTTTCGGCCAGGTCTTGGTTCTCGAATATTTCTATGACCTCAACGGAGACGAATTCCGGCATCTCGATTGCGGCGGAGACGGCATAGAGGGCCTCCTGCGGGCAATATGGGCAGGTGGGGCTCACGAACACCTTCACGCCCCGGGGCTTGTCGAGGGTCTTGAGCCTCGCCAAAAGCTCCTTATCCATGTAGCTCTTCCCGGTCGAGGCCATGATGATGGCCAGGATAAATGTGCGGCTCTCTTCTCCTATGGGAGCCCCCGTGTAACGGATTTTATATTCTTCCGGGCTGATGAGGAGGGTCGGGGACCTCTCCACGTTGTATTTAACCCAGGCAGGGTCGTCGGGGTTGTCATGGAAGACCGGCTTTATCTTTTTGTCGAACCCGGCAAGCTCCTTTACGAGCCGGACGGTTATATCGTTGAACCGGTCGTTTATCCCGTTTTTTGTGAATACGTGAAGGGTTACATCCTTTTGGAGCTTCTTGAAGCCCTCCCTGAGGGCCGCCGCCACATCCGGAGTGATTATCTTCTCGGCCATGTTCCTATTAATTATAGAACGAAAAAGGCGGGACTCAAAGAAAAGTTGGTGATAGAATGGGGTTAAGAATGATTCCGGACGGAGCCGGAATGACAAAAAAATAATATGCGGAGAATGCCATGAAAGAATACGATGTTATAGTGATAGGATCTGGCGAGGGCGGAAAGGGGATCGCCTTCAAGTCCGCCGAGAACGGCCTGAAAACAGCGCTCATTGAGAAAGGCATTTTCAGGGGCTACATCGGAGGCACCTGCCTCACGGTGGGATGCGTACCCACAAAAGCGCTCATCGTCACGGCGGACATGGTCATGGAAGCCGAACGCGCCCGGAGGCTGGGAATCCAATTGGAGATAAAAAAAATTGACTTCCGGGAGATCATGGAGCGAATGAGGGCGAGCAGGCAGAAGGTGATGGACTATCTCTCCGGGGAATTCAGGAAGACGCCCAACCTGGATTTTTACACGGCGGAAGCTCATTTTACGGGCGAATACACGCTTGACGTTGATGGCGAGGGACTCCGGGGGGAAAAGATCATAATTGCAACGGGCGCGCGACCGGCGATCCCGCCCGTAAAAGGCCTCGCCGATATCGAGTACCTCACGAACGAGACCGCCCTCGAACTCACGGAAAAGCCGAAAAGCATGATAATACTGGGCGGGGGATACATCGCCGTGGAGTTCGCCCATTTCTTTGCCGCAATGGGCACAAAGGTCACAATCGTCGAGATTGCGGACAGGCTCATCGGGTATACCGAGCCCGAAATATCGGAAACCCTCAGGAACGAACTCTCAAGGCGCATGGAAATACTGCTCGATACCGAGGCGGCCGAGTTCCGGCGGAAAGGCAAAAGATACGGGCTCAAGGTGAAAGATAAAAGATCGGGAAAGGAATCGGAAATACAAGTGGAAAAAGTCCTCGTGGCCGCCGGGCGCATCTCCAATGCCGACCTCCTGAAGCCCGAAAACACCGGGGTGAAGATCGACGAGAAGAAATTCATAAAAATAGACGACTACCTTCGCACGAGAAAGGAGAACATCTGGGCCATTGGAGACGCCACGGGCAGGCAGATGTTCACGCACGCCGCGGACAAGGAGGCTGAGGTCCTCTGGCGCAACCTGAACGGAGAAAATGTCAAGATGAATTTCGAGGCCGTCCCGAACGCAGTCTTCACCTATCCCCAGATAGCCTCCGTCGGGCTCACCGAAGCCCAGGCGCAGAAAGAGCACGAGATACTTGTCGGAAAGGCGATGTATTCCCATACCGCGCGGGGAAAGGCGATGCTGGAGGAGACCGGCTTCGCGAAATGCATTGCGGAAAAGGCTACGAGGAAAATACTCGGCTTCCACATCATAGGCCCGGAGGCATCCACCCTCATACAGGAAGTCGTAAACGTATTCGCGGAGGGCGGCACCGCGGACGATATCCTCGACAAGATGCACGTCTTCCCCGCCATGCCGGATATTATTACGGAGACGCTGAGCAGGCTCGAACCGGTCCCGGCGCCCGCGCTCGTGAGTTATTGATGGATGTATAAATAATGTCCTATTCTCTGTCACCCCCATCTTTCCCTCTAATTTGGAATTTTCACCCGCCCCGCCTATCCGAATTTTAAGTTAAAATATCTATTGGCATGATAACGGCAATAACGCAAGGGCTCCTGGCCTTCGCGCTCTTCTTCGGAGTGCTGACAATAATCCCCAAAGCCGTCCTTCTCTTCCGTGCCGGAGAGGCGAGGAGAGGAACGCTTTACGTCTTTATGGCGCTCGTATGCGGGTTTTTCATGGTGCTCGCGGCAGGGCAGGCAATCGATTTCTTCCTGAGGTATTTTTAATGGAGACGTTCAATCTGCAAAGCGGGTTCACGCCCCGGGGCGACCAGCCCCAGGCCATCGAGAAGCTCTCTCAGGGCATTCTCAATAGGAGAAAGCACCAGGTACTTCTCGGCGTGACCGGCTCCGGCAAGACGTTCACGATAGCCAACGTGATCGCGAAGACCTCAAAGCCCGCCCTCGTCATCGCCCACAACAAGACGCTTGCCGCACAGCTCTACGGGGAGTTCAAGGACCTCTTCCCGGAGAACGCCGTGGAGTATTTCGTGAGCTATTACGACTATTACCAGCCGGAGGCCTACATCCCGCAGACCGATACTTACATCGAAAAGGACTCGGCGATAAACGACGACATAGACAGGCTCAGGCATTCCGCGACGAGGGCCGTTTTGATGAGGAGAGACGCCATTGTCGTTGCCTCGGTCTCGTGCATTTACGGCATCGGCTCCCCGGAGGACTACCTGGAGATGCACCTCATCCTTGAGGAAGGGATGCGCACGAAGAGGAACGCGCTCCTTAAAAGGCTTGTGGAGATGCAGTACGCGCGCGGGGACATCGAGTTCAGGCGCGGCAACTTCCGCGTCCGGGGGGATATCGTGGAGGTCTTCCCCTCGTTCTCGCTCGACAAGGCCGTGAGGATAGAGTTCTTCGGCGACGACGTGGACGCGATCTGGGAGTTCGACCCGTTGACAGGAAATAAATTAAAGCGTTTTGAGAAATTGGCGCTCTTCCCGAACAGCCACTGGATAACCCCGCGCGAGCGGCTTGAGCCCGCCTTGAAGGGCATAGAGGAGGAGATGCGCGATCGGGTCAAGTTCTTTGAGGAGCAGGGCAAGCTCGTGGAGGCGCAAAGAATTGAGCAGAGGACGCTGTTCGACATGGAGATGCTCAAGGAGTTCGGCTACTGCCACGGCATAGAGAACTACTCCCGCCACCTGAGCGGCAGGCTCCCCGGCGAGCCTCCCTATACATTGATAGATTACTTCCCCGACGACTTCCTTATCGTGATAGACGAGTCCCATGCCACGGTCCCGCAGATAGGCGGGATGTATGAGGGCGACCGCTCGCGGAAATCGACGCTCGTTGACTTCGGCTTCAGGCTCCCCTCGGCCCTCGACAACAGGCCCTTCACGTTCACCGAATTCGAGCACAGGGTAAGGCAGGCGATCTATGTATCAGCCACACCCGGCCCGTACGAGATGAGAAACGCGCAGAGAAACGTGATAGAGCAGATCGTCCGGCCTACGGGCCTTCTCGACCCCAAGCTCATTATCAGACCCGCAAAGGGGCAGGTTGACGATCTCCTTGGCGAGATAAAAAAGCGCATCGCCCCTTCATCCGGGAAAAACCCCGAGCGCGTCCTCGTCACCACGCTGACAAAAAAGATGGCCGAGGACCTCACGGACCATTACGGCGAACTGGGCATAAAGGCGCGCTATCTCCATTCGGATATCGATACGCTCGAAAGGATAGGGATAATCCGGGACCTCCGGCTCGGGATATTCGATGTCCTCATAGGCATAAACCTCCTGAGGGAGGGCCTGGACCTCCCCGAGGTATCGCTGGTAGCCATTTTGGATGCGGATAAAGAGGGCTTTCTCCGCTCTGAGCGCTCCCTCATCCAGACGGCGGGCAGGGCCGCCCGGAACGTGAACGGAGAGGTCCTCCTCTACGCCGACATGGTCACCGGCTCCATGGAGCGCGCCATCGACGAGACCGAGCGCAGGAGGCGCATACAGGAGGCCTATAACGAAAAGCACGGCATCACCCCGGAGACCGTAAAGTCCAACATAAAAGATATCCTCTCCAGCATCTACGAGCGCGATTACTTCACCGTGGCCGAGGAGAAAGTGGAATATCAGCAGGAACTCACCGAGGAAAGCCTCAAGAAACTCGAGGCCGAAATGAGGGAGGCCGCTAAAAAGCTCGAGTTCGAAAAGGCGACGGCCCTCCGCGACAGGATAAAAGAGCTTCGCGCGAAGATGCTCGAGATGGGTGTGAAAATTTAAGGCCATTTATTATAGCTCAGTCCTGAGCCCCGCCACCCCCATCTTCCCTTCTAAATCAATCAGGTAAAGTACTCTTTAATGATTCCGCCTTCCGGAATTCCTCCTGGGCCAGGTCGGGCAGGCCCTTCAGGAGATAGGTGTTCGCGAGGTTTTCGTGGAGTCCGGCCACATCGGGACGGAGGGCCAGGGCGGCGCGGAAAGATTCTATCGCCTTATCGAGGTCACCTTTATTCTTGTAGGCGAGTCCCAGATTATTTAGCGCCTCGGCGGAACGGGGATCGATGCGCAGGGCGGCCTCGAAATGGGCTATTGCCTCATCATAGAAATTTTTTAGCGTCAGGGCGTATCCCAGGTTATTATGAGCCGTAGCGGAATCCGGCTCCAATTCCAGCGCCCTCGCATAATGCCGGATCGCGTCCCCGGTCTCCCCTCTTTCGAGGAGGGCATCTCCCAGGAACATATGCGGGATGGCAATATCCGGGGATTTCTCCACCGTATCGGCCCAGATGGTGAACTCGTCCTTCCAGGTCCTGTTCCGGTCAAAAGCAAGGGCCGAATAGGCGCATAACAGTGTCAAAAAGACCGCTCCCGCTGCTGTCGCGTTTTTCATCGCTTTCAGCCGGTCGATTCCGATTGAAACGAGGAGGACGAAACCGAACGAGGGCAGATAGAGGTATCTCTCCGCGAATACCGCGCCCCCCGAGATGCCCTTGATGTAAAAGGCGGGAAGGAGCGGGATTAGAAAGAGAAAGAGGCTGAAGAAAGCCGCCCGCCCGGCCCTCTTGAACAGAAAAAAACCCGCTAAAATGAAGGCGAGAAAAACAAAAACGGAAACGGTCCAGGCCGGTGAGGACAATCCTTCTATGGGCTTTGCGCCGTAAAAGAGGTTCAGGTCGAGGGGAAAGACCAGCTTAGCGCAATAGGATTTGAACAAGGGAAAGAAATTTATAAGGAGGTCACCGGGCCCGAACCCCGAATCCCCGGCGATAAACGACGGGATTACATTCAGTCTCAAAAGGAAATAGACACCCATCACGACCAAATAGGGCAGGTAGCGGAATATGTTTTTCCTCTTAAATGGTGAGCCGTTAAATGAGAAATCGTAGGCAAAAAGAAGCAGAGGAATTGAGAGCGCGCTCTCTTTGGAGAGCATGGACAGGAAGAACGCGGCGAGGCTTGCCGCGCAATATTTTACCGGGCCTTTCTCCCTTCCCTTGATATAGAAATAAAAAGAAAGAAGGAAGAAAAGGCTGAACGAAAGCTCGGATAAGGCAGAGGGCCAGGCCACGGCTTCCGTATGCACCGGGTGGGCCGCAAAGAGGAGGCCCGCCATGAAAGGGACGTTTGAATTGTTCACCAGTCCCCGCGCGATAAGAAAGACGAACAAGGCGGCGGCCGCATGGAAAATGATATTCACGAGGTGAAAGCCCCAGGGCTCAAGCCCAAAGGCCTTGAATGTGAGAAGATAAATCAAATTTATAAGCGGCCGGTAATAGTTTCCCTCCTGTCCGGGGATAAAGCCGCCATGGTGACTGAAGAATATTTCAGGTATGGATTTAAAGCTCGTGATCCAGGCGTTCCCGGCTATCAAGCCCCAGTCATCGTAAACGAAGCCGTTCGGCAGGGTATTGACGTATAACAGAAGGGAGAGGAGTACTATAAAAACCGCCTGGATGCGAGTGTCCCCGGTATTCATCAGATCATAAATTTTAAAGAAACGGGCCTTTTTAAATCAAAGCCCGGCGATTTGAAAAAATCCCCTGCTGAGTTTAGAATGTCCGAATCTTCTATAATTTGGGGGATTAATGAGAAAAGAGGGGAACAAAAACTCTCGTTGGGGCCTCCCCCTTTTATAAAGGGGGACGGAGGGGGATTATTTAAGATTTTTAGTTATAATCATCTGATGAAAATCGCCCTCACGATCGCCGGGTCCGATCCCACGGGAGGGGCCGGGTTTCAAGCGGACTTGAAGGTCTTCTCCGCCCTCGGGGTATACGGCCTCTCCGTCCCCGCCTGCCTCACGGCGCAGAACACTAGTGGGGTAAAGCGCGTTCTCCCAATTCCCCCCGATTTCGTAAAGGAGGAGCTTGAGACGCTTCTCCGGGATATCAAGCCCGATGCATTGAAGACCGGGATGCTCCTTTCAAAAGAGACGATCAGAGTTATAGCCGATTCTATCCGGAAGCACCGCCTCAAAAATTTTGTTATAGACCCTGTCTACATATCCTCTTCGGGAAAAAAGCTCATTGAGCCTGGCGGCATTTCCATTTTAAGAGAATATCTTTTGCCCCTCGCCCGCGTGATAACGCCCAATCTGAAAGAAGCGGAGGCCTTAACAGGAATAAGCATCTCCAGTCTGGATGAAATGGCGGAAGCCGCTTGGAGTATAAAGGAACTTGGCCCGGAGGTAGTCATCATAACAGGAGGGCACCTGAAGGGAGATCCCGCGGACCTTTACTGTGACGGCAAAGACTTCCATCTGATAAAAGGAAAGAGGATACCGGGCCAGTACCACGGGACCGGCTGCGCCTACTCCGCCGCAATTACGGCGCTTCTGGCTAAAGGGGAGAAACCTTTGGAAGCGGCAAGAGGGGCCAAGCGGTTTGTAGAAAAGGCCATAAGGAATTCGTTTCAACCGGGTAAAGGAATGGGGATATTGGGTTTCTGAATTGCTGAACTCCCTCATCCTCCGCTATGCTCCTCCCTCTCCCACTGGTGAGGGTTGGGGTGAGGGAAAAGTCCTTGCGGCAATTCAGGATTGACTAAGGGGAAAGAGGTGAAAAACCCACCCCTGCACCCCTCCCAAGAGGGGACTTCTAAGGACCCGCAACAGGTGCTTTTAGAAAGTCTTTTCCCGGGAAAAAGCATCTCCTAAATTTCTAAAAGTTTCTTGATTACAACCTATAAACAATCGTATAATTCTTCAATTTCGGACAGGAGAATGAAAAAAATAAAAATGTCTCTAAAATAGTCGCTGTCCCTCTTTATCCTGACACAGAGTCTAATAAAGGAAAGTCTTGTCGGGAAATAGATGAATGAAATCTGAAAAAGGGGACGGTTGTACTGCTCAGTAATTAGATAACTCTTTTTCTTTTTTGTTAAGCAGGAAGATGGCCATAGGCTCTCATTTTTGATCCATGACAGACATATTGGTTAAAAAATGTTTTTAAGCCCAAAAGTATGATCAAGTTCTTATTTGATACCAACGCACTCAATCAGATAGTAAAGGAAGGAATCGAAACTGATGCCTTAAATCCATCTCACGAATACTTCATAACATCACTACAAAAGGATGAGTTGGCCTCTACCCGGAATAAAGAGGTAAAAGAGAAATTGCTGCATGGTTTAAAGACAATGGAAATAAATATTCCCATAAAGAATACTTCCTTGGAGACTGCAATATGGGACAAATTCTATTGGGGAGAGATGTACTGGGGGCAGGAGGGCGGCCATTATGATAGACTACTCAGAAAATTGAATGAGTGCCCAAGAAAGAGAAATGATCGTGGAAATGTAACTGATGCGCTACTAATTGAGGTATGTATTATTCAAGGGCATACACTTGTTTCAAATGATTCTTGCATTCAATCTATCTCGAATGATGAAGGTATAGATTGTCTGAATCTAAATACATTTCTAAGTCGATATGGGCCTAAATAGATACAGATTACATTTTGACCTACAGATGGAAGGCGGTTTAAGTAATTCCCGGGTCCACACTACTCAATCCTTACGCGAGTCTGATGCTCAATTTCTTTCCGAGCACAAGCGCGGCCTTCTCAAGGGTATTCAGCGTGACCGAGCTGTTTGAAGGGTCCAACAGCCTGTCCACGGCCGTCCGGCTCGTCCGCATGCGGGACGCCATGTCAACCTTGGTCAACCCCTTTCTTTTCATCTCCTTTTCGATCTGAAAAGAGAGCACACGCTTGACGGCAACTGCTTCCGCCCCTGCGAGCATATCCTGCTCCTTAAGAAAATCGTCAAAGTTAGACCCTAAATGTTTGCTTTTCATGTCATCCTCCAAGGATATTCCTCAATCTTCGTCTGGCTGTCCGTAGTTCATTCTGAGGCGTTTCTTGTGATTTCTTTAAAAACCCATGTAGAAGCACCATGGTGTCCCCTTCGAAAATTACCCGCAGGACAGGCACTCTATCACCCATTTCTTAATGTACTTTAATTGGTACATGTTGTCAACTGCTATATACGCTTTAAAAGAGAGATGCCTTCCGGGATTTCAGGTATACTATCTCATGTCCACCCAGAGAAATAAAAAAACCATCTATCAATGCCAGGCGTGCGGGTTTGCGAGCCCCAAGTGGGTGGGGCGCTGTCCCGACTGCGGCCAGTGGAACACGATGGTAGAGGAGCAGAGCCTGGGGAGAAAGCTCACCCGCCCCTCGGAAAAAGCGGCCCCGCTTTCGGAGATAAAGGCCGAAACAGGCGGGAGGCTTTCCACCCGGATAGCGGAACTGGACAGGGTCCTGGGAGGCGGCATCGTGCGCGGCTCGGTCGTCCTCGTTGGCGGGGACCCGGGGATAGGGAAATCCACCCTCCTCCTCCAGGCCGCGGCAAGGCTCGGCCGCCCGGTCCTGTACGTATCGGCGGAAGAGTCCCCGGAACAAATTAAAATACGCGCGGAGAGGCTGGGGATAAATGCCGATAACATCTCCGTGCTCGCGGAGATTTGCCTCGAAAACATCCTCACGGAGACGCGCACGGTCCAGCCCGGGGCCGTCATCGTGGACTCGATACAGACGATTTATACGGAGGAGCTGAATTCCGCGCCGGGCTCCGTGGGGCAGGTGCGGGACTCGGCGGCAAAGCTCATGCACTTCGCCAAAAGCACGGGGATACCGGTCTTCATAGTGGGCCATGTGACAAAGGAAGGGATGATCGCGGGCCCCCGCGTGCTGGAGCACATAGTGGACACCGTCCTCTATTTCGAGGGGCAGAGGAGCCATTCATTCAGGCTGCTTCGAACGGTTAAAAACCGCTTCGGCTCCACGAACGAGATAGGCGTATTCGAGATGACGGACGCGGGGCTCGAAGAAATTGAAAACCCCTCGGAGCTTTTTCTTGCGGAGCGGCCCATTAATGTCTCGGGCTCTATCGTGGCATCGAGCATGGAGGGGACAAGGCCCATACTTATCGAGCTCCAGGCCCTTGTTTCCCCATCCACGTTCAGCGTGCCCCGGCGCTCTGCCCTCGGCATTGATCTGCAGAGGGTGAACCTGATACTTGCCGTCCTCGAAAAAATAGAGGGCCTTCATCTGCCCACTATGGACATATTCATAAACGTGGTCGGGGGCTTGAAATTGGCCGAGCCCGCGCTCGACCTTGCGGTGGCCGCCGCGGCGGTTAGTTCGTTAAGGGACCGGCCCATACAGCCCCATATGGTAGTCTTCGGGGAGATTGGGCTTTCCGGCGAGGTGCGGGCCGTGAACCAGGCGGAGGCCCGCCTCAAGGAGGCCGCCAAGATAGGGCTCAAGCAGGCCGTAATACCCAGGCTAAATAAAGAAAAACTTAAAGAACCCGTTAAAGGGTTGCAGATAACGGGAGTAAAGAACATCCGTGAGGCGCTCGAGGCGCTTGGGATATAGATTTAAACCCCCCTCGCCCCCCCTTAGACTAAGGGGGGGAAGTTATCCATTTTCCGATAAAATCCTTTTACTTTTAATTCGATTTATTTTTCTTGTCATTCCGGCTCGTCCGGAATCCCTCCCTCCACCTCCATCTTTTCAGAAAGGTTCCCGACAAGCGGGAATGACAAACCTAAAACCTTTTCTCTTTAATGGGATCTTTATCTTTCTTTTTTTCATCGCCGCGTGCGCGCCGAAGGTAAAGCCCGTTGAAATCCCCGAATATAAAGGGACTCTCGAATCCTTCCTTGCCGAAAATGCCGTCTGGGAGGGGCTCTCCGGGAGCTTCAACCTCAATCTCACCAGGCCGGACAGGCAAGTGCAATCGGCGGACGCCTTCATCGATACCGGCCCCGGGAGGCTCGAAATGAGGTTTTATAAATTAGGCTTTCCGGCGGGCGAACTCGTGGAGGGGGACCCGCGCTATGATGATTTAAAAGAGGCGATCAGGAGCGGGCTCATATGGTGGCAGATGGGCGATTTCAGGGCGACATCCCTCGAACACGAATACCTTATCGAGACGGAGACGAGAAGCCTTGTCCTCGACAGGAAAACCCTTGTGCCCCTGAGCCAGAGCCTTATTTCATCCCGGGGGATAGTGAATATCTCCTATTCAGATTACCGGCGGCTCGAAACACTCTGGTATCCATATAAGATGGAGATAAAGTATTCGGGATACGAGTTGGAATTAACGGGTGGAAAAATCGAACTCAAGCATAACTAACTCCCAATTATCCAAAAAAAAAGCCCATAAAGGGTCATTCCGGCTTGTCCGGAATCCTTCCCTTTTATGCAGCATTTAAGAGAGATTCCCGACAAGCGGGAATGACAACAGGAAAAATTTTTTTCTCTTAAAAGGAAAAACTGTTCAGCAAAAAATTGAGGCGGCTCTCTTGCCGCTAAGCGCCGTTAAGCCCCAAATCTATGGCCACTGTCCTTATTATCTCTTCGTTTATGGGCCTTGTCTTGAAGAGATAGCCCTCGAGCAGGGCATTATCGCAAATGGTGTTTATGAGTCGCGGGAGGCCCTTGGAGTACTTGTAGATTGTCTCGATGGCGCTTGCGGTGAAGAGGTCGCCCTCCGAGCCCACCACCTTGAGCCTGTGCAGGATGTAATTCCTCGCCTCCTCCTCGGAAAGGGCGGTAAGCCTCACCCGCACGGAAACCCTCTGCTTCAGGGGCTCGTCCAGGCTAAGCACCTCCTCCAGCTCTCTTAACCCGAAGAAGATGAGGTTTATCATCTTCCCGTCCGGGAGCTCCATATTGAGAAGCCCCCTGAACTCTTCCATTATTTCGCGGGACTTTAGCATCTGCACCTCGTCCATGAGGACGACCGCCGTCTTCCCCTGCTCGTAGATCTGGTAGAGCTTCTGATAGAGCTGTCCCAGCATCTCCACCTTGCTTTCCTTCACGTCACCGATCCCAAGCTGGAGGGCGAATTTCTTGAGGAGCCAGTCCGAGCTTACGGAGGAATGGATTATCACAAGAAGGGCCGCCTCATACGTATCCTCGTCAAGCTCTTCGAGGAGCCTCCTTGCGAGGGTCGTCTTTCCGGAGCCGATGTCCCCTATTACGACCGAAAGGCCCCGCCTTGAATCTATGGCGTTCTTGAGCTTGATTATGGCCTCCGAGTGCTGACTGGAATTGTAATAGAAGCGGCTGTCCACCACGTTAGAGAACGGATGTTCCCTCAAGCCGTAAAATTCGAGAAAATCTTTCAATCGCCCGCCTTTAAATACTTAATACCTGCACTCTAAATATACGATACCCTGCTCTTTTTAGTCTGCTGCGGGCCCGGGCCGTCTTTTGCCTCTCTCGCTCTTTCCGGGGCCGCCGGTTTTTCCACTAATGGCTTTTCCACAGCTAACCGGGCCGCCTGGCAGATAGTTATTTTATCCGCAACGTCGCGGAATTTCGAGTCCCAGCCGTAAACCTCGGTGTAAAGGTCCAGGGCCTCCCTCATTTTGCCCATCTGTTCGTAGGCGAGGGCCAGGTCGTATTTCAGGCCCCAGTGGGCCTCTTCTTTTTTCGTGACCTTCATAAGGGCGCTCTGGATGGCCTCCACGGCGAGGGGATAGACGCCCTTTTCCATATAGCACACCCCGAGCATGCTGGCCGAGTGGATAAAGAACTTCGGGTCGTGCCTCGAAATCTGGAACTCCCGGATGGCGTCGTCCAGGAGCCCCATTTCCTTGTATGCTATACCAAGGTTATAGTGGGTCTCGGTGTCCTCGGCTTCAAGCTCTTTTTCGAGCCCTTTCTTGAACTCCTCGAAGATCTCGAGGACGTCGTTGTCGATAGGGGGCTCCGCTATCTCGTCCGTTGCCATAACCTCGTCTATGCTGATGCTCTGGAGGCCCGCAAGCTCCGCCTCCTCTTGGGCCAGGGCCTCTTCCATCTCCTCGGACTGGGCGCGCAGGGAGTCTATCTCGGCCAGTTTGGCTTTAAGGGCCTCGTTTTCGGGGTAGTCCCGGAGTATCCTGCGGTATATCTCCTCGGCCTCGTCGAATATGCCCTGCTTCACATAGAAATCGGCCTCGACAATCTCTTCGGAGTAGTTTTCCAGATCGACGGAGGATTCGCCCACGGGGGCCGGCTCGGCCTCGGGGGCGACCGGCTCCTCTTCCGCTTTCTCTTCCTCTTCGACCGGGGCCTCTTCTTCGGGCTCCGCCATTGTCTCCTTGCCGAAGAAATCCGGCCCGAAGCGCTCGATGAGCCTTGGGTCCTCGGGGTTTATGGAGAACGCCTCTTTTACGACCGCGTCTCTTGCGGCCTCATCGCCCGTCCTCTTATAGAGCTCCGAAAGTATTATGCATTCCGTGACGGCCTGCTCGCCGTCCCCGGTGCTCTTATAAAGACTTTTCAATTTTAGATGGAGTTCGAGGTTCCCCGGCGCCCGGAGTTTCAGCCCGTCAAGGAGTCTTTTGGCGTCGTCATAAAGCCCATACCCCAGGAAGACCTCGGCCTCCACCAGGACCTCCTCAACGGGCTTTTCGTCGGTCTTCTCCTCCGCCTCGCCGGGTATGTTTTCAAGCTCGGCGAGCTTTGCCCTTATCTCCTCGTCCTCGGGGGAGAGGCTCAGGGCCTCCTTGTAACAACCGATCGCCTCCGGGAGCATCCCCGATTCCTCCAATATCTCGCCTATCTCCTTCAGTTCCCGGAGCGCCGATTCGGCGTCATTCTTCTGTTTATAGAAGGTTATGAGCTTTCTCCTGGCCTCGACGGGCTCTATCTCCTTGAATAGGAGGAGTATCTCTATCGCCTCGTCCAGCCTGCTGAGGAAGATAAGCTCATCGAGGACGGGGGCATATTCCTTCCAGGCGGCCTCCAAGTCGCCCTCTTTCATCCGAACCTCGGCTATCAGCCTCTTGGCCTCGAGGCTCGAAGGGTCGCTCTCCAGAACGGCCCCGGCGAACTCCCCCGCATCGGCGTAATCCCCTACCTCGAAGGCGATGCCGGCGGTCTTCAAGAGCAGGTCGTTCGATTTCCCGGTCCTCACGATGGCCGTCTTGAAATACCCCAGGGCGGCCCTCAGGTCTTCCCGCTTTTCGTGGAAGTTCCCGAGCGCGATAAGGGCGCTCCTCCCTCCGGGCTTTATCTCTATGGATTTTTCGAGGTATTGGCGGGCCTTCTCCGCCTCGCCCTGCTCCTCGTAAATTTTCGATATGGATACATATTCCTCCGCCGTCTCATCCACAAAGCCTTCCTTCGAGAAGAGGTCCACTATCTTGAGCCTCATGGAAAGGTTCCCGCCGGCGAGGTTCAGTATCTTTTTATAGGTATTAACCGCGTCCGTCTTCTTGTCGGACTTTAGGAACATGTCCCCGGCGGCCAGATAATACTTTATCGCGTCCGTGATAATGTTCTTTTCCTCGTTGAGCTCCCCCAGCACGAGGTGGCTCTTTGCGTCCTGCGGGTTTATGTTGAGTATCTTCTTGTAAAGGGCGAGCGCCTTGAGCGAAAAGCCCTCTTTCCTGAATATCTCGGCGGCCCTGTGGAAGCGCTCCACCGCGCTCTGCTTGTCGTTTTTCTTAATATAGAGGTCGCCTACGGTGTTGAAGGCATTGGCGTCCTGGGAGCCCGGGAGTATTTTTTCCCATTCAGCGACCGCCTTGTCTATTTGTCCTTTGGCGAGATACTTCTGCGCCTCTCTGATAATCGCGGCTTTGTCGGCGGACATGGCGTTATCGTATCAAAGTGCGCAAATTAGTGTCAATTTAAGCGGGGAAAAAATGACCGCGTATAAGGAAATGAGGAGGTAATTGTGATGTTTATCACCAAAAAAATCTATAAGAAGGCGGTGCGGGGTATTGCCGCGCCGCTCGCTCAGGAACCGCGCCGAGTAACCCTGTTCAGTTGAGTAACTCTCCGTGCCCATTTCACCTGATGTCTTGTATGCTTTTGTGTTGCTGTCCGGCCGCTTTCTGCCTTCACTCGCTCCCGGCAAGCACCCCGCCTTCCCCGCCTTGCTCCTTAATTGATGTCTTTAAAAAGCAGGGGGTCGGGGGCGCAGCCCCGATATTAAAATAGGGTGGGCGGGTGGGTTCCTAATACTTGACCAAATCCGTACAATTTATACTTGACAAAATTGGTAAAGTATTTGAAAATATACCCATGCTGAGGCTATCGAGCAAGGGACAGTACGGCGTGAGGGCGATGTTCGAGGTGGCCAAGGGCTACCCGGACGAGCCCATCACCATAAAGGAAATCTCGCAGAGGCAGGACGTCTCTGTGGCCTTCCTCGAACAGATTTTGAACAAGCTCCGGAAGGCCGGGCTCATCGTGAGCGTAAAGGGGCCCGGAGGGGGGTACATCCTGAGCCGCGGCCCGGAAAAAATCAGCATAGGGGAGATACTGAAAGAGCTTGAGGGCCCCGTGGCCATAACGGCCTGCACGGACCCGATGGGCGAGGGGTGCGTGAGGGTGGACGGCTGTGTAACTTCCCTTCTCTGGAGGGCCTTGGGCGAAAAAATAGAAGGCTTTCTGCATACCATAACATTGGGGGACCTCCTCAACGAAAAGGCCCTCAAAAAATACATAAAAAAACTTGAGAGGCCGGAGGCGGCCCGTCCCGAGGTAAAGAGCGCGTGACCTTGAAGTTCGTTGAGGGCGTGAAGGCCGATGTAACGGCGGATATCGTTTACATGATGTGCCCGATGCACCTCCTGAAATTGGAGGAGATGATGAAGACGCTGGACGCGGGACAGGTGCTCGAGATAATGACGGATTACGACGGGGCGCTCGAAGACATACCGGCCTGGTGCGCGAAGACGGGCAATGAGTTCATAGGCATGGAAGAGATGGAAGATTATTATAAATTCTTTGTAAGAAAGAAGTCCGCAAACGGAAAGTGAGGCAGAGGATGCGCTATTTCGACCATATGGCAACTAACCCCCTGAGGCCCGAGGTCTTAGAGGCGATGATGCCCTATCTGAAGGAAGATTTCGGCAATCCCCTCTCCATCTATCCCCTCGGGCAGAAGGCAAAACAGGCCGTAGAGGAGGCCCGCGCCAAAGTGGCCGACCTGATAAACGCCAGGCCCCAGGAGATTACGTTTACGTCGAGCGGGGCGGAGTCCAACAACATGGCGCTCCGGGGCCTCGCTTATGCGAACAGGCAGAAGGGGATGCACATAATCGTCTCCAAGATGGAGCACCACTCGATTTTGAACCCCGCCCGCGTGCTCGAAAAAGAGGGGTTCGCGGTCACATACCTGCCGGTCGATAGAGAAGGCCTCATTGACCCGGAGGCGGTCGAAAAGGCGATAACGAAAGAGACGGTCCTCATATCGGTCGTCCACGCGAGCCCGGAGGTGGGCACTATCGAGCCCGTGCGCGAGATTGCGGAGATCGCAAGAAAGCACAAGGTCATAATGCACACGGACGCGGTGGCCTCGGCCGGCACTATCCCCGTGGAAGCGGACGAGCTTGGGGTGGACGCCATCTCCCTTTCGGCGCACCAGTTTTACGGCCCCAAGGGGGCGGGCGCGCTTTATTTAAAAGGCGGGACCCGAATAGTCCCCCTCATATACGGCGGCATCCAGGAGTCCGGAAGGAGGGCGGGCACGGAGAACGTGCCTGCCATTGCCGGCATGGGCAAGGCGGCCGAGATCGCCAAGGCCGGGCTTCCCGAAAAAGGCCCCCGGCTCCTCGCGATGAGAGAGAGAATCCACGAAGGCGTATTGAAGGCGGTCCCTTCCGTCATCTATACCGGGCACCCGGAGCGGAGGCTCCCGGGGCACGCGAGCTTCTGCGTGGAATTCATCGAGGGAGAGGCGATGCTCCTCATGCTGGGGGCCAAAGGGATCTACGCGGCAAGCGGCTCGGCCTGCTCCTCGAAGGCGCTCAAGGCCTCGCCCGTGCTCCTTTCGATGGGGATACCTTCACAGCTTGCGCACGGCTCCGTGGTCTTCAGCCTGGGCGCTGAGAACACGGATGAAGACATTACGTACTTACTGGAAGAATTTCCGAAGATAGTCGCGAGACTAAGAGAAATGTCGCCCTATGCCAAAGGCTGGGGCGGAGTGGAGGAGACGGGACAATGTATTCCGAAAAGCTGATGGACCATTTCACAAACCCGAGGAACGTAGGCGAGATAGCGGACGCGGACGGCGTGGGCGAGGAGGGAAACCCGACCTGCGGCGACGTGATGAAGCTCACGATAAAAGTAAAAGAGGGGCGCATCGAGGACGCGAAGTTCAAGACTTTCGGCTGCGGCGCGGCCATAGCGGTATCGAGCATGGTGACCGAGATGGCCAAGGGCAAGACGCTCGAAGAAGCCCTCGCCATAACGAAGGAGTCCGTGGCCAATGCCTTGGACGGGCTCCCGCCCCAGAAGATGCACTGCTCAAACCTCGGGGCCGACGCCCTGCATAAGGCCATAAAAGACTACCTGGCGAAAAGCGCGACCAAATAAAAGAAGGAAGCGCAGGAGCGGCGCGGCAACACCCCGCCACCGCATCGAATTAGAACGAGCCTTTTATCCTGCCCCGGACTTTGGCGGGGGCGGAGAAGCCGTTCCTCAGGGCCAGGAAGCAGGCCTCGAGCCTGTTAGAGCAGCCGAACTTGCGGTAGATGTTGTCCAAATGGGTATTTACCGTCCCGGGGCTCACGTTCATGTTCCAGGCTATCTCCTTGTTTGAGAGCCCTCTCACAAGAAACCCCAGCACTTCTTTTTCCTTATAGGTGAGCTTCAGGCCCTCCGAAGGACGCACCCTGGGCTTTATCAGGACAAGGGCGGTGTCGCCGGGGATACGTATGATCTCCAGGTCCAGTTCGAGGTAGGATAGCTTTTGAAGGTGGTCCGCGCCGGCCTTGAGCCAATCTATGAGGTCATCCGTTTGGATTTTCCTGTGTCTTATTATCTCTTTTGCGCCCTCGTTCAGCCAGTACCTTCCGTCCCCGTCAAGGATGAGATAAGCGTCCTCATCAAGCATCCGCTCAAGCTCCCTGAGCCCCTTCCTGACCCTCTCGACAGCTTCGTTGAGTTTCATTGCGCTCCGCCGGGCCCACCCGGCCTGGATCAGACTTCAGTTGACTCGGAAAGCTTTCAGCCAAAAACACCGACCCGGAGAACGGTCCGGGACTACTTCCCCCATTATAGAACGATTTTGCCGCCTTTCAAATTCGCGGGCGGGAGCTTCATCCCCATATATTTATAATTTAGCTTATAAGAAAAAGTCAATTCCTAATTATACATGCCCTCCAGGGTGCCCTGAAAATAGTGACCTGAGTCATATAGACGGCGACACCCGGTTCCGGTTTATGCTCTCTGCATGATGAACGATGAGTTCATGCACTGGGCGGGAAAAAGGATAAGGAGGAGGGTCTCCTGCCTGGTCGAGAAAAGCTTCAAGTGCATCCCCCTCGAAGGGGACGAGATATGTTTCGGATGTTTCACGCGGGAGTCCGCCGGGAAGACCGACCGCGGAAAAAACCAAAAAGGAGGATTTCATCATGGGAAAAAAATTCTGGGCGAGTAAGACCTTCTGGACAAACCTCATGGCGCTCGGGGCGCTCGTTGTCCAGGGCAAGACGGGATACATCATGGACCCCGAAGAACAGATGGCCCTTCTGGGAGTGGCCAACCTGGCCCTCCGCTTTATTACCAAAGAGCCCATAGCCTGGACCGGGGGCGGCCAGTAGGGGGCGGGCCTTAAGAATGATGGCGGAACACGAGCTCATAAAATCTTTTATCAACGCGGGGACCGGGGCCCTTATGGCCTTCATAATCCTCGTGGGCCTTTACCGCATCGCGAACCGCCTGGGCCTTGAGTTTGTAAAGGCGCAGAAAGAGCAGGCCCAGGCCCTCCTCCGGCAGGCCCAGAGCATGGAGGGCCTGAGGGACTCCATACAGGGCTTTGTGGCCCGGGACAATTCCGAGCACAGGGAGATGCTCGTCCTTCTCAAATACATCGCGCAGAAACAGGAAGAAATGGAAAGGCTCAAACGCGAGCATGACGAATTCCACAAAGGAGAAAAGGATGAAACCCACCCTCGCCGCTGAGAAGAACAAGCGCATAAGGGCCGCCGTACTGGAAATACTGAAGACCGAATACCCGGGCGCCCTCGACACCAAGGTCCTGCGCTTCTCCCTCGACAACCTGGGCTACCCCCTGCCCGAAGAGGGGCTCCGCGCCCAGCTCAAGTACCTGGAAGAGAAAGGGCTCATCACTGTGCATTCCAAAAAGGGCTACGGGTTCCGGCTCTCCTATGTCTCCCTCACGGCGCGGGGCTGGGACTTCCTCGACGGCAATATAAGCGAAAAAGGCATAGACGGGTCCTTTTGAAGATGAAAAAGGCCCCTATTAATTCCATTAAAGGTAAAAAGCGCGAAAACCTTGATCTGGACCTCGTCAAGGACCTCATCGAGCAGAAGAAAAGATATGAGGCGTATTTCGCGAAAAAGCCCGAGGGGGAGATAGACAACGCGGCCCAATCGGCTTACATGGGGATTATTAAAACCCTTCACGACATTAGTAAAAAGCTCTCCGAATCGAAAAGCGCCTCACCCGGGGAAATGAAAAAAATAGCTAAAGAGATACTCGAGAACGAATATGGTGTCAGACGTGGCTCCTGAACTGATACTGCTTCCATATCAAAGGCGCTGGCTTAACGACAAAAGCCCGCTCAAGGTCTGGCTCGCCGCAAGGCAGACGGGAAAATCGTTTTCCCTGGCCCTCGAGGCAGTGGTCGAGGGGCTGGAGTCCAGGAGCACGAACCTGATACTTTCCGCATCGGAGAGGCAGTCCAGAGAGGTCATGGAAAAGGTCCTTACCCACCTAAGGTACTTTCACGCGCGGTCCGAGGAAGCGATAACTTCCGAAGAAACCCGCGAGGAAGTGCGCCTGCCAAACGGCTCCCGCATCATAACCCTCCCGGCGAACCCGGACACGGTGCGCGGTTTTTCCGGCAACGTGTTCCTGGATGAGTTCGCCTTCCACCAGGACCCCGAAGCGATATGGCGCGCGATGTATCCCGCCGTTACCCGCGGCTTCAAGGCGCGCATATCCTCGACCCCCAATGGAAAAGGGAACCTCTTCCACACCCTCTGGACGCTTGGAGAGAGGCCCTCCCGCCACCGTACGACGATTTACGACGCTGTGCGGGAGGGCCTCCCGATAAATTTAGAAGAGCTTAAGACGGGCATACTGCAGCCCGAGGCATGGGCGCAGGAATATGAGTGCGTGTTTCTGGATTCCGTATCGTCGTTTATCCCCTATGAATTGATAGCGGCTTGCGAGGACGAAGGGGCCACTGCGGAGGAATTGGAATTGGGCGAAAATTTCAAAACGGGAGCTAAAGCTCCCTTGGGCAGCGCCCCTACGCACGAATTCTATCTCGGCCTCGACATCGGTCGAAAGAACGACCTGACCGTCTTCTGGCTGTGGCAGAAGGAAGGGGACGTCTACTGGACACGGATGATGCGCGAGATGCGGGATACCCCTTTCTCTCTTCAACGGAATTTCCTTTACGGGCTCCTTTCGGGCTCCTTCGGGCTCTCGGTAAGGCGCGCGGCGATTGATTCCACGGGCATGGGCGCGCAGCTTGCGGAAGAGGCGCGGGAGAAGTTCGGTCCCTCGATAGAGCCCGTGAATTTTACTTTGCCCGTGAAGGAAGACCTGGCCGTGACGCTTAAAAGGGCACTGGAAGAGCGGAAAGTCCGCATCCCGTCTTCTCCTCTTATAAGGGAGGACTTCCACTCCATCAAGCGCCAGACGACTTCCGCCGGCAATGTCCGTTTCGGGGCCGACCCGGACGATATGGGCCACGCGGACAGGTTCTGGGCCGCGGCCCTCGGGCTCCATGCCGCAAAGGCCCCGCAGGCGGTATTTGAATTCGAATCGGTGAGGCCCCGGACATTTCAAAAAAATATTTTCGGCTCAATAAGGATATAGGAGGACGAGTTGGGAAAAGAGATTAAACCCGTTCTTGACGAGATCGCGGGCGCGGAAAAGGATTTCACGCTCTATTCAGGCTATCTCGGTTCCGGCAAATACGTTGCCAACACGGACAAGCTCCTCCGCACCGGGGGGCGGGGGATGGAGCTTTACGAGGACCTCATGCGGGACCCCCAGGTGAGGGCCTGCATGCAGTCACGGAGGCTTGCCGTCATCGGGAGGGAATGGGAGGTAGTCCCTGCGGACGATGATGCCTTAAGCATTGAAATTGCCGGGTGCGTAAAAGGCGTCCTTTACGGCTTTGATTTCGATTCGGCCCGCTACGCGCTCCTTGGCGGAATAGTGCTTGGCTTCAAGCTCTCGGAAATTATCTGGGAGTACTCCGAGGGCCAGGTCTGGATAAAGGAGCTTATCGGAAGGAACTCGCGCAGGTTCGTATTCGACCCGCACGGAAACCCCCGCCTCCTCACCCCCAAGGACATGCTCGGGGGCGAAGCGCTCCCCGGGCGCAAGTTCCAGCTCTTCCGCTACGGCGCGGAGAACGGCTCCCCTTACGGCGAGGGGCTCGGGGCCACGCTTTATTGGCCGGCCTGGTTCAAGAAGAACGCGATAAAGTTCTGGATGATATTCGCGGAAAAATTCGGCTCCCCCACCGTGATAGGCAAGTATCCGCCCGGCACGCCGAGGGAGCACCAGGACTCGCTCCTTTCGGCGCTTGAGGCCATCCAGCAGGAGTCCGCGATAAAAATTCCGGAGACGATGGAGATAGAACTCCTCGAGGCCCAGCGCTCCGGCTCTGTGAGCACGTACAGGGACCTCTGCGCCTTCATGAACGCCGAGATCGCAAAGACGATCCTCGGCCAGACGCTCACGACCGAGGTCGGGAACGCGGGCTCATATGCCGCCTCGAAGGTCCACAATGAGGTCCGCAGGGATTACGTGAAGGCCGACGCGGACCTTTTGGCGAACGCCCTGAACGCCCAGCTTATCAGGTGGATCGTGGACTTCAACTACCCGGGCGTTGTGAAATATCCCAAGCTCTGGATACGCTGCGAGGACGAGCGCGACCTCATGCCGCTGGCCCAACGGGACGAGATACTTGCGCGCATGGGCCTCCCCATACCGAGGAGATACCTGTACGAGACGTATGGCATCCCCGAGCCGGTGGAGGGGGAGGAGATACTGTGATTTCCATAACAATAGAAACTGACGGCACATTATCTCTTATAAGAGAAAGACTTGAGAATTTGACCCCGGCGCTGGAGAAGGCGGCGGGGATCGCGATGGACTCCATCCGCAAGAACTTCGAGGCCGGGGGGCGGCCAAAATGGCCCCCTTTAAAAGAGGTATCGAGAAGGCCGCTCATAGATACAGGCGCTCTCCTTCATTCCATTGGGGCGGGGGTCTCAGGCAATGAGGCGATAATCGGGACCCCCCTCCCCTACGCCCGCTTTCACGAGGAGGGGACGGAACACATCCCGGCACGGCCCTTTATGACCCTTGGGGCCGGAGACATCCGCGCCATCGAGGACGCGATCACGGATTATCTGTTAAGAGGGGTTAAGTAAATGCTGATTTGTCATTCCCGCTTCTCGGGAATCCGGGAAAAAATGGATGCCCGATTACAGTCCTCGGGCATGACGAAAGAAGACTCAGGGGCATGACGAAAGAAGACCTCATCAGTTGTCATTCCGGCGAAAGCCGGAATCCAGCGACTTTGGATGCTGATGAATACTTCGGGCATGACATTAAGGAGGTATAGCTAAATATGTGGACGGCGGTGTTCAAGTCAGGCACTCACACGGACTCCAACGGAAGGACACGCGAGTGGAGCGAGAAGGAGATGGACGAGATCGTCTCCCGTTATAAGCCGGCGGAGCACGAAGCGCCGGTCGTCATCGGCCATCCGGCCCAGAACGCCCCGGCCTGGGGATGGGTGGAGGCGCTTAAAAGAAAAGGCGGCGTCCTTTATGCCAGGCTCAGGCTCGTGCCGGAGTTTATGGAGATGCTCAAAAAGGGGCTCTTCAAAAAACGCTCCATATCGCTCTACCCGGACCTCGCCCTCAGGCACGTGGGTTTCCTCGGCGCCATGCCCCCGGCCGTGAAGGGCCTTCCCGACCTGAATTTCAAAGACGGCAATGATGTTATTTGTTTTGAATTGGCGCTGGAACCAAATGAGGACGGAAAGGAGGGAGATTGGGTGAGAAGTTTTATCGAGAAGCTTAAAAGGTTTTTACGGGAAGAGCTTGGAGAAGAGGCCTTTGGTCCCCAGGCCCTGAAGGAGAAAGAAAAAGCCATCAGGGAAAAGGAAGAGGGACTCAGGAGGAAAGAGGCCCTGGCCTTCTGCGAAGGGCTCCTGAAGGAAGGGCGGCTCACGCCCGCCATGATGAAGGCGGGGCTTCCGCGCTTTATTGAAGTTGTCTCCGGGATCGAGGACTCCTATGAGTTCGCGGAAGAAGGAGGGAGCGAAAAGCCGGCCGAGTTTATGAGGCGCTTCCTCGAAGGGCTGCCCTCAGCCGTGCCCATGGGCGTGCATTCGGCTTTTGCCGAAGAGGCCCCGGAGCGGAGGAGGCAGAAGCTCATGGAGGACTACATCGAAAAAAACGAGGGCGCAACCTACCGCGACGCCTTCATCGCTCTTTCGAAAGAAAATCCGGAGCTGTTCAGATGAAGTACCCGGCTTTACACGCCCCCTTTTCTAAAGGGGGCTGGGGGGATTACCGGAATTTTATTCAATAATCTCCCCTCACCCCTCTTTAGAAAAGAGAGGGAAACAGGAGTTTACTTTTAGATTACCCCTCCCCCTTCGACGGGGGAGGGCTGAACACAAAAACCGAAAGGAGGACACGGCATGATAGGACAGACTTCAGGGATCGAAAAATCCGCCAAATGCACGGCGGCAATAGCCACGGCCTACACCATAGCTAAATTCGGCTCGGACGACAATACGCTCTCGCCGGCCGCGGCGGCGACGGACAGCCTCATAGGACTTTTCCAGCACACGACTGCCGAGGCCGGCGAGGAGGTGCGCGTACTGATGAGCGGCATCTCGCGCGTGGTCCTGGGCGGCACCGTGACCCGGGGTAACAGGCTCACCTCCGACGCGAACGGCAAGGCCGTATCGGCCACACGCCACACGCATACGGAAAACACGGCCGCGAGCTACACACAGAACGCCACTACCCAGGCCGCATCCGCCGTAAATACAATCGGCATCGCACTCGCAAGCGGTGTATCGGGGGATATTATCCCGGTGCTCCTGAGACAATCGCTGGCGTAGATTTCATAAGGGGCTCCGCCCCTTAGAACCCCGCAAGGGGGCCAGCCCCCTTGACCCATATTTTTAACAATGGGGTCTGGGGAGTTGGCTCCCCAGCGGGGGCTGGGGGCAGCGCCCCCATCCAAAAATTAAAAAAAGGAGGTTTTACATGCCCGAAGCAAAAGCGCTTCATATCGATTCGGTCCTCACGGACCTTTCAGTGAGATACAAGAACGAGGAGATGGTCTGGCCATGGGTGATGCCCGTGGTCAAAGTGGCCAAGAGGTCGGACAAGTTCTTCGTCTATAAGAAAGAGGACAGCTACAGGCTCGCGGATGACGCGGTGGGGCCGAGGAGCTTCCCCAACGAGATAACCTGGGGCGTGCTCGAAGAAAGCTATTCGGTCAAGGACCATGCCCTCGGCGACTGGCTCCCTCAGGAAGTGATAGACAACGCCGACAACCCGCTCCAGCCCGAGGCCGATACGGTGGACTTCCTTAACATGCTCCTCGACGTGGCGCAGGAAAAGCGCGTGGCCGACCTCATCTTTAGCGCGGGCACCTATCCCGCCGCCAACAAGGCGGAGCTTACGGGGACCGCCCAGTGGGGCGGCTCCGCGGACGACCCCATAAACGACGTCATGAAGGCGGTCGAGGGGTGCTTCATGCGGGCCAACACGCTTGTCTTCGGCGCGGATGCCTGGGCCAAGTTCCGGGCGCTCCCCGAGGTGCTGGACGCCGTAAAGCCCGACAGCACGAACGGCCTTGCCACGGCGGCGGACATTGCCGCCCTCTTCGAGGTGAACCGGGTGCTCATTGGCAGGGCAAGGTACATCACTTCCAGGGAGGGGCAGGCGGCCTCTTACACGCGCCTCTGGGGGAAGCACTGCTCGACGCTCCACGTGGCGAAGAACCCCGGCATAAGGAGCATCACCTTCGGCCTTACCTTCTCGGAAATGCTCCGGGAGATCCAGAGGGACTTTGATCCCAAGCGCGGCGTCAAGGGCGCGCATTACATAAAGGCCGCCTGGAACTCCGATGAGAAGGTGATCGCGTCGGAGCTGGGCTACTTCATAGAGAACGCGGTGGCGTAAGTTTTTGAATTTGTCATCGCGAGGAGCGGAGCGACGTGGCGATCTGAGATTGCTTCGAGCTTCGCTCTCGCAATGACAAAAAGGAGGCAGGAGCTAAATATGCCCTACATCACTTTAGACGAGATAAAGAAGTCCCTCCCTGAAGAGGCCGTCATCCAGTTGACGGACGATGAAGATACCGGGGCCGTGAATCAGGCCCATGTTGATGAGGCGATCGCGCGGGCCGATTCCGTTATAGACGCCTACTGCGGCTCGCTTTACGCGGTGCCATTCTCAGACCCGCCCCAGGCGATAAAAAACATCTCCGCGGACCTCGCCATATACAACCTTTATTCGAGGAAGGTGGACGCGGTGCCCGAGGCCCGCCTCGAAAGATACCGGACAGGGACAAGGCAGTTGGAGGCCATCGCAAAGGGGACCGTCACATTGGGCTCGGCAACTGTGGCCCCATCGGAAAAGCCCGAGGCCAATACATCGGACGAGGAAAGGGTGTTCACGAAAGACACCCTCGAGAATTACTGATATGTGGCCCTTAAAGATCATAAAAGGCGATAACGTGCTCTTGAGATACCAGCTCCTCGAGGGCGGGGCCCCGAGGGACATAACAGGGATGGACTTCAGGCTTCAGGTAAGGGAAAAAGCGGGAGGCATGGTCTTCTCCAAAAAAGGGTTCATCGAAGAGGCCGGGGAGGGGAGGTTCTCTTTCCTTATAAGCGAGACGGAAAGGCCCATGAGAGGAGTCCTTGAGATCCTGATGAGGGACCGGATGGGCGAGGAGATAAGACTGACCCCGCCCGGCGGATTACGTATGGAAGTGGTCGAGGCCGAGGAGGCCCTGCATGCGCTTTGAGGATATCGAAACAAAAGTTATCGAAACGCTCCAAACGGAGCTTCCTTACCTTAAGACGGTGGGCACGTACGCGGGGGAACTCAGAGACGAGTTGAAGAGCCTTGCCGTGAGCTTCCCCGCGGCATACGTCGTGTACAGGGGGTCCGTCTTCGGCCACGTGGACGGCGAGAACGAGGAGGAGACGGTCGAGTTCACCGTGCTTGCCGCGGCAAAAAATCTCAAGGGCGGAGAGAGCCTGAGGAAATCCGCATACGGCATCTACCTGATGATAGACGATATCCTTTTGGCCCTCGCGAATAAGACCTTCGGCCTTAATATCGAGCGCGTAAGGCCGCTCAGGGTCTCCCTCGTTTATATATCCGAGAGCGCGGCGGTTTACGGCATAGACTTTCAGACCAGGTTCGATGAGACGTATGGTGATTAACAGAGGGCTCTGCCCTCTGAACTCCCGCAAAGGGGCCAGCCCCTTTGAACCCATGTTTTAAGAATGGGGTCTGGGGAACTGGTTCCCCAGCGGGGGCTGGGGGCAGAGCCCCCACCAAAAAAACAAATAAGGAGGTTTTATGGCTGCAACCGGAACGGAGATAAAATCTGCGCTTAAAAAGGCATCTGCCTGGGGCGCGGGCGTGGCTTGCGGGGCCAATAACGGCGTGCTCACCCTGCCCCACACGCTAAAGAAAGACAGGGCCGGGATCGAGGAGGACAGCCTGGGGCTTTATTTCCCGAGGGAACTCTCGCAGGGCGATATAAAAGTGGAGGGCACGGTCCCGGCGTACTTGAGATATGATTCGCTGGACCTCCTCATCGGGCTCGCCATGGGCGATTGCGGCGGGAGCCCCGTCCAGCAGGGGACGACATCGGCATACGCCCAGAGCTTTAAATTGAAAGAGAGCCTGGACGGGCTCTTCGCCACATTCGCGGTGAACAACGGCATAAATATCGACGAGTACACGTCGCTAAAGGTGGCCGGGTTCACGCTCAAGGGCGAGGTGGGGAAACCCGTGCAGGCCGCGTTCCAGGCTGTGGCGAACGATCGGGTGACGAACTCCGCCGTGAATACGGGGGCGAGTTTTGCCGCGGTCACATATTTCGAGCAGGCAAACCGCGTGCTCTTCTCGCAGGGAGTTTTCAGGATGAACGCGCAGGCGGGCCCGGCGCTTGCCGACGGGGACAAGATATATCCCTCGAACTTTGAGCTTACTTTCAAGAGAAAAATGAAGGGGCTTTATGCCGCCGGGGGCGCGGACAGGATAGACGAGCCCACGAACGAGGGCGCGCCGGAGGTGAAATTGAAACTCGAGTTCCCGCGCTATACGGCGAAGACATATTTCGAGGACTGGGACTCGGGCGCGGCAAAAAAGATGGACATCGTCTTCACGGGGGCGCTCATCGAGGGCTCTTATTACAGGACCATGAAGCTCCAGTTCCCGAACCTGAAGCTCTCGAATGTGGAGCTACCGATAGAAAAAGGTATCCTCAAGCACCCGCTCGAGTTCGAGTGCCTGGCCTGCGATTCCGCGCCAAGCGGGATGACTGGCATTACGAAGCCTTTTCAGATAGACGTGATAAACAGGCAGAGCGCCAATGTGCTGGGGTAGGCCTCTAATTTGTCATTCCCGCGAAAGCGGGAATCCAGGGGAGAACCTGGATTCCCGCTTAAAAACCTCGGGCATGACAGAAAAAAATAATGGAGGGGGCGGGGCTCCGCCCCGCCCCGGCCTTCTTATTTTTGTTTTGCCGGGATGCGGAAAATTTTTCGCAGTTTCTGGATTAAGTTTTTATAACCTTGCACGGGATGGAAGCGGAGGCGTTTGATAATAAACCAGGAAAAAAAGATATACGTCCATCCATTATTCAAATTATTGGAAATTCGATCAAACCCGGTCAAAAACAAAAATAATGCAATGAAAACAAGATCCCATTTGAATTCCTCAAAAACAGCTTTAATAAATTCTTTTGGGTCCATTTACAGGAGATTATAACATGGCAGAAATCTTCAAATCATCAATAAATTTGTCCATTAATGCACAAGATAATGCGAGCGAAAAAATCCATATCGTTGCTGAAAAAACAAAGAGTTTAATAAACAATTCGAAGAGCATATTTGAAGCACCGGAAGTTAATTGGTTAGGTGGAGCGGTCAAGATTCTAAAAGAAGTTCTTGACTGGGGTAACAGAATCCAATTTGTTCGCGAAGGAGTAAAGGAAATCAAGGATTACTTCTCTTCGGAAAAAGAGAGTGTGGATGATTTTGCAGTTTCACTTAAGGACCTAAACTCATTTTTAAACTGGCAAGAAGATCATCTAAAGAGCCAGGCATATGATCCTTTTCTGGAGCTTAATTCCCATCTGGAGGGGATTGACACCAGAGCCGGCAAAGCTGCGGAATCAATTCAAGGTCTTAACACGGCAATTCAAGATTTCCCAAAATTGGAAATGCCTGAAAGTGTGTTCACGGAAAAATTTGGAATAGAGTCCTCTTTGGAAGACTTGAATTTATTAGAAAACAAAATCAAGGAAATAGATAATCATACGCTCAAGTTATTTCTGGACACATCACAGGCCATAAGCGCCGCTGAGGATGCCCGTTTCTGGGTCGATATGCTCTTCCCCGAAACGGGGATTCACAAATATATTTATCTTCATTACGAAACCGTAGCGTCGCCCCCGATGCCCTTCAGCGAGGGCATGGATTACATAGAGGGCCGGATCAATGCCCTACCTAAAGAGTCAACCCATTCGATCAAATACAGCGGTCTCGATCAGTCCGGTAAGGCCGCAAGCGGAGGAGGGAATTTCGTCTTCTCTGGGACCATAAACATAAACGGGGCGTCAGGAAATGCAGAATCGCTTGTAAAGGAAATCGAAAAGCAACTCGCCAACAGGTGGCTCTATAACCGCTCGGAACTCAGAAGAGCAATGGCCCGTTAGGGCCACAGCACCACAGAGCGACAGCACGACAGAAAAACAAAAAAAGGAGGCTTGAATGGAAATAGGCGCATTGGGAAAAGAGCCCGGGCTTATTTTAACCCTTTTTTATGGAGCCAGACACGCACAGCGATAAGCGATGTTAGTGCGCTGACGAGAAAGATTGGTTCGCTTCCAGTTGCAAAAGAGATAAGAATGAAAAATAAGAGAATCAGCTCAAAACTGAATTCCTGGAGAAATTTCATCTCTGATTCATTTCCAAAAATAAACTCGCCTGATCAGCATGAGAGCGAGAATAAAAAATAAAATGCCGAAACCAATATTAATGTTTACGGATGAATATAAAGAAACGAACAACAATAAACATATAATTACAAAAAGCTCCGTTTTGAATTCTTTAATTATGGCCTTAATGACCGAAAGTATCTCACCTTGAGATTGCATAGAGGATTTTACCATAGCTGAGTTCAAGGTTTAAATATATTTTATTCGCAAATTCTTTTAAAAAAAACATTTTCCAAATACCACAAAGGAGAACTGAGAAATGGCTGAAATAAGATTAAACATAACCGCAGATGATAAAGCGAGTCCGGTTATTAAAAACCTTCAAAATACGATTAAAGAATTAAAAACGACAACAGAATCAATCTCCGGTAAAGGCGAAAGCTCAAGTGCTACGTATTCCGAAGCTGGTCTGGGAAAAATAATAGGATATTTAGCCAAAGCGGCTTCCAGCGTGTTTGACAAGATAAGTGCTAATAAAACTCTAACTGAACTGAAAGAGGTAAATGAATCCTTAAATTCAATTTCCGGTAACATGAACGAACTCACCACACATTTCCTGAACATGGCCAGGCCCATTGAAAAAATCCTCGGGCCGATAGGCGGCTGGCAGAAATATAATGACCAACTGAAAACATTCAAGGATGTAATAAAGAATATAGATGAGGCATTAAAGAAAAGTCCAGGCGATATAGATTCAAATATTCCGGGCATGATCGTGCGGCAGGAGGGGCGGGAGCTAATTTCGTCTTCTCGGGGACCATAAACATAAACGGGGCGTCAGGAAATGCAGAATCGCTTGTAAAGGAAATCGAAAAGCAACTCGCCAACAGGTGGCTCTATAACCGCTCGGAACTCAGAAGAGCAATGGCCCGTTAGGGCCACAGCACCACAGAGCGACAGCACGACAGAAAAACAAAAAAAGGAGGCTTGAATGGAAATTGGCGCGTTGGGAAAAGAGGACTTTTTAATAACGGTTCCCTTTATTGAGGACTCTGAGGTTGTTCTTCGCTATGTCTCGGCGGAAGAGCTTCAGCAGATAGCAAAAAAGGCGACCACGGTCACCTGGGACAGAAAGAACGAGCCGAAAGAAGAACTCGATCCCATACAGATTCAGGTCCTCATGGGCCGGGCGGCGGTGCGGGGATGGAAGGGCCTCACGATGGAGGGCGAGGAGTTCCCCTACTCGCCGGAAAACTGCGACCTCCTGATGCGGAAGTGGACGGAGTTCGCCCGTTTCGTGAGCGAGACCTGCATGGACTTACAGCGGCTTCAGGAGGAGGAGCGGAAGCGGCAACTGGGAAACTCTTAGCTCACATCCGGGCGCGCATGGACTATCCGGGTGTGAGCTGTACTGGCTGCGAGGAGATGGAGAGAGTGGACGGGGTGATGCCGTCGTGCAAAAATAATCCCCCCTCGCCCCCCTTTACAAAAGGGGGGAAACAATTGAAGGGCGAGCTTAAGTCAGGCCCCCTCTTTTCTAAAGAGGGGAATGGGGAGATTACCAAAAAGAACGTTTCTCTTTTACAATTGGCCCCCTCTCCCCTTGCGGGAGAGGGCGGGGGTGAGGGGGGTTGTCCCATACCGGCGCTCTCACCTGAAAACAGACGAATACTCGAAATGCGAATGGCCCTTATAAGGTTAAAAGACTTGACAGACGGGAAAGCGATCCTTGAGATATACGGGGCGGGAAAAGAAGACATCGAAATCCTCGCGGAGCTTGAGGACGAGATGAGAAGACCGGGGCGGGATGCGGAATGAGAAAATTCTTGGTCATAAGGAGGCATTTTTAAATGAAATCTTGTTACATAAATATCCTCGATACATCCACCGTATCGCTCTCTGCTGGAGCGGAGGACCCCTCATATCCCCTTTACAGGATTTATGACCGGGACGTGGGGAGGCCCTTCAAGGCAAGTGCCGCGGCCACGCTGGAGATCAAGATAGACCAGGGGCCTTATCCCGATTCGGTTGACAGGCTCCTCATCCCCTCCGGGCACAACCTGAACGGGATGACGCTCGGCATTAAACATTCCGATGACGACCTGACCTACTCGGACGCCGTCACCCAATGGGTGCAGTCGGGGACTGGCCTGATAGAGAAATCCTGGAACCAGACGACCGCGCGCTACTGGAAATTCATCATCACCGCGCCCGCGTCAATCCCCGGGATGGCCGAACTCTTCCTCACAGGCACGTATGAATGGCAGCGGCTCCCGGCCCGCCCGGCCGGCCCCTTCGAGGACGTTTTCAATGCCGAATCGGACGCGAGCGCGAACGGGATGGAGAGGTTCCTTATCCATGGAAACCCGAAACGGCAGAGGGTCTACAGGATGGCAAACGCGGGCTCGGTCCAGAAGGCCAATATACTCGACCTGAACTCGGCCTGGCAGGGGGCGAAACCCTTCTGGCTTGAGGACCACGAAGGTAACTGGATATACGGGAAGCTCCGGAAGCCAATCGAGTTAAAAGAAGAGGGTTACGGCAGGTACTCATTCGAGTTCGATTTCCTGGAGGTATTGTGAACAGAAACGTCACTGGATTCCGGGTCAAGCCCGGAATGACGTACAAAAGAATAATTACAGAGGGCCCGGACGTAGGGGCGGGGCTTGCTCCGCCCTGCATTCTTCATTTTTGGTCATTCCGGCCCCGTACCAAGTACGGGGTAAACTCCAGCCGGAATCCAGCGACTTTAACGAGCATAAACAAGCAAGGAGGCTCAAATGGAAATAGGCGCATTGAAGAAAGAGGACGCTTTGAGAAATTTTCCCTTCATGGGCGATGCAGAAGTCGTGATCCGCTTTTTATCGCGGGAAGAGCTTCAACAAATAAGGGAAAAGGCTTCAAAAATCGTCAGGGACGGAAAGCATGGGCGGATGGAATTCGACTCCCTTGAAGGGGACGTATTGCTCGGGCGGACCGCAGTGCGTGGCTGGAAGGGACTTACGATGAACGGAGAGGAGTTCCCCTACTCGCCCGAAAACTGCAACCTTTTAATGAGGAAATGGACCGAGTTCGCAAGATTTGTATTCGGCATTTGCCTGGATCTTCGAAAATTTCAGGAAGAGGCACAGAGCTAATCCGTATGGCTGGAATCAAAAAAATTCGAGAATCAGTGCTCTTTTTTCAGGATGCGGGCGGCTATCATGGCCGTAAGGACCAGGATATCGAATACTATTATTGTACCTTTGGCGTGGGTGGCTATTCCGAATAAAAATAATGAAAAAACAAAAATTTCAGGTGCGTATTTCTTAAGAAATTTCAAGAGGTTCATATGCGCAGAATTATAACACAAGGAGAAAAGAATGGCGGATGTAAATATTTATCTGAACGCAACGGATAGAGCCAGCGGAGTTATCGGAACTGCCGTTGAAAAAATGAAGAATGATCTCAGATCACTTAACGGCTTTATAAATCCCTTTTCAGCCACCACTGCAGAAGCCGGGATAAGACCTTCTCAGCATCTAAATACAAAAGATTTTGAAACCGGTATATTGGCGCTCGGTGCTGGGACTCTTGTAGGAAATTCAAGCGGGGCATGGGATTTGATTCTCAAATGGGGCGAACCTATTCTGGAGTTCACAAATCATCTCATTGATTATCTGGACAAATTGGGAACTAATAAAGCCATTAAAGATCTCCGCAATGATGTCTCCGGTCTAAAAGAGCAAATCGAGAAAAGCATCAGCCCTCTGGAGAAATTTCATGAGGCAGAGCAAAAAAATATCGAATCAAGCGGAAAATTAATCGAAGCAATCAAGAAAGAAATTGAATTCTACGATCAATATATATCCGATATGAAAAGAGATTTCGAAGGTGAGCCGTATCTGGACTTATCCGACCTTTATGGTACTCGCGAGTCGCTGATAAATACGCTGAACAAATTGCAGGGCAACCTGCCTAATTATGATGATTTTAAAAATAATTTTTCAGGATTGAAAGATTATTTTGAGAAAAATTTTAAAAGCCCCGTTTCTGATTGTATTACCGAGATCGAAAACCTTAAAAGCTCGATCAGTTCAATAGATGATCTTTTAGAGAAAACCTTGTTTATTGATACTTCCCAAGCGCTTGGCGCAATTTGGGAGGTCAACTCCGCCCTCGCCTCCATTCCGGACATCACCTATAAAAGCGTAGTGGTCCAATATTACACCCAGTCCTCTCCGGTGCGGCCTTTCAGCGAAGGGATGGCGTACATAAAATCACAGATGGAATCGCTTCCCAATGAAAGCGCGCACACGGTGAGGTATTCAGACAGGGGAGCGGGAGGAAGCGCCGGAGGGGGGATAGTGGTGAACCTGAGCCCGACGCTGAATATAAGCGGGGCGGGAGACGGGACAAAAATCGCGCGCGAATTTCAGGAGCGGCTGGCGAGTGACATCCTCATGGACCGAAGTCCGCTCGTGCCCGCGATTAAAAGGAGGCTGGGGATTTAAATGACCGCATAAAGGAACGGAATGGGCGGACCAAGGCCCGCCCCTACGTCAAAAGCCCGGGTCTGAACCTTTTTCTCTTTATTAATGTAGGGGCGCGGCTTGCTGCGCCCGTCGTTTGAACCAATAATAAACAAGGAGGAACACATGGCAGACGTGATTTACAACGCATTCAAGAAGAACATCGCAAACGGCACGATAGACCTGGACACGGACACGATAAAAGTGATGCTCGTTACAAGCGGATATGCGTCCGACCAGGACCTGCACGAATTCAAAAGCTCGGTCACAAACGAGGCGGCGGGGACCGGCTACACAGCGGGAGGAAGCGCCCTCACCGGGAAGACGGTAACCCAGGACAACACGAACAACAGGATGGTCTTCGACGCGGAGGACGTCACGTGGGCAAACTCCACGGTAACGGCCCGGGGGGCGGTCCTTTACAAGGACACGGGCGTGCCGGCGACTTCCCCGCTTATCTGCTACATAGATTTCGGGTCGGACAAAAGCTCGAACAGCGGAAACTTCGCCATACAGTGGAACGCCGTAGGGATAATCAACCTGAACTGAAAAAGAAAAGTCTCTGGATTCCGGCGAGTTTACCCCGTACTTGATACGGGGCCGGAATGACTCCGGGGGCTTTTTGTATGTCATTCCGGGCTTGACCCGGAATCCAGCGACGTTAAATGGATTCTATGGGCGACTTAAAAACATGACCACCAGCCCTCCCCCACCAAGGGGGGTAGTATTACAGGAGATATAAATGGCCACTCGCTTTTATTTGCCCTCGAGCGGGGCCGCCGCCGTAAGCCCCGCCATAAGCTCCGAATGGGAGCATATCATTCCCGGCTGGTCCCGCCGCCGGTGCGTGCTCGCCAGGACGGGAACGGGAGGGCTGGACCTCGCCTGGTCGGGCCCGACCGCTTCCGGGGACGCGATGCTTTTCGCCCAGTATGTCTCGGACCCTCTGAGCGGCTCCGGGACGATCTCCGGCACGGCCTCGATCTCGATCAGGTGCCATGAGAGCAGCGAGCAGGCAAACGCAAAATTCTATCTGGGCGCAAAAGTGGTCTCCAATGACGGACAGACGGTAAGGGGCATCCTTATCGAAGCCGCCGCGCTCGCGGAATTCCCCACCACCGCCGCTTCGCGATACTCAAGCGCGACGATAGCGTCCTGCGATTTCGGGGACGGGGACAGGATCGTACTCGAGATAGGGGCGGACAAGGCATCTACGGGGGACTACACGATTACCCTCCAGGTCCGTGACGACGCGGCAAACGACCTCGATGCGGCAAGCGGGGACACCGGTCTCGACAACCCCTGGGTGGAATTCTCGGCCAACCTGCCCTTCAGCATTATAGCAAGCCCATCCGCGGGGGCTTGCTACCTCTCAATCGAGACATGCGAGATAAAAACGGACTCCGTCCTCTCCGCCGCCCCCGGGGGATGCTCATTTGCGCTCGCGAGTCCGCTTGTCGCCATAAATTCGGTTATCGGGGCATCCCCGCACTTGTGCGTGCTGGCACTGCCCCCCGGGGAGATTAAAACCGGCGTCCTCCTTTCGCCCGGACCACGGTCCGCCGGCATGGCCCTCCCCCGCCCCATCTTCTCTAAATCCCTTATCGAGCTGAGGGACAGGCCCCGGCTGAAACCCGTCTATCTGGCGGAGATAACCCTTAAGAACTCCGGGCCCACGCTTTATCTTTCGGACCGCAACATAACGGTATCGGGGCAATTATACGAGGCTTATCTGAAAGACCTCTCCGGCGTTGGGGACGAGCTTAAGAGGCTCTCCTCCGATACTCTCAATTCGGGTATACAGCTTGTCTTCAGGAATGACAAATACAAGGGCTACAATTACCTGGTAGAGATCGGCGATGCCTATCCCTTCGAGGGGGCCGAGTGCGTGATAAAAGAAACTTGCCTTGCCGATAATGAAGTGCCGGCCGATCCCGGGACCCTCTTTAAAGGCGTCCTCGACGAGCCCCAGGAGATAGACCTCCTCGCCTTTAAATGCAAATTATCCTCGATGATCTACCAGAAGGACCGGAGCTGGAAACAGGCCGTCATCGATACGGCCGCCTACCCCAACGCTTATGAGGACGTGGGCGCGGTCGAGCCCATCATCTACGGGGCGGACGTGCTCGTGCCGGCTTTGCGGCTCGATTGGGGGGCAAAGAGCACCCTCGTAAACGGCATAACAAATTCCCAGACCACGGGCATGGAGCTCTCGGACGCCGGGCGCTTTCCGTCCTCCGGGACAATACGGATAGACAACGAAAAGATCTCCTATACCGGAAAGAGCGGCAATGCCCTTACGGGTGTCGCAAGAGGAGCATCGGGCACCACGGCCACCTCGCACGGGTCGGGAGCGCAGGCATGGGAGGTAAAGGCCCAATACGATTCCCTCCTTGCGGGACATGAACTCTACAGCGTGGACGGGATTTTTGCGGAAGTGGACGGAAGTCTTCTGCGCGTGACCAGCGGGGTCTCGGCCGTTTTCGAAGGGGGAAGGCACAAGCTCAGGGCCACGGAGCAAATAAATGTAATGCCCGCCGAGGACATCGGCGTAGACCAGGGCTCCCACAGCCATTCGACGCCCTCATCCCAAAACAGGTATCCCGCGAGCTCAAGCCATTCCGATACATATGGCAAAGTGACATGGACCGGCACGGACGCGAACGTCCGGGACGGCTCGGACCTGACCTCGCTCCGGGCCGCAAGGCAAAGCGTTTCCTATGACGACCAGGCGCGCATAACAGTGGGATGGCCTGCCTATGCGGGGCCGCCCGCCACGAAGGTTTACATCTATGTGACGCACGAGTCCTATTTGAACGCGGGGCCCGATACGGACGACTACATAAAAATAGGCGGCACCCAGATGAACTATAACGGCCAGAAGGTCACGCAGCGGTTCGACTGGGGGACGACCGTGCCCACGAGCGTTCAGTTTACGCTTAATTTTGCCGATGCCTCGGTGGCGTATATGGAGATATTCGAGGTCTGGATGGAAGTCCAATCCGATTCAAGCAGCGCCTCGCCGGCGACGGGCGTGGCAAAAACGGGGGGCATCGTCTCCGTTGATTTCGTGGCCCGCTTCCACGCCGTGGCAAAGGGACATAAGGACCCTGACGGGAATTACGGCGGGCTGGGAGGCTTGATCGAACGCCCCGACCATGTCATTAAACATTTCCTCGTCCGGATGGCGGGCTTTTCTCTCGGCGATATCGATTCCGCAAGCTTCAGCGCCGCGGGGGCCTCTTATGCCTCCGCAATATCGGGCGGATATAAATTTGCCTTCTCGATAATGGATAAAATTACGCCTTCGGAGCTTCTTAAACAGGTGGCTTTCGAATGCCGGAGCGCACTTAAATATATCGCGGGGAAATGGTACCTCGATTACATCCCGGATGCCGCTCCCGCCGTCGTGAAGACGATATCGACGGGCGAGCTTGCGGGAGAGTTTGCCAAATTCAGGTTCAGCAAAACCCCCGTCCTCGACATCGCCAACGACCTCACGGCCTCCTTCAAGAGAAATTATTCGAAGATGGGGAGCGAGACCGAGTGGCTTTTGACCTCCCGGCTCTCGGATTCGGGCTCTCAGACCAAATACGGGATTTACCCCCGGGACCTGGAGTTCGAGTTCATAAGGGATCAGGCGATGGCCGACCATGTCCTCGCCCGCATGCTCCTCGAACTCAAAAACCCGCTCCTCATTATCGAATTCCCCGTTTTTTGGGAGCACTTCGACCTGAAGCCGGGAGACACGGTCGAGATAGAGAACCCCCTCTACTCCGGAAGGAAGTTCTACATAGAGGAGATAAAAAGGACCGACCCCTTCCGCGCCACGGTGAGGGCGGTGGAATGGTGGGGGTGAGAACTCTATTTGACAGACTTTTTCTCTGAATATATAGTAAGATTAAAAATTCGGAAGAGGCGAGAATTGAGAAAGGAATTACTTAAAAAAATCCAGGAAATTAGAGATTCTAAAGTAATAGTCTATTGTACCGGAGATAGGCAGCCTACAAATGCAAGAATAGCCGAAGATGCTGTGAGACCTCTTTACGAGCACTTGCTGGGAATAGGTCACAATAAGAAAATAGATTTATTTCTATATAGTCGAGGAGGCGATGTTAGCGTCCCCTGGCGAATTGTGTCCATGTTTAGAGAATTCTGCGATGAACTTTCGGTATTAATACCCTACAAAGCTCATAGTGCTGCTACCTTATTATCAATAGGAACAGACAAGATTATAATGGGAAAGAAATCAGAGTTAGGACCAATAGATCCAACCTTAGTAAGAATGACTGCTGGTGAATCTGCTTCACCTCCTCAAGAAATTAGCGTTGAGGATGTTAATTCTTATATATCTTTCATCAGGGATAAGGCAAATATCAATGATCAATCAGCTTTGGCCCAAACAGTTTCAATTCTTGCTAATAATCTGTCGCCATTAACCTTGGGGAGCGTTAACAGACAAAATTCTCACATCAGACTGGTTGCAAGAAAATTATTGACATCACGAAATGAAAAGTTAGATGAAGCAAAAATTACCTCAATTATTGAGACCCTTACTGAAAAATTCTACTCACATGGTCATGCAATTGGAAGGAAAGAGGCACAAGAAATCGGTTTGCCTATTGAACGTGCCAGTGAAGATTTAGAGAAAGCTTTATGGGAATTGTATTTGAAATATGAAGAATTCCTTGCACTTACCGAGAATATTGATCCAATTCTCACGTTAGGTGCAAATGAAAATATTAAAAAGGAGAACGTTCCTATTGCTGTCATTGAAAGCGAAAATAAATTACACATTTTTGATGTCCAATTAGAATTAAAAAAGAGAAGACAAGTTCCTCAGAATCCTAATCTCAACATTAATTTTTCTTTAAATTTACCGCCAAATATTAATCCAGCAGAATTGCCTCAACAAGTCCAACAAGCATTACAGCAACTAATAAACCAAATTGCAGGACAAATCCAGAACCTTGTGCTCCAAGAATTAATTAAGCAATCGCCTGAAATAGGTATTGACGTAAGAGTTTACGGAGGACAATGGAGATTAAAAAAAGGAGACCTAAGATGAGTGTAAATGTAACTTTAAAAATTAACAAATTTGGTACTGCACAGATAGCAATAAAAGAAAGCCTTGAGATGAGAGAAGAAAAACCTCCTCTAATATACGGTGTACCAGAACGAACTAGCCCAAATCTTATTGAACTCACTTTTTTTGAAGGAGAATTTGTGGTTCCAAAGACTACTGGCGGCTCTTTATAGGCTTTATTTTTTTATCTCCCGTTTTTCAGTCTTTAACTCTTAGGAAAAAAAGGGAATAGAGATAGACGCTGGCTCCGAGAGGGCAGACTCTTGTCTGGCAGTATCGAACGCTGAGACGCGGTACTCAAATTCTACCAGAAAAAAGATTTTCCTATTAAAATGAATCATTCGATTGTTATTGGTTCGAAATCCGCGCGAGTGGATTCATTGTCGGCATCATCCACAGCAGTGACTTGATAATTATATGTGCCTGCCGCGAGTCCTGAATCTATAAACGAAGTCGTGGGCTCGAGCAGAACGTCAACGATGGGGATATTATTCCTATAAATTTTGTATCCTTTGAGATCGGGCGGTGCCGGGTCTGGCGCAGTCCAGGTAAGTTTTACCTCGCCTGGCGAAATGAAAATGCTTGATTCCACATCTACTGTGGGATTTGTGGGCGGAGGCGGGGGATCGTCTACAACAAGATCCTCTTCGCATTTCCCGAACCGGCCGATGGTGAAAATGGCCTCGGCCCGGCCTATCCCCCCGAAACTGAATTGGTTGCCTAAAGCATCTTCCCCTGTAAAGGTGTAAACAGCCTTGTATTCCCGTTCGCCAGCACCCGTTGCAAAATATTCCTGTTTAATTTCTGTCGTCATAAGTTTAAACTGCCCCGCGACTTCGTCCTCCGAACTTCCTGTTTCGGGTACGGTAATGCTTACCTCAGGAGACAGAATCTCGCTAAATCCGGTGAGGTCCGGGGCATTTAGGATGGGAATATACTCTACTGAATAGCTTTTTATCTTAAGGGGGTTTGCTATTTCTTTCCCCGGATCGATCCTGTGGGCGCTGAAGACAATATCAGCAAGATGAGGCCTGTCTATTGGACGCACTCCTTCCGTGCAATCTGTCCTGTCCGAGACATCTACCTCATCGCTCTCATTCCCCGCGTCCTTGGGAGTGATATCAGTTTGTTCCCAGGAAACGTTCGTCAGCTCGGCGCCGTTGCTGCCGGGCGTTCCGGCCCCGCCCCCGCAGGAATTTAAAAAGAGGGCTGCCAGAAATATTGCGGCGAGCTTTTTTATAAGTCCTCCTCTAACGCAAAAGTGTAGCAGATGCCATAGCCCTTGTCAATAAGAGCAATTAAAATTTTACAACTAAGAATTGCTATTGTAAAGAGGGAAATCCGGCAGGATGAAGACCCCCTAAAATAAAAAACCCGTTTAGGTTGTGCTTATCCGGCCAAAAGGATTCCTGGGGAGGGACGCGGATCGCGCCCTTCGCTTCCACCAGGTTCTCCCCCAGCCTTGGCCTGGCGCAGATAATCAATAAGGCCGGAAAAAGGATGAGGAAGGCTATCAGGGAAAATATAAAAATTTGATAGCCCGGGTTCGGGTTGCTGCTGTTGACGGGGGCGGCCTATTTCTTGCGGCTGAAATAGAATTCGAGCGCCCTCCTCTTGCGCCGCAGGAGGAGGGCAAGTCGTTCGTAATTTTTTCTTGAGGACCGGATCTTCCGGCGCAGGGTCTTGGGCATGGCTGATTCCAATATTGCTTTTATAAAACTTTACTATATGGGACAGGCATGTCAAGCTTGCCCCTTTCGCGTTAAGGCGTTAAGATTTAATTATCTTTTGTTTAAAAAATAAAATAGCAGGAAAAATAAACTTTGAGTTCTAAGGACAAAAAGATGCGCAATCCTTATACTAAAAACATTATCGCATTCGCGCCGGTTCATCCCTCGCGGAAAGGAGCGACTTGAGCCATATCTGGCGGCCCGTCTTCGTAGTCCTCGCGGTGGTAGCCCTGATCCTTGCCTTGAGGTTCTTCATTGTGCCCCCGGATTTCGGAATATGGGAGAGCGGCTACATGTACGGCTGGCACAGAAAGTCGGACGAAAACTTCTGGAAGGACGCCTTCAAGGTAAAGCACCAGGGGAACGATTACTGCGCCAATTGCCATCCTGATAAAACAAGCTCCCTCTCGGAGGCCAGGCACTCCATCCTCCTCTGCGAGAACTGCCATGGGCCGGCCTTCGACCACCCGCAAGACCCGCCCAAGCTCCCCGTGGCAAGGGGGAGGGATATGTGCTTGAGGTGCCATGCGAAATTGCCCTACCCAACGTCCTTGCGGGCGGAGATACCCGGTTTCCTCGACCCGGAAACGCATAACCCGGGCATGGACTGCAACATGTGCCATAACCCGCACAGCCCGAACGTGACCGGGCCCGGCAAATCTGGAGAGGTCTTCAGGAGAGCAAAATATGGGCCCTAATAGAAGAGAATTGAATAGAAGGGATTTTCTTAAGCTTTCGGCAAAGGCGGCCGCTGGTGCAGGGCTCCTCGGCGCCTTCAGGGTGCTGGCCCCGGGGGAGGCCCGTGCCATCGCCCAGACCCCAAACCTGAGGTGGATATTCCTTGTGGATACGTACAAGTGCGTGGGCTGCGGGATGTGCGTGAGGGCCTGCAAGCTGGAAAACGAGACCCCCTATGACGCGCCGGTCACCCGCACATGGGTGGAAAGGTATGTGGTCCTGAAGGACGGCACATTGCTCGCGGACTCGCCCCTCGGCGCGAGGGACGGCTTCAAAGACCCCAGGACAATGGGAAGAGACGTGCGCCCCGAAGACATCAAAAAAGCCTTCTTTGTCCCGAAACTCTGCAACCAGTGCGACAAGCCCCCCTGCATTCAGGTCTGCCCCGTCGGGGCTACATATAAATCCTGGGACGGCATCGCCCTCGTTGACCGTAAATGGTGCATCGGCTGCGGCTACTGCATAATGGGGTGCCCCTACGGTGTAAGGTTCTTCCATCCAGTGCATAATGTGGCCGAGAAATGCAATTTCTGCTATCACAGGATACACAAGGGGCTCAAGCCCGCTTGCGAGTACGCCTGCCCCTTCGGCGCAAGGCATGTAGGCAACTTGAAGGACCCCAATGACCCCGTAACAAAGATAATATTCACCGAGAGGGTCTCGGTTTTGAAGGACGAATACGGCACCAAACCCGTGGTCTATTACCTCGGGCTTGACGAGGTGGTGAGATGACGGAACAGGCGGTCCATGCCGCCGAGTGGACGGAAAAGCTCCTCTTCACGTATCCGAACGAATACATCTACTGGAGCATACAGATAGTGATGTACCCGCTCCTTACGGGGCTTGTGGCCGGGGCCTTCGTGCTTAGCTCCCTTTATCATGTCTTCGGGCAAAAAGACCTGAAGGACATGGCAAAGTTCTCTCTGGTCTTCTCTTTCGCCCTCCTCATCGCCGCCCCGAGCCCGCTGATACTTCACCTCCTTCAGCCCCAGAGGGGGATTTACGTCTTCTTCACGCCGCATTTCACGTCGGCCATTTCGGCTTTCGGCATAGTCTTCTTCACTTATTTTGTAATAGTGGCAACAGAGGTATGGTTCGTCTACAGGCCTTATTTCGTCGAGCAGGCGACCGCGACGAGGAGAGAAGAGACTTTCGCCGGCTCGCTCAGGAGGAAGATGTATAAGGTCCTGACCCTCGGCGCTTACGACCTGGGCCCCAGGGCCATGCGCGAGGACGAGAGGGCCATAAAAATACTTGCCGGAGTGGGCATACCGGTGGCCGCCTTCCTGCACGGCTACGCGGGTTTCATATTCGGCTCCGTCAAGGCCAACGCCCTCTGGATGACCCCCCTAATGCCTGTGATATTCATAATGAGCGCCATAGTATCGGGGGTGGCCCTCTGCATGCTCACCTACATCATCATCATGGAATGGAAGAAGATGATGGCAAAGAGGGCCAGGCGCTCCCGCTTCGCGCCCGACAGGGCGAGCTACGAGGAGCTGAAAGGCGCGGAGGTCGACCTTATTCGAAAGACCTCGAGGTATTTAATCCTCTTCCTTATAATAGCCCTTACGCTCGAGCTGCTGGACCTCGTCTTCAGGGGCTATACGGCGGTCAAGAACTGGGAAATTCTAAGGCAGGTCATCTACGGGAGGGATTTCAACAACATCTTCATAAAGCAGTATCTTATCGGAAACATCATCCCCTTCGCGCTCCTCCTCATGCCGCGGCTCACGATAAGGAGGGCCGTGGCCGCCCTCGTGCTCGTCATCTTCGGCGTCTTCATGATGAGGTACAACGTCGTCATCGGGGGGCAGTCCTTCTCGCTCACCTTCTACGGGTTCATGGAATACGAGATACCCGTAATCCCGCACAATTACGACACATATAAAGAAGGGCTCCTCGGCGCCCTTACCACGGGCGGCCTGCCCTTTCTCCTCTTCTGCATACTGAACAGGATCTTCCCCTCCGTGCCGGAAGTAAGGACGGAAGAGAAGAGATTTTAAAAAAATGGGGGCCGGGGCGGGCGGGGACGTTTTCGAAAATTTATATTCGATAATTATTAAAGCCAGCCTGAATGTTTGTTCAGTTTTAATGCGAGTGGAAAAGATTTTCCAAAATTCCGAATGGCGAGTCATCACATTTAAATGACATCTCAGGTTAAATTTTCTCTTCCGCCCCCGCCCGCCCCGGTCTTGCTTTCCATTTCCTTTCTCTTTTTCCTTTTGCAACGAATCGGAAAGAAGGTGGGGGTGGATGGGGCGAAAACTGAGGCCCGCCTTTATTGTGAATAACTACGAGCAGATCATGAGCGGGTGAGAGCCCGCGAATCATAATGTTCTTTGTCCTTACGAGCCATTTATTGACTGATGCATAAGAAATGTCCTTCAGCCGTCATTCCCGCGAAAGCGGGAATCCATGTTTCCCATGCTTTTAAATGGACCCCCGCCTTCGCGGGGGTGACAGAGAATAGGACATTATTTATACATCCATCAATAGCTCAGTTCTGAGCCCCGCCACCCCCATCTTCTTTCTATTTTGAGGGTTAGATTTTAATTTTTTACGTGGTTCCCTGCCGGGATGGATATCTCGGCCACCGTGCCCCTGCCCTGCTCGCTTGTGATGTTTATCGTGGATTTCATCCTCGCGAGCATCTTCTTCACAAGGACAAGCCCCAGGCCCGTGCCGTGGGGCTTTGTCGTGTGGAACGGGATGAAAAGCTCCTTGAGCTGGCTCCCGGTCATCCCGTAGCCGTTGTCTTCCACCTTTAATGACATCATGTGCCCGGAACGGGCGACCTCGATCTTTATTTCCGGGTCCTTTCTGCCCTCGAGGGCGTCCGCCGCGTTTGTGATGATATTAAGGAGGACTTGCTGGAGCGCCCTCGGGTCCGCATAGGCGCTTTCGCCTTCCGATATGGGCGCCCGGATTATTTTTATGCCCTTCTTCCCGAAGTCCGGCCCGATAAGGGAGAGAAACTCCTTCATGAAACCGGCCAGGTCAATCCGCTTGATCTCCGGGCTCTCGTACATGTTGAAGTTCTTCAAGGCCTTAAGGAGGTACTCCATGCGCGTGATCTCGGTTATGGAACGGTCTATGTATTCCTCTATGGTCTTGCGGGGACAGTCGCCGAGCCTGCTCCGGAGGACCTGGAGGGCCATCTTGATGGAGTTCACGGGGTTTCCGATCTCGTGCCTTATGCCCGAAAATATATAGCCTATGTTGTCCATCGTGTTCACGGCCTCGGCAATGGATTCGAGCCGGAGCTTCTCGGTGATGTCCCTTTTCACCATGACATAGCTTATTACCCGCCCCTCGGCGCCGCGGATGGGGGCGATGGTGCTCTCTTCCTGGTAGGTGGCGCCGTCCTTTCTCTTTCCGGCGGAGCGCCCGATCCAGAGGCCTTCCGCAAGTATTTTTTTCGAAAACCTGCCCCCCACGGAAACGAGCTGGCTTATCTCGAAGAGGTCGCGCCCGATGACCTCCTCCCTTCTGTATCCCGTGATCCTCTCGAAGGCGGGGTTCGCGTATGTAACGGCGCCCCGGGGGTCCATGATAATTACCGCGTCGGCGGTGGACTCTATCGCCGCCACAAGACGCGTCTTCTCGGATTCCGCCTCCCGCCGCTCGATGGCCTCGGCAAGCACGTTTGAGACGGCCTGGAGGAAATGCATATCGTCCGCGCTGAAGGTCCTCGGCGACCGGCTGTACACCCCGATCACCCCGAATGGCCGTTCAGGCCCTTTTATCAGCACCTTGGCGCTGCTAAGGACGGAGTCTTCCGGGAAGAGGGGCATCGTACTGAAAAGCGGCCCGGAGTGGTCGCCGTCCGGACAGCCCTCATTGCCAACCTTTCCATCATTTATACCCATAATCCCGCGCGCCCTTATATTTGATACGGACCCAAACATGGCGCTCTTTTCCGGCGAGAACTCCCAGACCCTGCACTCCTCCACCCCGAGGGTCTCTTTTATGCTCTGGAGCGCCCGGTCCATGAGTTCATGGACATCCATGCCCGAGAGGGCATTTCTCCCCAGTGCGGCCACCGTGGCCTGTTGGCGCTCGCGGGCGAGGAGGGCCTCTTCGGCCTCCCTGCGCTCCAGGGTCTCCCCGACCTGGCGGCCGAGGGCCTTCAAAAGGTTCTCGCGTGTATTGAGCAGGCTGCATTCGGGACTATTGGCGCTCTCATGAAGGCAAAAGACCTCGATGGAACCCTCTTTTTTCCCGTGCACGTAAATATCGGCGGACCTCCTCCGGGGGGTCTCCCTGAAATTGCACGTCTTGAATTCCGCGCCCTTGTAAATGAGGCGGACGCATACCGATTCGGGATCCTTGAAAGCCAGGGGGAGCATATCGCTTAACGCGTCGAACATCTCGGATATGGAGATGCCGCGCCTGCCGAACACGTTCCCGAGGGAATAGAGGGCATTGAGCTCCCTCACGCGCTCGTTCAGGTCGAGGGTGCGCTCCTTGAGTTCGTCCTCGGCGAGCGCGTGCTCGTCTATTTCGGATTGGAGCCGTTCGGTGAGCCGGACCAGCTCTTCCGTGCGCTCCTTTATCCGGGCCTCGAGGCCGTCCCTGGCCCTTCTGATCGCCTCCTCCTTGTCCGCCAGGTCCTTGAACAGGGTCTTATAGGGCCTTTCGAAGCCGGTCGAAATTATTGCCCCGTAAACGAGATATGAGGAGATAAGCTCAAGGAAGTGCCTGCCTGTAAATACGGAAGATTCTGAGAGCGGGAGGATTGAAAGTTCCGTAATGAAGGCAACCGCTATCGAGCCGAATAGAAGAACGAACACCTTGGGCTCGAATTCTCCGCGCTTTTTGTAAAGAAGTATCAGCGAGGCAATCAGGAAGAGCTGTCCCGCATATTCCACACCGGCTTTGAAAGGGGTTTTCCCCTCCCCCGGCACATAGCAGGCCGGAAAAATGTCCCATACAAAGATCGAGGCAAGGAGCGCCCCGGCGATTGCCGAATAGCAGGCGAGCACCGTAAATGCCCTTATCCTCTTCCCCATAAGAAAAGGGGCAAGGAGGAAAGAAAGGCCATAGGCGAGATCGGCAATGGTCATGACCTGGAGCCCCGTATTGGAAAGCTCTTCATTTGTGCCCCGGAAAGTCTCAAGATGGACAAAAGCCGTTATCCCTATGAAAAGATAGGCGATGCCTATAAAAAGAAGATAGTTGTTTTCGAAATGGCGGCGGGCATTCCAGGTTATCATGAAAATGCCGCCCGCTATCACAATGCCGAATATCTCCGCGATGTTATGGAACAGGGTGGAATTGTAACTTGCAATGAGCAGAAGAAATAAGGCGCCGGCCGCAATAGCAGCCGCCTTTAAAAAGAAAGGGCCTTTCAATTTGTTGGGCATTCCCCGGAGTCTAAAGTTAGAGGTTCAGGCAAATTATATTGGAGAAGAGATGTGTTTGCAATAGGAAAAATATTTTATAAAGGAAACTCTTAGAAAATTCTGAAACTTAGCGTGGACGCGGATATTTGAGGATTATATAAGTGGCGCCGAGGCCCCCGTCGCAGTCCCTGGCGCTTGTGAAGGCGCGCACGGATTTTCTGAGAGGCCCGGATAGCCATTTAGTGGCGGCCTCCTTCAAGACCGGGCCGTTCGGAGAGCGCAGGCCCCTCCCGTGAATGACCTTAATGCAAAAAAGACCCTTCCTGAGGGATTCGCCAAAGAAGGCAAAAAAGGCGGCCTCGGCCTCAATAAGTGTGAGCCCGTGGAGGTCTACCGAGTCCTGGACCGCGAACTCCCCTCCGTGCAGTCTTTCGAGCACGTCTCCCTGAATGCCCGGGCCGGCCCACTCGATGTATTCGCCCGTATCGGAGAGTCTTATCCGGGCCTTCCCGGAGACGATTTCCTTGAGTACGAGCACCGCATCGTCCTCTTTCGGGCGCGGCGGGGTTTTACCCGAGGCCTTTCGAGCGGGTATCTCACGGAACTCTTTTATCTCGCGCACATCGGCCATGGCCTCGCGGAAGACCTCCTCGTCCGACTTCCCGCCGGGGTTTTTTACCCCTGTTTTTGCCTGGACCTTGCCGGAGCGGGGGAGCCTGTCCTTATCGATCTTTACCGATTTAAAGGGGTTGTAAGAGAGGGTTTCCGTTCTTGATCCGGGAAGGATTTTGCCCTTTTTTGATTCCACTGCCGCTCTCCCAAGGTTATTATAAAACTTTTTAACACGTTAGGTCTTCCCTGACATATACCCCCAACTCTGCCCTCCCACCCTCACCCCCTAACCCCCTCTCCCGCTTTGCAGGCGAGGGGGAACCAAAAATTGACCGGTTCCGTTAAAATATGAATCTCCATGGAATATCAGGGGATCCTCGAATATCTTCTCTACATTGTGCGCCTCCTCGGGAACTGGGGCTATCTCGTCTTTTTCCTGGCCGCCTTTCTTGAAAGCTCGGCCTTTATGGGGCTCCTTGTGCCGGGGGAGACTACGGTCGTGCTCGCGGGCTTTCTTTCCGCGCACGGGTATTTCGAGGCGGCAAACTGCATCCTCGTCATCTGGCTCGGGGCGGTCCTCGGCGACAGCACGGGATACGCACTGGGGCGAAAATTGGGGCGCGGATATTTCAAAAGACATAAAAGGCTCTTCTTCTTCAAAAGAAAACATATAGCGAAGGTGGACGCGTACTTCGAGGCGCACGGGGGGAAGACGATCTTCTTCGGGAAATTCGTGGGCATTTTCCGCGCCTTGGCCCCTTTTGTGGCCGGGATGAGCCGCATGCCCTACGGCAGGTTCCTCAAATATAACGTGCCGGGGGGGATTCTCTGGGCCTCATCCTTCACGCTCCTCGGATATTTCTTCGGCGAATCCTGGCGCGCAATTGAGAAATGGACCGGGCGCGCCGGCCTCTTCTTTTTCCTGCTGCTCTTGGTCCTTGTTGGGCTCAGCTATCTCTTTAAAGTGCTCGCCCGGAACCAGGAGACCTTTTACGGATGGGCCAGGGATAGATATGATGCCTTCCTCATCTGGAGCGGGATAGGGCCATTCCTCAAGCGGCATCCGGGCCTCAGGGGGCTCGACCCGGAACGCTATCTCGCGCTCCATTTCATAACGGGGTTTGCCGCGAGCACGCTTTTTGTGATCGCCTCCTCCGCGATCAGGGCACAGTTCCTTCAAACGCCTTTTTTTCTCGGGGCCGAGGGCTTTCTTTTGCGGCAAATACTTTATTTCGAGTCCCCCATAGTCAATACGACCATGCAGGCCTTATCCCTCCTCGGGAGCAGGGGGGCGATCGCGGCCGGGTGCGTCTTTTTTGGTTCTTATTTAATATTGAGGAGGCGCTTTGTCCTCTTTATCGGGTTCCTTGCGGCCATAATGGGGGCCAATTTTCTGGGCGCGCTCTCCGACCAGATGGAAAGAGGACTTGTTTTCGACCCTTATTCCCTGGCATTCGCGGGGTTTCCGGCGGGACACGCCTTAACGGGCGTGGTCTTTTACGGGATGGCGGCCTACGTCATCATACTCGCGCGGGCATTCTGGCCCATGAGGGTGCTCGCGGCGCTCGCGGCGCTCTTCCTGCTGTTTCTTTTGGGCTTGAGCGAGCTTTATCTGCGGCTTTACTATCCCGGCCAGCTTATCCTCTCGTATGCGGCGGCTATGATATATCTGGCCTTTTGCGTGAGCGGATTGGAGATATGGAGGAGGAAAAGATTCAAGATGACCGGGGCGGGCGGGAGCGTTTCGAAAATTTAAATTCGATAATTATTAAAGCCAGCCTGCATGTTTGTTCTGTTTTAACGCGAGTGAAAAGATCTTCCAAAATTCCGAATGGCGTTAAGGTATCTCAGGTTAAATTTTCTCTCCGCCCCCGCCCGCCCCGGCTTTCCTTATCTTAATAAAACGTCTCAAGTTCCTTCAGCGCCTCTTCGAACTTGAATTCCTGCTCGATAAGGGGCTTTTCGACTATCGTGGGATATCTTTCTTCGTATAACGGGCGTTCGCATTTATAGATTACGCCGGTGGGGATCTTCTCCCCGAACTCGAGGGCGAGCTTCATGGCGGCCATCCTGTCCGTTGGATCGTGCTCCGGGCCGACACGGTACACGCGCTCTTTATACCATTTATAGGTGTTTACCTTGTTGTAAATGACGCATGGCTGGAAGATATCGAGGAGCGCGAATCCCTTGTACTCTATGGCCTGTTTCATTAAATCCTTCAAAAAGTCCGCGTCCCCCACGAACCCGCGGGCGACAAACGTGCAGTGGAGGGAAATGGCGAGAGCAATGGGGTTCAGGGGCTCCGGGAATACGCCGAAGGGCTGGCTCTTGGTCACCATGCCCTCGCCGGTAGTGGGAGAAGCCTGCCCCTTTGTAAGGGCATATATCTGGTTATCGTGGACGAAGAGTTTTATATTCATATTGCGCCTGATTGCGTGTATGAAATGGTTTCCGCCCTCTCCGTAGCAGTCCCCGTCCCCGGCCACTGCGATCACCGGGAGCTTGTTGTTCACGAGCCTGGCCGCTGTCCCCACGGGGAGGGTCCTCCCGTGCAAGCCGTTAAAGGTATTGCATTTTGTGTAATGCGGGAGCTTGCCCGCCTGCCCTATGCCGGAGACTACAAGGAACTGGTGCGGCTCAAGCCCGAGTTCCAACATCGCCTGTTTGAAAGTTTTAAGGAGCGGGAAATTTCCGCATCCGGGACACCACGCGGGGCTCTGGCCCTCGTAGTCCTTCAACTCCGCCATCAGGCCCCCTCCGAAAGCGCCATTAAGGCCGCGACCTTTTCCTCCACTTCCTTCACGAAGGGATCGAGGAGGAACGGCCTGCCGTCGAATTTATTGATGTGCCCGGTAAAGTTGAAACCCGTCTCCATCCGCATAAGGCGCGCGAACTGGCGCGTGGCGTTGTTCTCGACACAGATGGCAAGCCTCGCGCCTTCAAGGACTTTGATGTAATCGAACTTCTCTCTCAGGGGGAACGGGTTCAGTTCCGTGAAATGCATCGTGGCTATCTCATAACGGTCTTTTAAATGGTCCACACACGCCCTCAATACTCCAAATGTCGAGCCCCAGCCCGCGAGGACTATCTCCGCCTTTGGGCTCCCGTATATCTTCGGGGGCCCTATTTCCCGCGCGATCTGCGGGAGCTTTTTAAGGAGGCGCTTCTCGACCATCCTGACCCGGGTCTCCGCGTCTTCCACGATATGGCCCTCCTCGTCGTGCTCGTCCGAATCGGTTACGACGAGGTTCCTGGATGCCCCGGGGACCGCAAGCGGCGTAACTCCCGTTTCCGTAAAGGCATGGCGCTTGTAGCCCGTGATGTCCTCAAGACCTTTCCCCCTGAGCCTGTAATCGATATATTTGAGCTTTGCAGAGTCAATGCCCGGAAGCGTCCACTCCGAGTCGGCCAGATATGTGTCGAATAGAATAAAGGCCGGCACCTGGTATTTCTCCGCCAGATCAAATGCCTTGTTGGTGAGATAAACCGCCTCTTCGGGGGTGCCGGGGGCAAAGACAATGCGGGGGAACTCGCCGTGCGAGGAAAAACAGGCGTTGAGCAAATCCCCCTGTTCCGTGCGGGTCGGAAAGCCCGTCGCGGGGCCCGGCCTCTGCCCTAAAAATATCACGATGGGCGTCTCCGTCATCCCGGCAAGCGAGAGGCCCTCCACCATGAGCGCATATCCGCCCCCCGATGTGCCGGTCGCGGAGCGCACGCCCGCAAACGAACCCCCTATGGCCATGTTTATGGCCGCTATCTCATCCTCGGCCTGCTCCACCACAAGGCCGTGCTTCCGGGCCTTCCCGGCCAGATATAAAAGTATGCCGGTGGAGGGGGTCATGGGATAGGCCGAATAGAATTTCACCCCGCTAACAAGTGCGCCGAGCCCTAAAGCCGTTGTGCCGTCAATCAGCATGAGCCTCCCGGGCTCGGGCCTCGCCTCCGCCACCTTGAACCCGCACTGCAGGCATTCCTTTTTTGCGTGCTCATAACCCGCCCTCAAGGCGGCGATATTCTGGTCTATGATCTCCCGCCCTTTCTTCTCAAAGGTCTCGGCCAGCAGTTTTTCGGCAAGCTCCGTCTTCATATTGAACATCCCGAGGACGGCCCCTACCGCGACCGTGTTTTCCATTACTATGTTATGGCCCTTTTCGAGCGAGATTTTCCTGAAAGGCACATCCAGGAATTCGCGTCCGGCATATTTCTGCTTTATCGTCTCGGCGTCGTAAAGGACGATGCCCTCGCTCGCGAGCTCGCCCCTGTGCTCGTCCATGCTTTTTTTATCGAGGGCGATCAGGATGTTCAGGGCGGAGCGTGAGCAGGTTATCGGGAAATCCGCGAACCGCACCTGATAGAAATTGTGACCGCCCCGGATGCGGCTCATATAGTCCTGGTGCGTGAATATGTGGAACCCGGAGCGCGAGAAGAATTTGCCGAGCATGCCCCCTATAGTCTGGAGCCCCTGCCCCGCCTCTCCCCCGATCTTGATCGTGTAATCCATATAAGAAGGGTATCAAAAGAGAGGAGCGTATTCAATTACAAATGGGGAAGATGGGGGTGGCGCTCAGAACTGAGCTAAATGGCTCGCAAGGACCCAGAACATTATAATGCGCGGGCTCTCACCCGCGCATGATCTGCTCGAAATTATTCACAATAAAGGCGGGCCTCAGTTTTTCGCCCCATCCACCCCCGCCTTTTTTCCGATTCGTGTCTTTGTCACTCCGGCTTGTCCGGAGTCTTTCTTAGGAAGGATTCCCGACAAGCGGGAATGACAAAGGAATGGCATTTGAAGCGGGGGCGGGGTGCTTGCCGGGAGCGAGAGAGGGCAGAAAGCGGCCGGACAGCAGCACAAAAGCAAAAAAAACATCAGGTGAAATGGGCACGGAGAGTTACTCAACTGAATGAGGTTACTCGGCGCGGTTCCTGAGCGAGCGGCGGGGCAACACCCCGCCCCAGATGGGCTGTTGCCCCGCCTTTCCGCGCTAATCTCTTATTTCTCTTCCTGCTCCTTTGTCTCCAGGACGTAAGCGAAAAGGTCGCGGCACATCTGGAGGCGCTTTGAATAGAGCTTCCGGGGGCTCTCGTCCAATTTCTCTATCTCGGGCTTGAGCCTGTCGCACCTTTCGATAAGCGCTTTAAGCTCCTCTTTGCTCAATGAGGTGGCGTCATCCGTTTTGGAACAGAGATCGTCGAACTCCGCCCGCCAAGCCTCCTGCGAAGGCGGCGCGGCAGTGGCCGCGGAAAAGGCCGTAAGGACGAGGGCGCAGACAACCGGCAGAAGAAGGGTTCTTCTCATTATTTCACCGGCTGGGTGTGGCACCTCTGGCAGTCTATCATCGGGAAGGCCGCCTTCCCATGGCAGACGCCGCAGTACTGGCCCTCGAAGACCTCCACCATGGTGTACTTTACCTGGCCCTTTTTCACCATGAATATCTCGGGGTGGCAGACCTCGCACCCGTTCCAGACCGTGTGCTTCTCGTGCGAGAAGACGATCTCGGGCATTCCTTTTACATTGGGGGTTATGCTGAAGTCCTTCCTGACCTCGAGGGCCTTCCTCTTTATGGAGATGCCTTCGATGTAGTCTATTGGGATTATGAGCTTTTCCTTCTCGGCCGTTTCCCAGTCTATGCCGTTGCCGAACCTTTCTCTCGGCAGGCCCGAGGTGAAGGAGCTGAAATCATAGCCTTTTTTAACCGCCTTCCCCTGGGAATGGCACCTTTCGCAGGTATGCTTCGATTCATCGTACACGGGGAGGAGCGAGCAGGCCGAAAAGACCGGCTTGTTATCGTACTTGTATTTCCCGTTATGGCACGAGCCGCAGTAGTATCCCTTTTCGTTGTCCGAGGCCCTCACACCCGTGCCGTTCACTTTCATGGCAAACCCGATGTCCACGTGGCACAGGCGGCACGTGAACCTTGCCCTGTGTAGCCAGTGGTCGAAAACGACCGGGGCCATCCTTGTTTGCCCGGAATAGTTGTCCATGACCACCTTCCCGTATTCATGGGGAAGGGGCCTCCTCTTTTTTACCCCTGTCTCGGCCATCACAACGGCCGCGCAGACGAGGACAAGGCAGGATATGAAAACAAGCCTTTTCATAGCTCCACTCCCTGAAATTTTTTTACCCGAAGCTACTGAATATTACATTTTCCAGGTAAATAGTTCAACCTGTAAGTTGAACAGTGTCAAACCAAAGTAGAAATGTCCTATTCTTAGCAATTTAGAAATGTCCTATTCGGTTAATACGGGTAAATCCTCCTTTTTGGATGTTTGCTCCAGTCGTCGTCTCGTCGCCAGGGGTGGTTCTTTG
>Ga0214473_10000110_pt1 | contig 115939 bp, 97 predicted proteins | sample RVTome_7_FD_203509 | JGI IMG/M metagenome (GOLD analysis project Ga0214473, IMG submission 203509) | Soil microbial communities from uranium-contaminated site in the Upper Colorado River Basin, Wyoming, United States - RVT98D197 | ecosystem: Environmental > Terrestrial > Soil > Contaminated >...
GGAACACCGAGGCCGCCAAAAAGACGATGAGGATCTTCGCCGGCGTGTCGCCGCCGAAGACCGGGAATCCCCTGAGGACGAGGAGAAGGAGGCCGACGAGGAAGGCCCCGGCGAAGGGCGCCCACAGCGCGGCGTACCCTCCGGCGACCTTGCCCGATAGAATGGCGTCCCGAGGCACGCGGTTCGACAGCATGGCCCGCAAGGTTCCCGCCTCCTTCTCGCCGGCGATGACGTCGGAGGCGAAAAGGAGGGCGACAAGGCTGAGGACCATCTGGACGAGGAAGACGAAATCGACCTTCCCCTGGATGGAAAGGATAGACTCCTCGCCGCTCGAGGACTCGCCGGGCTTGACCCCCTCTTGGGTGAATTCGTAGTAGCGGGGGAGGGTTCCCTCGAAGCCGCGCGTGTAGACGGAGAGGGGTGCCGGGCGGCGGAAGCCCTTGATGGACACCGTGCCGGCCATGACTTCCTGGATGCTGAGGTGGGACGCCGCCTCCGCGGACAGCCGAACCTGCTCGTCGTAATCCCGGACCCTTTTCGCATAATCCAGCTGGCTGACGTATATGCCCAAGGGAATGAGGATCATGGCGATCAGCCCGAAAAGGGGGAACCGATAGCTGAGGATATTCTCCAGGAGCTCTTTCTTGACGATCGTTTTCCACATGGCCGCCTCGCTCCTATCTCCGCGTCAGCTTGATGCCGAAGACGACGATGCCGACGAGGAGCCCGACGAGGAGCAGGACCAGGGCCCCGATCCCCAGGACGTTGGCCTTCGACGTGATGTGGATGCGGACGATCTTGTCCTCGGACTCGACCCGCCGGTTGTCGGCCAGGGCGTCGGTCCGGATCTTCGGCTCGTAGTCGCCGACGGACACCCCGTCCGGCGGCAGGAACCTGATCTTGACCACCTCGTCCTTGTTCTGTTCGAGCGTCCCGATGAGGTCGGGAGCGATCTCGACCCGCCAGTTGAGCGGCAGGTCGCAGAAGACCCTGATATTGTTGAGCTTCCGGGTGCCCGTGTTGCGGATGGTCACGTCCATGCTGATCGTGTCGCCGACCTTGATCTCATGATAGAGATTGACGGCCTGGACTTCGACCCGGGGCACGCCGCGGGGGATGAGCTCGAGCTTGACGAAGCCGGCGTTGAGGGTTTCGATCGCGCCCGCGCCGATCCCGCCCGCGTCTCCGGCCGCCGTTTCGAGCCCCCGGAGCTTCTCCGTCTGGTCGTTGTCGAGGGCCAGGACGAAGAACTCCAGCGGCTTGTCGAGGATGACCCGTTCGTCCGGGTTCTTGGGGAGATAGAGCTTGAGCTGGAGCTTCAGGCTGGTGACGCCCTCGCTGAACTTGATCTGCGACAGCCGGGCGCTCGTTGTCGGGTCGCTGAACTCATAGGTGATCTGCGTCGGCAGGTTGACCGCCTCGAGCTTGAAGACGTTGGCCTCGCCGCTGAACTTCTCGAGCGACAGGTCGTACGTCGCCGTGCTCTCGAGGTCGGCCTCCTGCGAGAATTGGGCCGAGTTGACGGTGACCATATTGGCGCTGACGCCCTTCTGGAGATAGACGGACGTTGTCTCGGTCTTGCCCGAGTAGGAGACGCTGATGTCGAGGTTCTCGACGTCCTTGAGGAGCTGGAAGGTGACCTCGCGCTCGGCCTCGATCGGGAGCGTGGCGACCGTCTTCTCGTAGGGATCGGAGATGACCTTCCCCTCCGAGAGAAGGGAGATGTAGACGTCCTTGAGCTCCTTCATGAAGTCGAGAGGAAAGAGGTCCTCCGCGCTGATCTTGAGGTTGGCCAGCTCCTTGAGCTCCTTCGAGGAGTAGCGCAAGGCCACGCGTACGAACTTCTTGCCGGCCCGGTCCTGGTACTTGACGGCGCTCGCCACCGAGATGCGGGCCTCGCTGCCCATGAAGCTGATGAGGGCCTGCTGGTAGTCGACCTGGGCCTGGGAATAGGCTGTCTGCCGCGCGGCGAAATCGGCCTCGGAGGCGAGCCCCTCCTCCTTGAGCGTGAGGTAGCGGTCGAAATCGGCCTTCTTGAGCTCGAGCGACAGGTGGGCGCTCTTCAGGCGCAGGAGCTTCATGCTCTGCGATTCCTGGGTCTGCGCGGCCAGGGCGAAGACCGCGATGAGGATCGCGGCCAAGATCGCAATGAATTTGAAGATTCTCATGTGCTAGCCTCCAACGGTTCGTTCGGATTATTGCAAGGATGATGCCAAGTCCCCGGCCGGGAGATCGTGCTGGCCGGCTCCGCGTCCGCGGAGCACAAACCTCGACAAGGGACCGCACGCCTGACCTATAGATAGCATGTCTGAGCATGGCTGTCACTCCTTTTACCCAAGATTGGGAAATCTTTTACCCGGGTTACCCCGGTTCACGTGTTTTTTTACTTTCCCCGGGAATTGCGGTATCCTCAATGGAAAGGAGCGCCGAAGATGACGTTCTTCAGCCGGTTCCGGAGCCTCTACCGCGGCCGAAAGAGCCGGGGTGACCAGGCCCGGACCATCTTCCGCGAATTCGCGGAGAGCCTGAATCTGATCGAAGACTTTGACCAGATCGCTCTCAACCTGCTGGGCACGATCAAGGAAGCGGTGGCCGTCGACCGGCTCGTGTTCCTCGTCCATGACGCGGACCTGGGCCAGTTCCGGGTCGCGGCGGCCATCGGTTACGGTCCGGCCGACCTCAAGGGGATCGCCCTGTCCGGCCAGGACCGCCTGGCCAAGTGGCTCAAGGTCAACAAGACCTACCTCGATATCCGGGCGCGGCCCGGGGTATTCGACTTCCTCGGAGAGAGGGAGAAGAATGTCTTCAGCCGCATCCGGCTCGCTCTCTGCTTTCCGGTGCTGTCGATGAACAGACTGATCGGGATCCTCGGCATCGGCGAGCGATCGTCCGGCGAAGGATATTCCGCGGAGGAGGCGGGCTTCGTCGATTCGCTCATGCCCCAGGCGGGGGTCGCTCTCGAGAACGCCCTGCTCTACAAGGAGCAACGGGAGCGCTTCCGCCGCATGCTGCGGGCCGACCGCCTGGCCACCATCGGGGAGCTCGCCGCCGGGGCGGCTCACGAGATCCGCAACCCGCTGACATCGATCAAGTCCTCCCTGCAGTTCCTGGAGTCGCGCTGGCGCGAGGAGTCCGAAAGGAAGCTCCTTGGCGTCGCCTTGCGCGAGACCGACAGGATCGACGAGATCCTTTCCGCGCTTCTGTCCTTCTCCCGGCCATCGGAGCTCCGCAAGGAGCCCTGCGACCTCGTCGCCCTGCTCGAGGAGAGCGCGGCCCTCGTCGCGATCCAGGCCGGGGCCAAGGGCGTTGACGTCCGGACGTCCCTCCCGCCGTCACCGGTCGTCATCCACGCCGACGGGTCCCAGCTCAAACAGGTCTTCCTCAACGTCTTCCTCAACGCCGTCCAGGCCATGGAGGGGGGAGGGGCCCTGACCTGCGAAGCCGTCCTCCTCGAGAGCGGGAAATCCCTCATCCGCGTCGTCGATACGGGCCCGGGCATCACCGAGGAGGCCCTCGAAAAGGTCTTCGATCCCTTCTTCACGACCAAGAAGGGCGGCACGGGCCTGGGCCTCTCGATCTGCTACGCCATCGTCAAAGGGCATGGCGGCGAGATCGAGCTCCGCAGCCGCCTCGGCGAGGGGACGACGGTCCTGGTCACCCTGCCCGCGAGCTCGAGGAGTCCGGCATGAATCCCCGCATCCTGATCATCGACGACGAAAAGAGCATCCGCGAGGTCTTCAGCCTTCTTCTCGGGGAGCGCGGCTTTCTCGTGGAGACCGCCGAAACCGGGCGGCTCGGCTTGGAGAAGGCCCGTCTCTTCGGTCCGGACGTGGTCCTGCTCGATATGAACCTGCCCGACATCCCCGGGCTCGAGGTCCTGGCCGGGCTCCGCGAGGAGCGGCCCGAACCGGGGATCATCATTGTCACGGCCTTCGGCACGATCCGCAACGCCGTCGAGGCGACCCGGCTCGGCGCCTCCGCGTATCTCGAGAAGCCTGTCGACAACGAGGAGCTCCTGCTCGGCATTTCGCGCATCCTCGAGGTTCGTCACCTCCGCCACGAGGTCGAAGCCCTGCGCTCGGAGCTGACCTCGCGCTACCGGTTCTCCAACATCGTGGGGACCTCGGCGCGGATGAACTCGGTCTTCCAGCTCATGGAGAAGATCAGCCGCGTCGACGGGACCGTCCTCATCACCGGCGAAAGCGGCACGGGCAAGGAGCTCGTCGCCCGGGCCGTCCATTTCGCCGGCCCCCGCAAGGACGGGCCGTTCGTCGTGGTCAATTGCGGCGCCATTCCCCACGATCTGATCGAGAGCGAATTCTTCGGCCACGTCAAGGGGGCGTTCACCGACGCCCGCTCGGACAAGACCGGCAAGTTCGAGCAGGCTAACGCCGGAACGATCTTCCTCGACGAGGTGGCTGAGCTCTCCCAGGACGCCCAGGTCAAGTTCCTCCGGGCCCTGGGGGAGAGGGAGATCACGCGGGTCGGCGGGAGCCGGACGGTGCCCATCGACGTCCGGGTGATCGCTGCGACGAACAAGGACCTCGAGGCCGAGATCTCGCGGGGGAGCTTCCGCGAAGACCTCTACTTCCGCCTGGCCGTCCTCTCGATCGCTCTCCCGCCCCTCCGGGAGCGGACCGCGGACATCCCGCTCCTCGTCGAGCATTTCGTGCGCAAATTCGCGGGGGATCTGGCCAAGAACGTGCTCGGCTTCACGCCCGGCGCGCTCCGCTGCCTCGTCGCTTACGCGTGGCCAGGCAACGTCCGCGAGCTCGAGAATGTCGTCTACGAAGCCCTGGTCATGGCCGAAGGCGAGTGGGTGCCCGAGACGGCTCTGCCGGCCCGGCTGCGGCTCTTCGGCGCCGTCCCCGCGGCGGCCGAACCGGGGCCGGGCCAGATGCCGCCGGGCTCCTTGAAAGAAGCCGTCCAGAGCGTCGCCGAGACCCGGGAGAAGGCGCTCATCCTCGAGGCGCTTCGCCAGGCGGGAGGTAACCGAACCCGAGCGGCCGGGATACTCGGTATCAGCCGCAAAACCCTTTTCAACAAGATGACGGCCCTCGACATCCGCTGGCCGGGGTGAACGAAAATGGCCCCGGAAGCGTACTATTAAGAGGTGGGCGTATGCTTTGGCACCGTTCTTGCAAAAATCTCTATTCGAAGATCTCGCGCTGATCGGAGGAAGGCAATGACTCAAAGACGAATTTTCGGCATGCTCCTCGTTCTGTCCCTGTTCTGCGGCCTCGGCTTCGGCCAGGAGACCAAGGAATTGACCCTGACCCTCGAGGACTCGATCGTCAGGGCGCTCAAGAACAACCTCAACGTGGCGGCCGAGGTCATCAACCCGAGCCTGGCCTCGGCCTCGGTCTTGCAGGCCAGGCAAATGTACACGCCGACCCTCCAGCTCGACCTGAGCGGGAACCGTTTCGAACAGGCCTCCACCGGGCCTTTCCAGGCGAGCGAAACCTACGCCAACAATTCAACGAGCTCGTCCGCGTCGATCGCCCAGAGGATCCCTTTCGGCGGCACCTTGCAGGCCTCCCTGAGCTATGACTATTCGCGGAGCAACCAGCTCTACCAGAGCTTCAATCCCTCCTACTCGGGCCGTCTGAACTTCGTCCTGACCCAGCCCCTGCTCAAGAACTTCGGCTGGACGGTCAGCCGTCGGGAGATCATCGTCGCCGAGAATAGCTTCACGTCGTCGCGCAGCCAGTTCAAGGAAGTCCTCATCGACACGGTCTATTCGGTCGAGCAAGCCTACTGGAACCTCGTCTACAGCATCGAGAACCTCAAGACCCAGGTCCAAGCCCTGGAGAGCGGGCGCGATCTCCTGGCCAAGACCAAGAGGGAGGTCGAGGTCGGCACCAAGGCGCCGATCGAGGTCCTCAACGCCGAGGCCACCGTGGCTCTCCGCGAGGCCGACATCCTCCAGTCCGAAGCCTCGGTCAAGCGCAGCCAGGACCAGCTCCGGGCCCTCCTCAACCTGGGCGCCGATCCGTCGGCCGCGGGCCAGGTCCTCGTGCCCTCCGACAAGCCCGAGTTCACGCCCTACGCCATCACCCTCGAAGAGGCGTTTGCCCAGGCTATGGCCCGCCGTCCCGACCTCGAAACGGCCAAGACGACGATCGCCGCCAGGCAGGTCGATTTTCGCATCGCTAAAAATCAGCGCCTGCCCCAGCTCGACCTCCAGCTGGTCAAGGCCAGCCCCGGCATCTCCGGCCAGCAGTTCATCTACGATCCCGAGAATCCCTTGCTGCCCCCGACGGAGGGCGACCCCGGTAGCGCGAGCGCGGCCTTCCGCGACGCGTTCAAGTTCCTCTACAACAACTGGACGGCGGGCGTGACCCTGACCATCCCCGTCGGCGATGTCTTCGGCAAGGCCGGCTATGCCTATGCCAAGCTCGGCCTCCAACAGGCCGAGGCCCGGCTCAAGACCCAGGAGCAGCAGGTCTTCCTCGAGGTCAGCGACGCCGTCCGGACGCTCGAGACGGCGGCCAAGAGCGTCGACGCCTACCGGATCGCCCGCGAGCTGGCCGAAAAACAGCTCGAGGCCGAGATGAAGAAGCTCAACGTCGGCATGTCGACGAACTACTTCGTCCTGACCTACCAGGACGCCCTGGCCGTCGCCCGGTCCTCGGAGTTGCGGGCACTGGTCGACTACAACATCGCCGTCGCGAACATCGCCAAGGTGACGGGAACGACCCTCGAGACCCGCAGCATCACACTGAGCGACTACATCAGGTAAGCGGGAGGGACGGTTTCCCTCTCCCGCCCGCTGTGCTAAGATGACGCGGTGAGCCTCTTTCTCGTCGACGCCGGCCGGGAATGGCGCGAGAGCCAGCGCCAGATCCTCTACGTCGCCCGCGAGCTCCGCAAGAAAACCACCGCCTATCATCTCGTCCTCGACCCCGCCGGCGAGCTTTTCCGCCGGGCGTCCGAAGAAGGACTGTCCACGATCGGCCTGCCCATGCACGGCCGCCTGGCGCTGCTCGTCCGCAAGAGCCTCGTCCGGCATATGCGCGCCCACGGCTGCAAGCTGGCCCATTTCCACGAGACCTTCGGCGCGACGCTGGGCCTCGCGGCGGCGGACGCGGCCCAGGTCCCCCTGCGTTTCCTGTCGCGCCCGGCGGACTCCTCGCCGCTCGAGGGACGGCTGCCGCTCGCCTCGATCGATTCGGTCATCGCCGGGACGGACGCCATCCGGTCCATCCTTCTGCGCGGCGGGGTCCCCGAGGACCGGATCGAGGTCGTCCCGCCGGGCACGGATTTCTCGCGGTTCACCAACCGGCCGCCGGACGACTTCGTCCGCAAGGAGCTCGGCTTCGGACCCGAGGATTTTCTCGTCGGCGCGGTCCTGCCGCTCGAGGATGAGCGGGGCCATGAAGCGCTCCTCGAAGCGGCGTCCATCGTCCGCGGCCAGGCGCCGAAGGTCAAGATCGTCATCCTTGGCGAGGGGTCGGTCCGCCTCGAGGCGCCGGAAGGCGAAGCCGCGCCCGATATGGACAGCGTCCGGTATTTCCTCGGGTTCCGGAAGGAAGAGACGCGCATCCTGTCCTCCCTGAACATGTTCATCGTCTTCTCCCACCTCGACGGCCTCGGCGGCTTCCTCATCGAGGCCATGGCCAGCGGCCTCCCGGTCGCGGCCGTGGACGTCGGCATGGCCCGGGACCTCATCACCCACCGGGAGAGCGGCCTCCTCGTCCCGCCGCGCAACGCCAAGGCGCTGGCCGACGCCATCCTCAAGGTCCATTTTGACAGGAACCTGGCCGCCCGGATCGCCGGTCGCGGCCAGGAGACGGTCCTCGAGAAGTATTCGGCGGAGGCCATGGCCCGCCGGATCATCGGCGTCTACGAGCGGCGAGCCCATCGCAAGGGCATCAAGCTCGCCTGACGGCCCCCTCAATCCAAGATCAGCCGGTTCCTCCTGAAGCGTGAGTCCGCGATGAGGAGGACGACGGCGTCCGCGACCGCGAGGAGGAGGACGACGACGAGGGCGGCCGTGGTGGCGTTGAGCCCGGATACGGCGGCCAGCAGCTTGGCCTTGACCGGCGAGGGGAGTATGGGCAGGACGAAAAGCGGGATGAACATGAGCAGGAAGGCGACGCTGAACATCTGCTGGGCCTGGCGCACGGTCGCCGCCCGGAGCGAGACGAGGACGCCCAGGCCCGAGGCGAGGAGGGCGACGAGGAAGGTCAGGCCGACGATGCCGGCGGCGATCGGGGCGGCGTAGAAGAGGATGCGGCCCTTGCCGTGGACGGCGGTGATGGCGATGGCGCCGGCCAGAACACAGATGAGGGTCAGCCCCCAGGCGTAGAGCACCGCGGCCCCGATCTTGCCGGCCAGGATGGCCCGGTCGGGCAGGCGGCTGGCCAGGAGCGTCTCGAGCGTGTGACGCTCCCGCTCGCCGGCGAAGGAATCGGCGACGACCCCGCTCGCGAGGAGGAACGGGACCCAGGCCCAGTAGATCATGACGAGCGGCGAGCGGATCCAGTCCGGCCCGTTCTGCAGCGGCAGGAAGATGCCGAAGACGGCCAGGAAGATGAGGATGCCCATCTTGCCGCCTTTGAATCGCCCACGCTGGCCGAAGATCTCCTTGATCTCTTTCCAGATGACGATCGTCATATCGCGGAACATGAGGGTTCCTCCTGGATCTCATTCTTGACCAGCTTGAGGAAGGCGTCCTCGAAGGTCGCCTTCCGGGCCGTGAGCTCATCGACGACGGCGCCGCCGTCGACGAGGGCGCGAAGGAGGGCCGACGTGTCGGCCGTCCTGTTCCAGAAAACGGTGAGCGCGCCGTCGGCGGAGTCGACGCGGTCGACGCCGGCGAGAGCACCGACGCGTCCGATGACGGCGGGTGTGAACCCGCTGCCCCGGACGTCTGTCGCGGGCGCCGTTGGACCGCGCTTGAGCTCCTCGACAGGGCCCTCGGCGAGGAGGCGCCCGGCGCGGATGATGGCCACCCGGTGACAGAGCCGCTCGGCCTCGTCGAGGTTGTGGGTCGTGAGGAAGATGGTCGTCCCTTCGCGGGCGGCCAGGCCGGCAAGGTCGTCGCGAAGCGAGGCGGCCGCGACCGGGTCGAGCCCGGCCGTGGGCTCGTCGAGGAAGACGAGACGGGGCCGGTGGAGGAGGGTCCGGGCCACGGCCAGCTTCTGTTTCATGCCCCGGCTCCAGAGGCCGGCCTGTTCGGCGCGCCGGTCCCAGAGGCCGAAGTGGTTCAGGAGCTCGCGGGTGCGGGCCCGGCGATCGGCCTCGCTCAGGCGCCAGATGCGGCCGTAATATTCGAGGTTGTCGGCGGCGCTGAGGCGTTCGTAGAGCCCGCTCTGCTCGAGTAGGGCGCCGGAGAGGGCGCGGATCTCAGAGCCGTGGGAGGCCACGTCGTAGCCCAGGACCTCGGCCCGGCCCCGGGTCGGCTCGAGGAGGCCGAGGAGGAGGCGGATCGTCGTCGTCTTGCCGGCCCCGTTCGGGCCGAGGAAGCCGAAGACGATGCCGGCCGGGACCTCGAGGTCGAGGCCCTCGAGGGCCGTGACCGTCTTGAAGTCGCGGCCGAGCTTGAGGGTGCGGATGACGGTTTCGGACATCAGGTTTTCTCCAGGAATTTTCTGAAGCGGGCCCGGTAGGCCTTGTAGGCCGCGGCGCCCGTGGCGGTCAGGCGGACGAGGGTCAGGGGGATGCGTCCCCGGTAGGTCTTTTCGATGGCCACATAGCCGGCTTCCTCGAGCTTGGCCAGGTGGGAGGAAAGGTTTCCCTTGGTCAGGCCCGTTTCGTGCTGAAGATAGAGGAAGTCGGCGCTCTCGACGACGGATAGGATGGCCGTTAGGGCGAGACGGGCCGGTTCGTGAATGAGCCGGTCGAGCTCGGCGATGGCGCTGACGTCAGTGGGCATGGGGACCCTCCGGGGCGTCTACGGCGGGCTTTGGGGACCGCCGGAGGTAGACGATGAGCGCGGCCAGGCCGGAGATCAAAACGGATGCCCCGAAGCCGCCGTAGTAAAGGCCGATGCCCTTGATATCGCCGATCCCCGCCGCGGTGACGGCGAGACCAATAACCGCCGAAACAGCCGAGAGGACGTAAAAACGGATGAGACCAATCCGGTTGGCGATGAAAAATACCGTGATGCCGAAAAGAAGGCCGTTTAGGGCCGGAAGGAACGTCTTGATCGACGGCGAAAGGCCATAGAGAGCAGCAAGGGACGCGCCTAATACGGCGCCGGTGATCGCGGCGACGGCGCGGCGCTTTGGGCTGATCTCCTTCTTCTTTAAGGCCACATAACCCGTGCGGGAATACGTAATGCGGCGCTTGAGAAAGCGGAGGATGCGGTTGACGAAGAATCCTGCTGAGACGAGGACGAGAACAAAGACGATCGGCAGCTCTGAGGCGATGCCGGAGCCCTTCGGGATGACCGCTGTGGCGAAGAAATAGCCGCCGAGAAGGAGCAGGACGAACCCCAGGGCGATCTCGAACAGGCCGTCGTCGTAAAAGCTCCGAACCGCCCGTTTTTCGATCTTTTCGATGTCGACCATGCGTTTTCTCCTATAAGGTTTGTATAACAAACTAGTCTGTATGATAGCAGTAATAGCGGCGTTGTCAAGGGTTTTCAGGAAATATTTTCGCTCCCCGGAGTCCGCTCCCTATCGGGCCCGGCTTGAACTCAGGGACCTGCCTGGATTATGGTAGGCGGGAATTACGAACGCGGAGGACCGTCCATGGCCATCGAACGGATCGAGATCGATCTCCTCAAGCTCCCCTACGTGCACTTCTTCGAGACGAGCTTCGGCCGGTCCTTCGACCGGACCTTCAGTCTGATCAAGGTCTGCGAGGACGGCGTTTGCGGCTGGGGGGAGTGCGTCGCCGAGGAAGCGCCCCTTTATAGCGGCGAGACGACGGAGACGGCCTGGCACGTCATGAAGGAGTTCCTCATCCCGCTCGTCTTCCGCAAGGGCATCGTCGAGCCCGAGGACTATGCCCGCGAGACCGCGGTCTTCCGGGGCAACCCGATGGCCAAGGCCGGCATCGAGCTGGCCCTATGGGACCTCAAAGCGAAGAAGGCGGGCCTGCCTCTCCATAAGCTCTACGGCGGCGTGCGCACGGAGATCGACGCCGGGGTGAGCTGCGGCATCGAGGATTCCCTGGCGGACCTCGTCGCCCGGGTCGGGCAGTACCTCGACGAGGGCTACAAGAGGATCAAGATCAAGATCAAGCCGGGCTGGGACGTCGCGGCCTGCGCCGCCGTCCGGAACACATTCCCCGACATCATGCTTCAGGTCGACGCCAACGGGGCCTACGATCTGAAGGACATGGAGACGCTCAGGGCCCTCGACGCCTTCGACCTGCTCATGGTCGAACAGCCCTTCGCGCCCTACGACCTTTGGGACCACGCCAAGCTGCAGCGGCTGATGAAGACGCCGGTCTGCCTCGACGAATCGGTCGTTTCGTTCGACACGGCCCGGGCGGCGCTCGAGATGGGCAGCTGCCGGATCATCAACATCAAGGTCGGCCGCGTCGGCGGCGTCGTCGAGACGCGCCGGATCCACGACTATTGCGAAGCGCACGGGGTCCCGGTCTGGTGCGGCGGCATGCTCGAGTCCGGCATCGGCCGGGCCCACAACATCCACATTGCCACCCTGCCGGATTTCAAGTACCCGAACGATCTCAGCGCCAGCCGGCGCTATTATAAAGAGGACCTGATCGACCCGTTCATCGAGCTGAGCGGTCCGGGCACGATCCGCGTCCCTGACGGCCCGGGCATCGGCGTCAATCCCGTCGGATCCCGCATCGCCCTGGCCTCCCTCCGCCGCGAAGTCTTTAAATAAAGAAGGGGTCTTTCAAGCCTGACGGACAGCGGCAGGATCGAGGACCGCGCCACAGGCGGGACAGGCCTTCGAGCGGCCTCCGACCGGCCTGCCGCAGGAAGGGCACTTCCCGGGCAATTGGGGGGCCTTCATATTGCGGCCTTTTTCTCCGTGCCTGCCGGGGCTTGCCGCCGCCTTGCCGTGAGGAGTCCTTTTGTTCTGAGCTCTCTTATCCATCTTCATGACTATCACCCTCCGGGATTCCGCTGTCGCAAACCTCCCCCTATCGGGGGCCATCCCCTTCTCGACGGATCGCAGCGGCGGCCCCTTTCAGGCCTCGGCGGTGAAATGCTCGGCCAGGATGTCCTGGGCTTCCGCAGCCCGGTTCGCGGGGACGAGAAGGGACGCGACGCCCATCCCGTCGACGGTCATCCCGAGAACCTTGCCGACGGCTTCGGCGCTCACCCGCGCGGGGATGCCGAAGGACTCGAGCATGTTCTTGAGGATCTCCGCCTCCGTGACTCCGTTGGACCTGTGGACGGTGACCCAGTTCATGCCTTCATCATAGCACTTTGGCCCGCCGTCTTGAACTGCCCGCGCCGCTGGGGTATCTTCTCCCCGTGAAGTACGGGGCCCACGCGTATCTTTTCACCCGCAGCTGGACCGACGGCGACGTCCGCTTCCTCGATATCGGCCGCGAGCTGGGCCTCGACATGTTCGAGCTTTCGGTCGGGGACGATGTCGTCTTCGATCCCCGCCTGACCGCGCGCCGCGCCGCCTCGCTCGGCCTCGACCTCGTCATCGGCCCCGGCGGGGCGTGGCCTCTCGACGCCGATCTCTCCTCCGACGACCCCGCCGGCCGCTCCCGCGGCCTGGCCTGGCACAAACGCCAGGTCGATCTCGCCGCCGAGCTTGGCGCCTGGGCCTACGCCGGCTGCCTCTATGGGCACCCGGGCGTCGTCAAGCGCCGCCGCCCTCCCGCCGACGAGCTCCCGCGCGCCGCCGAGGGCCTTCATGCCCTCGCTGAATATGCCGCCACGCGCGGGGTCACTCTTGTCCTCGAGCCCATGAGCCGCTTCCGGACCCACCTCGTCAACACGCCCGCCCAGCTCATGCGCCTCATCGCGCTCGCCGATCACCCCGTCCTCAGGGCCACGTTCGACACCTACCACGCCGTCACCGAGGTCCGCGACTACGCCGACGGCCTGCGCGCCATCGGCCCGCGCCTCGCCCTCGTCCACGCCTGCGAGAACGACCGCGGCGTCCCGGGCGGCGGGCTTATCCCTTGGGAGACGGTCTTCCGGACGCTGGCCGAGATGGGCTTCGACGGCACGATCGGCCTCGAGACTTACAACACGCGACTGGGGGATTTCGCCTTCGAGCGGGGCATCTTCCAGGACCTCTGCCCGGACGGACGGGCCTTCGTCGAAAAAGGGCTGGCTTTCCTGCGCGGGCTCGAGCGCCGTTTCCCGGGCGCTACTTCCCGGCGTCCTTGATGGCCTGGATGTATTCCCCGACGCGCTTTTTCAGCACGTCCTGCTCGATCTTGGGCAGGACCGCCTCGAACACGGCCCGGGCCTTGGCCGGCTCGCCGCTGTTGAGCAAGGCGATGCCCAGGTTGACCTGCAGGTTGATGTCCTCGGGCGCGAGGACGAGCCCGGCCTGAAAGCTCCCGGCGGCCTCCGCGTAGCGGCCGAGCTGGTTCAGGATGACGCCCTTGAGATTGTAGGCCCCGGCGTTCTTCCCGTATTTCTGGATGGACTTGAGCGTGAAATCCAGGGCCTCCTCGAACCGGCCCTCGTTGTAGTAGAGCTTGCCGATATGGTAGGCCGTTTCGTATGCATCGGCGATGTCGTAGGATCTCTTCAGGGCCGCTTCGGCCTTTTCCGTTTCCTTGAGCTCGATGTAGGCCAGGCCCAATCCTCTCTGGACGTCGGCGGCCCCCGGCTTTATCGCGGCGGCCTTTTCATAGGCCTCAGCGGACATGGCGAACTCGGCCTTATTGTAATAGGCGAGGCCGAGCAGGTTCCAGCCGTCGAAATGCCCCGGGTCGATGGAGACGGCCAGCTTTCCGTAGCGGATGGCCTCGTCGGGAAGGCCGTAGCGCAGGGCGATGACGCCCATCTCGTACTGGACCTGAGGGTTTTTATCGTCCGGCAGCTTTTTCTTCTTCTGTTTTTGCGTCTCTGCGGCGGGCCGGCTCCCGGCCCCGGCCGGAGCGGCGCAGGCCCCGAACCAGAACGCCGCCGCGAGGAACAGCGCCGTGAGCGTCTGGGCGGTCTTATGTTGAGCGATCATGGGCCTCGAAAGATCATGATGGCATATCGGGCCCGGCCGGTCAAACCGCCGTTCCGTGCTCTTTACCGGCCCTCCCGCGCGTGCTAGATTAGCCTCGCGGACCCGGCGGAAAGCCGCGGCCGTCGCGCGGTCAAAGAAGGAGAACGACGCATGACCAAAAAGTACGCCGTCCGTGGGGGGATCAAAGCCGCGGTCTCGGCAGCGCTGATCGCCGTCTTGTTCCAATCGGGCGCCGCCCCCGCCTTCGCCGGCTCCCCGGAATCGCCCGTCCCTGTCCGGGTCGCGGAAAAAAGCCCACGTCTCGAGGTCAACCCGACCGCGCTCCTCGTCCGCGACGGGCGGGCGGCGAAACGGATCGTCCGCCTCACCGTGGACATGCCCGGCGATGTCCCCGCCGAGGCCGCGGTCAAGGCCTTCTTCGACGGCCGACCTCAGGCCCCGGACCCCGCCGCCCTCCGTCTCGTCCCCGGGACGAACAGCCTCGACATTCGCCTCCCCGAGCCCGCCAAGCCGGTCACGGCGCGGTTCGAGGTCCGCTGGACCGCGGCGGGCGCCCCTGTCTCGCTCAGCCGCGAGATCGCGCTGGCCCCCGCGCGTCACTGGAGCGTCTATCTCTTCCATCATTCCCACACCGACATCGGCTACACCGAGCTCCAGTCGCGCGTCGCCCGCAATCACGTCGAATATATCGATTCCGTGATCAAGTATTGCCGCGAGACCGAGGGCTACCCCGACGACGCCAAGTTCCGCTGGAACATCGAGATCACCTGGCCGCTGGAGAACTTCATCCGTACGCGCCCCGAGGCTGACGTCCGGGCCCTCATGGCCCTGATCAAGGCCGGCCGGGTCGAGCTGTCCGCCCTCTACCTCCAGGTGTCCGATGCCTTCGCCCACGAGGAGATCGTCCGGACCGTGGACGCGGCCCGGGAGCTCGCCCGCCGCTACGGCTTTGACATCCGGTCGGCCATGAACAACGACGTCAACGGCTTCGCCTGGTCCCTGCCTCAGATCTTCCGCCAGGCCGGAGTCCGTTACTTCGCCAGCGGCATCAACGAGACACGCTCCCGCGCCCCCCTGCGCCGGCCCAACGCCTTCTGGTGGGAATCGCCCGACGGCAGCCGCATCCTCCACTGGAACGGCGAGCACTATCTCTTCGCCAATTACGACCTGGCCCTGCACGAGGCGGTCGACCGCAGCGCCCCCAAGGTCGGAGAGTACCTGGCCAAGCTCGAGGCCCGCGGCGACTATCCCCAAGACATCATCGCCTTCAACGTCGGGGCCTGGACGACCGACAATTGCCCGCCCGGCCGGCAGCTTTCCGACCTGGTCAAGGAGTGGAACGAGCGCTTCGTCTCGCCGAAGCTGAGGCTGGCCACGATGCGCGAGTTCTTCGAGCGGATGGAGAAAAGATACGGCGCGAGCCTTCCGGTCCACAAGCTCGGCTGGCCGGACTACTGGACCGACGGCGTCGCCTCGACGGCCTTCGAGACGGGGCTCAACAGGATCGCTCACAACGAGATCATCACGGCGGAGAAGATATCGGCGCTCGCGGCCAAACTCGACCAGGCCGGGACGTTCATGTTCCCGGCCGCGGAGATCCGGGCCGGGCACGCGTCGTCGATGCTCTACGACGAACATACCTGGGGCGCCCATAACTCCATCGACCAGCCCTGGTCGGAGCTGGCCCGCGGCCAGTGGGCCGCGAAGAGCGGCTTCGCGTATGACGCGCGGGAGACGTCGCGGACGCTTCTACGGCGCGGCAGCGAAGCGTTAGCCAAGCTCATCGCCGCCGGCGGCGCCGAATTCGCCGTCTTCAATCCGCTCTCCTGGGCGAGGACCGATGTCGTCCCCGTGGCCCTTCCGGCCGGACCGTTGCGCGCGGCCAAAGGGAAGCTCCGGGTCATCGACCGCCGCAGGGGGAGCGAAGCCAAGTTCCAGCTTCAGGGAGAAGACACCCTTCTTGTTCTAGCCCGAGACATCCCGGCCATGGGTTATGCCGTTTTCGGCGTCGAGATCGGAGGACCGGCCGCAGGGGCCGGCCCCGCAGAGAGACCGGCGGCCGGCGATCGCCCTGGCGCGATCGAGAATAAATATTATCGGGTCACGGTCGACCCCAAGACAGGCGGCATCTCGAGCCTCTTCGACAAGGAGCTCGGCCGCGAACTGGTCGACCGGGCCTGCCCCTGGCCGCTCAACGCCTACGTCTACGAGCAGCCCGAAGGCGGGCGGAAGGCCGTCGACGACATGACCAAGCGGGCGGTCTTCCATCGTTGGGCCGCGACGGCGTCGAAGGTCGAGGAGAGCGAGCGCGGCCCGGTCGCGTCGAGCCTGGTCGTCAAGAGCTCCCCCAAGATGTGCTCGTCACTCGAGCAGAGGATCGTCCTCTATGACGACATCAAACGGATCGATCTCGTCAACATCCTCAACAAGGAGGAGACCTTCGAACCCGAGGCGGTCTATTTCGCCTTCCCGTTCTCCGTCGGGCCCGGCGCGTCCGCCCCGGGCGTGCGTTTCGAGATCGCCGGCGCCGACATGGCCCCGGGCACGGAGCAGCTTCCCGGCACGACGCTCGATTGGCAAACCGCCCAGCACTGGGTCGAATTCTCCGGCCAGGAGGCCCGGGTCGTTTGGTCTCCGGTCGAAGCGCCGCTCGTCCAGTTCGGCGACATCAATACCGGAAAATGGCAGAAGAAATTCGTTCCGGCCAATGCCTGGGTCTTCTCCTATGCCATGAACAACTACTGGATGACGAACTTCAAGGCCAGCCAGGAAGGGCTGGTCGAGTTCCGCTACAGCCTGACGAGCGCGCCGCCCGCCGTCGCGGCCGCCGGAGTGGGACCGGCCTCCGACCGGGTTTCCTCGACCCGCTTCGGTTGGGAGGTCCACACGCCGCTCGTCGCGGCCTGGCTCCCGGCCGGGAACAAGGGCCCGGTCACGTCATCGGCGGAATCGTTCCTCTCCGTGGACCGTCCGAACGTGATCGTCCAGGCCCTTTGGCTCGAAGCGGACGGAACGCCCGTCGTCCGCCTCCGCGAGATCGCCGGGGAATCCGCGGACGGCCGTTTGACCAGCGGCCTTTTCCTGGGGATCACGAAGACGCTGATGGGCGGACGCGAAACTGTCGAGGCCGGATCGATGCCTTTCCGCCTCAAGCCCTTCGAAATGCAGACCGTCCGCCTGGAAAGATAAGGGTATTCGTCATACAATGGAGGTCCGAAAAGGGGCCCCATGGATAAGATGCCGCTGACCGAAGAAGAGACCGCCCGGCTGCGCCGGCGCGAAGCCGAGATCCTGGTCCGCATCGATCGCCTCAAGAGCACGATGAGTGAAACCAAGGCCCTCGACACGCTGGCCTTTAAAGCGAAGCTCCTCAAGGAAGCCCAGGACGAGCTGCGCCGCGTCCAGGACAAGCTCGCCGGCCTCTCCGAAGATTGACCGCCTGACCCGCCGACAAGTCGTGGTATAATCCTTGGCCGGATGATCATCCCATGAACGCCATGGCCAGGCCCGCACGTAAACGGACGAAGCCGGGGAAGCACTCCTCGCGCCTCCGGCGTGCCGCCGACACCGCTCTCATCGTCCTGGCCATCGGCGCGATCGGGCTCTTCGTGGCCACGAAGATCATCGGCGGCCGGCCGGACGTTCCCCAAAGCGCGAAGGGGACGAACGCTAAGAACGGGAACGGCGCCGGCGCCCCCTCGACCTCGATGGGCCCGGAGTACGGTTCCGGCCTGCCCGGCGAATTCGACGACCTCGAGCCGGGCCCCGACGAGTTCGAAGGCGAGGACGGCGGCGAGCCCATGGCCGGCCCGGCCATCGTCTCCGATCCCTATGCGGCGCGCCCCTTCGCCCCCGTCGACGACGCGCGTCTGGCCACCCTCCTCGACCCCGAGATCGAGCGCGCGCTCAAGATCGGCCGCATCCCCTCGATGGCTATCGTATGCGTCTCCGGGGACCGCATCGTCTGGACGAGGTCGGCGGGCCTGGCCAACGTCCGCGTCAAAACACCCGCGGCGTGCGATACCGTCTACCTCATCGCATCGACCTTCAAGACGATGTCCGCGACGGCGCTGCTCCAGCTGATGGAGCAGGGCAAGTTCAAGCTCGACGACCGGGTCAACGACTATCTCACGGATTTCAAGATCGAAGGCGAGAACAAGCGCTACCCGGTGACCTTCCGCCACCTCCTCACGCACACCTCCGGCCTGCCGACCGATTTCGGGCGGCACGCCGTCTGGGAGGATCAGAGCCCGCTCTCGCTCGTCGACTACATGCGCGGCCACACCCGGCTCGCCCGGCGCCCCGGGACGCGGGTCCTCTATTCGAACATCGCCTTCACGCTCATTGCCCACCTCGTCGAGAAATTCTCGGGCCTGCCGTTCAAGGAGTACATGCGGACGAACGTTTTCGCCCCGATCGAGATGCGCGACACGGCCTTCGAGCCCCGGGCCGATATGGCCGAGCGCCTGGCCATCCCCTACATGCCCGTCCGGCGCCGGGCCGGCGTCTTCCGGCCCGTGGACTGGGTCAAGGCCGACGCGTGGCCCGCCGGCGTCGTGTACAGCACGGCCGTCGACCAGGCCCGCTGGCTCATCGCCAACGTCAACGGCGGGGTCTACAAGGGACGGCGCATCGTCGCCGAATCGACCTTCAAGGAGATGACGCGGCGGCAGTACGACCGGTTCGCCGGCCCCATCAACGGCGGCTGGCTCAACGAGACCTCCGGCTACGGCCTGGCCTGGTGGGTGTCGAAGCTCAACGGCCAGACGGTCATCGCCCACAGCGGCAGCGTCAACGGGTATACCGCCTTCTTCGCCGGGAATCTCGACAGGAAGACGGGCGTGACCATCCTCACCAACGGCAACAAAGCCCACCGCTGGCTTTACGGCCTGGCCCTCAAGGCCCTCGAAGCCCTATAGCTCTACGGGCGGCCCGGGCTCACTCCCGGGACGGGCGCCCGATCCCCATGCCGATGGTCAGCCCCATGACGACATCCTTCGTCGTGCTCAAATAGAGCCCGTAGAGCGTCAGCCGCGTCGGGCCCGCGAGATAGCCGACCTGGGCCTTGGGGATGATCCACCCGCCGGCGTTCTGGGTCCAGTCCGGGACCCGGCCGACGGCGCCGCCCCCGATGAAGAAACGCTTGGCTCTGAAGTTCACCGTCGCCCCCGGCACGACCCGGACGGTCCCCCCGCCCGACTGACGGATCCAAAGAGAGACGTCCGGATTGAAGGTGAAACTCCGGCCGAGACGGATCTCCAGCTCGGGACCGAGGTTGAGCCATTTGGGGTAGCTGAAGAGATTGACGTAGCCGAGATCGACGTAGAGCCGGACGGGCCTCGTGTCGTACCCGCTCTGGGCCCAGCCCGGCGCCGCCGAAGCCGCGAGGAGGATCGTCGCCGCGATCAGGAGTGCCACCGTTCTTCGAGTCATGTTCGACGCTCCGTGTTCCGGGATTTCCACCCGGATATTATACCCCAGGAGCCGACGGTCCGTTGCGGCGGGGGAGCCCCGAGGGGCCCTTCCCTAAGCGCGGGGCCGCTCGGCGACGACCGTGATGCTTAAAACGGCGGCGCCCGACGCGCGGTAGGCGGCCAGGCCGTCGGCGCCGATATTCTCGAGCAGGAACTCTTCGGGGAGATCGAGCTTATGCGAGGACTTGACCGCGACGGCTACGAAACCCGTGTCCCGGATGATGCCCATGTAATCCTCATAAGCCAGGGCCCCGGCGACGCAGCCCACGTAGAGCTCGGCGAGACCCTGGAGCTTGGCCGGCAGCTCGCCCTCGAGGACGATGTCGGAGATGCAGAAGTGACCGCCCGGCTTGAGGATCCGGAAGATCTCGGCGAAGGCCCGCTTCTTGTCGGGGACGAGGTTGAGGACGCAGTTGCTGACGACGACGTCGGCGGCGGCGTCGTCGACGGGCAGGGATTCGATGTCGCCGAGGCGGAACTCGACGTTGCCGAAGCCCTGCCGGCCGGCGTTCTCCCGGGCCTTGGCGATCATCTCCGGCGTCATGTCGACGCCGATGATCCGGCCCTTTTCGCCCACGGCCGCGCGGGCGATGAAGACGTCATTGCCGGCGCCCGAGCCGAGGTCGACGACGGTCTGGCCGGGAGCGAGCCCGGCGTACTGCGTGGGCAGGCCGCAGCCGAGGCCGAGGTCGGCTTCGTCGACGTGCCCGTCGAGCTTGGCGTAGGCGTCCTTGATCCCGATGATGTCCTCGCCATAATAGGTGGCGGCCGAGGGGTCCGGGGCCGGGGCGCAGCACGGGCCCGCTTTGGGCGAGCAGCCGCAGCTCGAAGCCGCCGCCGGCTTGGCGGGCTTGGCCCCCGGCGCCGGGGCGTCCTTGGCGATCCGGCCGTACTTGTCGCGGACAAGCTCCTTGAGGCGCTCGGCTTCTTTGTCCTTCTCATTGATGTGTTTCATGATTTCTCCTTTTCTGTGGTGGATGATTTTGTGGACACCGAAAGACGGCGAAAGACGCCGGCGAACGTTCGCCCGGCCGTGGCGAGGGCCTTCCGGTCGAGGCAATAACAGGTCCGCAGCCCGTCGATCTCGCCCCGGATGAGCCCGGCGTCCCGGAGCTCCTTGAGGTGTTGCGAGACCGTCGACTGGGCGAGCGGCAGGCGGTCGACGAGTCCGCCGCACACGCAACCCCTTCCCGCGGCCAGGATCTCGAGGATGCGAATACGGACCGGATGGGCCAGGGCCTTGGCCAGCGCGGCCGTGCGGACGAGCTCCGGCTCGAACGGTTTGGTCTTGGCTTGGGCCATGATGTCTCCTGCTCTTAAATCGTATATCGTAAATATACGATAAACCAAGGTGTTTGTCAAGGCTTTATTTGCTGCCGATCGATCTACCGGTGGTAGGCGACCTTGCCGCCGATGATGGTGTAGAGAACTTCCGTCGTGAGGATGTCGTCCTCGGGGCAGGTCAGGATGTCGCGCGAAAGGACGGTGATATCGGCCAGCTTGCCCGGCACGAGCGAGCCCTTGAGCCCCGTCTCGAACGCGGCGTAGGCGCCGTTGATGGTGTAGGCGCGCAGGGCCTCCTCGCGCGTCATCTTCTGGCCCGGGAAAAACGTCGTCCCGTCCTTGAGCCTGCGGGTGACCGCGGCGAAGAAATTGGCCATCGGGTTAACGGGCTCGACCGGGACGTCGGTGCCGATGGGGATCTTCGAGCCGGCGTCCATGAGCTTCCGCCAGACGTAAGCGCCCTCCTCGGCCCGCTTCTCGCCCAGGCGCTTCAGGACCCAGGGCGCGTCGGACGTGCAGTGGATGGCCTGCATGGCCGGGATGACGCCGAGCGCGGCGAAGCGCGGGATGTCGGCGGCGCTGAGGTGCTGGGCGTGCTCGATCCGCCAGCGAAGGTCGGTCTTGTCGGGATGGGCCTTGAACGCCTCCTCGTAGATGTCGAGCGTCTCGCGGTTGCCGCGGTCGCCGATGGCGTGCGTGGCGAGCTGGAAGCCGTTCTCGATGGCGAACTTCGCCGTGGCTTTCATCTCCTCGATCGATTCCGTGTTGAGCCCCGTCGAAACGGGGAGGTCGGCATAGGGCTCGAGCAGCCAGGCGCCGTGGGAGCCGAGCGCCCCGTCCATGAGCCGCTTGATGGCCCGGACCGTGAGGCGATTGCCGGCGGCCCCGATCATCCTGTAGGCCAGACCCTTCTCCGCCAAAGTCTTGCTCCCGGCGCCGAGCATGACGTAGAGGCGGATGGGGAGGGCCCCTTCCTCGGCCATCGCCTTGTAGAGGTCGACCGTGGACAGGGACGCGCCGGCGTCGTGGAAGGTCGTGATGCCGTTGGCGAGGCATTCCCGTGAGGCCAGCCCGATGAGCTCACGCGTCCGCGCCGTGGCCTCTTCGGGCGTGTCGTGCCCGGCCTCATAGCGGACCAGGCTCTGGGCCGTTTCGAGGAAGGCGCCGATGGCGTTGCCCTTGGCGTCGCGGACGATCTCGCCGCCCTCGGGGTTCGTCGTCGCCGCCGTGATCTTGGACAGCTCCATGGCCTTGGCGTTGGCGAGCGACGAGTGGCCGCTCGCGTGGGTGAGGAGGACGGGGTTCTCGGGGGTGGCCTGGCTCAAGCCGACATGGACCGGCAGGCCGTCGACGTTGGGCTCGGGCGCCCGGTCCCACTTGTCCTGGTGCCAGCCGCGGCCGAGGATCCAATCGCCCGGCTTGGCCGATTTGGCCGCGCGGACGACGAGGGCGACGATGTCGTCCCAGGAGCGGGCCTTGGTCAGGTCGAGGACCGTCTGGGATTGGCCGAGGCCGGTGAAGTGGCCGTGGCTCTCGATGAGCCCGGGGACGGTCAGGGCGCCGCCGAGATCGATGATCTCGGTCCCGTTGCCGACGTGGCGATTGAATCCCTTCGGGTCCGAGCCCAGCGCGGAGATGCGGTCGCCGCGGAGGGCGATCCATGTCGCCGCGGGGAAGCGGTCGTCGACGGTCACGATCTTGCCGTTGACGAGGATGAGATCGGCCGTCTCGGCGGCCAGCTTCTGGCGGCGGTTGACGATGAAGAGGACCGCGAAGATGACGATGAGGACGGCGGCGAATCCCAAACGGCGATGTTTTGCGGCCATGACGGAACCTCCCGGGCGCGATCGTTATCAGGATGGAAAATACGCAGAATACATAGTCCAGATCGCCCCTCCTGTCAATTTGGGGATTGCTTTCGCTGCGGCCGCTGAATAAGATAGCGCCATGCTGCACTGCGAAGCTCCCCCCATCGAACAACAGGCCGCCGGGGCCGCCCCCGCCTCCGGCTCTCTCCTCCGGGTCCTCGGCGTCGGAAGCATCGTCGGCATCGTCGTCGGCACGATGATCGGCTCGGGCATCTTCATCGTCCCCGCGACCGTGGCCGCCCTGGTCCCATCGCCGATCGTCATGCTCGCCGCCTGGGTCATGGGCGGGATCGCCTGCATGTTCGGCGCCCTGTCGCTGGCCGAGCTGGCCGCCGCTTTTTCGGAGACCGGCGGCATCTATGTCTACCTCCGTGAGGCTTACGGGCCGCTCGTGGGATTCCTGTTCGGATGGGCGCTCCTGCTGGTCATCGACACGGGGACCATCGCCACGCTGTCCCTGGCCTTCTCGACGAAGTACCTGCCTCACTTCCTCCCGATGTCGCCGGTCGCCCAGAAAGCGGCGGCCGTTCTGTTCATCATCGTCCTCGTCGTGATCAACTATTTCGGCGTCAAGCGGGGGGCCTTCTTTCAGAACCTCCTGACGGTCCTGAAGTTCGCCGCCCTATCGGGGATCGTCGTCTCCGTCTTTCTCTTCGCCCGCGGCGATTGGAGGAACCTCGTGACCCCCGGCGTATCCGGCGTCGGGGGCGACTTCGTCGGTCAATTCGGGCTGGCTTTGGTCGCCGTGCTTTGGGCCTATAAGGGATTCGAGTGCTCCACTTACAACGCCGGTGAGACCAAGAACCCGTCCCGGACCCTGCCCATCGCCCTCATCGCCGGCTGCGGAGTGGTCACGCTCCTCTACGTCCTCACCAACGTCGCCTATCTCTACGCGGTGCCGGCCGCGGAGATGGCCAAGTCCGACAGGATCGCCGCCACGGCCATGAACGCGGCCGTCGGCCCGGTCGGGGCGTCCATCGTCGCCTTCGTCATCCTGTTCTCGATCCTGGGCGCCGCCAACGGCCACGTCCTGACCGGTCCCCGGGTCTATTACGCCATGGCCAAGGACGGCCTCTTCTTCCGCAAGATGGCCTCGGTGCATCCGAAGTTCCATACGCCCCACATCTCGCTCATGCTCGTCGGGGCCTGGAGCATCGCCCTCAGCCTCGGCCCGGGCGGGAAATTCGAGGAGCTCCTGAAATACGCCGTCTTCGGGGCCTGGATCTTCCTGGCCCTGGCCGTGTTCGGCGTCTTCATCCTGAGGAAGAAGCGCCCCGACCTGCCGCGCCCTTACAAGACGTGGGGCTATCCGGTGACCCCGGCGGTTTTCGTCCTAATGGCCCTCTTCGTGATCGTCAACGAGCTCATCAAGAGCTTCTGGACGGCCTTCGCCGTCCTCGGTTTCATCGCCCTCGGCATCCCGGTCTATTTCATCTGGAGCCGGAAGCGCGCGCGGGCGGGCCAGCCGTCGTCCCTCTGAAGGCCCGGTAAAAAAAAGGGGCGGCCGAGCCGCCCCCGATAACCGCGTTCGATCCGGACGTTATTTCTTTTTCCGGATGTAGATGTCGCCGCTGAAGGTGTTGAACCCCATCTCCTGGCCGCCGCCGTTGATGGCGCCGAGCAGGGACTTGTCGAAGGTGATGCGGTACTTGCCCTGTTCCGTCTTCTCGGACGCCTCCGACCGGGCCGGCTGGCGGGTCATGTTGATGTCGAAATCGCTGTAGATCTCGCCCTGCTCGGATTTCATCTTGAGGTTGGCCTTGACGTCGGCGGGCAGGGTGACGTCGATGTCGCCGTTCATGGTGCTGAAGGACATGGGCTTGTCGGCCGTGACGCGCGCCAGCACGACGTCGATGTCGCCGTTGACGGTGTGGACGAGGGTGTTCCCCGAGACGCTCCTCAGGGTCACCGGGCCGTTGATGTTGTTGATGTCGATCTCGCCATTCACGCCCTCGACGATGACCGCGCCGTCCATCGAGGAGCGGACCTCGAGCGAGGACGCGACCGGCACCTGAATGACGAGGTCGGTCGCCGCCTTCCAGGACTGGGTGTTGATCCGGACGACATTGTCCTCTTCCTCGACCTCGAGCCCCGAGGACGACCCGGAGAGCTGCTTCATCCCGGCGATCTTCTTTTCCTTCTCCTCACGGGCCTTCTGGCTGTCCCCGAAGAACTGGCTGTAGGCGCCGGCTTGCCGGTCGTAGTCGCGGGCGATCCTCTTGGCCAGCGCTTCCTGATCGGCCATAACGGCCGCCAGGTTGGCCTCGACCTCCCTCTGGGCGCGCTCGTTGATCTTGGCCGCCTTGGGCGAGGGCACGGGGGTTGGCGCGGCGGGGGCCGTCCCAGCCGCCGGAGGCGCGATGGCGTAGGCGCCGGTCGTGTAGTAGCCGCCGACGCCCGTGAGCGCCTTTTCCCGGACCCGGGCCTCGACGATGACGTCCTTGCCCTGATAGCCCTTGATGGTGATGCTGCCCCGCATGACCGTGACCTCGATCTTGGCCGGCTTGGCCGGGTTCGAAAGCGGCACGACGGCCCGGTCGGCAACCTCTTCCTTGGCCTGGGCGACGGCCCAGCCGCATGCCCCGGCCACGAGCAGGGCCAGGACCGCGATGTTGGCGATTCTCTTTTTCATGTTCATCTCCTTTGTCCGTTTATGACGATGATTTCGATCTTTTGGCGATCAGGATGTCGCCGTTGAGCGTCTCGAGCTTGATCTCCGGGCCGCCCTTGCCGGCGCGGACGCCTGTGAAGCCCTCGCTCCGGTAGACGAACTTGCCGTCCTTATCCGCGCGCTCCTTCCGGACCGGGGCGGCTTTCGGAAGGCGGGTGACGTCGAAGTCGGAATAGACCTCGCCGTGCATCGTCTTGAACCGGAAATCGGCCGACGGCTCGCCGGGAAGATCGATCTCGACGTCGCCGTTGATCGTCTTGAAGTGGCACGGGCCGTCCGGATGGCGGCGGAAGACGACGGTCACGCCGCCGTTCACGGTCTGGGCGTCGCCGGATCCGGCCGCGTCGACGATGCGGACCTTGCCGTTCACGTTGCGGACGTCGAAGGTCCCTTCGACGCCGCGGACCTCGATGTCGCCGTCGAGGACGGTGGTCAGGACGAGGTTCGTCCGGACGGGGACCTTGAGGGTGAAGCCGTAATAGACCCTGTAGCCGGGATCGCGGCGCATGTGGATCCCGGACTTGCGCTCGCCTTTCTCGTCGTCCCGGAAGGGTCCGTCGACGTAGGCCTCGATGGTGTTCCCGTCCTCGGTGATGTCCAGCTTGACCTCTTCCCCGGCCTTCTTGGCCCGGGCCTCGTCGCGGGCGTAGACGATCCTCTTCGCTTCGAGGACGACCTCGCGGCCGGTATGGCTTTCAACGGTGATTGGCCCGAAGACGTTGTCCACGACGACCTCGCCGGGCTTGGACGGATCGGCGAACTTGAGTGTCTTGACGATGTCCTCCTTCTGGAAGGACTTCATGTCGTTGTCGCGGTCCCCCGTCCACCGCTGCGCCTCGCCGGCGGCGAGGGCTGCGGCGACGGTCAGGACGAGGCCCGCGGCGAGAAGGCAAAGGGTCCGGGCTTTTCTCTTCATGGCGTTCCTCAGACCGTGATCTGTTTCAGGCCCTGCTCGGCCCGCGCCTTGACCTCGGGCGTGAGCTGGCCGGCCTCGATGAGCGTCTTGAGCGCCTCGACCGCCCGCGCCTCCCGCACTTCGACCAGGAAATCGATGAGCGCCACCTGGACGAGGGGATAGGTCTGGACGGACAGGGACTTGACCAGGCTCTCGCGCACGCCCGGCCGGTCGCGGAAAAGATAAAGCGCGTCGACGGCGGCCAGCCGGACGTTGGGGCTGGGGTCGCTGTCGACGGCCTTGAAGAGCGCCGCGAGCGTTGTGTCGTTCGGATTCTTGATATCGGCGCTGTAGCTGACGCCCTGGATGCGGTCAGAGGCCGAGGGCTTGCCGAGCAGGGACAAGGCGACCTGCTGGCGCATGTCCTGGACCTCGCGCGAGAGGGAGGCGTACCGGCCCCCTCCGGCCCCGCCGCCGTTCAGGAGCCAGCCGGCGCCGAGACCGAGGAGGAGCAGAAACGCCGAGAACGATGCGGCGAAGGCGGGACGGCGGAAGGTGAACCAGCCGGTCCAGCGGGGCCGTGACGGCCGAGAGAGCTTCCCCTCGGCCTCGATTTTGCCTTTGTAGTCTTCGAGCATGGTGTAGAAGCGGCCGCGCATGGCGCCGCCGGGCTGTTCTTCCGGCAGGACGCCGAGCTTGGCCCAGACGACGGTCAGATTCTCGAGGTCCTCGCGGCAGGCCGGGCAGCCGAGGATGTGGGCCCGGACCTCGCCGCGGCCGGATTCGGGTAGGTCCCCCGTCAGGTAATCGGCGAATTTTTCCTGGGTCTTTTCGCAGGTCATGATACGTTCCCTCCCTGCAGCTCGAGGTAGATCCGGCCAAGGTCCTTGAGGGCGCGGTGGACCTGGGCCTTGACGGTCCCCACCTGGACCCCCATGAGCTCGGCGATCTCCCGGAGCTTGAGGTTTTGGAATCGGAAGAGCACGAGGATCTCCCGTTTCTGGACGGGCAGACGGTCGAGGGCCCGGCGGACGAGATCCGCTTCGCGGTCGGTTTCGTAGGCGGCCTCAGGCCGGGGCTCGAGGCTGGGGACCTCGGCGAACTGCTCCTCGAGCGAAAGCGCCGGCTTTTGCTTCCTGAGATGATCGATGTGGGCGTTGCGCGCGATCTGGAAGAGCCAGACGTTGAACCGGCTCTCGCTGAGGTAGCCGGCCCGGTACTTCAGGACGCGGATGAAGACCTCCTGGACGAGGTCCTCGCTCGCGGCCCTGTTGCCCGTCAGGCGGAGGAAGAAGTTGTAGAGCATGGTCTGATATCTCTCGAAGAGGACGGCCAGCTTCTCGACGCGGCCGTCCCTGACGTCTTCCATCAACTCGTTGTCGGTCGGTGACATGCGTCCGGTCTTCTCTTTCCTGGATCGATCGGCGTTCATCGTTAAATACCGCCCTTTGGATAAAAGGTTACACCCGGGGGGAGACGGGGGTCAAACCTACGGCAGGGAGCGGATTCGGAGGAGAGACCATCAGCGGCGCTCCGGAGCGGCTCGGAGGAGCGGTGCTGGGAAATATCGGGAAAGATCCTGGGAAAACGACGTTTTCGAGGTCTGCCAGGCAAAATGGCCCGCCTCCGGCCAAAATCGCCCTGTCCAGGGGCCGGAGGTCCCGGTCCCCTGACATGACAATTGCTGACATAATAGGACATCCCCATAAATCCTATTGACTCCTCCTCTAGATGGATTAACTTTCCCTATGCGGGAACAATAAGGTGCGGCTCGAAGGCCCCAAAAAGGTGAGACAGCAAAAGGGGGCTTTTTTTTTAGCCCAAAAAGGCCCCTGAGCGCGCCGGCAACGCCTTCCCTCCCATATCAACCTCCCTCTCGGAGAGATTGACCCCCAGGCGGATGTCGCCGGCGGGACCCCCTGAAGATCCGATCCGATAGACGTCTTCCCCGAATTCCCCCAGAAGCCCGCGCACCCGGGCCCGGCCCCCCCTAAGCCCCAGGGACACCCGCAAAAGGTCCTTTTCAGCCTGTCCCAGGAGGGAGAGCCTGTCGCTGTCGACGATCAGGCCGTCCAGGGCCCCGGCGGCCAGGGCGTAGAGCTCGCGCTCGCTCCTTGAGAGCCCGCTCTCCCGGTCCCGCAGCAACAGGCAGTCCGGGTCGTTGAGCCAGAAGGCCCGGTGCATGAACTGCCGCATCAGGGCGTTCTTCAGGGCGAAGTAGGCGTTCGGCCCCTGGAAGCCGGAGGGCTTGGTCTTCCAGTGCGGCGCCGTGTCCTCGCCGATGCGCATGCCGTCGACGAGCCCGACCGACGGCAGGAGCGGGGCCCCGCAGCCGAGTACGAATTCCCGCCCGGCGGCACGCCTGATGACGCGCAGGCCTTCCCTATAAGCCTGGATCGGGGTGACGTTCTTGCGCCGCGCGCCGGGCATGGCCGCCGCGAACAGGAAATCGATCTTGAGATAGGAGAAGCCCGCTTTTCGCAGCGCGCGGAACGTCCTGTCAAGCCAGTCCTTGACCTCCGGATGCGTCGTGTCGAGGGCGAAGATGGTCTTTCCCCAGCCCTTGTAGCAGGCCTTCGGCCGGCCGTCCTCAGCGACCATCCAATCGGGATGCTCGGCGAACAGCCGCGACGTCTCCGCCGCGCTGAAAGGGGCCGCCCAGATCCCGGCCCGGTACCGCTTCTCTTTGATGGCCCGGGCCAGGCCGCCGAGATCGGGATAGCCCGGCTTCGCGGACAGCCAGTCGCCGATGTCCGTCTCATAGCCGTCGTCGACCTGGAAGACATCGAACGGGAAGGCCTTCCGGTCGGCGGCGGCGGTCTCGAGGTTCTCGAGGACATCCGGCCAGCCGAGCTTCCCGAAATAATGGTACCAGCTGCACCAGCCGGCGGGATTCCACGGGTTGATCCGGACGCGATGGGCCCGCTTGACGAGCCGGCCGTAAGCGTCGAGCAGGTCCTCGACGGCCCCGCCCGCCAGCACGGCCAAAGGCTCGATCGCGACGGGATCCTCGAACGCGGCGTCGAAATAGTCGATCCAGCCGACGAGATCGCCGCTCTCGACGGTGAAGAACGGATGGCCGATGCGCGAGGTCAGAAAGCCGGCTAGGCCGCCGTCCCAGGCGGCGAAATAATCGCTGACGGGGCCGCGCAGGAGCTCGCCCTCGAGCGGCGAGAAGAGATGCGGGCTGTAGTCGCGGACGATCGCCTCGAGCTCGGGGAACCGCGTCGCCGGCGTGACCCGCTCCATCGGTCCCCAAGACTGCCAGTTATTGAGAAGGAAGGCGGCGGGCGCCGGGGCCCGGAAGACTTCGACGCGGCCCGGGCGGCCGGACACCGTGCCCCGGACGAGATGCCCCTGCGCCGTCCTTTCGACGACGGCCTCGATCCGCGCTCTGTCCAAACGCCGCACCAGCCGCCCGGCGCGGCAGGGCTTTCCGAAGAGCTGGAACGTCAAGGTCCGAGGATCTCGTTCTTCTTGCAGAAGGCCTCGATCTTCTCCGAGAGCGCTGCGGCCTTGCTGATGGCCTTCGGCTCGGTCAGCTTCCGGCTGAGCTCGGCCAGCTCGGCCCGGACCTTCTGGATCTGGGTGACGGCCGTCTCGGTGTCGAACGTCGTGTCCATGCCGATCATGCCCGACCGGCCCACGGCGCTGGTGAACTTGCCGACGACAACGGAGTAGCGCTCGCGGAGATGGGTCACGAGCTGCTCTTCCTCGGACGGCGTCCGCCCCACCTGCTGGTAGACGAAATAGGCGGCGGCGGCGATGAGCAGAAGGACGACAATGGTCTTGCCCATGGTAAACCCTCCTCGGGCATTCTATGCCTTAGTTCCGCCGGAGACAATAAGAATTGAGGGTCCGACGACCCGTGGGACCGGGCCTCCGGTTCCTCAGCGCTTGCCGGCCGCCGACGGTGCCCGCCGGTACTGGCTGAAGGTGGTGGTCACCTTGAAATGTCTCTTGATGAAGAGAAACCTGCCGGTTCCGGTGATGGCCATATCCTTCACCACGCATGGTCCGGGTTCCGTCTCGTAACGATAGACCATCCGGGCGCTGCGGATCTTGCCCGGCATGGGAGAGATCGAGAACGCCAGCTCAACCGGCATGCCGCTTTGATCCTCGAGCCACGCCTGGCCAAGCCAGGTCACCCGGCGTCCGCCCTTTTTCAAGCCCGAGCTGAAACTGAAATCGAAAAGGCGGCAGGAACGGCCGCGGAGGACCTTCGTCCCTTCGCGCGGAGTGGCCGAGACGGCTGCCTGTCGATCGGGGTCGAAAGGACTATCGGACATAGAAATCGCGAACGGGTTATTTTCTCCGTCGGCGATCCCTTCCAGGAGGTCGCGAACCTTGGCCTTGGACCTCGTCTTCGCCGTCGTGTCGACGCCGTTGCGCAGGGACCGGTCCAGACGTGCCGGGCCGCCCGGGCGAAGAGTCAAGAACATCTCCGTGAGCGAGAGGAACTTGTTGCGGCCGTTCCGCACTTCCGAGACGATGGCCGCTTTCTCAGGATACCAATCGCGGTTCGCGTGATAGATCTCCACCGCCTTCTGCCAGAGGCCGGGGCCGGGGCCGGGGGCGGCTTTGGCCGCAGGGCTTTCCCGGGCCCGTTCCGGGTCAGAACGCCCGCACGCAAGGCCGGTGAACAGGATCAAGGCGGCAAGCGCCGCCGCTCGCGAGAGTTTCACGCTCTGCTTTCCCCCAACAACGATAGCCCTGGCCCTAGCGAGTGTCAAGCGCCGGGACCGGCAGGGCCCGGCGGCTGGGCCCGGTGAAGGCCGGGGGTCGTTCTGCTATTATGAGGGGGCTTTAGGAACCTGCAAGCGTGGGCCGTGGGCCGTGGGCGGTTAGCTCACCCAGTGCGTTTTCCGACCTTCCCGGAAATTCCCATATAAAGCCCTTCTACAGGCAAACCCCGCTTACCGGATCGTCCCTAACCGTCCCTAATCGTCTCGGTTCTTCCGTTGGTTTGGTCAAGATTTGGTCAAGGTCTCTTCCCCGCAGAAGTAATTGCGTTGACGCCATCCGTTCAAGGCGGTAGTCTGGGAACAGGTTAGGCTGATGAGCGGGAGGCCGGACATGATGATGAGGGCAGCCCAAGCGGGCATTATTTGTTTGGCACTCCTTACTCTTTTGCCGTCACAGCCGGCTTCTGCCCAGGATAAGTGGAACGGCTCCATAGTCAAAGAGGGCGACGTCACCATCGTCAAGAACCCTAAGGAGCCGATCTACAAAACGCCCATTATCGAGATCAAAGAAGAGCTGTCGATCGGAGGTCCGGAGGCGCAAGGCCAGGCCGTGTTCACGCGGATGGGCGAGTTCGTTGTCGATGATGCGGGCAACTTTTATATCAGCGACGTCCGCGGGGTGGATTGCATCAAGGTTTTCGATAAGACGGGACGGTTCCTGAGGACCATCGGACGCCACGGCCAGGGCCCGGGCGAGTTCGACGGAATAGGGCCGCTCTCTTTCGTTCGGGCGACCGGCGAGCTGGCAGTGGCCAATGTTCGTTTGGGATGCCTGACCTATTTCACTACCAGAGGGACCTATCTGCGCGATCTGCGCCTCGAGGAGCGCAATTATATCGGAGCCCGCCTTGACTCGGCCGGGAGGATCTACGGCTTCGGTGGCAGCTTCGAAATCGGGAAACCATATTTCGAAACCCGGCTCGCTACCATCGATCCGGAAGGAAGACCCGTGAGCATCCTGGTCCGCGTTCCCGGCCAGGTTAAGGACAAGCTCCAAATGTTCGGGCCTGGCATCCACTGGATCCTCGATGCTTCGGACGATCTCGTCGCCGGCTTTTCCGGGTCCTGCGACCTGCATATCTTCGACGGCCGGACCCATCGCTTGTCCAAGAGAATCCAGAAGGACTTCGATCCCGTTCCGGTCAGCGAGGAGGAGCTAGCACGGTACAAGAACCCCGCATTGGCCGACTTTCAAGTGTTCGCGAAGCTGCATGCGGCCTTTTGGAACATTTTCGCGAGCGACACCGGCTATCTCTTCGTCGAGACCTTTGAAAAGGCCAAGACGGGCGGCTTTATTCACGACGTCTTCGACAAGGATGGGCGGCTTGTCGCCCGTCAGCCCTTCAAGTCGCGCGGTTTGAAGATCTCCGGCGGCAAGTATTATGCCCTTGAAGAGGACGAGGACGGCTACCAATACGTCAAGCGCTACTCCGTGACCTGGAAAGTCATATAGCAGGTCGCTCGCGGATCGCCTTCAGGATCTCGCGGAGCTCGAAGGGAGAATCGCTTCCTGGGAACGTCCAATAACGCAGATTGAAAACCTTCCCCTAAGGCGGTATCCTGAACCCATAGCCGGTCATCTGCGGAGTTTAGGATCATGAGAAGAGGTCTTACGACCTGCCTGGGGATCCTCATTTGCCTGCTCTCGGCATGGGCTTTAGGATTCGGACAGATCATTGAGAATCCGGCCAAACCGATGGCGGCAAACTCCGGCCGGATCGTCACGCTGAAAGAGGAATTGCGGATAGAGGACACAGGAGCGGGCTACTTCTTTAAAAACCCCGGTCCGATTCGCGTTTCGCCTAGAGGTGACATAATCTTCAAGGACGGGCAGGATCAGGCCCTCCAGTTCGATCCCAAAGGCCATATCGTCCGGAATCTTTTTAAAAAGGGTCAAGGCCCCGGGGAATTATCCTCTCTACTCGACATATGGGCTTCCCCAGACCGGATATATCTTATTGGCTATCCGCCGAAGATCCTTGTCTATGATTATGAAGGGAACCTAGAACAGGAAGTACCTCTCCGCGGCGGTCTCATAGGTGGCAGGTTCGTCCTGGCTGATTCGGCGAACCTACTGTTGTATGGTTCCGGCCGGCCCGACCCATCCGGCGGCACGGGCTTTAGAGACATTCCGTGGGATATCACCGAGATCTCCCCGGATGGCACCGCCCTCAAGACGATCGGATCGTTTCCTGTCCGAGCCTTTTTGGAAGTCCAAGAGCGAGGTGCGATCAGCGTGACGGGCTGGAACATGCTTCAAGTGGTCGCTCTCAATGGCAATTCACTTTTTCTGAACTCTTCGCCCGAATATCTGGTCGAGAATTTCGTCAGAGATAAGAAAGCGGTCGTTCTTCGTTTCAGGCGACCCTATACCCGGATCAAGAGGTCCGGAGGCGGTCGGGTCTCCGTTTCGGGCGGGAGCAGTCCCCCCGCCCCTGAGTTCTGGCCGGACATCTATGCCCTCCATATCGTTGATGGCCAGCTATGGGCTCAAACATCTACGGTCACGGAAGAGAAGGGCATTCTCTTCGACGTTTTCGACACCAAAGGCCGGCATATTGACAGCTTTTATATCCAATCCTTGATGAAGGACGAGGACGGCCAGCCAGCCAGGATTCGCATGACGATTGTCGGGGGGTTCGCTTATTTCAACGAGGAAACCAGCGACGGCCTCATCGTGATCAGGAAGTGTCGACTAGTCGGGCTCTGATTCCCCCCGCCTCTTCATGACGGCGGATTGGGCCCCTCGCGGATCGCCATCAGGAACCCGCGGAGCTCGAAGATAAGTCAGGATTCTCGCGCCCTTTTTGCCACCGCCGCCCATATCTCCTCAAGACCGAGCTTTCGGGCCCAAGCCTCGATATACGTGAGATCGATGATGTCCGCCGAGATCTTGAGGATGCCTGCGATATCGCGGAGGTGCTTGTCGGAACGCCCCTGCCGATAGAAGTCCAACTTCTTCAGGATCACGTCCTCCGGCGAGGCGAAATCGACCTCGGTATCTTCGATGGGCTTGAGCCGCCGGGCGCGCCGGAAGCGGCTCCGGTCGAACTCGTCGCCTTGGGTGATCATGATATCGATCTTCAGACCTGAGCCGGGATGGATGAAGGAGCTCATCCTGTTCCATGAGACATCCTTCTTCCGACTTCGGCCTTGACGGTGCGGTCGTCCCAGTCGGGATGCTGGGATCGCAGGAGCCGCTCGACCATGTTCCTGGTGGAGGTCCACAGTCCGAACGCGACGCGAAGTCGCTCGAGAGGCGTCTTGTCCCTGAACACGGCCGCCATGTCGTCGTCGACGATATCGGGATCTCTGTTATCAGTCCGCATGGGAGCCGGGCCTATATTCGCATAGGCCTTGATAGCCGTCAATCCGCTCTTAGGGGATTTTAACTTTGGCCAAAGAACCATGCAAGCGAGCGGGCCTGAAGCCCATATTCCAGGGGGCTGACCGGGCGGTTGAAGGCGGGAGTCCGTTCTGCTATTATGAGGGGGCTTTCCAAGGGCCGGAAATGGTCAAGGCCTTTAGCGCATGCCTTGGAATGCATAGATAATAAATATCTTACAAGCGCAGGCTGTGGGCGGTTAGCTCAGTTGGGAGAGCGCGGCGTTCGCAACGCTGAGGTCGGGAGTTCGAGTCTCCTACCGTCCACCATTTTTTTTACGCTTGCGCGGCCTGTCCGGGCAGCGGGGGACACGTACCCGAGGTACATGTCCCTAAAGCCGATCGCGGAGGAGAGATGATCAGCCGGGAGATCTGGATGCTGGCCGGCACGGCGGCGACGCTGGGGCTCGTCCACACGGTGATCGGCCCCGACCACTACTTGCCCTTCATCGTCATCGGCCGGGCCCGCAACTGGACCCTTCGCAAGACCCTCGGCGTCGCCTTCCTGGCCGGCCTCGGCCACATCCTGAGCTCCGTCATCCTCGGCTTCCTGGGCATCGCCCTGGGCATCGCCGTGGCCAAGCTCGAGGGCGTCGAGGCGGCCCGCGGCGGGATCGCGGCCTGGCTTCTCATCGGCTTCGGCTTCGCCTATTTCGTCTGGGGCATGCGCCGGGCCTGGCGGGGCAAGGCCCACACTCATCCTCATCTCCACGACCACGAGGACGCACGGGTCCATCCCCACGGTCCCGACGAGGGCCCCCACGATCCGGACCACGAGCACGTCCACCAGCATGCCCACACTCACTCCCATGAGCTCGCCGAACACGCCCATCCCCACGGCGAGGCCCCCAAGAAGGCCAACATCACGCCGTGGGTCCTGTTCACGATCTTCGTCTTCGGCCCTTGCGAGCCGCTCATTCCGCTCGTCATGTACCCGGCGGCCCTTCACAGCACGGCCGGGGTCGTCCTCGTCGCCGCGGCCTTCGGCCTAGTGACCATTGCCACGATGCTGGCCATCATCGCCGCCGCGTCGTACGGGGCGAGCTTCGTCAAGCTGGGCAAGCTCGAGCGCTATTCCCACGCCCTGGCCGGCCTGATGATCTTCGTCTCCGGACTGGCCGTCCAATTCCTCGGCTTGTAGGGGGTTCGCCGTGACCTTCGTCGCCGACTGTATGCTCGGCCGGCTGGCCAAGTGGCTCAAGATCCTCGGCTTCGACGTCCTCTATTTCACCAAGGCCGACGACCCGGAACTCGTCGAGATCGCCCGGTGCGAGGGGCGCATCCTCCTGACCCGGGACACCGGGCTCATCGAAAGGACGGCCAAACGCCCCAACCGTCTCTTCGTCCGCAGCGACGATTGGGAGGACCAGATCGTCCAGGTCCTCGACGAATACGAGCTCTGGGACAAGGTCCGGCCGAACACGCGCTGCCTCCCCTGCAACCTTCCGCTCAAGCCGCTGAGCCGGGAGAGGGCCAAGAACCTGGTCACGCCGTACGTCGGCGAGCACGCCGCGTCGTTCGCCGTCTGCCCCGGATGCGACCGCGTTTTCTGGCAGGGCACGCACTATGGCGACATGGAGCGCAAGATCGAGCGCCTGCTCGAGCGGCGCGGCAAAACGATCACCGGGTGACCCGCCCGCTCCGGCGATTGACATTCCGGTCTCATTCCTTTAGAAGAAGGCTGACACCGACCGACCTCTCTCAAGGAGGGCCTGCCCATGAAAACCGGAGTCCGAGCTCACGCCTGGATATTCCTTATCGCCATCGTGATAGCCGCCGCGCCGCTTCTCGCGGCCTCGCAGAGCGGCGACGAGCTCTTCCGCTCCGGCCCGGTGCGCACCTTCGAGGGAAGGGCCCTCGCCGAGGTCGCCTTCCCGCTCGGCGGCATCGGCACGGGCACGGTCTCTCTCGGCGGCCGCGGCAACCTCCGCGACTGGGAGATCTTCAACCGGCCCGGCAAGGGCGTCCACATGCCGTTCTCCTTCTTCGCCCTCTATTGCGAATCGTCTGGGAAGAAGCTCGTCCGCGTCCTCGAGGGCCCGCTCGAGCCGCCCTTCACGACCGGCTTCGGCTTCCGCCGCGTCTTCGTGCCCGGTTTGCCGCGCATGGAGAAGGCCCGGTTCAAGGGCGAGTACCCCTTCGCCGAGATCGAGCTCACCGACAGCCAGGTCCCCCTCGAGATCACGCTCGAGGCCTTCAATCCCCTCGTCCCCCTCGAGCCGGACGACTCCGGCATCCCGGCCTTCGTGCTGCGCTATCGCGTCAAGAACACCGGCTCCGCCGCGGCCAAGATCACCATCGCCGGTTCCGTCATCAACCCGATCGGCTACGACGGCGTCGGACAGGTCGACGGCCTCGGCCACGACAAGTTCGGCCAGAACGTCAATGAGATCAAGACGACGTCCACGCTTCGCGGCTTGGCAATGTCCTCGCGTAAGGTCAAGCCGGAAGAGGCCGCGTTCGGGACGATGGCCCTCGCGACGCCCTGGCCCGACGTGACCACTCTCTCCCACTGGGTCCGCGGCGAGTGGTGGGACGATCTCCAGATCTTCTGGGACGACTTTGCGGCCGACGGCACGCTCAAGGATATAGCCGAGGTCACGCCGTCGCCCGACAAGCGGACCGACGTCGGGACGCTCGGGCTCAAGGCCACGATCGCTCCCGGCGGGGAGGTCGTCCTGCCCTTCATCCTGTCCTGGAACTTCCCGAACGTCCTCAACTATTTCGATATCGTTCCCGAGCAGCGCGGCCGCATCTTCAAGAACCACTACGTTGCGAAGCATCCCGACGCCTGGGCCGCCGCCGAATACCTCCAGGCCAACCTCGGCCGCCTCGAAACGGAAAGCCGGGCCTTTCACGATGCCTTCTTCTCGACGACGCTGCCGCCCTACGTCCTCGACGCCGTCTCGAGCCAGGCCTCGATCATCCGGACGACGACGGGCATGAGGCTCGAAGGCGGGGACTACTTCGGTTTCGAGGGGTGCGGCGACCAGGGCGGCTGCTGTCCGCTCAACTGCGCCCACGTCTGGAACTATGCCCAATCGCTGGCCTTCCTCTTTCCTTCGCTCGAGCGGACCATGCGCGAGACGGACTTCCTCACCAACGTCAAGCCCGACGGGGCCATGGTCTTCCGCACCTCCCTGCCGCGCGGCAGCGGCGTGCTGTGGGGCTTCAAGCCGGCCGCCGACGGCCAGATGGGCCGCATCATCAGCCTCTACCGCGATTGGCAGATCTCGGGCGACACGGCCTGGCTGAAGAAGCTCTGGCCGCACGCTAAGAAGGCCCTCGACTACGCCTGGACGTCCTGGGACGCCGACCGCGACGGCCTGATGGAAGGCGAGCAGCACAATACCTACGACATCGAATTCTACGGCCCGAACAGCATGATGGGCGCGTTCTATCTCGGCGCCCTCAAGGCCGGCGCGGCCATGGCTTCCGCCGCGGGCGACGTCGTTTCGGCCAAAGCCTATCTGGCCATGTATGACAAGGGCCGGACGGCCTACGACGCCGCCCTTTGGAACGGCGAGTTCTACGTCCAGAAGTATGACCAGGTCATGGAGAAGAAATACCAGTACGGCGAGGGCTGTCTCTCCGACATGCTCCTGGGGCAGTGGCTGGGCATGGTCTCCGGGCTCGGGCGCTACCTTCCCGCCGAGCGCATCCAGTCGTCGCTGCGGGCGATCTATAAATACAATTTCCTCCCCGACTTCCGGAACTTCTCCAACGTCCAGCGGACCTACGCGCTCAACGACGAGAAGGGCCTGCTTCTCTGCTCCTGGCCGAAGGGCGGGCGGCCGCCGCTGCCCTTCCCGTACTCCGACGAGGTCTGGACGGGCATCGAGTACCAGGTCGCCTCCCACCTCATCTACGAAGGGCTCATCGAGGAAGGCCTGCGTATCGTCAAGGCCGTCCGCGACCGTTATGACGGCTTCCGGCGCAACCCCTGGAACGAGGTCGAGTGCGGGCACCATTACGCCCGGGCCATGTCGTCCTGGGGCGTCCTGCTGGCCCTCGCGGGGGTGTCCTATTCGGGGCCCGAGATGAGGATGGGCTTCGACCCGAAGATGAACGCCGGCGATTTCCGGACCGTTTGGACGGCCGGCTCGGGCTGGGGGACATATTCCCAAAAGGCCGAGGCGGGAAGCGGGATGGCCGTCACCCTCGAAGCCGGGGGCGGCGTGCTCGATCTCAAAGAGCTCGACCTGGCCCTCCCGCCGGCGGCCGCGGGAAAGACGGTCCGTTCGGTCAAGACCTTCCATGGCGGTTCCCCGGCCGCGGCGAGGGTCCTTAGAGACGGAGATACGGTCCGTGTCCTCTTGACGAAGCCCCTCCGCGTCGAGCCGGGCAAGCCGCTGGCCCTGACAATCGCCTTTTGACGAACGGGGCCGGAGCGGGAGGAAAAACGTGAAAAAGAATCTGACGGTCCTTATGGCGCTGGCCCTCGTCTTTCTCGCTTCGCCGGCTTGCTCTCCGCAGGCCCCCGCCCCCTCGTTGCCCAAGGGCCATCTCTTCATCATCGGCGGCGGCGAACGCGACGCCCCGCTGATGAAGCGCTTTATCCAGCTGGCCGAAGCCCACGCCACGGGCAAGATCGTCATCTTCACCATGGCCAGCGGCGTCCCCCAGGAAGTCGGCCCTGAGCTCGTGGCCGAGTTCAAGGGGAACGGCGCCGGCAATGCCGTCTCTTACCAGCTGACCCGCGAGGAGGCCATGGCCCCGGGCAGCGAGAAGATCCTCGCCGGCGCCGGCGGGGTCTGGTTCTCCGGCGGCGACCAGGCCCTCCTGACCGCGGCCCTCCTCGGCACCCCGATCCACAAGAAGATGCTGGAGCTCTACGACGCGGGCTGCGTCATCGGCGGCACGAGCGCCGGGGCGGCCGTCATGAGCGAGCTCATGATCACCGGCAACGAGAAGCGGACCAATAACGAAGAGGGGACCTGGGAGGTCATCCTGGCCGGCGACGTCGAGCATACCGAGGGCTTCGGGTTCATCCGGGGCGCCGTCATCGATCAGCACTTCGTCACCCGCCGCAGGCACAACCGCCTGATCGCCGTCGTCCTCGAGCATCCGACCCTCGTCGGCGTCGGCGTCGAGGAGTCGACGGCCGTGCTCGTCCGGCCGGACGGCAAGTACGAGGTCCTCGGCGAGGGCCAGGTCATCGTCTACGACGCGCGCCGGGCGAAAACCGCGAAGGCCCCGGACGGCCATCTCGGCGGCCATGGCCTGATGATGCACGTCCTTCTCGCCGGTGACGTCTACGATCTCGCCGCGGGCCGCGTCGACGAGGAGCCGTCGAAATGAAAGGCAAGCCCCTCCGCCTGCCGCACACGCTGATCCTCATCTACATCATGGTCGTCCTGACCGTGGCCGCCACCTGGATCATCCCGGGAGGTCAATACCAACGTGTCGAGAAGGACGGCCGGATGGTCCCGGTGGCCGGCTCTTACGCGCGCGTCGGGAACGAGCCGCAGGGGCTCGGCGGCCTTTTCGTATCGCCGGTCCGCGGCTTCGTCGACGCCGCGGCCATCATCGCCATCCTGCTTATCGTCGGCGGCGCCTTCAACGTCATCCAACAAACCGGGGCCATCGCCGGCGTCATCCACAACATCACCTTCACGTTCGGCCGGAGCAAGGCCCTGCGGGTGCTCCTCATCCCCGTGGTCATGATCATCTTCTCGCTCGGCGGCGGGGTCTGGGGGATGTGCGAGGAGACCATGCCCTTCATCCTCGTCTTCGTCCCTCTGGCGCTGTCGCTCGGCTACGACACCATCACCGGCGTGGCCATGTGCTTCGTGGGCGCCGCGGCGGGCTTCGCCGGCGCGTTCTTCAATCCGTTCACGGTCGGCATCGCCCAGGGCATCGCCGGGCTCCCCCTTTACTCGGGCCTCGGCTACCGGCTGGCCGTCTGGGCCGGCGGGACGGCCATCGCCGTCGCCGTCGTTATGCGCTACGCAGCCCGGATCCACAAGGACCCGGCTCTCAGCCCGACCTACGCCGAGGACCAGGAGAAGAGGAAGAAGCTCAGGGTCGACAAGCCCGTCCTCGAGCGCGTGGCCCTCACCGGGGCCCACAAGCGGGTGCTCCTCGTCTTCGTCGCCGGCTTCGCCTTCATGGTTTTTGGCATCCTCAAGTACAAATGGTACATCAACGAGATCGCCGGCGTCTTCCTGGCCATGGGCGTTCTGGCCGGCCTGGCCGGCCGGCTCAAGGGCGACGAGTTCGGCCGGGCCTTCGTCGAAGGGGCCAAGGACATGGTCAACGCCGCGCTGATCATCGGCGCGGCCCGGGCCATCCTCATCGTGGCCCAGGACGGCAAGATCCTCGACACCATCCTGGCGGGCATGGCCGGGGCCATCTCCCGCTTCCATCCGGTCATCTCGGCCCAGATCATGTTCGTCTCCCAGTGCGTCATCAACTTTTTCGTCCACTCCGGGACGGCCCAGGCGGCCCTGACCATCCCCATCATGGCCCCGCTCGGCGACCTGGTCGGGATCACCCGGCAGACGTCTGTCTTCGCCTTCCAGCTGGCCGAGTACATCAATCCCGTCCTGCCGACCTCCGGCGTTACCATGGGAGTCCTGGGCCTGGCGGGACTGCGCTGGGAGAAATGGGCCAAGTGGCTCCTGCCGCTTCTCATATTGTGGATCCTCTTCGCCGCGCTGGCCCTCATCCCGCCCGTGTTGATGAAATGGGGCCCGGCCTAGGGCCCCCGGGGGACTGTCCCCGAAGGGGACGATCCCTCCTGTCCCTCGGAGCAGGCCGTTCGTCCTGTCTTTCGGTCATTATTCCCGGCCGGCGGCACTCAGGAGGGCCGTTCGGGCGCTTCCTCTTGTCCCCCCGGTTCCGCCTTCCCCGCTGGGATGGCCCCGCGGGATGGGGACGGCCGCCCGGCCGTGCCCCCCTTCGGGGACGCATCCTGCCGTGGCATGAATATTGCAATTAGAAAGGAAGATGGATTTTGGTCCGGGGTCGCGTCGATCGACCTCCGGAATTCGAGGAGGCTGAAATGAAGATAATGGGATTCGTACGCGGCGCGGTGCTCGGCCTGTTGGCGGGGCTTCTTGTGGCCCCACGGTCCGGGAAGGAAACACGCGACAACCTCAAGAAGCACTATGATGAGATCACCGACGGGATCTGCAATGAGCTGAGCCGGATGAAGGTCCTCACGAAAGAGACATACGCCGAGGTCGTGGGGGCCGTCGTCCGCGGCTTCGAGGAAGCCCGGAAGATCACCTCCGAGGAAGCCGCGGAGATCAAGGAAGAGCTGAAGAAGGGATTCGAGGAGATCCGGAAATCCCACGAGAAGGACCAGAAGTCCGCGGCGTCCGAGAACTGAGTTTTCGCCCCGGCTTCTTTTTTTTGACAGCCGCCGTTCCATCCCTTAAGATGGGATCGCGCCGATCTCAGCTCCGGCGCGCCGCGCCGGGACAACAACGGAGGGATACGGATGGAGAGTCGTCCCCTGGTCGTTTTCACGGACCTCGACGGGACCCTCCTCGACCACGCCACGTACTCGTTCGAGCCGGCCCGTCCCGCCCTCGACGCCCTGGCCGAGGCCGGGGTCCCGGTCGTCTTTTGCACGAGCAAGACCCGGGCCGAGACCGAGCGCTGGCGCCGGGCCCTGGGCAATGTCCACCCCTTCATCGTCGAGAACGGCGGTGCGGCGTTCGTTCCCGAGGGCTATTTTGGTCCCGGCGCTAGATTCGACAGGCAGGACGCCGGCTACGGCGTCATCGAATACGGCCGGCCCTACGTCGAGCTCCGGCGCGCCCTCGCCGCCATCCGCGCCGCGACGGGACTCCCGCTCCGGGGCTTCGGCGACATGGACCTCGATGAGATCGCCCGCCGGTGCGGCTTTTCGCGCGAGGAGGCCGCTCTCGCGGCCAAGCGCGAATACGACGAGCCGTTCGTCGGGGCCGACTCCAACGCTTTGGCCGCGGTCATCCGCGCCGCGGGCGAAGCCGGCCTTCGGGTCGTGAGCGGAGGGCGCTTCCATCATCTCGTCGGTGGCGTCGACAAAGGCCGGGCCGTTCGGGCGCTCCAGGCGCTTTATGACCGGGACCGCGGTCCGGTCCGCTCGGCCGGGCTCGGCGACAGCCCGAACGACGAGCCGATGCTGCGGGCCGTCGACATCCCCGTCCTCGTCCGCAGGCCCGATGGCCGTCATTTCGACGGCCTCCACTTGCCGGGCCTCGTCATCGCCTCTTACGCGGGGCCCGAAGGCTGGCGGGAAGCCGTTCTCGAGCTCCTGCGCGACCGGGCCTGATCTCCGGACGGCTGGCCCGGATAGACCGGAAAGGAGGACACGATGGCTGACTTTTATCAGACCGGACTCCTGGCGACCTTCCACCGTCTCGGCCCCCTGAACCTGGAACGGCTCGAGGGCGACCTCGAGGAGTTCAACCGGCACCGGCCCATCGCCCTGGTCCTGCCGACGACCCCCAAGGAGCTCGATTCGCCGGCCCTGCGGGGCATCCTGGCCAACCTCAAAGAGGTCCGGTACCTCAGCGAGATCGTCGTCACCTTGGGCCGGACCGACGATCCGGCCCATTTCGCCCAGGCCCGCAAGCTCTTCTCCGTCCTGCCCCAGAAGCACAAGATCGTCTGGGCCTCCGGGCCGCGCTTCCTCGAGCTCTATAAGCTCCTCGAGGAGAACGATCTTACGGCCGGCGACGACGGCAAGGGCCGGTCGGCCTGGACGGCCTACGGCTACATCATCGCCCGGGAAGAGAGCAAGATCATCGGTCTTCATGACTGCGACATCGTCAATCACTCCCGGGAGATGGTCGCCCGGCTCTTCTACCCGGTGGCTTCGCCGAATATCGACTACGCCTTCTGCAAGGGCTATTACGCCCGGGTGACGGACAGGATGCACGGCCGGGTCACCCGCCTCTTCGTCACCCCGCTCATCCGCAGTCTGATCAAGCTCTTCGGCCACCTGCCTTTTCTCGTCTATCTCGACAGCTTCCGTTATGCCTTGTCCGGGGAGTTCTCAATGATCACCGATCTTGCCCGGATCAATCGCATCCCCGGCGACTGGGGCCTCGAGATCGAGACCCTGGCTGAGGTCTACCGGAACTACTCCCTGCGGCGGATCTGCCAGGCGGAAATCTGCGAGACCTACGAGCACAAGCACCAGCCCCTGTCGGCGGAGGACCCCCGCACCGGCCTGATGAAGATGGCCGTCGACATCGCCAAGTCGGTGTTCCGCAACCTAGCCGTGGAGAGCATCGTCCTCAGCGATAGCGGCCTGCGGACGCTCATCATCAACTACCAGCGGACGGCGCAGGACGCCACCAAGCGCTACAGGGACGACGCCGACTTCAACGGCCTCACCTTCGACTATCATCTGGAAACGGTCATGGTCGAAGCCTTCACCCGGGCCATCCAGATCGCGGGCAAGGAATTCATGGACGACCCGCTCTATTCCCCCATCATCCCGAGCTGGAACCGGGTGGCCTCGGCCATCCCCGATTTCCTGGACCGGCTGCGGAAGGCCGTCGACCAGGACAACGCCGCGGCTTTCTGAAGCGCGGGTCCCGGTCCCGGCGCGGGCGGGCCCGTTGACGCGGGGGGAGCGAGAACGTATCATCGGACATCCAGATGCCGGTCAGGTCGATAGCGAGGCCGCGATGACGAATGACAAGAAGAGCGCACCCCGGATCAAGGTGACCAAAGACGGTCCCTGCATCGTCAGCGGGAACGTCCCGCTGACGGAGGAGCGCGTCGTCCGCGGGCCCGACGGCGAGCCGGCCAGATGGGACGAGGGCCCGACGGTCCCCGGCAAGGAGACCTATGCCTTGTGCCGGTGCGGCGCGTCGAAGCGCCCGCCCTTCTGCGACGGGAGCCACGTCGAGGCCGCGTTCGACGGGACGGAGACGGCCGGCCGCGCGGGTTATCTCGAGCATGTGGAAAAGACGGTCGGCCCGGGGGTCGACCTGACCTGGTCCGAGGCGCTCTGCATGGAGGCCTGCTTCTGCCATAGAGGAAAGGGCGCTTGGACTTACGCCGAGGAGTCCGGCGATGCCGGGAACCGCGAGGAGGCCATCAAAGAAGCCTGCGCCTGCCCGTCGGGCAGTCTCGTCGCCTGGGACAAGGCGAGCGGGGCGGCCATCGAGCCCGCCTGCGAGCCGGCGATCGGCCTGATCGAGGACCCCGGGCCAGGGCTGTCCGGACCCCTGTGGGTCAAGGGAGGGATCCCCGTCGAATCGGCCGATGGCTTCGAATACGAGAGGCGGAACCGGGTGACGCTCTGCCGCTGCGGCCGGTCGGAGAAGAAGCCTTTCTGCGACGGCGCCCACGGGCCGGCGGGCTTCAAGACCAAGCCCTGACGCTCCGACCCGTCAGGCAACCTTTTTCCCCCTGTTTTCATCTATACCGGTGTGAACATGATGCTCGCGCCCAGCCTGCTCCTGGCGGTCCAGGGCCAAATCGGGGATAATGGGTTCGATGCCGAATTCGAATCCTTCCTCGAGGCGAGCCTAGCGATGGACCGGATGCGCGGTGCGGGACCCGTCTGGGGGACGGCCGATAAGGCCCGCCTGGAAGAGCTCGTGGCCCGGGGGCGCGAGGGCGACCTGGGAGCCATGGGATCCATCTATGAGATGTTCAAGGGGCCCGTGTTCGGCCTCGTTTACAGGTACGCCCAGAACAGGGCCGCGGCCGAGGACCTCCTCCAAGACGTCTTCGTCAAGGTCTTCAGCAACATGCGGCACGTCCGCGATTCCGCCACCTTCCCCGCCTGGATCTTCCGGATCTCCCTCAACACGGCCTATAGCCACCTCCGCCAGAAGCGCGTCCAGACCGAGAAGCTCGTCCCCTTGGGCGATCTCGAGGGACGCTTGGAAGAGCCGGGCACCGAGCCGGTCGAGAGGGACCTCCAGGGGCCGCTCGAAGAGGCCATCCGGACGCTGGCGCCGCGATTGAAAAGCGTATTCGTTCTTCACGATGTCCAAGGATACAAGCACGAGGAGATCGCCCAGAGGCTCGGCTGCGCGGTCGGGACTTCCAAGTCCCAGCTGTTCAAGGCCAGGATCAGGGTCCGGGAATACCTCAGGGCCAAAAAGGCGGTCTAGGGAGAACGATGATGACATGCCGTAAGTCCATGGAATATATCAGCCGCTCGATCGACGGCGATCTCCCGGAAAGGGAGAGCGCCCGGCTCGAGCGCCATCTCGCCGCGTGCGGCGAGTGCCGGGCCCTGCGCGAGGACCTGAGGAAGATCGTTCGCGGGGCGGCCCGGCTCGAGACCCCCGAGCCGTCCGGGAAGGTTTGGCAGACCGTCAGGGCCAGGCTTGAAGCCGGGGCCATCCGGCCGTCAGACGAAGGCCCGGTGGTCGTCCGGCGGCCGTTTTTCGGTCTTAGCCATCCGGCCCTCAGCTTGGCGGGGGCGGCGGCCTTGGCCCTCATCCTCGTCGCCTCGGGCCTCGTCATTGGACGGCGGCTGGGCCGCGAAGAGGTCCGGCTGGGCCCCGAGGCCGGGGAAGCGTACACCCTGGCCAAGCTCGATGAAGCCGAGCTTCGCTACCAGCAGGCCATCAGGGCCCTGGGCGAGGCCTTCGCCGCGGAGAAAGGGGCGCTGGACCCGCAGGTCGCGGAGCTTTTTGAGCGCAACCTGACGGTCATCGACGCCACCATTCAGGCCTGCCGCCGGGCCGTCCTCGAGGAGCCGGACGACCTCGAGGCCCGGAATTACCTGTTGGCCGCCTATACCCAGAAGCTCACGCTGCTCGATTCGGCCCTGGACCTCCAGAAGGGGGACCGGGACGCCGCCGTCGACAGGACCGTCATCTGATAGAACCCGAAGGAGGATCATCATGAGAAAGTCCACCCCAAAGAAATGGCCGATCGTCCTCGTCGCCGTGGCCTTCATCGCCGCGGTCGCCGCGGCGCCGGCCCTGGCCGAACAGAAGTTCGAAGAGAAGTTCGCCAAGACCCTACCCTTGTCCCCGACAGGCAAGCTCATGCTGAGCAACGTTTCGGGCCAGATCGAGGTCCTGACCTGGAAGGATGCCCAGGTCAAGATCGAGGCCCTCAAGACCTCGAAGGCCGATACCCTCGAAAAGGCCAAGGAGAACGCGGCCAAGGTGACGATCGACGTCACGGGCGAGGCCGGCCTCGTCCGCGTCGTCACGAAGTACCCCAAGCGCCAGGGCGGCTTCTGGGGCGGCGATTCCATCAAGGTCTCCGTGGACTTCAAGGTCTGGGTCCCTGAGCAGGCCGCGGTCGATCTCGAATCGGTGAGCGGCGACGTCCAGGTGGCGCCGATCGGCGGGAAGGCCAAGATCGACAGTGTCAGCGGCAACGTCGGGCTTCGCGGCGCGGCCGGCGCTGAAGTCGAGCTCGTCAGCGGGGACCTCGAGATAGAGAATATCGCCGGCGACGCGTTCATCAAGGCCGTTTCCGGCAACATCAATGTCACCAGGATCAAGGGATCGGTCGAGGTCGAGGTCGTGAGCGGTGATATCGTGCTCCAGGACGTTTCCGAGGCCCAGACGGTCGACATCAAAACCCTCAGCGGCAACGTCACCTACACCGGCCAGCTCAAGGCGGGTGGCCGCTACGAGATCAAAGCCCACAGCGGCGACGTCCGCATGACCATCCCGGCCGGCTCCGGTTTCGACATCGAGGCCAACACCTTCAGCGGCGACATCGAAAGCGATTTCGAGATCACCGTCAGCGGCAAGATCTCGCCGCGGGAGATCAGCGGCACCGTCGGCAAAGGCGGGGCCACGGTCATCCTCAAGACCTTCAGCGGCAACGTCGACCTGAAGAAGAAATAAATCGGGGTTTTCCGAATTTCCAGGGGCGGCGGCAGCGCCGCCCCTTTTTTTGTATAATGTCCGGCATGCGACGCGTGCATGTCGTCAATTTCATGCGCACCATGGCGGTGACGACCGTCGCGTTCCTGGCCCCGCTCCGGTTCATCGAGCTCGGGTTCGACGGTGTGGCCATCGGCGTCATCGTCGCCCTCTTCGCCTCGGCGCCCATCGTCTTCTCCTTCCCGACGGGCTGGCTAAACGACCGGCTGTCGATGAAGAAGGTCATCCTCGGGGGGCTCGTGTCCATGTCGCTCGCGATCGCCGCGGCCGGCTTCGTCAGGAGCGCCGCGCCGATGGCCGCGGTGTTCCTCCTTTTGGGCGTGGCCAACAGCGCCATCAACGTGTCCATCAACAGCTTTTATTACAAGGACGCCACGGAGCCGGATTCGAACCGGAAGTACGGGAATTTCATCGGCTGGCTCTCCCTCGGACCGCCCGCCGGGCTCCTTCTGGGGAGCGTGCTGACCGGGGTGGCCGGCTTCCGGGCGCTCCTGTGGGCCATGGCCGGCCTGACGGCCCTCGCCACGCTGGCCGTCGGCGGCTTCGGCGAGGAGAAGTTCGCGGCGGTGGCCGTCCGGGAATACCGATTCACGATCTTCAACAAGCGGACGCTCCTCTTCTCGGCCTTCCTGGTCCTTCTCGCGCTCCACTGGGGCACGGAGCTGACTGTTTACGGGCCCTTCCTCCGGTCCCGTTTCGTGCTGAGCGACTCGGGCGTCGCCCTCTACATGGCCGGGGCCTATCTGGCCCTATCCCTGGCCGCGTTCCTGGTCGGCCGGCTGAAGGACGACCCGGGCCGCAACCGCCGCTTGTTCCTGCTGGGCATGGTCCTCTCCGGGGCCGGGCTCGTCCTGATGACGGTCGGAGACCTCCGGCTTTCGTTCCTCTTCCGCTTCATACACGAGTTTGGCGACGGCCTTATGGGCGTGTTCGTGGTTCTGACCGTTTCCCGGCTCTTCGAGAAAAAGACGATCGGCGGGAGCGCCGGCATCCTGACGGCCCTCCAGACCTCGGGTCACATGGCGGGGAGCCTCGCTTTCTCGTGGCTGGGATTCCGGGCCGGCCTCCAGGTGCCGATGATCGTCGCCGGCGTGATCCTCCTCGCGAACGCCGCCTTCGGCCTCTACGCCGTACCCAGGGAGTAGAATAGAACGGTGATCGCGACATCGGGCACGGGCTTCGACATCATCCTCGTCAGCGGGGAGCCGTACGCGGACCACCCGCTCTCGCCCGTCGGGATGATCGCCCGGGTCCTCGACGCCGAGGGCCACAACGTCGGCATCATCGAGTGCCCCGACTGGAAGGGCAAGGACGACTTCCTCAAGCTGGGCCGGCCGCGGCTCTTCTTCGGCGTCACATCGGGCTCGATCGACAGCATGCTCGTCAACTACACCCCGCTCAAGCGCGAGCGGGCCGTCGACCCGAACGCGCCCTTCGCTTCCCGCATGCCCGACCGGGCCGTCATCGTCTACGCCAACCGGATCCGCGAGCTCCACAAGGGCGCCCCGATCGTTCTCGGCGGCATCGAGGCCTCGCTCCGGCGCTTCGCCCACTACGATTATTGGGGCGATGACGTCCGCCGCTCGATCCTCCTCGACACGCGCGCCGACATCCTCGTCTACGGCCCCGGCGAGCTCCAGGTCGTCGAGATCGCCCGGCGGCTCGACCGGGGCGAGTCGCTCGACGGGATCCGCGGCACGGCCATCATCCGCGCCGAGCCCCCGGAAGGCGCGCTCGTCATCCCATCTTTCGAGGAGGTCCAGGCCGACAAGGACAAATTCTGCGAGGCCCAGAAGCGGCTCACGAACCGCAAGACGATCGCCCAGAAGCACGCCAACCGCTTCGTCGTCCAGTACGCGTCGCCGGATTACACCCCCGCCGATCTCGACCGGGTCTACGGCCTGCCTTTCACCCGCCGCATCCCCGAGAGCTTCCCCGAGCTGGGCATGGCCCGCTTCTCGGTCCAGACGCACCGCGGCTGCCGGGGCCGGTGTTCGTTCTGCTCCCTTTCGCTTCACCAGGGCGACCGGATCGTCTCCCGGAGCGAGCGGTCGATCCTCGAGGAGATCCGGCGGATGACCAAACATCCGGACTGGCGCGGCTTCGTCGACGACCTCGGCGGGCCGACGGCCAATATGTACGGCCTGGACGAGGCCGGGATCGTAGAGGCCCATCGCCGGCTCATCGGGCTCATGCGCGCCGCCCGCAAGGTGCCCGGTGTCAAGAAGGTTTTCGTCCGCAGCGGCATCCGCTACGACCTGGCCGTCGAGAGCCCCGAGTACGTGCGCGAGCTGGCCCGCCACCACGTTTCCGGGCTGCTCAAGATCGCGCCCGAGCATGTCAGCGAAAAGGTCCTCCGGCTGATGAACAAGAGCGGCGGCCGCCGCCGACTGGAGGAGTTCCGGAAGATGTTCGCCGAGGCGACGCTGGCAACGGCGGCGGGCGCCGGGGGCCGGAAAGGGAGCGAGCGAAGCCGCGGCCGGGAGCGTCCCCAGCACCTCAAGTATTACTTCATGGTCGCCCACCCGGGAACGACCGACAAGGAAGCCCGCGAGCTGGCCGATTTCCTTCGGGAGCTCGAGCGGAGCGGAGAGAAGCCGGTGGAGGGCGTCCAGATCTTCACGCCGACGCCCATGACCCGTTCGACCTGCATGTATCACACCGGCAAGGACCCGATCACCGGAGAAGCCGTTTACGTCCCCCGCCCCTACGCCGAAAAGAAGGCCCAGAAGCGGATGCTGGGGGCGTTCACGGAGGAATAGATAAGAGAGGGTCAAACCCAGGCCTGTCCGGTTGTTGTTTTTTTAAAGTCTTCTAACTTGTTGAATAAGTTTTAAAAAGGGGCGTTTTCGAGCGTTTTCGATTTGAACGACTCTCCCTGTTAGGTGTATGGCCACTTCGGAGCCCTTTGAGATCGTCAAAAAAGTGCACAATATCGACCGCCCACTCTACACCATCTTACAGGTGATCAGCGTGAATCCGTTCAGCCAAACGCCATTAAATGAACTACTTAAGCAAAGCGACGGACCGGGCCAAAATGATGCGGATCCTAACCAGCTGATTTTATTCGAATAATAACCGGACAGGCCTGGGTTTGACCCTCTCTTCACCTTGCGACGGTGAGGACGCCCTTGAGGCGGATGTCCCGGGAGGAGCCGCCGATATAGATCCGGAATTCGCCCGGCTCGACCGTTTCCTTCATGTTCGCGTCGAGGAGCGAAAGCTCTTCGGGGCCGAGGTCGAAGCCGACGGTCGTCGACGCGCCCGGCTCGAGGAAGACCTTCCGGAACCCCTTTAGCTCGAGAACGCGGCGGGTGACCGAGGCCAGCGGGTCGTGAACGTAGAGCTGGACGACTTCGGCTCCGGCGACCGGACCGGAGTTCGCGATCTCGCACGAGACGCGGACCGTCCCGTCGGGCGCGATGGAGCCCGGAGTGATCTTCAAGCCGGCATAACGGAATTCCGTGTAGCTCAATCCGAAGCCGAACGGGAAGGCCGGCTCTCCCGTCGTGTCGGCATAATCATCGAGCCGTCCCGTCGGCTTGTGGTTGTAGACGAGCGGGAGCTGGCCGACCGAACGGGGGAAGGTGATGGGCAGCCGCCCCGAGGGATTCGCGTCGCCCCAAAGGATGTCTGCCACTGCCCCTCCGCCGTCTTCACCCGGGTACCAGGCCGTCAAGACGGCGTCCGCTTCGTCGATCCAATCGGTCATATCGACCGCGCTGCCGCCGTAGAGGATGACGACCGTCGGCGTCCCGGTCGCCGCGATCCGCCGGATCATCTCCGCCTGCCGCCCCGGCAGCCTGATATCGGACCTGTCCCGGCCCTCGCCCTCCTCGATCCCGGCGGCGACGATGGCCAGATCCGACGACCGGGCCGTCGTGATCGCCTCCTCGATCCTCTCCCCCGACGCGTCCTCCGCGCCACGGTCCCAAACGAGCCTGACCTCCCCGTTCCGGACCGGCTCATGGAATTCGAGCCGGAGGTCGTATCTCTTTCCCTTTTCGAGCCGAACGTCGGCGGCAGCGGCACGGTAGGATCCTTTGCGCCACCGGTCGACGATGAGGCGCCCGTCGAGCCAGAGACGGAATCCGTCGTTGCCCTCCACGCCGATCCGGCGCGGGCCCGTCTCCGGCCCGATGAGAGAGCCCTGCCAGCGGACCGAATACCAGTCCGTGCCCAACCCGGGCGCGGGCGGCAGGAACGTCCAACGGAAATCGACCTTCGCGTCGACGCGCCTGGCCGCGGGCTGTCCCGCCAGGTCGGGATTGTCGAAATACTCGCCCATGAGCCCGCTCTCTCCGGTGCCGCCGCCGATCACCTGCGGAAAGCCCGGCGCGTTCCTGCTCGAAGGGCGCAGATACTTCGTCTCGATCACGCTCAAACCCTTCGGCCCCACCCGGCCGCAACCCTCGCCATAGAGGACTTTCGCTTCCGAACCGCCCGCCCTCTCCCGGATCGCGTCAAGAAGCGAAACCTTGCGGATGCCCGGCCCGCTATAGCCCCCCAGCCGCGCCTCGACGGCGTCGGGCCCGATGACGGCGATCGACTTCAGCGGGCGCCGCAGCGGAAGGACACGGTCCTCGTTCTTGAGCAGAACGACGGATTCCGCGGCGGCCTTATGGGCCAGGGCGCGGTGGGCGCCGGTCCCGTTCGTCCGTTCCGCCTCGTCCGGATCGACGTAGGGCGTCTCGAAGAGTCCCAGCTCCATCTTGGCCCGAAGGACGCGGCGGACCGCGTCGTCGATCCGTTGCCGGTCGACGAGGCCCTTGGTGATCGCATCGCGAAATAGCTCCGCGTGCCCGAGCTCGGACTGGAAGATGACGTCGAGACCGCTCGCCCAGGCCTGACGGCCCGATTCGAGATAGGAATCCGCGGTCAAGTGCAGGCTGTAGCTGCCCCCGACGGCGCTGGCGTCGGAGATGACGAATCCCCGGAAGCCCCATTCGCCCTTGAGGATGCCCGCGAGGAGCCGCGGGTTGGCCGAGCAGGCCAGGCCGTCCCACGAATTGTACGAGGTCATGATCGACCGGGCCCCGCCCTCGCGCAACGCGGCCAGGAACGGCGGGAAGTCGATCTCCCGCAGCTCCCGCTCGCCGTCGGGGATAGGATAGCTGTCCCGGCCTCCGGCGCCGACATTGGCGACGAAATGCTTGGGCGTCGCGATGACGCCCCGCTCCTCGAAGGCGCCGGCGAAGGCCGCGGCCAGGCGCGAGGCGAGATAGGGGTCTTCGCCGTAGGTTTCCTCGGTCCGTCCCCAGCGGACGTCACGGGCGATGTTGATGACCGGCGAGAGGACCTGGCGGATGCCCCGGCTCGCGGTTTCCGCGGCGATGGCCGAGGCGACCTCCGCGAGAAGGGCGTCGTCCCAAGTCGCCGCGAGGCCGATCGCCTGAGGGAACGAGGTCGCGCCGGGCTGGACGAGCCCATGGAGGGCTTCCTCGAAGGGGACGACAGGGATCCCGAGGCGCGTCCGCTCGACGAAGAACTTCTGGATGGCGTTGATCTTGTCGGCCGTCTGCCGGGCCCCGCCGGTTCTGACTTGGAGCCCGAAGATCCCGCCGGCGAGGCCGTCCGTTCCATGATCGATGTCGCCGGGGGCCATGAACAGCTGCCCGAATTTCTCCGCGGGCGTCATGCGGGCCAGGAGGTCGTCGACGCGCCGCTCGATCGTCAGGTCGGCATTACGATAGGGGAGAACGCCGGAGTCGGAGGCCGGGCCGCGCCCGCACGAAAAGAACGCCGCGACGATCAGGACCGCTGACGGACGGAGGGGACGTAGGAGCCGCATGCGGTGATTCTAATCGTTAACGACGACGAGGTCTAGGTCCCGAGCCGCTCGGCCGGAGAACAGGACGCTCAGCGGCCCTGAGCATCGAGCTTGAGAAGGGCCCGGAATTCCGGGCTGTTCCGGACGGATACGAATTCGGGGAGAATGACCGGGAACATGGGATCGGAATACCCTTTTTCCATCGCTCTTCCGAGCGTGGCGATTGCCGCCTTTGCCTGACCCAGGCACGCGTAGAGTCCGGCCAGATCAACGAGGCTATCCCCGTCGTCGGCCTTGGCTGCCAGGGCCTTGTTGAGATAAGAGCGGGCCTCGCCCGTTCTTCCCATAAGCGCGCATAGCTTGCCGAGCAGGCAGATGTATTCTCCGGCGTCCGGCTTGCCGGGTCCATGATCCTTCAGCACCGACGCCTGGGCCGCCGCCGCGATCTTGGCGGCCTCATCCCGGTTTCCGGCCTCCGCCAGCGCCATAGCCAGGTCAAAGGCGATGACACCCGGATCTCCTCCCATTCCGCCTTCGCGGCCGAGCTCGGCCACCTTCCGATAATAGGGGACCGCTTCGGCGGCCTTGCCGGAAGCCAGGAGCATGTGGGCCAGGTTGGGAAGCGCATAGGGATGCCCCGGTTCGATCTCGAGGGCCCTTTTCAGCTCGCTTTCGGCCTCCGGAAACTCTTCCTGGACGGCCAGGGAGAATCCCAACAGCGAGTGGGGGTTGGCCAGCTCCGAGGCCATGGCGGTGAACCGCCGGGCCGTCCTCTCTGCCGCCGGGACGTCCTTCTTATAGTAATAGTAGAGGTACCAGAGGTTCTGCAGGGGGATCGTATTGTGGGGGGCCGTCTCCGCCGCCTTTTCGTACATGGCCGCGGCCTCGTCGTAGCGGCCGAGGGCCTGCATGATCCGCCCGGAGTTGTTCCAAGCCGGCATGTAGTCCGGGTAGACCTCCCTCAACATCCGGTATTCGTCGAGGGCTCGCGGGAGATCCTTGTCCACGAATTGCCTGTTCACGGCTTTCAGCTTCAGAAGATCGCGGGTGGGATAGTCCTGGGCTTCAGCGAGCTGGAGGGCCCGGCGCAATGCCTCCCGGCCCTTTTCTTCCTGCCGCAGGAACTGGATGAGCAGGAGCCCCAGGGAGCCGTGGGCCTCGACGAACTGGGGGTCCTTGGCGATGGCCAGCTCGATGAACTTGGCTGCGTCCTTGAACTTTCCCTCCTGCCAACGGGCCTGGGCGATGGAGAAGTAATCCAAAGCTTCCCAGGAGGAGGTGGTCACCTGACTGACCGGCCGGTTGGCTTTGGTGATGCTGCGCAGCGACTCGCCGAGACGGGAGCGGAGCTTGTCCGAGAGCGCGTCGATGGCCTTGAGCAGGACCTCTTCCCGGCCCCGGGCGGTGACGCGGATCGTCTCGACGTGACGGCGCTTGACCGGGTCGACAAGGGTGGCCGTGAGCTCGTAGGCCTCGCCGGCCGAAAGGATGCGCGGCAGGATGAAGGCCCGGACGCCGCCGAAGCGGCAGACGTCGGTGCCGAGGGCTTCGTCGATCTTCGTCGCCGCGTCCCTGCGCATGATCTTCAGGGTCTCATTGATCTGGGCCCGGTCAAAGACCGCCACGTACGGCGACTGCTGCAGGCCGGCCTCGATGGCCGTTCGCAGGGCCAGGTCGAAGACCGGATCGCCGCTGAGGTTCTCGACGTCGGCGACCATGAGCTTGTCGCGGTTCTCGAAGGCCAGGCCGGGCCGCCCGAGGAGCCAGATGGCGACGGCGATGGCGGCGAGCGAAACCGCGCCCGCCGCGATCCAGACGGGCCCCGGCCGCCGCCGGAAGGACAGCTTCTTGGCCGTCGGGTGTACGCGAGCGCCCATGGCCTCCTCGAGCTTACGGAGGTCGGCGGCCATCTCCCCGGCGGACGCGTAGCGGTATCCCGGATCCTTGGCCAGGGCCTTTCGGATGACGCCCGCGATCTCAGCCGGGAAGCCGGGCCGGAGCTCCTTCACGGCTTTCGGCTCTTCGTGGACGATGGCGTGGAGGATGGCCCGCTCGCCGTCCCGCCCGAACGGGAGCGTTCCTGAAGCCATTTCGTAGAGGATGACACCCAGGGACCAAAGGTCGGTCCTGGCATCGACCTCGTCGCCGCGGGCCTGTTCGGGGGACATGTAGGCGACCGTCCCCACGGTCGTTCCGGGTTGCGTCAGCCGGGCTTCGCCGGCCAGCTTGGCCAGCCCAAAATCGAGGATCTTGGCCAAGCCGTCAGTGGTGACCATAATGTTGCCGGGCTTGACGTCGCGGTGGACGATGCCGTGTTCGTGGGCCTTGGCCAGCCCCTCGGCGATCTCGGCGGCGATCCGGACCGCGCCGGTCGGCGAGAAAGAGCCGCGCGCGATCTTGTCTTTGAGGGTCTCTCCCGGATAACAGGCCATGGCGATATAGAGCCCGCCGTCCTCCGTCTCGTCGACGTCGTGGATCGTGCAGATGTTCGGATGGTCGAGGCTGGACGCCGTCCGGGCCTCGTGGATGAATCTCTCCCGTGCCTCCGGATCGGCGGTGAGGCCGGCGGGCAGGAACTTGAGCGCGACGGCCCGTTTGAGGCGGAGATCTTCGGCCTCGTAGACGACGCCCATGCCGCCCCGGCCGAGCTTGCCGATGATGCGGTACTTGCCGGCGACGGTTTGACCCGGCCGGATCTCCGCCGCGGCGACTTTGAGCGTTCGGGTAGGATCATCCCCCATTTTCCCCTCCATCCCGCTTCGCCAAGAGCATATCAACTTGCATGGAGCGAGTCAATCCCGCGCCGGGACCGCCAGCCTGCCGTCCGTCGGAGGCCCTTGACAGGGGGCTGCCTTTGATATATGAATGTATCATCATATATTGATATGGCCGAAAAAAAATACCTTTCCGGCCTGCGGCGGGTGCCTGTGGGCCCAGGGGATCATCCAATGCCCATGAAAGACATCGTCAAGATCTTCAAGGCCCTATCCGATCCGACGCGGCTGAGGATCATGCTTCTATTGAGGAGGCAGGAGCTCTGCGTCTGCGAGCTGATGTTCATCCTCCGGATGGAGCAGTCGCGCGTTTCCCACCACATGCGCGTCCTGCGGGACGCCGGCATCGCCGAGGACGTTCGCGAGGGACGTTGGATCATCTACAGGGTGCCCGAGGCGGCCCGACCGCTTCTCGACGGCCTCTTGACCGGCCCGCTCAGGGATCGCATCGATCGCTCGGGCGAAGCGGAGGCCGATACCCGGGAGCTCGAGGCGTGCATTCGCGACAACGTCCGCGGCTGCGTCTGTGAAGCGCGTCCGCGGGAGGAGGGAGCATGAAGAAGACCATTCTCTTCATCTGCGTCCATAATTCGGCCCGGTCCCAGATCGCCGAGGGCTTGATCAACGCCCTTTTTGGAGATCGGTTCGAGGCCGTGAGCGGCGGGACGACGGCGACGCGAGTCCACCCCGGCGCGATCAAGGCGATGGCCGAGATCGGCATCGACATCAGCGGCCATCACTCGAAGAGCATCGACGTGTTCGAGGGGCGTCGCTTCGATTATGTCGTCATGGTCTGCGACGAGAAGCAGTCGGACTGCCCGTTCTTCCCCGGCGGGAAAGACTACATCCATCACGCCTTCGACGATCCAGCGGCCTGCCAAGGGTCGGACGAGGAGGTCCTGGCGTGCTTCAGAAGGACCCGGGACGAGGTCAAAAAGTGGATCGAGGAAGAGCTGGTCCGGGGGAATTGACCGGCCGCCGCTGGAATGTAAGACGAGGAAAGCGGAATGGACATCGTTGGTTTCTTATTGAAGCTCCTTCAAGGCGGCCTGGGCAACCTGGCCGCCTATCTGGCCGCCCATGTCTTGCTCTGTCTGGTCCCCGCGTTCTTCATCGCCGGGGCCATGACGGCCCTGATCCCGAAGGAATCGGTCACCCGCTTCCTGGGCCGGAACGCCCCTAAATACGTTTCCTATCCCGCGGCCGCGCTGGCCGGCTCCGTGCTTTCCGTCTGCTCCTGTACGATCGTGCCGCTTTTCGCGGGCATCTACAGGAAGGGCGCGGGGCTGGGCCCGGCGATCACATTCCTCTTCTTCGCGCCTGCGGCCAACATCCTGGCCCTGATCTATACGGGCGGCATGATCGGGGCGGACCTGGCTTTCGCCCGCCTCTTCCTCTCTCTCGTCTTCGGCATCAGCATCGGGATGATCATGGCCCTCATCTTCCGCCGCGCGGACGTGGCCCATCATGAGAAGGCCGATGCGATGTTCGCGGGGAAAGCCACCCTGCGCCGGGCGCCTCTCGGCTTTCTGCTCGTTCTGGTCGCCCTGCTCCTGTCGGGCACGCTCAAGATCGGCCTCCTGACGAACTCATACGGGAAGATCACGTTGCCCATTTCCGGCCTCGATCGTGTTCAGGAGTACTTGACCAGGATCGTTCCCGTCGACGCCGCCAAGGGCCAGGAGGGCGTTTCCGTCCAGGGGGCCATCCTGATCGGCCTTCTCTTCTTGATCGCCTTCGCCTCCTGGCGGGGACTCGGGAAGGTCTCCGAGGGCTTCAACCGCTGGACGTGGGTTTCCATCGGCCTGGTCGTCCTCACGCTCCTCGTCGCCTCGGCCGGGATGACGGCGCACGCCGCCGGATTGGACATCCTGTTCACGGGCAAGATGTTCGGGGTCATTCTGTCCGCGGTCCTGCTGGCGTATATCGCCCGCAAGGGACTGACCCAAGACGAGGTCCGCGATTTTCTCTGGGAGTCTTGGCGCTTCATCAAGCAGATCTTCCCGCTGCTCGTGGTCGGGGTGTTTTTCGTCGGGGTTATCCGGGAGCTCATCCGCCCGGAGTGGATCAAAGCCCTGGCCGGCCGTAATACGCTGCTGGGGAACCTGGCCGGCGTCATCTTCGGCGTGTTCATGTACTTCCCGACGCTCGTCGAGGTCCCGATCGCCAAGATGTTCCTGAGCCTCGGGATGCACCGCGGCCCGCTCCTGGCCTATCTCATGGCCGACCCCGAGCTGAGCCTCCAGAGCATCCTCATGATCTCGGCCATCATCGGGAAGGCCAAGGCCTGGGTCTACGTGTTCTGGGTCGCCCTCTTCAGCACGATAGCCGGCCTGATCTTTGGCGCTCTCAAGGACGGGGCGAACCTCGGGACGATGGCCCTGTATCTCCTGATCTTCCTGGCCCTGCTGGCCGTGGGGTTGTGGCAGATGAGCAAGCGTGGCGGGAACCGGCCCGAGGCATCCAAGAAAACAGTAAAGGAGGAATGACATGAAGATCATCATCTTGGGGCCGGGATGCCCGCGCTGCCACGAGGTCGAGAAGAGGACCATCAATGCCCTGGCCGAGATGGGGCTCGCCGCGGACGTCGAGAAGGTCTCCGACATCAAGAGAATCATGGAGTTCAACATTCTCAGCACGCCGGGGCTGGTGATCGACGGCAAAGTCGTGTGCTCGGGCAGGATCCCCCGCCTCGAAGAGATCAAGGCCTGGATCCAAGAGGCGTCGAAATGAAAAGGAGTTCCAACTATGCGTCGCAATAACTTGGCCCTCGCGGCCTCGGTCTTGGCGATGATCCTGGCGATCGGATGCGGGAGCGAATCCCTCGCCGACCGCGATCCCTCCTATCCGTCGCCGCCGACCACACAGGCTGGGCCGGCCGGCCAGTCCCAGCCTCCGATCTTTGCGGTCAAGGGCGAAGTCCTGGTCACGAACCGCCTGGACATCGACTTTTCCAAGTACCAGGTGACGTTCCTGGAGCTCGGCGCGGACCGGTGCATCCCCTGCAAGAAGATGCAGCCGATCATGAAGGAGATCGCCGCGGCCTTCCCCGACAGGGTCCAGGTCGTCTTCTATGATGTCTGGAAGGATCAGGCGCCGGCGGAGAAGTACGGCATCCAACTCATCCCGACGCAGGTTTTCTTGGACCAAAAAGGAAAAGAGATTTCACGCCACGTCGGGCTCTTTCCCAAGGAGGAGATCCTCGAGCTCCTGAAGAAGCACGGCGTCCAGTGATCTGAGGAGAGATGGAGAGCCTCTTCGGCGATATTTCCGCCCTCCTCCAGTCCAATCCCTGGCTGGCGATCGTTGCCGTGTTCATCGGCGGCGTTACGACGGCCCTGAATCCCTGCGTTCTGGCCATGGTCCCGCTCCTGATGGGAGTCGTCGCCGGCAACAAAGAAACAACGACCGTCAGGCGCTCGCTTGTCTTCTCGCTCTTTTTCGTTCTGGGCCTGGCCATCACCTTCATGGTACTCGGACTCATCTCCGCTCTTATGGGGCGGATGTTTGGGAATATCGGCCAGTTCTGGAAGTACCTCGTCGCGGGGGTCTGTCTGCTGATGGGGCTCCACCTGCTAGGACTGCTCAAATTGAACTTCCCCGTGCCCGGAGGGCTCAGGGTCAAAAAGAAGGGGTATCTGGGAGCCTTCCTGTTGGGATTACTGTTCGGCGTCGTTTCGACGCCGTGCGCCGTTCCCATTCTGGCCGTGCTCCTGGCCTTCGTGGCGGAGAAGGGGAACGTTCTTTATGGGGGATTCCTTCTCTTTGTCTATGCCTTTGGGCATTCGGCTCTCGTCCTCATTGCGGGGACAAGCGTCGGTGCGGCCAAAAGGCTTCTTGAATCGAAAGGCCTGCGCAAGGCCCACGGCGTCCTGCAGAAACTCGCTGGCGTCCTGATCATCGGCATCGGATTCTACTTCTTGTTCACGCTCTGATCGACGTGAAAGGAGATCGTCTATGACACCTGGGAATCCAAGGCTCAAGTTCTTCGACAGATACCTGACCGTTTGGATCTTCCTGGCTATGGCCGTCGGCGTCGGACTCGGCTACCTCGTCCCGGCGGTCGTCGGCTTCATCAACCAGTTCCAGTCCGGCACGACCAACATCCCCATCGCCATCGGCCTCATTCTGATGATGTATCCGCCGCTGGCCAAGGTGAAATACGAGGAGCTTGGCGACGTCTTCAAGAACGTCAAGATCCTCTCGCTCTCGCTCGTCCAGAACTGGATCATCGGGCCGCTCCTGATGTTCGCCCTGGCGGTCATCTTCCTGCGCGACAAGCCCGAGTATATGTACGGTCTGATCATGATCGGCCTGGCCCGCTGCATCGCCATGGTCATCGTCTGGAACGACCTGGCCCAGGGGGACAGAGAGTATGCGGCCGGCCTCGTCGCCTTCAACTCGATCTTTCAAGTCCTGTTCTTTTCGATCTACGCCTACGTCTTCATCACCGTCTTCCCGACCTGGCTCGGACTTGCGGGAACCACCGTCAACATCACAATACGCCAGATCGCCGAGAGCGTCTTCGTCTATCTCGGCATCCCCTTCCTGGCCGGCATGATCTCCCACTTCGGCCTGATCAAGCTCAAGGGCCGGACCTGGTACGAGACGAAGTTCATCCCCCGCATCAGCCCGATCACCCTCATCGCCCTGCTCTTTACCATCGTCGTCATGTTCTCGCTCAAGGGCGAGTTCATCGTCAAGATCCCGCTCGACGTCCTGCGCATCGCCGTGCCGCTGCTGATCTACTTCGTGGTCATGTTCCTGGTCTCGTTCTTCATGAGCCGTAAGGCGGGCGCGGATTATCCCAAGGCGGCGACGCTGTCGTTCACGGCGGCCAGCAACAATTTCGAGCTGGCCATCGCCGTGGCCGTGGCTGTGTTCGGGATCAACTCGGGGCAGGCCTTCGCGGCGGTCATCGGCCCCCTCGTCGAGGTGCCGGTGATGATCGGGTTGGTCAACGTGGCGCTGTACTTCAAGCGACGATATTTCCGGGCGGCCGCGGCCCAGGATATCAAAGTTTGAGCGGCGGGTCCGGACAGGAGTGAGAATGATGGCAGGCGAAACGCGCATTCATCGGGGGGCTCTCCCGGGCTGGTGGCCTTTTTGGGTGGCCGCGATAGCGGGGATAGGCGTTCTTTTGGCGGCCCTGATCACGAAGAGATGGGTGCTCTCGGCCTTTCCCATCGGCCTGCTTTTCGGGTTCTTCCTGCAGAAAGGGGACTTGTGCGGCGCCTCGGCATTCAGCGAGGTCCTTCTCATGAGGGATGCCAGGAAGATCTTCGGCCTGTGGGTCGGGATCGTCATTTCGATGCTTGGATTCGCGGCGGCGAGCCTATCGGGGTGGGTTTCGCTGAGCCCCAAGCCCTTGCTCTGGGTCAACGACATCGCCGGCGGATTGATCTTCGGCGCCGGCACGGTGATGGCCGGGGGCTGTATCAGCGGGTGCCTCTATAAGTCGGCGATGGGTAACCTCAATTCGATCGTCGCCCTGGTGACGATCCCGATAGGCATAGCGTTCGTCGAACACGGCCCGCTGACCGGGTTGACGGCTAAGATGAAGGCCATCAAGACGGCAGCCGCCGGAGGCGGTCCCGTGACGCTGCCTTCGCTGACGGGCCTGCCCCTCTGGGCGTGGGCCATGATATTCGCCGTTGTCACCGGGGCTCTCGTTCTTAGGGGCTTGACCAGGCGCAAGATGAAGGCCTCCAAGCCCGATCCTTCTCCAGCCATAGGCCTCTTCCGGGGGGCGTTGACCAAGCCCTGGAAGCCTTGGCAGGCCGGGACGGCCGTCGGACTCGTGGTCGTGGCCTCTCTTTTCTCATCGGCGGCCGCCGGACGCAACTATCCGATCGGCGTCACCCACGGCGTCCTGCATATACAGGAAATGCTCACCGAATCGAGCCTCGTCCATGTCACGGGGCCCGCGGCGAAAGCCGAGCCGGCGCCGGCCGTCCCCGGCGCCAGGAGGATCAGCTGGTGGCTCGTCCTGGTCGTCCTCGGCACGTTTATCGGCGCCTTCGCTTCCGCCTCGCTCGGAGGACGGGTCCGGCTTCAGGCCAAGCCTCCGGAGCAGGTCATGACGGCGCTCTTCGGCGGCTTCCTTGTGGGCGCCGGAGCGGCCATTGCGACAGGCTGCGTGGTCGGCAACATCATGTCGGGCTGGCCGCTGATGAGCGTCGGCATGATCCTCTTCGGGATCGCCGTGATCCTCGCCAACTGGGTGACGACGTACCTGTTCATGATGGGCGGGCGACTGGCCGAAATGCCGGCGACGCTCCGATTGATGTTCAAGCTGGGCCGCCGAAACCCGCGATGAGATCTCGCGGGCGAGGCGCTTATCATATCTTAACAATCTCGGTCTATCATGATCGGCGACAGATAAGAACGCCGCCCGGCTGAAGCCCTCGCCGGGGCCGGGAGCGGGAAGGGAGGGATCGATGGACACTGGTTCTACAAGGATCCGGGTCCTGTTCGTCTGCGTCCACAACAGCGCCCGGAGCCAGATGGCGGAAGCGTTCCTCAACGCGCTGGCCGGGGACAGGTTCTCGGCCGCGAGCGCGGGACTCGAGCCGGGGCCGCTCAATCCCCTGGCCGTCGAGGTCATGAAAGAAGCCGGGATCGACATTTCCAAGAATGCCACCAAGAGCGTCTTCGACCTCTACAAGAGCGGAGCCCTCTTCAGCTTCGTGATCGCGGTCTGCGACGCCGAAGCGGCCCAGCGCTGTCCGACTTTCCCGGGGATCACGCGAACGCTCGTCTGGAGCTTCCCGGATCCGGCTTCGTTCACGGGCTCGCCGGAAGAGCGGCTGACAAAGACGAGGCAGGTCCGGGACGCCATCAAGGCGGAAATAGAGAAGTTCGTCGGAGACGTCACCACGGGAAAGACAGGAGGCCTCGATTTTTCGCTGAAAGCCGGGAAAGGCGAATAGCCTTGCCCTCATTTAAATCCCTCCGACCCAGCCGCCTTCCGCCTCCCACCGGCTGAGGGCTGCCGACGACCGTCCAGCCGGTTTCGGTTGATTTCCCGGACTGATTGGCGATAATAGTCATGCATCACAGGGGAGCCCCGAATCATCCCGGGGCTGAGAACCGCGGGTGAGCCGCGGGACCCTTTGAACCTGACCAGGCTAAAACCTGCGGAGGGAGGATCCATGAGCGAAGAAGAGCTTCCTGAACTCGGAAAGATCCCGTCCGAATTTTTCGACCGGGTCATTTATCCCAAGCTGGGCGCCGCGGCTGGGGATGTCGTCATCGGACCGCGCCACGGCGTCGATTACGGCGTCCTTCGCGTCGGCGGGATGTACCTGGCCTTCTCGACCGATCCCTTCTTCATCGTCCCGTCCCTGGGTTTCACGAAAGCCGCCTGGTTCGGCTTCCACATCGTTTGTTGCGACGTCGCCGTCTCGGGGCTCACACCCCGCTACCTGACGATCGACCTCAACCTGCCGCCCGAAATGAAGGAGTCCGAGCTCGAGGAGATGTGGGATTCCGTCCATGCCGAAGCGGTCAAGTACGGGATCGGCATCATCACCGGGCACACGGCCCGCTACACGGGCTGCAGCTACCCTATGGTCGGCGGGGCGACGTCGATCGCCGTGGGGGGGAAGCGCGATCTCCGCGGCCCGGGCCGGGTGAAGAGAGGCGACCGTATCGTCATCACCAAGGGGCCGGCCGTGGAGACGACGGGGCTTCTGGCCGTTCTTTTCCCGGAGAAGTTCGTCACAGCCGGGGGGGAGGCCTTCCAGAAGGAGGCGGCCGCGGTCTTCTCTCAGATGTCAGTCATGGAAGACTGCGCCATCGCGCGGAGGTTCCGCGGCGTCCACGTCATGCACGACGCCACGGAATGCGGCGTCTGGGGCGGACTCTACGAGATGGCCCGGGCGGGTGGTTACGGACTCCGGATCGAGGAGGAAGCCATCCCCATTCAGCCTGTGATCCGCAAGACGGCCGAGCTCTTTAAGTTCGACCCTTTCGCCGCGATCAGCGAAGGCACGCTGATCGCCATGGTGGAGCGGAAGGACACGAACGGTCTGGTCGGGGCTTTGAGCGACCAGGGGATACCCGCGGCGGTCGTCGGGGAAGTCGTCGCACCCGATGAGGGCATGACGATCGTCGGACGGACGGGCGCGCGGACGCTCGAGCACCCCATCCACGACCCCTACTGGAGCCTGGCCGCTGAATTCTCGAAATAGGGCGCCTCGTCCGGGCTGTCAGCTCGCCATCTTGATGGCGGCGAGCGCTTTCATCGTCTCGACGTCTTTTGCCGTCTTGACCTCGAGGCGGAAGCCGCGGCCCTCGGCGTAAACGGGGGCGTCCTCGATCTCCTTCATGACCGCCTTGGGCAGCTTGGTCCGGCGGGCCGCTTCGGTCGCTTTGCCGCCGTAGACGAAGGCGCAGAGGTAATGGCCGTCCCGGGGTAGAAGGTAGACGATCGTCCGGTCTTTCCGTTTGAGCCGGAGCGACCACGCTTTGTAGAACCCCCAGGCCTCGGTGACCGGGGCGTACTCCGCGGCGATGTGGCGGACGAATTCATCCCACAGCTTTTTTGCCGGGCCCAGGCCCTTGGCCAGGGCCTTGTCATCCGGTGCTTTTTCTTTATCGTCGAAGCTCATTGTCCCTCATTATAGACCTTGCCATCCCGGCCGCAAATATCGAATAATGGCCTGAGCATGGAAGATATCTCGAGGGGAGTGCGGTCCTTCGCCATCGGGACGGCCATCAGCCGGGTCATGGGCCTGGCGCGCGAGATGGTCCAGGCCAACCTGTTCGGGGCCGGCCTGGCCATGGACGCCTTCAACGTCGCCTTCCGCATCCCGAACCTCCTCCGTGACCTCTTCGCCGAAACGGCCCTCTCGGCGGCGTTCGTCCCTGTTTTGACGGGTGAAAAGGTCAAGGGGAAAGACGCTGAGAACCGCCTGGCCTCGAACATCTTCAACGTCCTGTTCGTGGTGACGGGCGCCGTCTCGCTGGCCGGCTTTTTCGCGGCGCCGTACCTGGCCAAGGCCATCGCCTTCGGATTCGGCAAGGTCCCGGGCAAGATCGATTTGACGACGCAGCTGACCGCCGTCCTCTTCCCCTTCCTCGTTTTCATCAGCCTGGCCGCCTGGGCCATGAGCTACCTCAACACGGAGAAGTCCTTCTTTGTGCCGTCGGTGGCGCCGGCCGTATTCAACCTCTTTTCCATCCTCTTCCCGATCCTGACCTACGGCTGGTATGTGGCCCACGGCAGGAACCCTATCTTCGGCTTGGCCGTTGGCGTCCTCGTCGGCGGTCTGATGCAGTTCCTCGTCCAGGTGCCGTCTCTGAGACGCTCAGGCTTTCGCTGGAGCCCGGTCCTGAGCTTCCGCGACCCGCAATTCCGGAAGGTCATGGCGCTCTTCATCCCGGTCGCGATCGGGCTGGCCGGAACGCGCATCAACGTCCTCGTCAACACGATCCTGGTCACGCCGCTGGCCCAGGGCAGCGTCAGCTGGCTCAATTTCGCCTTCCGCATCATGCACCTGCCCCTCGGCATTTTCGGCATCGCTGTCGGGACGGTCGCCCTGCCCTCGCTTTCGAAGCTCGTCCTCGAGAACGATGTCGCGGCCGTCAAATCGACCCTTTCCGATTCCCTGAAGATGGTCCTCTTCCTGACCGTGCCCACGTCGGCGCTCATCGCCGGCCTGGCCCTCCCCCTCACCCGCGCGATCTACCAGCGGGGGCATTTTACGGCGGCGGACACGGTGGCCACGGCCGCCGCGCTCGTCCTCTACGTCGTCGGGATCCCGTTCATGTCGGCTCTGCGCAACGTCGCCGCGGTCTTTTACGCGTACAAGGACGCCAAGACGCCGATGTACGCGAGCTTCGCCTCGATCGGGCTCAACCTCATCCTTAACGTTTCCCTCATGTGGGTCATCGGATACCTGGCCTTCCCGCTGTCGACCTCGCTCGCCGCGATCCTCAACGTGGCCGTCCTCTATGCCCTGCTGCCGCGAAAGCTTGGTGCGATGGCCTTCGGGCCCCTCGCGGCGTATGCCGGGAAGCTCGCCGTCGCGTCGGCGGCGGGCGGGGGAGCCGCCTGGCTGGCGTACCGGCTCGTCGCCGGGGAGCTTGGGGTATCGTTCCTGGCTGCGGCTGGCGGCATCGTCGCGGCCGGCCTCATCGGCTTGGCCGTCTTCTTCGGCGGTTCGCTCGCTCTCGGGCTCACCGAAACCCGCGATTACCTGCGCCGCTTCCTCCGCAAATAAGAAAAAAGAAGGGACCAGGTCTTCGCAATATTCAGCGGAAGCCTTCGGAAAGGGCTTTGCCCAGTTCCCATTTGCGAAGACCTGGTCCCTTTCTTTTTTGTCCCCCAGGCTTCGAATTTCCTACGCGGGTTTGACCGCTCACAGGGGTCGGCCTATAATACGCTCCCCTTCTGGCCGGTCCGGCCGCAGGCGAGTTTCCCCCGACGAGCGACGATGCCGCCGCGCTACGCTGAGAGGAGTCCTTTGGCCCGTCATGACGAACTCTTGAAAGACCTCGGACTTGACGTCGAGCTCCACCACCGGATCTTCGACGCCATCGGCCGGACCTTTCGCGAGACCGTGCTCATCCAGAAGGACCGTCCCGCCGGGATGGACTATTTCGACGGCGTCGTCGGCGAAGCCCACGGCGGGCGTGTCCGGGAGATCGTCGAGCGGCGCGCGGCCGGCGACAAGCTCGTCGGCACGTTCTGCATCTATGTCCCCGATGAGCTCGTGCTGGCCCTGGGCGCGATCCCCGTCGCTCTCTGCGGCGGAACGTCCCTGTCCATCCCCTATGCCGAGAAACTGCTGCCCCGCGACATCTGTCCCCTGGTCAAGTCCACCGTCGGCCTGGCCCTGGCCAATGTCTGCCCTTACGGCCCGATCGAGGACTTGGCCGTCGGCGAGACGACCTGCGACGCCAAGAAAAAGACGTGGGACCTCCTGGCGAAGGAGGGCGGGTTCCATGTGATCGAGCTGCCCCAGAAAAAGGGCGCCCGCGACAGGGCCCTCTGGCTCGAGGAGGTCCACCAGTTCGGATCCCGGCTCGAGAGCTTGACGGGCCGAACCCTGGACCCCGATAAGCTCGCCGCGGCCGTCCGGCTCATGAACAGAAAGCGGCGGGCCCTGGGCCGGCTCAATGATTTCAGGAAGGAAGCGAGGCCGCCCATCAGCGGCCTGGACGCCCTGGTCGTCATGCAGGGCGCTCTCGTCGACGACGCCGCCCGGTTCACCGAGCGGCTCGAAGCCCTCAACGACGAGCTCGAGGACCGGACGCGCCGCGGGACGGGCGTCGCTCCCGACGAGGCCCGGCGGATTATGATCTCCGGATGTCCCTCGGTCATGGGCAACTGGAAGCTCCACGCCCTCGTCGAGTCCGCCGGCGCGCTCATCGTTTGCGACGAGACCTGCACCGGCTCGCGCTATTACGAGAACCTCGTCGAAGAGGTCGACGGCGGTCTCGAAGCCCAGGTCGCCGCCATCGCCGCCCGCTATCTCAAGATCGCGTGCTCGTGCTTCTCGCCGAACGACGAGCGGATCGACGCGCTCCTCCGGCTCGCCCGGGAGCACCGGGTCGACGGGGTCATCCAATACGTCCTTCAGTATTGCCACACCTATAATATCGAGGCGGTCGCCGTGGCCGCCGCGCTCAAGGACGCCGGCATCCCCAGCCTCAAGATCGTGACCGACTACGCCGAGTCGGACACGGGGCAGCTGCGCCTCCGCGTCGACGCCTTCCTCGAAGGCCTGGGGCGGTAGGGGAAGGGACGACGTGGCCGCGCCGGACCTCTTCCTCGGTCTCGATCTCGGCTCCCGCACGACGAAGATCGTCGAGCTGGCCGCCGGGGCGGTCTCGCGCTTCGAGGTGTTCGATACGGACGGAGATTCCCTCGAGCGCGTCCGGGCCCGGCTCGGCCGGCGCGACTACGCCCGGGCCGCGGCCACGGGCTATGGGCGCTTCCTCATGAACGCCCACCTCGACTGCCGCGTCGTGACGGAGATCACGGCCTGCGCCCGCGGCGCCCGTTTCCTGAGGCCGGAAGCGGGCCTGGTCATCGACATCGGCGGCCAGGATTCCAAGGTCATCCTGCTCGGGAACGGCCCCGGCGCCTTCGCCGACTTCGAGATGAACGACCGTTGCGCCGCCGGCACCGGCCGTTTCCTCGAGGTCATGGCCCAGCTGCTCGGCTTCACCGTCGCGGAGTTCGGGCGGGCGGCCTGCGGGGCCGGCGAGACGATCACGATCAGCAGTATGTGCACGGTCTTCGCCGAATCCGAGGTCATCTCGCTCCTCTCGGCCGGCCGCGACCGGACATCGATCGCCCTCGGCCTGCACGACGCCATCGCCGACCGCGTCTACCCCCTCGCGGCGAGGTTCGATACGGAAGGAGAGGTGCTGATGGCCGGCGGCGTGGCCTTGAACCCCTGTCTCGTCGATCTTCTGTCGAAGCGGCTTGGCCGTCCCGTCGTCGTCCCGGTGCACCCCCAGATCGTCACCGCCGTCGGCGCCGCCCTGGCCGCCGCCGCTTATGAAGGGGTCAAACCTTAAAGGTTTGACCCCTTCTTGGTATAATGGCCGGCGAGATGGCGACAGCCGACATAGCGCATGCTTCCGACCGATCGATGCGCAGGACGGCCCTCGCCGTCTCGATGGTCTCCTCGTTCCTGACCCCGTTCATGGCCTCGGGCATCAACGTGGCCATGCCCCTCATCGGCAAGGAGTTCGATCTGAGCGCCGTCGCCTTGGGCTGGGTCCTCACGGCCTACACCCTGGCCGCGGCGATGTTCCTCGTCCCGTTCGGACGGCTGGCCGACCTCGTAGGCCGCAAGAGGATCTTCGCCCTCGGCATCGGCGTCAACATCGCAGGGACCGTCCTGGGCGCCCTCGCCGCCTCCGGCTTCGCCCTTATCCTCGCCCGGGCCGTCCAGGGCCTCGGCGGGGCCATGATCTTCGGCACCGGGATCGCCATCCTGACCTCGGTCTATCCGCACGGCGAGCGCGGCCGGGCGCTCGGGCTGAACACGGCCGCCGTCTATTCAGGGCTTTCGCTCGGGCCCGTCATCGGCGGCTTCCTCGTCCACGCCTGGGGCTGGCGGAGCGTCTTCTGGGCCACCGTCCCGATCGCCGCCCTGGCGCTCCTCCTGACGCTCGTCCGGCTCAAGGGCGAATGGGCCGACGCCCGCGGCGAGGGCTTCGACATCGTGGGCTCGATCATCTTTGGCTCCGGCCTGGTCGCCTTGATGTACGGCTTTTCGCGCCTGCCTTCGCTGCCCGGTATCGCCCTGACCGCCGCCGGCCTCCTCGCCCTGACCGGTTTTGTCGATTTCGAGCTCCACTCCAGGCACCCGCTCCTCGATCTCCGCATCTTCCGCCACAACCGCATCTTCGCCTTCTCCAACCTGGCCGCGCTCTTCAACTACAGCGCCACCTCGGCCGTCGCCTTCCTGATGAGCCTCTACCTCCAGTACATCAAGGGCCTGCCGCCCCAAAAGGCCGGCCTCGTGCTCGTCGCCCAGCCCCTCGTCATGGCCCTCGCCTCGCCCTTCGCCGGGCGGCTCTCGGACCGCACGGAGCCGCGCCTCATCGCCTCCGCCGGCATGGCCCTCTCGGCGGCCGGCCTTCTTCTCTTCTCCTTCCTCGGCCCCGATACGGGCTTCGGTTTCATCGTCGGGAGCCTCGTCTGCCTCGGCCTCGGCTTCGGGCTCTTCTCCTCGCCCAACACGAACGCGGTCATGTGCTCGGTCGAGAGACGCCACCTCGGCATCGCCTCGGCCGCCCTCGGGACCATGCGCCTGACCGGCCAGATGATGAGCGCCGGGACGACCATGATGATCTTCGCCCTGTTCATGGGCCGCGTCCCGATCGAGCCGCCGGTGTATCCGCTTTTCCTCCGCAGCGCCCGGTTCGCTTTCGCCTTCTTCGCCTTTCTTTGCGTCGCCGGGGTCTTCGCCTCGCTCGCCCGGGGCGATCGGCCGCCGCTCGACCGGACCTGAGCCGCGCCCACCCGCCCGCCGCCGCAAGTTCTCCTTGTCAAGTCCGTCGCCCGCCATATAGAATGAGGGACGAAATTCCCGCGACGATCGAGGAGGAAACGATGAGCCTATCCCGTAAGAATTTCCTCAAGATGTTCGGCCTCGGGGCCCTGGCCGCCGGCTCCAACGCTTACGGCCTGCCTTCGAAGGCCCTCCAGGACGCCCGCGCCGCCTCCGCGACGACCGGGCCAGCCAAGAAGCTCAAGATCACGGACGTCGAGATCTACCTCTTCGACATCGCCCTGACCTCGCCCTTCCGCATCGCCATCGGCGTCATGAACGCGGCCAACGACGTCCTCGTCCGCGTCCGCACCGACCAGGGCATCGTCGGCCTCGGCGAGGCCTGCCCGTTCCCCCCCATCACCGGCGAGACCCAGGCGACCAATGTCGCCGCCGCCCGCGCCATCCGCGACATGATCGTCGGCAAGGACCCGCTCGCGATCGACGATCTCCTTCGTCTCATCGGTCCCATCGTCCACTCCAACCCGAGCGTAGTGGCCGCATTCGACATGGCCCTCTTCGACATCCTGGGCAAGGTCGCCGGCCTGCCGCTCTTCCGTCTCCTCGGCGGCACGAAGAACGTCTTCGAGACCGACATCACGACGGGCATCGACACGCTCGACTCCATGAGGGCCGAGGCCAAGAAGTACGCCGGCATGGGTTACAAGACGCTCAAGGTCAAGGTCGGGCTCGACCCCGACGAGGACTTCGCCCGGCTCGAGGCCATCCGCAACGCCGTCGGACCCGATGCCGCCATCCGCATCGATGCCAACCAGGGCTGGAGCGTGCCCCAGGCGATCTACGCCTTGCGCAAGATGGAGCCCCTGGCGATCCAGTTCTGCGAACAGCCGGTCCTGGCTTCGGACCACGCCGGCATGAAGGCCGTCCGCGCCCAAAGCCCGATCTCCATCATGGCCGACGAGGCCCTCTTCGGGCCGGCCGACGCGATCAAGCTCATCCGGGCCGAGGCCTGCGACACCTTCAACATCAAGCTCATGAAGGCCGGCGGGATCCTCAACTCGATCCGCATCGCCCATATCGCCGACGCGGCCAACATGCGCTGCATGGTCGGCTGCATGATCGAATCGAACCTGGCCCTCACCGCGGCGGCCCACGTCGTCGCCTCCCAGGCCAACATCGTCTACGCCGACCTCGACGGGAATACGGAGCACGCTTCGAACCCGATCATCGGCGGGATGACGGTCAAGGCGGGGACGCTGACGCTTCCCGAGACGCCGGGCCTCGGCTGCGACGTCGACCCGGCCTTCGTCAAAAAGCTGCAGAAGATCTGACCGGGCCGTTGATTGTAGGCGTTATTCAAGCCCTGGATCAGGAATGTTATCTCAGTTCGTTTGACGGCCCGGGTCTATGGCCGCTTGCCGGGCGCGCCGTCCCGAGCATGATGAACAGTCTCGATCCGAAAGCTTGACAATTCGAGATTCGCAGATCATTAATGAGGCACAGGGCCCTTTAGAGGGAGAAGAGGAAAGTGGATAACAAGATAATCCATGGCACGCTGCTAATAGTAGCTGGCCTCTCAGCGATACTCTCCATTCCCTTGTTTTCTCAGGATTCTCCCAATTCTGAAGAGGTGACTTGGACGCGAAATTCAAGTGGCCTGGACGCCTTTCTGGCAGACCCAATGGCCCATTTATCTATCTTGGAGAGAATGGATGATTTGTATTATTGGACATTGGTTTACAGCAACATCAAGGAAATCCATTTTGTGAGGGAGCTTTTTTCTAAGAAACTGCTATCGAACGATGTTGATGAGCCTAAGCTGGATGCCATTCTCCGTATATTGAAGGCCTATTCATCTCCGCTTTCCTACGAATTGATAAGGCCGATTATTTCAAGGATCATCGAGATCGCGTCGAATAGGCCTGAATGGTTCGCCCGGAAGCTGCTGTCGAGAGATGATTGGGGAGAAACATTGAGATTGATTGTAAGAGGTGATATCGAGAATAACTCCGGAATGAGGAGAGGACTTAAAGATATCTTATCTGATATCGAGGACGGTGAGGATAAGAAGAAGCTGATGGATTCGTTCTTAGAAATTGAGAATGAAGAACGGAAGGATTCTGAAGAGCTTTCGGAATTCATAGGGGACCCGTCAAAAGGCCTGGATGGGATAGAAGGGATCTATGATCTATGCGGGACGATGGGGCCGGTGCATACGAATAATTTGTTCGATATCCTGTTATCGTGGATTACTAAAGAGCCGGATGAAAAGAAACTGGCCGTAATGTTTCATTTAATGAGCCATTGTGACGGCGCGTATCACCGGGAAATGCTTGACGACGCGGCGGTGCGCTTTTTCTTAAGACAAAAACCGCTATTTGTCTCCGCGTTGAAAGAGACGCCAAATCGGAGGTGGATAGTCTATATTATTAGCGGCTTGCTTTTGGAAGAAGATGAAGAATTTAAATCGATTATTAGCACTCTTGGGAACACAGAATTCGAGATGAAAGTAAAATCCCAACTGGAGTTCTTAAGGGATCATATCAATTTTTAAGGCCGTATTAGGCCATGTCGAATTGAGTAAGCTCCCAACCGGCCTCAGCCCTCGACGCCGAAGGCGGGCTTCTTCGTCTTCCATTTGCCGCGGGTGAAGTCCGGGCACTCGACCGGGGCGGCGCCCGCGGCGATCGACTTTTCCGAGAGCGGGATGACCGCGCTCATCAGCACCGAATCGTAAACGTCGATCGGCGTCTGCGTTTTCTTGCGCGCGGCTTCGACGAAGAGGGCCAGTTCCAGGTAATCGGTGCCGCCGTGGCCGCCCGCTTCGGCCTCGGCCTTCATCTTCCGCCACCAGACGTGGTCGTGCTTTTCCATGTAGGGCGGGAATGGCTCCCATTGATGATAGGCGGGGCTTTTGTCGACGAGATAAAGGGCGTTTCGCTGCTCGTTGTAGATGCCCCGCGTCCCCTGGAGCTCCCACTGGTTGTCGTAGGGCCGAGGCAGCTGCATATCGTATTTGACGAAGATCGTATTGCCCTTCTTCGTCCGGATGAGCGTCGTGACGACGTCGCCTTGGGCGAAATTCGCCTTGGCGTAGGGATGCTTGGCGCCGAACTTGCGCCCGAAATAGTCGTTGATGCCGAGCGAGCGGTTGGCCATGGTCACGGCCGTATCGAAATAATCGCCGCAGCCGAGATCCAGCCACGGCCAAACCGGGCCCACGGCGTGGGTCGGGTACTGCGAGCGGTTGAGCTTGATGAGATAGCGGCCGCCCCAGCGCATGTTCCCTTCGGGGCTGAAGAACCAGTGGTCGATGCAGTCGTGGGTATGGGACGCCTGGACGTGGACGACCTCGCCGAAGAGCCCCTTGCGGACCATATTGAGAAGGGCCAAGTTGTCCTGGCGGAAGCTCCAGTTCTCGAGCATCATGCACGGGACGCCCGTCGCCTCGTGGGTGTCGACGAGCTCCCAGCATTCCTCGAAAGTCATGGCCGCGGGCACTTCGACCGCGGCGTATTTCTTGTTGCGCATGGCGCTCACGGCCATGGGCGTGTGCCAGTCCCAGGACGTGGCGATGACGACGGCGTCGATGTCCTCCCGCCAGAGGAGCCGCTGGAAGTCCTCGGGGCCCTGCGAATACCCCTCCGGTTTGGGCCGCCCGGCCTTGACGACCATGTCCTGGGCCTTGGCCAGGGCGTCGAGGTCGATGTCGCAGAGGGCGGGGAACTCGAGGCCGGGCATAAGCAGGAGATTCGACAGGAGCGACCGGCCGCGGTTCCCCGTGCCGATGACGCCGAGACGGACCGGCCGGGCCGCTTGTCCGGACGTCTCGAAGAGCGCGGTGTCCGTCTTGAAATTGGCCAGGAGGGCGCCGGCCGACGCGCCGCCGCTCACCTTGAGGAATTCCCTGCGGTCCATGTGCTCGGCCATGTCATCTCCTTCTCGTATCCCGTGCCGTAGTATGGTCCAGGGGCGCTGAAGAAATCAAGGCGGGGGACGCGATTGCGCCCGCCCCGGCGTTGGCATAAGATGAGGTCACGAAAGGGTGACCGAGATGACCGCTGGCCGCAAGATCAACTGGGGCATCCTGGGATGCGCCGGCATCGCCGAGAAGGCCTTCATCCCGGCCGTCCTCCAGTCCCGCAACGGCGTCCTCGCCGCGATCACCTCCCGGGACGAGGCCCGGGCCGCCGACTGGGCCCGCCGATTCGGTTTCCTGAGGGCCCACCGGACCTATCAGGATCTTGTCGATGACCCGGCCGTCGAAGCCGTCTACATCCCGCTCCCGAACGACCTCCACGCCGAGTGGTCCATCCGAGCCCTTCGCGCCGGCAAGCACGTCATCTGCGAGAAGCCCATGGCTATGAACGCCCCCGAGGCTCGGGCCATGATCGAGACGGCCGAGACGAGCGGCGTCCTGCTCATGGAAGGTTTCATGTACAAGTTCCACCCGCAGATCGGCAAGACGCTCGATCTCATCCGCGCCGGCGCGATCGGCGACCCGCGTACCCTCCACTCGGCTTTCACCTTCCACTTCAAGCGGGAGGACTCGAACTACCGCTGGTTCCCGGCCCAGGGGGGCGGGGCCCTCTACGACGTCGGCTGCTACACGATCAGCATCGCCCGGCTCATCCTCTGCGCCGAGCCGGGATCGGTCTTTGCCGCCGCCCGCACCGACCCGGCGACAGGCGTGGACATGACGACCGACGCCCTGCTCGAATTCCCCGGCGGCCGCTTCGCCCAGTGCGAATCGAGCTTCGAGACCCAGTTCCAGAGCCGGCTCCTCGTCGTCGGCACGGAGGGAGCCCTCCGCCTCGAGCGGGCCTTTTCGGCCAAGGACTTCGACGTCGCCGTCGAGGTCGTCCGAGGCGACGCCGTTGAGTCCGTGCCCATCCCGAAGGCGGACATGTTCACGCTGATGGTTGACGACTTCGGCGACGCCGTTCTCGGCGAGGCCCCGCTTCGCTATCCCGCGATCGACGCCTGGCACAACATGCGCGCGATCGACGCCTGCTTCGAATCCATCGGCACGGGCGCGCGCGTCACGATCCCCGAATCCGTCCGTTAAAAGGGGGCGCATCATGAGGTCAGCAAGGACCGCCGCCTGTATCGGGGCCCTCGTTATTATCGCAGCGTGTTCGAGCCTGAAATCAAAACCCCAGATGACGTACTACCATGGCCAAAACGTCCCCGAAGGGTACATCACCGTGCTGAGGGCGTCGGCCACGGAGATCGAATTCCGGATCCGTATCGAATTCGACCCCAAACAAATGTACCATCTTGTCCTCGACGGCAACGATCCCGTCGCCGAAGGCTGGTTCTCGACCCTCCGGGCCGGCGGCCAGACCTATTCCGTGACCTTGAAAGCGGCCGAGGGCCGGGCCTTCGAACCCGGCAAGACGTACCGTCTCTGCATCGGCGTCCAGAATCCTCAGGCCGTCCAGATGAGCTCGAGCAACTATGAGTGCAAGGTCGATTATACGTTCGTCTTTGCCGAAAAACAGTGATAGGAGACACGGACATGGAGTTGAAGAACGACCCGATTGACGGAACCGCTGAATCCCCGGGACGGCGCGAATTCCTGACCAAGTCGCTAGCGGCCCTGCTCGCATTGGGCCCCTCGATGGGGCATCTCTTCGCCGGCGATGAGCCGCCCCTTGGCAACGGCGGTCTTCCCCCCGAGGGTTTCGTCATGGAGAGCGCGCCGGGGCCCGAGACCGTGCTCAACGGCCGGCGCTGCCTCTACTTCGGGGGCACCGGGTATTTCGCCCTCCACGGGCATCCCGAGGTCATCGAGGCCGGCATCGCCGCCTTCCGCAAGTACGGCTGCCACAGCGCCACGTCGCGGACGGGCTTCGGCAACACGCCCGTCCAGCTCGAGCTCGAGAAGAGAATCGCCGATTATTTCGGGACCGAGGACTCCATCCACTTCGTCTCGGGCTATCTCGACAATCTCTTCCTTGTCCAGGCGCTCAAGGCCCGGGTCGGGGCCATATTCATCGATGAGACGGCCCACTTCAGCATCCGCGACGCCGTCTATTCGGCCCTCAAGCCCGTCCTGACCTTCAAGCATCGCGACCCGGACGATCTCGCCCTCAAGCTCAAGAAGAACCTCAAGGCCGGTGACATTCCCCTTGTCATGACCGACGGCGTCTTCCCGACCTTCGGTCTCATCGCCCCGGTCCCTGAATTCCTCGAGGCCCTCGCCCCTTATCAGGGCTACCTCTGCCTCGATGATTCCCACGCCGTCGGCGTCCTCGGCCCCACCGGTCGCGGCACCTTCGAGCACTTCGGCGTCTCGTCCGACCGCTGCTTCTTTGCCGGGACCATGAGCAAGGCCTTCGGCGGCCACGGCGGGTTCATCCCGGCGACCAAGGCGTTCATCGACCACATCAAGGCGACCTGCGGCGCCTACCCGGGGGCGACCCCGAGCCCGACTCCCGCCATGGCCGCGTCGCTCAAGGGCCTGGAGATCGTCAAGCGCGAACCCCAGCGGCGCGAGCGGCTCCGGCGCAACGTGGCCCGGGTGAAGAGCGGATTGAAGAAGCTCGGTTTCGAAACGAACGACAACCCGGTGCCGATCGCCGCCTGGGCCCTGAAGTCGGCCGAAGACATGAGACGTGTCCAATCGGAGCTCTTCGACCGCGGCATCGCCGTGGCCCTCTCGAAGTATGTCGGGGCCCCGGCCGGGGGCGTCCTGCGGGCTTCCATCTTCTCCGAGCATACCCCGGAGCAGATCGACCGCCTGCTCGGCGAGCTCAAACGGCTCGTCTGAGGTTTGGTATAATGACCTCATGACCGAGCTCATTTTCCGCAAAGATTACGCCATCCACACCTACGAGACGGACGCGCAGGGCCTGGCCAAGACGGTCACGCTGCTCAATTTTCTCCAGGACGCGGCCGGAGACTACGCCGGCCGGCTGGGGCTGTCGGTCCTCGACCTCGTCAAACGCAGCATGACCTGGGTCCTGTCGCGCTACCACATTCTCGTCCACCGCCATCCGGGCGCGGGCGAGCGGCTCGAGGTCACGACCTGGCCTTCGGGAAAGGGCGGCTATTTCGCCACTCGCGATTTCGAGGTCGCCGACGGGAACGGCGGCCCCGTTCTCTCCGCGACGAGCTCCTGGATGATCATCGGGCTCGAGCGCAAGCAGCCGGTCAAGGTCGACGAGGTCATCGACATCCCCTACGCCTTCGAAAAGCGTGCCCTCGACGATCCGTTCGGCTCGCTCCCGACGCCAACGGCGCGCGACGCCGAGGTCCGCTTCCGCGTCGAATCGGCGCACCTCGACTGGAACCGTCACGTCAACAATGCGGTTTACGTCCAGTGGGCCCTCGAAGGCGTCAGCCCCGACGTCCTGCTGAAGGGCCGGCCCGTCGAGCTCGAAGTTTCCTACCGGGCCGAGGCCCTTTACGGGGACGAGGTCGTCTCCGTCGTCCAGCGCCTGCCCGATGAAGCCGCGGGCCCGAGGTTCCTCCATCAGATCCTCAACGCGGCGACGGGAACGGAGCTGGCCCGGCTCAGGACGCGTTGGGGATGAAAAAGATCCTGATCGCCGTCCTGCTGGCCGCGGCCGCCATCGGCGCGCCTCCGGCATCCGGCCAGCGCCCCGAGGCCAAGCTCCCCGTGACTTATCGGGCCTGGCTCGAGGACGAGGTCGCTTACATCATCGCTCCGGTGGAGCGGGAGGTCTTCCTGAAGCTCGGATCCGACCGGGAGAGGGACCTCTTCATCGACGCCTTCTGGAAGCAGCGCGACCCGACGCCGGGCACCCCCGAGAACGAGTTCAAGAAGGAACACGCCCGCCGCCTCGCCCACGCCGACAGGTATCTCGGCCGCGACTCGCCCCGGCCCGGCCGGCGGACGGACCGCGGACGCATCTATATCATCCTGGGCGAGCCGCAGGACACGCAGATGTTCGTCGGCAAGTCCTCGACCTACGATACCGAGGTGTGGTTCTATCAAGGCAAGACGGACCTCGGGTTGCCGGCCGGCTTCAACATCGTCTTCTTCAAGGAAGGCGGGCAGGGCGAGTACCGGCTCTACAGCCCGGTCGCCAACGGCCCCCAGGCCCTGCTGTCGGGCTATTTCGGCGGCTCGGATTACGGCGCGGCCTACCAAAAGCTCCGCGACGTCGAGCCGGGCCTGGCCCCGCTCTCGCTCTCCCTCATCCCCGGCGAATCCGGGGGGACCTACGGGCGGCCCTCGATGTCCTCCGACCTTCTCCTTCAGCGCATCGACCAGGCCCCCCTCCGCGGCCTCGAGGCCCAATACGCCCAGAAGTTCCTTCAATACAAGGACATGATCGAGGTCGAATACACCGCCAATTACCTCGACAGCGAAAGCCTCATCAAGGTTTTCCGCGACGCCTCCGGCCTCTATTTCGTTCATTATGCCATCGAGCTCAGCCGGCTTTCGGTCAACCAGTATGAGAACAGATACTCGACGACCCTCATCGTCGACGGGCAGGTCAGGACGGCGGACGGCCGCCTCGTCTATCAGTTCGACAAGACCGTCTCCCTGGACCTGACCGAGGAGCAGATGAACGACGCGAGCCGGGCGCCGTTCGATTTCCAGGACCTTTTCCCCCTCGTCGGCGGGGACTACAGCCTGTCCGTCCTGCTCAAGAACGAGGCCTCGAAGGAGTTCACGTCCCTCGAGCAGGCCCTGCGCATCCCCTCGGCGGGGACGGCCGTACAGATGACCCAGCCGCTCCTTGGTTACCGTGTCACCCCGCTCGAGCCCGAAGCGCGCCGGATGAAAGCCTTCCGGGTCGGCGCCCACCAGATCTATTGCCAGCCCAACCGGACTTTCACGCGGCAGGAGACGCTGGCCATCGCTTTTCAGCTCCACAACCTCGCCGGCGACGTCGCCGACGCGGGGGAGATCAAGATCGAATTCCTCAAAGACGGCCAGCCCTTCCGCACGATCGCCCGGAAGCCCTCCGACTATGCCGGCCTGCCCGATATCCTCGAGCAAGTGCCGCTCGCCGATTTTCTTCCGGCCCATTACACGGTCCGGGTCTCGCTCGCCATGGCGGGCGCGGAGGTCGTCTCGGCCGCGGAGGAGTTCGATCTGAGCTTCGCCGAGACCTTGCCTCGGCCCTGGTTCTCCTCCCGGATCCTCCCGGCCGCGGGCGATCCTTTCTACGAGGAGATCATGGGCTCCCAGCTCTTCCACCTCGGGCGGCTCGACGAGGCGCGCGGCTACCTCGAAAGCGCCCTGCGGAAAAGACCGGAGTCCGAAGAGACCGCGGCGAACCTGGCCCGGGTCTCCCTGGCGCAGGACGACGCCCCGTCCGCGGCGAAGGTCCTGGCGCCCTTCATCGCGCCCGCGAAGACGCCTCTTTACGAGACGCTTGTCCTGGCCGCGGAAACGTCAAAGGTGACGAAGGACTTCGCCCGGTCCGTCGAGCTCCTCGACCGCGCTGTCACCCGCTATGGCGTCAACGCCACCCTCATGAACGCGATCGGGGAAAGCTACGAAGGCCTGGGCAAGACGAAGGAAGCCCTGGCGGCCTATGAGAGATCGCTCCAACTCAGCCCGGAACAGCCGCGGGTCAAACAGCGGGTCGAAGAGCTGAGAAAGAAAACCCCGCGCTAGGCCTTGGTCGCCTTCTTCCTGGCGCCCTTGGCCGCCTCCTTTTCCTCGCGGGCGTAGACGACGCCCATCTGCGTCAGCATGGTCATGGCCTCGGACTCCGGGATCTCCGTCTTGATCTCGGCCTTGATGTCCTTGCCGATGAAAAGGCTCCGGTTGAGCTCGTCGACAAGGGCGGTGATGCGGATGTAGACCTTGGCCGGGGCCTTGTCCACGGCCACGATCACGCGATCGTCCCGCACCGTGACCAGCCGGACCTCGGGGAATTTGGCCACTTTTTTCGCGAAAGCCGCGAGCCTGCGCTTTTTCCGGTTCCGCATATAGCGGTAGACGAAAAGGCCGATAAAGGCCGGGCCGATCAGGCCGCCCCAGTTGAACTTCGCGGCCACGAGGACGGCGGTGAGGGCGATGGCCCCGATCAGGATAGCCATCCCCTTGTAGCCTCCCGGGAACGAGACCTTCAGCCACCCGGCCCAATTGCGCAGGCGGGCGCCGGCGGGAAGCCGGGTGCTTGTGCCGGTCTCGAGGTCGTGCTTCAGGCGCTTGAGGTCGTCGGCCAGGGCGTGGGCGTCGGGATAGCGGTCCTCCGGGTTCTTGCGAAGGCAGCGGAAGACGATGCGGTGGAGCTCGGGCGTGAGGTTGCGCCGGACGATGGTCACCGGCCGGGCTTCCTCGTAGGCGATGGCGTGCATCGTGTCGAGGGGCGTTTCGCCCTTGAAAGGGAGCTCGGCCGTGACCATCTCGTAGAGAACGGTGCCGAGGGAGAAGATGTCGCTCCGCTTGTCGAGCTCCTTGCCGCGCGCCTGCTCCGGGCTCATATAGCTGAGCGTTCCCATGACCGCCCCGGGGATCGTGTGGACCCGGCCGCGGGTCAGCGTCCGGGACAGTCCGGCGGGCGAGGCGGGCTCGTCGGTCACGGGCTCGACGAGCTTGGCCAGGCCGAAATCGAGGAGCTTGGCGTGGCCTTCCCGCGTCACCATGATGTTGTCGGATTTGATGTCGCGGTGGAGGATGCCCGCGTCGTGGGCCTTGGCCAGGCCCTCGGCGACCTGGAGGGCGATCTCGATCGCGCCCATGAGGTCGAGCTCGCCGTCGGCGATGAGCTTGCCGACGGTCCGGCCGTCGACGTACTCCATGGCGATGAAGAGGTTCCCGTCGACTTCGTCGATGTCGAAGACCTGGGCGATGGCCGGGTGCGAGACGGCCGCGGCCGAGCGCGCCTCGAGAAGCAGCCGGCTCCGCCGCTCGGGGTTGGCCACGAGGCCCGGGGTGATCATTTTGAGGGCGACGAGGCGGTCGAGACGGGTGTCCCGGGCCCGATAGACGACGCCCATGCCGCCCTTGCCGAGCTCGGCCTCGATCCGGTAGTGCTTGAGGACTGTTCCGACCATGTTTATACCAATAAATATCATACGGACGGATAGGGGTCAAACGTTCCCCATCGCCAGGTTGAATTGGCGGGGCGAATGGGATACATATGGAGCAGTTTTTCCGCACGGAGGCGATCATGGCCTTTTCGATGAGAGCGACGATCCCTGCGGTCCTCGTCCTTGCCCTGGCTTGCGGAACCGCGGCTTGCAAGGAGGAGGCGGTCGCGCCGGGAGCGAAAACCGTTGAGCTAGGAGGCCGGACGATGAAAATCAAGCGAGAGCACTTCGGGCGGCTCGCCGACGGCACGGCCGTCGAGCTCTTTACGTTGACCAGCGCGTCCGGGCTCGAAGCCCGGATCATGACCTACGGCGCCATCCTGGTCTCTCTGAAAGCGCCGGACAGGAACGGCGTCCTGGCCGACGTCAATCTCGGCTTCGACAGTCTCGAAGGTTATCTCGGCACGCACCCCTACTTCGGGGCCATCATCGGCCGCTACGGCAACCGCATCGCCAAGGCCCGTTTCGCCCTGGACGGGGTCGAATACAAGCTGGCTGCGAACAACAATGGCAATACCCTCCACGGCGGCCTCCGGGGCTTCGACAAGGTCGTCTGGACGGCCGAGCTCATCGAGTCCGCGCCGGGCCAGGGCGTCAAGCTGACCTACCTGAGCCGGGACCTGGAGGAGGGCTTTCCCGGGAACCTGTCGGTCACGGTCGTCTACACGTTGACCGACGCGAACGAGCTCTCGATCCGCTACGAAGCGACGACGGACAAGAAGACCCCGCTCAACCTGACCAACCACGCCTACTGGAACCTCAAGGGAGAGGGCCGGGGCGACGTCTTGGGACACGCGCTCCGGATCGAGGCCGACAAGATCACGGCCGTCGACTCGGCCGCGAATCTCATCCCCACGGGCGAGATCGTCCCGGTCGCGGGGACGCCGTTCGACTTCACATCGCCCCACGCGATCGGCGAGCGTATCGCCCAGGTCGAAGGCGGCTACGACCACAATTTCGTCCTGAGAAGCGGCGGCGGCGCGCCGGCCCTGGCGGCGAGGGTCGAAGAACCGGCGAGCGGCCGGGTCCTGGAGATCTGGACGGACCAGCCCGGGATCCAGCTCTACACGGGCAACTTCCTGGACGGCACGGTCGCCGGCAAAGGTGGCAAGGCCTACGGGAAGCACTTCGCCTTCTGCCTCGAGACGCAGCACTTCCCCGATTCGCCGAGCCACCCGAACTTCCCTACGACGATCCTTGAGCCGGGGCAGACCTATCGGACGGTCACGGTCCACAAGTTCTCGACGAAATGACCTGTCAACGCTTTTCGGGCAATATTTCGAGCCAGTAGCCGTCCGGGTCGCCGGGATCCAATTACCGGAGGCCCGGTGTTATGAAGCCCTCGATGAAGGCCGCGACGAGCAGAAGCGGCAGGACGACGAGGACGAACGAGCGCACGGCGTTGCGGACGGGACTTTCCGGCTCCCCGCTCACGCGCTCCGGGCCGTCTTGCGTGAAATACGGAGAGACCGACACCGGCCGATCTTCTTCCGCGCGACGCCTCTTCCTCCTCCGCCACTTGGCTACGGCCGACTTCCCCAGGCTCATCGAAAGATAAAGGCCGACGCTCGTCGCGTAGAGGGCGGCCGCGAGCTCGAAGACGCCGTGAGGCAGGATCTGGGTCAGGACGAGATGGGGGACGTTGAGGCCCTGATGCTTGGATACGGAGCAGATCAGGCCGAGGGCGCCGCCGTTGATGAGCGGATCGAGGATGGGCAGGAAGAGGAAGGGTACGGCCCCGGCCGCCATGGCGATGACCGAAGCCCGCGCATTGTGATAGAAAAGGGCCAGTGACAGCACGAGGGGGGAGGCCTCGAGCGGGATATCCTCGAGGGATTTGACGACGAAGGCGAGGGCCTTCATCTCTCGGGCCGGCCAGATCATGAAATAGAGGAAGCCGGCGACGAACCCCAGACCGAGCGCCCGCGCGGCATACTTGAAGTATCGCCGGTAATGAGTCCGCCAGGCCTTTTGTTCCTCCCGGTAAAGGCGCCTGACGGGGCCGGGCGGGCGCGTCGCGGACCCGGGCGGCGCGCTCTCCGGGACTTTGATCGGCTCCGCGTCGCTCATGAAAGCGCCCTCGCCGCTAGCGGCCGACAAGCTCCCGCTCGATCTGCTCCAGGGTCTTGCCCTTGGTCTCGCGGACGCGCGACCTGATGAAGAGGAAGCCGAGAACGCTGATCCCGCCGTAGATCCAGAACGTCCCGGCCGGCCCGAGCCCCTTGTTGAGGAGAGGGAAGGTGTAGGTCAGGATGAAGCAGGCCGACCACAGGGCGAACGTCGAAACGGACATGGCCGCGCCGCGGATGCGGTTGGGGAAGATCTCGGAGAGGAGGACCCACGTCACCGGGGCGAGGGACAGGGCGTAAAGGGCCAGGGCGACGAGGACGAGCAGGAGGATGTGGAGGCCGCGGCTGTGCACCGCGTAGCTCGCCCCGATGAGCCCGAAAACGACGGCCAGCCCGGCCGACCCGGCCAGCATCAAGGGCCTGCGGCCCAGCCGGTCGACGAGGCGGATGGCGACGAGGGTGAAGATCAGGTTGACCGCGCCCGTGACGACGATGTTGAACAGGACGTCGCTCACGCCGTAGCCCGCGGCCGTGAATATCTCCTGGGCGTAATTGAAGATGACGTTGATGCCGCACCATTGCTGATAGACGGCCAGGACGACGCCGATGAGGAGGACCTTGGCCAGGCCGGGCTCGAGAAGCTCGCGGAAGCGGACCCGGCCGATCTCGCCCGCGTCGAGGGTCGAGCGGATGTCGGTCAGGGCTTCGGCGGCGAAGCCCGGTCCTCCGACCTTGGCCAGGACTTTTCCGGCCTCCTCGGAACGGCCCTTCTTGACCAGCCAGCGCGGGCTTTCCGGGACGAGGAACATGAGCAGGAAGAAGAGGAAAGCGGGCACGGCCTCGGCGCCGAACATCCAACGCCACCCCGTCTGGCCGTTCCAGGAGGCGAGGATCTCCGCAGCGGTCGCGCCGGCCGGCACGGGCCGGGCGATGAGCCAGTTGACGACCTGGGCGGCCAGGATGCCGATGACGATCGTCAGCTGGTTGACCGAGACGAAGCGGCCCCGGATCTCCGCGGGAGAGATCTCGGCGATATACATCGGGGACAGGTTGGAGGCCAGGCCGATGCCGATCCCTCCGATGAGTCGGAAGACGACGAAGACCGTGAAGTCCGCCGCGAGGGCGGTCCACACGGCCGATATGGTGAAAAAGAGCCCGGCCAGGATGAGGAGGCGCTTCCGGCCGAAGCGGTCGCTCAACGCGCCTGAAACGAGCGCCCCGACGAGGCAGCCGGCGAGGGCGCTCGACATGGCCCAGCCGATCTGGGACGGCGTCGTCAGGCCGAAGAACTTCTCGTAGAACGGCTTGGCCCCGCCGATGACGACCCAGTCGTATCCGAAGAGGAGCCCGCCCATGGCCGAGACGAGGGTCACCCCCCAGATGTAGCGCATGTTGTAGGCTGGGCGGTCGCTCATCGCGCCTTCTTTTACCTCAATTCGGGGCAAAAGTATAGACGCCCGCCTCGCGGGATCTCATTGACTTCCGCCGGCGGGCGGCGACATAATCCGGGAGAGGTCAGCCATGAGCAAACGCCGATGGATGCTGCTCCTTGTGTTGGCCGGGCTCGCCGTCTTGAGCCTGGTCATCGTCATCCGAGGACGGAAATCCGCGCCCGCCCCGGTCGTCGCGGCCGCCGCGGAGCCCGACCGGCTCGCCTGGTGGCGCGAGGCCCGCTTCGGTCTCTTCATCCACTGGGGCCCGGTCAGCCTCATGGGGACCGAGATCAGCTGGTCGCGGGCCAATTCCAATCCCCTCTGCCCCAACAAGGGGCCGATCCCCGTCGATGTCTACGACAACCTCTACAAGACTTTCGACCCGGTCCTCTTCGACGCGGACCGATGGGCCGGGGTGGCCAAGGACGCCGGGATGCGCTACGTCGTCCTGACCGCGAAGCACTGCGACGGCTTCTGCCTCTGGCCGACGGAGACGATCGACTACCACATCGGGCAGACGCCCTTCCGGCGCGACGTCTGCGGCGAGCTGGCCGCGGCCGTCCGCAAGGCCGGCCTGCGGATGGGCTGGTATTATTCGCCCATGGATTGGCGCGACCCCGACTGCCGGACCGGGCGCAACGCGGACTATGTGAAGCGGATGCAGGGGCAGATCGCCGAGCTCATGACGCGCTTCGGCCGCATCGACCTCCTCTGGTTCGACTGGGACGGCGGGACGATCCCCTGGGACCAGGAAGCGACCTATCGCCTGGTCCGGGAGGCCCAGCCCGGGATCGTCATCAACAACCGTCTCGACTGCAGCTTCGGAGGGCTCACCGCCGACCGTGACATCGGACCGAACGCCGATTACCTCACGCCCGAACAGGTCATCGGCGCCTATAATGATCAGCGCCCGTGGGAGACGTGCATGACGCTCGGGACGCAATGGTCCTGGAAGCCGGACGACAAGATCAAGTCCGAGGACGAGGTCATCCGCATCCTGGCCGGGTGCGCCGGAGGCGACGGGAACCTGCTTCTCAACGTCGGGCCCATGCCGGACGGCCGGATCGAGCCGCGTCAGGTCGACGTCCTCCGTGGCGTCGGCGCTTGGCTCGGCCGATGCGGCGAAAGCATCTACGGGACGCGGGGCGGGCCCTTCAAGCCGGGCCGCTATGGGGCGTCCACGCGGCGGGACAACCGGATCTACGTGCACGTCTTCACCTGGGCCGGTCCGTCGCTCTTGCTGCCTCCGCTCCCGGCCAAGGTCATCGGCAGCCGCGTCCTCGGCGGCGGCCAGGCCTCGGTCCGGCAGTCCGATGCCGGTCTCGAGATCCTCGTCCCGGAAGGGGACCGCCATCCCGCCGATACCGTCGTGGTCCTCGAGCTCGACGGACCCGCGGCCCGGATCCCACCAGTCGACGTCCCCGGGGAGGCCTTGAACCTGGACTATTCATAAAAACGCCGGTTTTCTCAATAAGACATGAAGACCCAAGATCGGCGTTTTTACCCTTCGGGCAAGCCGATCCGGCCGCATCTGCTTCGTTCATCTGCAGCCGCCTCGGCTCGTGAATAATCCAGGTGAAATGACCGGCCGTACCCGGCCGGCCCGCTGACCGAGGGGATCGGGCGGGCCCTCTCTCCCGGCCAAGGCCAAGAAAAAGCTTGATTTCTAGCCTGATATCTGATATATTACCATCATAGTTTTGTTTTATATTATTTATTTACAATAATATAAAGCCCAGATGAGAACGTGAGTGGACGGATTTCGAAGATGATGACTGGCTGGGTTTTCGACATCAAGCGCTACTCGATCCATGACGGACCGGGCATCCGGACGACGGTCTTTCTCAAGGGCTGCGCCCTGCGCTGCCTCTGGTGCCATAATCCCGAGAGTATCCACACTGGTCCCGAGCTCATGCACTGGCCGTCCCGGTGCGTGCGATGCCATGCCTGCGTCAAGGCCTGCCCCACAGGCGCTATCTCAGCGGACGCCTCCGGCGCGGTCGCCATCGACCGGGCCAAGTGCGACTATTGCGGCAAGTGCGCCGACGCCTGCCTCTACGACGCCATGCAGATCGTCGGCCGCGAGATGAGCGTCGAGGACGTTCTCACCGAGGTCGAGAAGGACCGGGTCTTTTACGAACAATCGGGCGGGGGCGTGACCCTCTCCGGCGGCGACCCGTCCGTCCAGGCCGGTTTCGCCGAAGCGCTTCTCGATGCCCTCCGTACCCGGGGCATCCGCACCGCGCTCGACACGGCCGGCATGCCCACGAACGGCGTGTTCGAACGCCTGGCCCGGAAGGCCGATCTCGTCCTCTACGACCTCAAGTGCGTCGACGACGCCCGGCACCGGGAATTCACCGGCGTCTCGAACGCGCCGATCCTGGCGAACCTGGAGCGACTGGCCGCGGCCGGCCCTGAGATATGGGTCCGCATCCCGCTCGTCGGCGGGGTCAACGATGACGATGACAACATCCGGCGAACGATCGCCTTTCTCTCTTCTCTCAAGACGATCCGGCGGGTCGGCCTGCTGCCCTACCATTCGGGCGGGCTCGACAAGGCCCGAAGGATCGGACGGGAGTCGGACTTCAGGAGATTCACGGCCCCGCCCGAGGGGCGCATCGCCGCCATCGAGGCCGCCTTTCGCGAGGCGGGTTTCGAGGTCCGGCGTGGAGGATGACCATGAACGAACGCATCGCCAAGCTCAGAGCGCAGACGCTCGAGGCCAAGCCGACGATCAGCGCCGAGAGGGCCCGGCTCGTCACCGAGTTCTATAAGCGGCCGGAAACGCGCGCCCTGTCGGCGCCGATGCAGCACGCCCTGGCTTTCAAGCACGTCATGGAGAATAAGGCCATCGTCTTCAACGACGGCGAGCTTATCGTCGGCGAGCGCGGGCCCGCGCCCAAGGCGACGCCGACCTATCCCGAGGTCTGCATCCACTCCCTCCAGGACCTGCGCTACCTCAACGACCGGAAAAAAACGGCCTTCGCTTCGGACGAAGAAACGCGACGGGTCTACGCCGAAGAGATCATCCCCTTCTGGCAGGGCCTTTCGCAGAGGGACCGCATCTTCTCCGAGATGACCAGGGAATGGATCGACGCCTACGAGGCCGGGATCTTCACCGAGTTCATGGAGCAGCGTGCCCCCGGCCACACCGTCCTCGACGGCAAGCTCTACCGGAAGGGCCTGCTCGGTTTCAAGGCGGACATCGAGGCGTCCCTGGCCGGGCTCGATTTCATGGCCGATCCGCAAGCCTACGACAAGCAGGAAGAGCTAAAGGCCATGGCCGCGAGCATCGACGCCGTGGTCGCGTTCGCGCGCCGGCACGCGGACAAGGCCCGGGAGCTGGCGGCGGGGGAGAAGGACCCGGCCCGGAAGAAGGAGCTCGAGCGGATCGCCGGGGTTTGCGACCGGGTGCCCGCCCACGCGCCTCGAGATTTCTGGGAGGCCCTCCAGGCCTATTGGTTCGTCCATCTCGGCGTCATCACCGAATACAACACCTGGGATTCCTACAATCCCGGCCGGCTCGACCAGCACCTCTGGCCGTTCTACAAGAAGGGGTTGGAGGATGGCACGCTGACGAAAGAATCGGCCCGGGAGCTCCTCGAGGCCTTTTGGGTCAAGTTCAACAACCAGCCCGCCCCGCCCAAAGTCGGGGTCACGGCCGAAGAGAGCGGGACCTACACCGACTTCGCCCTGATCAACGTCGGCGGCTTGAAAGAAGACGGGACGGACGGCGTCAACGAGCTCAGCTACCTCATCCTCGACGTCATCGAGGAGATGCGCATCCTCCAGCCGAGCTCGATGGTCCAGATCAGCGCCAAGGGACCCGACGCCTTCCTGCTGCGGGCCCTCGAGATCGTCAAGACCGGGTTCGGACAGCCCTCGATCTTCAACACCGACGCCATCGTCCAGGAGCTCGTCCGCCAGGGCAAGAGCGTCGTCGACGCCCGCAACGGCGGGTGCAGCGGCTGTGTCGAGGCGGGCGCGTTCGGCAAAGAGGCCTACATCCTGACCGGTTACTTCAACCTGCCCAAGGTCTTTGAGATCACGCTGAACAATGGCGTGGACCCGGGGACGGGCAAGACGATCGGGCTCGCGACGGGCGACCCGGCGGGGTTCAAGACCTTCGACGAGCTCTTCGAGGCTTTCCGGAAGCAGATCCGTCATTTCGTCGACATCAAGGTCCGCGGCAGCAACGTCATCGAAAAGCTCTACGCGACCTATCTCCCGGCGCCTTTCCTGTCCGTCCTCGTCGACGACTGCATCAAGAACGGCAAGGATTATCACGCCGGCGGCGCCCGCTACAACTCGAATTACATCCAGGGCGTCGGCACGGGCACGATCACTGACGTCCTCAGCGCCATCCGCTTCAACGTTTACGATAACGCCCACTTCACGATGGGGGAGCTCCTGGCCGCGCTCAAGGCCAACTTCGCGGGCCACGAAACGCTCCGCCAGCGCGTCCTCAACCGGACCCCGAAGTTCGGCAACGACGACGATTACGCCGACGGCCTGATGACTCGCGTCTTCGACGCCTATTTCGACGCGGTCGACGGACGGCCGACGCCGCGCGGCGGTTCTTACAGGATCAACCTCCTGCCGACGACCGCCCACATCTATTTTGGCAAGATGACCGGGGCTTCGGCCGACGGCCGCCTGGCCGGCGACGCCGTATCGGAAGGCGTTTCCCCCGTCCAAGGCGCCGATCGCAAGGGCCCCACGGCCGTCATCAAGTCGCTCGGCAAGATGGACCACATCCGGACGGGCGGCACGCTCCTCAACCAGAAGTTCACGCCCCAGCTCCTGGCCGACGACACCGGGATCAGGGGACTCAAGGACCTCGTCCGGTCCTACTTCAAACTCATGGGCCACCACATCCAGTTCAACGTCGTGACGGCCGATCTCTTACGGGAAGCCCAGGCCCAGCCGGACAAGTACCGCGATCTCATCGTTCGCGTCGCCGGCTACAGCGACTACTTCGTCGACTGCAGCACGGAGCTGCAGAACGAGATCATCCACCGGACCGAGCACCAGGAGCTCTAGGGGTTATTTTTTCAGCTTCGCGTCGAGGCTGATCTGGACGCCCGCCAGGGCCTGAGAGACAGGGCAGTTGACCTTAGCGTCGTTGGCGACCCTTATGAAATCCGCCTCCGAGATGCCGGGGACGTCCGCCACCGTGTGGAGGGCGCTGGACGTGATCTTGAACCCTTGTCCCGCGGGCTCGATCTTGACCTCGGCCGTCGTCTCGATCTTTTTCGGAGGCGTCTTTTTCAGGCCTAACGCCAGGGCCAGGGCCATGGAGAAGCAGCCGGCATGGGCGGCTCCGATGAGCTCTTCGGGGTTTGTCCCTTTCCCGCTCTCGAAGCGCGAGGCTGCCGAATAGGGGCCTTCGAAAAGGCCGCTTTCCACTTTGACGGAACCCTTCCCCTCGCGGAAGGAACCTTCCCAAACGGCGAATCCTTTACGGACGGGCATGTTCTTCACCTCTAGGCCCCCCCTCCGCAACTTCTGTGCCAGGCCGCCCCGCCCCCCCGCCCCCTGGCGGCGTCCCGCCCGCCGTTCCGCGGCGACTCGGATCGTCCCCCTATCCGGGACTCCGTCCCGCCGGGCGAGACCGGCCGCAAACGGCGATGGAGCAAGCCGGACTCGGTTTCCGGAGGACCCGCAGGCGGCTCTTCCACCCGGGCATGGCACGAATCTTGCCATAGGATCGGTGGCGGCAGGTTGCCGCCGGCTCCATTTCGATATTCCAGGAGGGTACGATGAAACTGTCGCGCTTCCTTTTGCTGGCCGTGGTGATCACGGGCGTCAACATCCTGTTGATCCAGGCGCTCCCGTCGGTCGTCGGGGACCAGGAAATGTCCGCCCAGGACAAGAAGATGATGGAACAGATGATGAAGTACGGCACGCCCGACAAGAACCATGAGCTGCTCAAGAAATATGTCGGCGATTGGGACGTCGACATCTCGACCTGGCAGGACCCCATGGCCAAGCCCCAGATGAGCAAGGGCTCCATGAAGAACGCGCTCATTCTCGACGGCCGCTACGTGAAATGCAGCTTCGATGGAATGATGATGGGCGACATGAAATTCCAGGGGCTCGAGGTCATCGGTTACGACCTGTTCAAGAAGATGTACACGACCTTCTGGATCGACAGCATGAGCACGTCGTTCATGGTCACGACCGGAACGCTCAATATGGCCGGCACTGTCCTGACCGAGACCGGCATGTCTCCCGACCCCATGACGGACGGGAAGACCATGCAGAAGTTCAAAAACGTGACGACCTTCATCAGTGACGGAAAATTCAAGTTCGAGATGTTCATGGTCATGCCCGACGGCAAGGAAACGAAGGGCATGGAGTTAGTCTGTACGCGCAAAATGTGAGGGGTGATAGGGGATCGACGGCCGGCCCGGGGCTCGTCCCGGACCCCGGGACCGGCCGCCCTTTTTCACGCGCGGCTCTACAACCTCCGGCGAAAACGCTGTAAAATAGCCTATCGATTCCCGGAGGACGGCATGATCGATAAGAAGACAGGGTCCAATCCCGGCGGGGCTGCTCTCGCCGAACTCCTCCGTGAACCGACCTGTCTCGTCGGGGTCGGCAATCCGCTGCGCCGCGATGACGGGGTCGGCCCATGGATCGTCGGGGCCGTGCGGGGCGCCGTCTCGGGAACGGGCCTTCGGGTGATCGATGCCCAGGATGTCCCCGAGAACTTTGTCCACGTCATCGCGCGCGATGACTGTCGGAACGTCGTCTTCATCGACGCCGTGACCTCCGAAGGGCCGCCCGGTACCGTCGTCTTCGGTCCCCTGGCGGACTTTGCCGAAGCCGAAAGCTATTCGACCCACAAGCTCGCCCTCTCGTTAAGCGGCAAGTTCCTCGAGTCCGCGGGAAAGAAGGTTTTCCTGCTCGGCGTCGTCCCGGCCGACCTTGCGTTCGGCGCCGGCCTCACGGCCGAGGTCGAACGGGCCGCTATCTCGCTCCGGGACTTCATCCGCCGCGCCGCCTCGGCCTGATCCCGGGGCTCATCCACGGCTCCTCCCCCCGTCCCGACCCCGTATTGACGCCGGCCCTCCCCTCATTGGATACTAGCCCCGGGCGTCCGTCCAGGGACGGCGAAAGGAGTCCGCCGATGTCCAATGAGGTTCGAGCCGACATCGTCTTCAAAGAGGGGATGAGATTCGACGGCATATCGGGACGGGCCGGCCGATCCGTGGCCGTCGACTTCACCCCCGAAGGAGAGGCGCTCGACGGCTTCACGCCTCTCGAGCTCCTCCTCACCAGCCTGGCCGGATGCAGCGGACAGGTCGCGCTGGGGCTCCTCAAGCGGATGGGACAGGACGTCAAGGACCTGACCGTCCACGCCGTCGGGACCAAGAAAGAGGTCCACCCGAAGGTCCTCACCTCGATCGAGCTCGAGTTCGAGTTCCGAGGCGGGACGGTCGATGCGGCCTCGGTCGAGAAGGCCCTGATCATGTCGGAGGAACGCTTCTGCCCCGTTTGGGTCATGATCAAGGCGGCGGCGCCCATCAAAGCGACCTTCCGGCTTCTCGCCGGCTGAGATCAAAGGACCCGGACACGGCCCGGGACCGTCTGTATTACTTGGTCTTGATCAATCCGGACTTGTAGGCGTACCACGCGGCCGCGCCGATCGCGCCGCCGAGGGCGCCCTCCAGGAAGGTGCGGACGATGGAGCCGAATCCCCAGCGGTAACCGAAGCCCACCAGGCCGCCCGCCAAACCGGGGTAGCGGATGCTGATGGCGATCCAGGAGACTACGGCGTAGACCAGGCCGACGACCGCGCCCAAGATGGCGCCGTTGATGGCGACTTCGAGGATCGGCGGCTTGGCGCCGGATTTCATGACCAGATTCACGTACCAATAGCCGGCGAACGCGGCGACGGCCCAGAAGAGAATCCCTAAGAGGCCGCCCATGAAGCCCAGCAGCCACAAAGCGCCGCCGATGGCCGCGGCGATGACCGGGATCTTCCCGGCCTTCAGAAGGCTCGTCTTGTCGACCTTGAATTGCGTCTGTCCATCTGTCATGACCCTCTCCTTTTCTGTTCAGATACCCCCAATTAATCATAAGCACCGTGGAAAAATCAAATCCTTTCGGCCGGGCGGCAATAATCGTTCGATGAACGTTGCGCCGGAGGGGGAAGCCGCTTAGAATGGTGCGAAAGGAGGCATCCCATGCGCGCCATGATCCCCATTCTCGGATTAGCCATTTTGGTCTTTTCGTTCTCCGCTTGCGAGCGCGAGGACGACGCGAAAGAGGAGGGAACCGCCGGGCCGAACACCCTGGTCGTAAAATCCGCCGCCTGGACGGACACGCTGGCGGCTTATCTCCCGGCGCTCGGTCACCGCAACTGGATCGTCGTCGCCGACTCGGCCTTTCCGCTTCAGATCAGCCCGGGGATCGAGACGATCGCGACCGGCGAGGACCACTTCGCCGTCCTGGCGAAGGTCCTCAAGGCCGTCGACGGCGCCAAGCACATCAGCCCCAAGATCTGGCTCGACAAGGAGCTTCTCTTCGTCCCCGAGGAGCTCGCGCCCGGGGTGAACGATGTCCGCCGCCGGCTCGACGAGGCCCTCGAGGGCCGGGGCGCTATGCCCGTCCTCCACGAGGACCTCATCGCCCGCCTCGACGAGGCCGGGAAGACCTTCAAGATCGTCATGGTCAAGACGACGCTCGCGGTCCCCTATACGACGGTCTTCCTGGAGCTCGACTGCGGCTACTGGGGCCCCGACGCCGAAGCCAAGATGCGAGAGAAGATGAAGTGAAACGAGAGTATTATTCCGATACGATCTCCGGCTTCCTTCGATCGTCGACGGAGGAGATCGTCGGAAACCTCGCGCTGGCCAGCGATTTCCCCGACACCCTCGAGCAGCGGGCGGCCTGGGTCGATGAGATCGAGGCCCTGCGTTTGGCTCTGAAGCCCCATTCCGGGGCCATTCACTTCGAATATTCGATCCCCCGCATGGGAGAGAGGATCGATGTTCTTCTCATCATCGGCCCGGTCGTCTTTGTTCTCGAGTTCAAAACGGGCGCCAAGGAATTCACACGGCACGCTCTTGATCAGGTGACGGACTACGCGTTGGACCTCAAGAACTTCCATGAGACGAGCCATGACCGGGCCATCGCGCCGATCCTCATCGCCACGGAAGCGCAGGGCGTCCTGCCTGTCATCGCGATGACGCCTCAGAATGACCGGCTTCTGGAGCCCGTGAGAACCAACGCCGGGATGCTGGGTGAAGTCATCAGCCGCGTGCTGGAATTCGCCGAAGGGGATGCGATCGATTGGCGCGCCTGGAAAACCGGCCGGTATAGCCCCACACCGACCATCATGGAAGCCGCGCTGTCGCTCTATCGGGGACATGCCGTTACCGAGATATCCCGAAGCGATGCCGGCGCGATCAATCTAGGCGGGACAGCGGACGCCATCTCCGAGATCATCCAAAGATCGAAGACCCTCAAGCACAAGTCGATCTGCTTCGTGACCGGGGTGCCTGGGGCGGGGAAGACGCTGGTCGGCCTCAACATCGCGACAAAATATATTGACGCCGCCGATACGCACCATAGCGTCTTCCTTTCAGGGAATGGACCCCTCGTGAAGATACTCCAGGAGGCGCTGGCGCGAGACATGGTCGCGCGAAAGAAGTCCAGCGGAGAGAAGATCAAGAAGGGCGTGGCCAAGAGCCGGGTCAAGGCGTTCATCCAAAACGTGCATCATTTCCGCGATGAATGTCTTGTTGATGAAAAGCCTCCTGTCGACCATGTGGCCCTCTTTGACGAAGCGCAACGCGCCTGGAACCTCGCCAAAACCGCGGATTTCATGAAGAGGAAGAAGAAAAGGCCCGGATTCCGCCATTCCGAGCCCGAATTTCTTATTTCCTGCCTGGACCGCCACTCCGACTGGGCTGTTATCGTATGCCTCGTCGGCGGAGGTCAGGAGATCAATACCGGCGAAGCCGGGATCGCCGAGTGGATCGATTCTCTGATGCGATCGTACCCGGATTGGCATGTCCATATTTCTCCCCAATTGATGGATAGCGAATATGGCGCCGGAAGGGTCCTGGAGCAACTGAAGGCCCATCGGCACGTCAACCATATTCCCGCCCTCCATCTTTCCGTGTCCATGCGTTCCTTCCGGGCCGAGAGCGTATCTCTCTTGGTCAAACAGATCCTGGATCTGGATGCCGAGGGCGCTCGCAGGACCCATGTTCAGGTGGGTGCCAAGTATCCGATCGTCATCACCAGGGACCTTGCCAAAGCCAAGGGATGGCTCAAGGCCCACGCGCGGGGCACCGAACGATACGGTATCGTCGTTTCCTCTCAAGCGGAGCGACTCAAGCCCCATGCCATCTTCGTCAAAGCGCCCATGGATCCCATCCATTGGTTTCTCGATGGCAAGGAAGATGTCCGGTCATCCTATTACCTCGAGGAGGTGGCCACCGAGTTCGATGTGCAGGGGTTGGAGCTGGATTGGGCCTGTATCACCTGGGATGCAGATTTTCGGTATTCGAGAACGGGATGGACTCACAAGTCGTTCTGCGGGCGCATATGGAAGAATATCGAAAAGTCGGAAAGGCGGATATACCATAAGAACGCTTATCGCGTTCTCCTGACTCGGGCCAGGCAGGGCATGGTGATCGTCGTTCCTCCGGGCGACCCGGACGACCCGACTCGGAAGCCGTCTTTCTACGACCCGACCTTCGAATATCTCAGAAGGATCGGCTTCGACGAAATTTGACCGTTCACGTTCGGAGCGGTTTTCTGCTCACTTATAGAAAGTGCTAAGGGCTGGACATGCCAGTACCCCCTTATTGTGGCAATGATTACGACGTTCCTCTGACGAAAGGACTCTCAGCCCCGGTGCCGGGAATATTTGGGTGAGAAGGGCTGTATCTGAAGTGATTGAATCCGGCCGGGATCAGGTGAAGCCGACCGACGAGGAGGTTGCGATGAAAATCCCGATGATCCGTCGGACTTCGCTGCTCTTGGGCTTGGTGGTCCCGGCCTGCATTTTGCAGGCCTTCTCTCCGATCGCCCCCAGCCGACGATCGGACCAGGTCGCCGAAGTTCGTGATGGGATCTTACTCGAGGTCGGCTTGGCCGGTCTTGAGCCTGTTCCGCTCGCGTTCGAAGCGGACGGCGATTTTTTCGTTGTCTATCGATTTGTGATCGGCGCGGACTCCCATCCGACCCGCATTAGCTCCGTCGCGGGGGAGGGTTGGATCAAGGACCGCAGGGCGGCCTTGGCGGGCATTTCGAAATGGATGCTCTTCGGACTGGCGCCCGAGACAGGATACGAGCTGATCCTGGGATGGGAACATGGCTGGGGATATCAATGTCTATCTTTGATGGGCGATCAAATGAACTTCTCCGTTACATTCCCTTCAGGGGGGTTCCCTGGCCGCGAAAGGATAAGGATAGGGCTTCCGGTTGATTACCGCATCATCGAGCCGTGGGCCCTTCAGGCCAACGCCTCATTCAGCATTGTCTCCCATTTCCAGACCAGCGAAGAGCTCCATCCAACTCTGGTGGCGCTCCTGGACGGAGAAAGGTTCATCGATCAAGAGGTCCTCAAGGCCTGCTTAGCAAGATCCATACTGTCAGGATTGCAGTCAGGAAGACCCTATGTCTTGGTCCTGTATTGGCGGCATGCTACGGGTTTTACCCGGCTGTCCATTGTTGGCGGGCAGATGAGTCTGTCGGTCCGGCTATTGAAGTAGGCGCGCGCAGGATCCGCGTGATCAGCCCACCTTATAGTTCCTCTGGACGTAGAGGAACCCGAAGGCGATGATCTGAGCGCTTCGCCCGTCAGGGCGTGACGATAGCTTTGATGACGCCGTCGCGGCGCGTCGCGGCCGTCTCGTAGGCCTCGCGCGCCTGGTCGAGCTTGAAAAAGTGGGTGGCCAGGAAATCCGGCTTGATGCGTCCCGTGTGGATCATCCCCATGGCCCTCTCCAGACACTTGTTCTGGCGGCGGACGTTCTGTACGCGGATCTCCCGCCGTCTGACCTTGGAGCTGTCGAAGGACACGCGCGGCTCGAGTGGGATGCCGACGACGACGAGCGTTCCGCCCGGCTTGAGAAGGGCGACGCCCTGGTCGAGGGCGGACTGCTCGCCGCAGCATTCGAAGACGATGTCGAGGCCGAGGGATTCGCGGGCCAGGATCTCGGTGAGGATGTCCTCGCGGTCGGGGTTCCCCGTCCAGTCGGCCCCGGCCGTTTCGGCCGCCTCGAGCCGGGCCCCGACTTTTTCCGTCGCGTAGACGGCTCCCGACCCTTCCGCTTTCAGGGCCATGACGACGCACAGCCCGATGGGGCCGGTCCCGAGGACAGCGGCCGTCTTGCCGCGGACCGACCCCGGCAGGCCGGCCGCATAGAGGGCGATCGAGAGCGGCTCCGCCAGCGCGCCCTGGACGAAGGTCATCTTGCCCGGGAGCGGCACGCAGTTGCGCTCCGGGGCCAGGACGTATTCCGCCATGCCGCCCGTCAGCTCGCCGGAGTGGCCGAGGAAAAGGAGCTTGCGGCAGGTGTGGGGCCGGCCCGTCCGGCATTGATCGCACGCGCCGCAGGAGACGGCCGGCTCGACGACGACCGCGTCCCCCGGCTTGACCCGGGTGACGGCCCGGCCGACCTCTTCGACGACCCCCGCGCATTCGTGCCCGGGGATGAAAGGATAGGACACCGTGTCGCTGCCGACGCAGCCGGACATGTAGTAGTGGAGATCGCTGCCGCAAACGCCGACGGCCTTGCTCCTGACGAGGACGTCGTCCTCGCGGACGGGCTTCGGGGTCGGGGCCTCGCGGATCTCGATCGTCCGGACGCCGGTGAGGAACGCGGCTCTCATGGTCCCCCTATTATAAGACAGGTCGTCCGAATCCAGAAGCATCCGACTCCGGCCGGCCCCCTGTTTTGACACGGGCCGGGCGGCGGCGTATAGTCCTGCCGATACGCCGTTCCGGAGGAGGACCTCATGAAAAAACATCTGACCGTCCGCTCGCTTGCGGTCGCGCTCCTCGTCGTCCTGTTCTCGCTCGGGGCTTTCGCCCAGGAGAAGCTCGACCTCCAGACGCTCGATCGCATCCGCGCCGAGGGGCTCGTGAATTCGAAGATCACGGATTTCCTCATCTACCTTTGCGATATCTACGGACCGCGGCTTCCGGCCTCCCCGCAATACGTCGAAGCGGGCGAGTGGGTGGTCGGCAAGGCCAAGGAGCTCGGGCTGGCCAACGCCGCCATGGAGACCTACGGGACGTTCGGCCGCAGCTGGGAGCTCCTGAAGTACTACGCCGCCATGACCGAGCCGCAGTACATGCCCATCGTCGGCTATCCCAAAGCCTGGACCCCGGGCACGAACGGCATGCTCAGGGGGCCGGCCGTCCTGATCCAGGCCAAGACCGTCGCCGACCTCGACCAGTACAAGGGCAAGCTCAAGGACGCCATCGTTCTCCTGCAGGGCGAGCAGGACCTCCCGATCTCGTTCGACCCGATGGCTTCGCGGCACTCCGGGCCAGATCTCGAGAAGCTCCTGCTGGCCCCCGAGCCGGGCCTCCGACGGCCCCAGAGCCCGCAGATGCAGGACATGATGGCCCGCCAACAGGTCAATCTGGCCCTGCAAAAGATGCTCAAGGCCGAGGGCGCGGGGGTTCTCATCGATCCCGGCCGGGGCAAGTTCGGGACGGTCTTCGTCTCGAGCGGCGGCTCACGGACGAAGGGCGCGGAGATGCCCGTTCCGGCGATCGCCATCGCCACGGAACAGTATAACCGCATCGTCCGCATCCTCCAGAAGAACGTCCCCGTGACTCTCGAAGTCGAGGTCCAGGCCCGCTTCACGGCCGACGACCAGCCGGGCACGAACGTCATCGCCGAGATCCCCGGCGTCGACAAAAAGCTCAAGTCCGAGATCGTCATGCTCGGCGGCCACTTCGACACCTGGCACGGCGGCACGGGGGCCACGGACGACGGGGCCGGCTGCGCCGTCGCTTTCGAGGCCATGAGGATCCTCAAAACGCTCGGCGTCCAGCCGCGGCGCACGATCCGGATGGCCCTCTGGGACGCGGAAGAGCAGGGCTTCGTCGGCTCGCGCGGCTATGTCACGAACCACTTCTACGACCGGGCCAAGAAGGAGAAGAAACCGGAATACGACGCGTTCTCGGCCTACTTCAACTTCGACAACGGCAGCGGCAAGATCCGCGGCATCTACGCCCAGGGGAACAGCGCCGTCGTGCCCATCTTCGAGGCCTGGCTCGGTCCCGTAAAGGATCTCGGCGCGGCGACCGTGACCCTGCGGAACACCGGCGGGACGGACCACCTGCCCTTCGACGGCGTCGGCCTCCCCGGCTTCCAGTTCATCCAGGACGAGCTCGAATACGACACGCTCACGCACCATTCGACCATGGACGTCTACGACCACCTGTCGAGGGGCGACCTGATGCAGGCGGCCACGGTCATGGCCTGGTTCGTCTACAACGCCGCGATGCGCGACGAGAAGCTGCCGCGGAAATACACCGACCTGAACGCCCCGGCCCCGGCGCGCGGTCGTAATTAGAATGGATTCTCCGTCGGATACAGCATTCCGGCCGGGCGGTTGAAGCCGATGTCCTCGATCCCGAGCATGCGCATGGCCGCCCAGAGCGTCTTCCCGACCGGCGCGAAGGCGACCGCCGTATGGTGCGGGAAGCGCTTCTCGATGAGAACATGGCGGTAGAACCGGCCCATTTCCTTGATGCCGATGACGCCGATCCCGCCGAAGGACTTCGGGTCGACGTCGAGGACCTCGCCCTCGGCCATGTAGGACTTGAGCTCCGTCGCGGCCGTCGACTGGAGTCGGAAGATGGTGATCCCGCCTGTCTTGATCCGGCCTTCGAGCGTCCCCCGGGTGACGTCGGGGTCCTTGCCGGGTTCCATGAGCCGGTGCATGATGAGCTGGTAGCGCATGGCCGGGTCGAGCATGCATCCGGCGGGCGTGTTGCCGCAGTGGAAGCCCATGAACAGGTCCGTCGGCTTGTACCCCTTGATCGCCTTCTTCGCCCCGGCGATCATGTCGTAGGGGACGGTGTTGTTGATGTCGAGGATGGTCGCCGGGAGCTTCGTCGCGCAGGTCGCGATGTACTCGCTCAGGGCGCCGTAGATATCGACCTCGCAGGCGACCGGGATGCCGCGGGCGGCCAGCCGCGAGTTGACGTAGCAGGGCACGAACCCGAAATAGCTCTCGAACGCCGGCCAGCACTTGTCTGCGAAGATGCCGTAGTCCGACGCGCCGAGGTTCGCTTCCATGAACTTGAGCAGGGCCACCTCGAATTGGGCCAGCTTATTCAGGATGCCGGGATAGGCGTTGCCGGCGCCGAGCTCCTTGGCCATATCGGCGGCGACCGCCTTCACCCTGGCGTTGCCCTCGGCCTTGCGGAAGGCGTCGTAGAGATCGAGCTCGCTGTTCTCCATGACCTCGACGCCGAGGTCGTAGAGGGGTTTGATCGGGGCGTTGCAGGCCAGGAAATCCTGCGGACGCGGCCCGAAGGAGAAGATCTTCAGCTTGGCCAGGCCCAGGATGATCCTGGCGACGGGCACGAACCCGGCGATCATCGCCGCGATCTCCTCGGGCATGCCCACGGGGTATTCCGGGATATAGGGACGCAGCTTGCGCAGGCCCATGTTATAGGAGTTGTTGAGCAGGCCGCAGTAAGCGTCGCCGCGCCCGTTGACCAGGTCCTTTCCCGACTCCTCGGCGGCGGCCGCGACCATGACGGGGCCGCCGAACTTCTGGGCCAGCAGGGTGGCCGGGGTCTCGGGGCCGAAGTTGCCGAGGTAGATGACCAGGGCGTTGACCTTCTTGGCCCGGAGCTCCTCGAGCGCCTGGAGGGCGTCTTTTTCGTTCTCGACGATGGTCGGGATCCGCGTGATCGTCAGGCCGGCCTTCCGGCACTCTTCGGCGACGCGGAGCGAGCGCTTGCGGGAGAGCTCGATGGGGAAACAGTCGCGGCTGACGGCCACGAGGCCGAGCCGGACCTTGGGGATGTTAGCCATGTCCTTCCTCCTTCTTTTGTCCGTAATAGGCGTCGGGCCCGTGCTTTCGGCTGAAGTGCTTTTCGAGGATGCAGGCGTCAAGCGGGGGCAGGCGGGGATCGAGGGCCATCGCGCCGAAGGCCATCTTGGCCGTCTGCTCGAGGACCAGGGCCGTTTCGACCGCCTCGGCCGGGGTCCGGCCCCAGGCGAAGGGACCGTGCCCAGCGACGAGAACGGCCGGGAGCTCGAGCGGATCGAGGCCCGTGAACCGCTCGACGATGATCCGGCCGGTGTTCCGCTCGTAGGCGGTGGCGACCTCGGCCCCGACGAGAAGCCGGGTCAGGGGGACGGGGCCGTGGAAGTGGTCGGCGTGGGTCGTCCCGAAGCAGGGGATCTCGCGCCGGGCCTGGGCGAACATCGTGGCGTAGGTGCTGTGGGCGTGGGCTACTCCGCCGACTTGGGGGAAGGCCTTGTAGATCTCGACATGCGTCGGCGTGTCCGAGGACGGGTTGAGCCAGCCCTCGACGACGTTGCCCTCGAGGTCGACGAGGACGATGTCGTCGGCCTTCATGGCGTCGTAGGCGACGCCGCTCGGCTTGATGGCGACGATGCCGCGGCGCCGGTCGATGCCGCTGACGTTGCCGAAGGTCAGCATGACAAGCCCCGTCCTGACCAGATCGAGGTTGGCTTTCCACACGGATTCCTTGAGTTCGGCGTGCATCCGGCTACCTCCTTTGGCGGTCCTTGATGGCCAGCAATTCCTTCATGACGTTGAACAGGTTGCCGTTCCAATCCCGTGTTCCGAAGGCGTCATGGAGCTGCCGGTAGAGGGCGTAAAGCTCGAGGTAGGTCTCGTGCCGCGCGGCGTTCGGCTTGAAGACGGTCCGCTTGACCCCGCCCATGGCGGCCTGGGCCGCGGCGAACGTCTCGTGGCCGTCGCCCCTGCGTCCGGCGGCGACAGCCCCGGCCATGGCCGCGCCGAGGGCGCACGTCTGCGCCGAGCGGGCCACCTTCATCTCGAGGCCGGTGACGTCGGCGTAGATCTGCATGACGAGGGGATTCTTCTCGGCGATGCCGCCGCAGCTGACGACGTCCCGGATCTTGATCCCGTACTCCTCGAAGCGCCGGATGATGGTCAAGGCGCCGAACGCTGTGGCCTCGATGAGGGCCCGGTAGATCTCTTCGGGCTTGGTATGGAGGGTCAGGCCCGCGAGGAGGCCGGTCAGGCGTTGATCGACGAGGACGGTCCGGTTGCCGTTGAGCCAGTCGAGGGCGAGAAGCCCGGATTCGCCGGGCTTGAGGGCCGCGGCTTTCCGGGTCAGGGCGGCGTGGGAGCCCTTTTTCGGGCCGCCGGGTTCGATGGTGTTGACGAACCAGTTGAAGATGTCGCCGACCGCGGATTGGCCGGCCTCGAGCCCGAAGTAGCCGGGCAGGACCGAGCCGTCGACGATGCCGCAGAGGCCGGGGACGTCGGGGAGTTTTTTCGACGCGGGCCAGACGCAGATATCGCAGGTGCTCGTGCCGATGATCTTGACGAAGCGGCCGGTCTCGACGCCCGAGCCGACCGCGCCGAGGTGGGCGTCGAACGAGCCGACGGCGACCGCGATCCCGGGCCGCAAGCCCAGCTTCTTGGCCCAATCTTTCGTCAGGCCGCCGGCCGGAACGTCGGAGGTATAAGTCTTGCCGAAGAGCCGGTCGCGGAGCTCGCCCAGGCGGGGATCGAGCTTGGCCAGGAACGACTTGGCCGGGAGCCCGCCCCATCGGTCGTTGAACATGGCCTTGTGTCCCGCGGCGCAACGGCTCCGCTTCATCCGGAGGGGATCCGCGACTCCGGTGAGGAGGCCGGGAATATAGTCGGCGCATTCGACCCAGGAAAAAGCGGCCGCGGCGACCTTCGGGTCGGTCCGCAGGCAGTGGAGGATCTTGCTCCAGAACCACTCCGAGGAGTAGGTCCCGCCGCACTTGGCTAGGTACTCGGGGCGCTCGGCGGCGGCGAGGGCCGTGATCTCGGCGGCTTCGGCGAACCCGGTGTGGTCCTTCCAAAGCCAGGCCTGGGCGTTGAGGTTTTTCTTGAATTCCTTGTAGAGGGCCAGGGGTTTCCCGGCGCGGTCGACGGGCAGGGGGGTCGAGCCGGTCGTATCGACGCCGATGCCGACGACGGACGCGGGGTCGAAGGCTTTGACCTTCTTTTTGGCTTCGGCCAAGGCCTCGGGCACGGCGACCTCGATGCCCAGGATCCAGTCCGCCGGATTCTGGCGGGCCAGATTGGCGTCCTTGGTGTCGAGGAGGATCCCGGCGGTGCCGCCCGGGTATTCGAAGATCGAGGTGCCGACCTCGTCGCCGTTGGCGATGTCGACGACGAGGGCCCGGACGGAGTTCGTGCCGAAGTCGAGGCCGAGGGCGTACTTGGCGGTTCTCATGGCCTTATTATACTCAGGGGCGGACGGGGGGCAACCGCCCGAGCTCGGGGGACATGTCCCTCAGGTACGTGTCCCCGCTTCGACGGAAAGATGACTTCATTTAATGGCGCCCACGAAATATAATACTTCAAAACAGTACTCAAACCCGGGAGGACCTATGAAGAACCGTTCGCCTTTCGCCGTGATCGCTTCGACCGCCGTTCTCTTGATAGCCCTGCTTCCGGCCGGCCGGGCTCAGCAGACCGCCGCGGGCTTCTCTGAGGGCCTTCTCAAAAGCTTTACAGGCCGGGCCCTCGGTCCCTATCGCGCCGGCTCCTGGGTGACGAGCTTCGCCGTACCGGCGGGGCCTTCGCGGGAGCACCTTTACACGCTCTACGTGGGCACGCGCAACGGCGGCATTTGGAAGACGGTGAACAACGGCACGACGTTCGAGCCTGTCTTCGATGGCCAGCCCAAGCTCTCGATCGGCGACGTGGCCGTGGCCCCGTCCGACCCGAACATCGTCTGGGTCGGGACGGGCGAGCCCTATTGCGCCCGCTCGTCGAACTCCGGCGACGGCGTCTGGAAGTCGACCGACGCCGGCAAGACCTGGACGAACATGGGCTTGGGCGATTCCCATCACATCGCCCGGGTCGTCATCCACCCCGCGGACCCGAACGTCGTTTACGTGGCGTCGATGGGCCACCTCTTTTCGGAGAACGCCGAGCGCGGCGTTTTCAAGACGGATGACGGCGGGAAGACGTGGCGGAAGGTCCTCTTCGTCGACGCGAGGATCGGGGCCGTCGACCTGGCCTTGGTCAAATCGGCCCCGGACATCCTCTATGCCGCGATGTACGAGAAGGAGCGGCGGCCCTGGACGTACAGCCTCGGCGGCCCCGGGAGCGCGATCTACAAGACGGTGGACGGCGGGAAGGCGTGGGCCCGCCTCGGCGGCGGGCTTCCGACGGGCCGCGTCGGCCGCATCGGGCTCGACGTCTATCTGAAAGACCCGAACATCCTCTACGCCGTCGTCGAGAACGTCAACCCGCGGCCGGCGACGCCGCAGGAGATAGAGGCGGACAAGCGCCGCGGCGTCGAACCGGCGCCCCGTACGGCCGGCAACGAGGTCTACCGCAGCGACGACGCCGGAAAGACCTGGCGCAAGGTCAACGCCGGCTACGAGGCCGCCCTCGATAAGGCGCCCTATTCATTCAACCAGCTGCGCATCGATCCGGCCGATCCCGAGACCGTCTACATCACCGGACAGTCGCTGGCCTCGACGAACGACGGCGGCAAGACCTGGAAGGGGCTCGGCTGGCCGTCCGACGGGGTCATGCCCCGGGCCTTCGGCGACTGGCGGTGCATGTGGATCGACCCCGTCGACCCGGACCGGCTCATCTTCGGCTCCGACGGCGGGGTCAACGTCTCCTACGACCGGGGCCGGACGAGCCATCATGCCTACAACATCCCGCTGACGGAGTTCTACGCCGTCGGGGTGGACATGGAGGACCCGTACAACATCTACGGCGGGCTGCAGGACCACGACTCCTGGAAAGGCCCCTCGAACGGCTGGGCGGGCGAGATCGGACCGGCCGACTGGGTTACGGTCGGCGGGGGCGACGGCATGTACAACTGCGTCGATCCCACGGACTCGCGCTGGCTCTTCAACAACCGTGAGATGGGAACGATGTGGCGCTTCGACCAGAAGACGGGAGTCCAGACGCAGATCACGCCGAGGCGGGAGAGCGGCCAGAAGCCGCTGCGGTTCAACTGGACATCGCCCGTCGCGCTGTCGCCGCACAACCCGGCCATCGTCTACACGGGCGCGCAGGTCGTCTTCCGGTCGCTCGACCGGGGCGACCATTGGCTGGAGATCAGTCCCGACCTGACGACGAACGAGGATGCCAAACAGCACGGCGAGGGCTACATCTCCTATTGCACGCTGACCACCATGGCCGAATCGCCGGTCACCCCTGGCGTCATCTGGACGGGTTCCGACGACGGCAAGGTCCAGGTGACGAAGGACGGCGGAGCGACATGGCTCGACCGGACGGCCAAGCTCGCCGCGGCCGGCGGGCCGGCGAATTTCTGGGTCACGCGCGTTCTTCCCTCGCCGCACGCCGCGGGCACGGCCTTCGTGACCAAGACGGGCTGGCGTCTCGACGATTATCGCCCTTCGATCCACAAAACGACCGATTTCGGCGAGACCTGGACATCGATCGCCGGGAACCTCCCGGCCGGGAAGCCCGTCAACGTGGTCGTCCAGGACCGGAAGAACCCGGACCTCCTTTTCGTCGGGACCGAGTGGGGCGTCTATGTCACGCTCGACGGGGGGAAGGGCTGGCTCCCGTTCAAGGCGGGGATGCCGTCCGTCAAAGTCACCGACCTGGTCATCCATCCGCGCGAGAACGACCTCGTCGTCGCGACCTACGGGCGCGGGGCTTATGTTGTCGATATCGCGCCGCTCCAGGAGATGACGGCGGCGGTCATCGACGAGGACGTCCACCTGTTCGACGTCGAGCCGAAGACACAGCGCGTCACCGGGGGCATGGGGAACTACCAGCTCCTCGGCGACAGCCACCTCTTCACGCCCAACGAGCCGAACGCGGTCGTGGTCAATTATTATCTCAAGGCCAAGGCCGCCGGTCCGGTCAAGGTCACCGTGGCCGATCCCTATGGGACCGTTCTGGCCGAGATCACGGGCAAGGGCGAGGCCGGGCTGAACACCGTCTCGTGGGCGATGCGGGCGCAGCGGCCCGGCCAGAAGCCGGCCCCGTTCCAGGGCTTCGGAGGCGGCTCGCGCCTGGTGGCGCCGGGCGAGTATGTCGTCACGCTCGAGGCGGCCGGGCAGAAGCTCGAAAAGAAGGCCGTCATTCGATACCGCCAGGGCTGGACGGTCGGCCCCACGCCCGTGGTCATTCACTAAAAGCAAGTTGCCCGAATTCGGAGCAAGTCTGTATAGTGTAAGTAATTCGGAAAATGGTATTGTGTCCCCGATTTAGGAGGCTAACGATGACGAGAGGTCGAGTGGCGAGAAGCCTGATGCTGGCGTTGATCCCCATCCTGGCCGTGACGTGCGCACGAGCGCCCAAGGCCGATTACCCGGCCGCGCCCGTGCCGTTCACGGACGTCCACCTCACCGATGCTTTCTGGGCGCCCCGCCTGGACACAAACCGCACCGTGACCATCCCTCACGTTTTCAAGCAGACCGATGAGACGGGACGTGTCAAGAACTTCGAGCTGGCCGAAGCCGCGCTCGAAGGCGCCACGGACGGCGCGTACTGCACGCGCTACCCCTTCGACGATTCCGACGTCTATAAGACGATCGAGGCGGCCTCCTATGCCCTGGCCACCCACCCCGACCCCGAGCTCGAAAAATACGTCGACGGGCTCATCGCCAAGATCGCCGCGGCCCAGGAGCCGGATGGCTACCTCTACGCCGCCCGGACGATCGGTGGCCCGCCGCCCCAGCCCTGGCTCGGCAAAGAGCGCTGGTCCCACCTTTACATGAGCCACGAGCTCTACAATGTCGGGCACCTCTACGAAGCCGCCGCCGCGCACACCCAAGCCACGGGCAAGAAGAACCTTCTGGCCGTTGCCGTCAAGAGCGCCGACCTCGTCGCCCGCGAGTTCGGCCCCGGCAAGCGGACCAACCCGCCCGGCCACGAGGAGATCGAGATCGGCCTGGTCAAGCTCTACCGCGTCACCGGCACGCGGAAGTACCTCGACCTGGCCAGGTTCTTCATTGACGCCCGCGGCAGGACCGAAGGCCGGATCCCTTACATCGAGAACGCCCGCGAAGGCAAGGAAGAGCTCCTCTACGGCGAGTATGCCCAAGACCACAAACCTTTTATCGAGCAGGCCGAGGCCGTCGGGCACGCCGTCCGGGCCGGCTACCTCTATGCCGGCGCGGCCGACGTCGCCGCCCTCACCGGGGACGCGGCCTACATCGCCGCCCTCGAGAAGATATGGGCGGACATGGTCGGGACCAAGCTCTACATCACCGGCGGCATCGGCGCGGCCGGCGGCTGGGAGGGCTACGGCCCGCCCTACCGCCTGCCCAATCTCAGCGCCTATGCCGAGACCTGCGCCAACATCGCCACCTTTCTCTGGAACTCCCGGATGCAGCGCCTGGGGCTCGACGCCAAGTACGCCGACGTCATGGAGCGGATCCTCTATAATGGCGTCCTCTCCGGGATCTCTCTTTCCGGCGACAGGTTCTTCTATCCCAATCCCCTGGCCTCCTTCGGCCAGCATGAGCGGGTGCCCTGGTTCAGCTGCGCCTGCTGTCCGCCGAACGTCGCCCGGGTCCTGACTTCCGTGCCCGGATATTTCTATGCCGCTTCGAACGACAAGGTCTACGTCAACCTCTTCGCCCAGGGCACGGGGAAGATGCGCGTAGCCGGGACCGAGCTCGAGCTCGTTCAGACGACCGAGTACCCTTGGAAGGGCGACATCAAGATCGAGGTCAGGCCGGCGAAGGACGCTGAATTCACGCTGGCCGTGCGCGTCCCGGGGTGGGCGATGAACCGTCCCGTCCCCTCGGACCTTTACGCTTATATGGAGCCGGCCGAGGGCGCGCCGACGCTCAGGCTCAACGGCGAGCCGGCGGAGATCTCTCTGGATAAAGGCTATGCCCTCATCAAGCGGACCTGGAAGGCGGGCGACGTCGTCGAGCTCAGCCTGCCCATGCACGTCCGGCGGGTCGTGGCCAACGAGGCGGTCGAAGCCGACCGCGGCCGGGTCGCCGTCGAGCGCGGACCGCTCGTCTACTGCGCCGAATGGACCGACAACGACGGCCGGGTCGCCAACATCGTCCTCCCGGACGGTGCGATGCTTGCGGCCGAAGCGCGGCCGGACCTCCTCGGCGGCGTCGTCGTCCTCACGGGCGAGGCCGAAGCCGTCAGCGAAAAGGCCGGCCGGATCGTCAGCGAAAAGAAGCCCGTTACGCTCATTCCGTACTATTCCTGGGCCAACCGGGGCAAGGGCGAGATGGCCGTCTGGCTGGCCCGCGAGCCCGGAAAGGCCCGCGTCGCCCGGGAGCCGGGGCTCTCGGCCAAGGCGGTCGTCACGGCCTCGGAGCGGGCCGTCAACCCGAAGCGCGCCAACGACCAGTTCGAGCCCGAGGGCTCGGACGACGCCGCGGGCTACATGCACTGGTGGCCGAAGCGGGGCACCGCTGAGTGGATCGATTTCACGTTCGAAGCGCCCGTGCGCGTCTCCGAATCGTCCGTTTATTGGTTCGACGACACGGGTGGCGGCGGCTGCCGCGTGCCCGCTTCGTGGCGGATCCTCTACAAGACCGGGGAGGACTGGCGGCCGGTCAAGCCCGCCGGAGACTACGGCGTGGCCAAGGACGCCTGGAACACGGTCAAGTTCGCGCCCGTCAGGACGACGGCCCTCCGCCTCGAGGTCCAGCTCCAAGAAAACTGGTCGGCCGGCGTCCACGAGTGGACGATCAAGTAGAATGGGGTATAGAATGGGGTCGGACCACAGCAACAACCATATTTATTAATAACTTAGATTGATAATTCGGGCCCAAACCGGCTTAGAACGACGTTTTTTGGGGTAAAAACGATATATATATCCGGACCAGGCAGATCTAGAAATCTGTTTTTGACCCCGAAAACAGCGTTTTAAGGCCCTTTCTGAGGCCAAAATCAATTGCATCTTACAGATAAATATTAGATTTTCTGAGGTCCGACCCCATTGGATCCCCATTGGATCCGTCAGGGCCGGCGGAAGTGCCCGGCCTCGAGGAGCTTGAAGTAGGACCGGGCGCAAGCGCCGATATCGTTCGCGGCGTCGTGGGCCCCCTCGTAGGAGTAGCCGAAGCAATAAAAGTGGAGTTCCTCGAGGGTCGGCCACTTGTTACCGCTGCCGCCGCCCGGCCGGGGCAGCGCGCAGAGGTCGGTCGTCTCCTTCATCGTGCAAACGCCGCGGAGTTCCAAGAATCCCAGCGGTTTCCTCGTCCGGACGAGCTCCGACCCGATGACACCGCGATCATAATCAAAGTTGTGCGCGACGAGCGTCGTCCCGGGCGCGTAAGCCGCCTCGAGGAATTCGTCCAGGACCTCGACGAGATCCCGGCCCACCCGCCGGGCGTGCGCGTCCGTGATGCCATGGATCCGGGTCGAGTCGGGCGGGATCGTGAATCCCTCCGGCTTGACGATATGACAGTGAGCGCCGTCGGGATTCCCCCGGACGTCGTAGCGCGCCCAAGCGAGCTGGACGAGATGGGGCCACTCGTCGGCGACCTCAGGCGAGAAATAACGAATCCGGGGGAGTCCGGTCGTCTCGCAATCGAAGAATAGGAACATAAGATAAGGGTTACCCGGACTCGGGTCCCCTGTCAAGCGCGGCGTTGACAGGCGCGCGGGGGCCGAGGTAAATTCCTAACCGCCAGGAGGAACCATGAACACCCGTCTCAGCCATGTCACCCCCATTCTGATCGTTCTGACCGCCTGCGGGCTTCTGCTCGGCATCCCCGCCTGCAAGTCCGGCGCTTCCCGCGTCGATGATGAGCTGGCCGGGATGACACAGTTCATCCCCAACGGTTCGTTCGAGGAGATGGACGGAGAGAACCCGAAAGGATGGAGATCCCGGAGCTGGCAACGGGGCGGTGACGCGGTCTTCGCCGTCGAGCCGGCCGGGCATACGGGCGCCCGGAGCGTCGCGATCTCCTCCGAGAAAGGCGCCGATGCCTCGTGGGTCGCGACCGTCCCCATCCGGCCCTATTCGCGCTACAAGCTGAGCGGCTGGATCAAGACGGAGAACCTCGTACCCGGGAAGAGCCGGGGCGCCCAGATCAATATCGACGGAGAAGGGGAGTGGCGGACGCCGCCGGTCACGGGCACGCGGGACTGGACGCGGGTCGAAGCCGAATTCGACGCCGGCGCCAACGATGCCGTCTACGTGACCTGCCTCTTCGGCGGCTGGGGCCGGGCGACGGGCAAGGCCTGGTTCGACGACGTCGAACTCATGCGCCTCTCCGGACGGGAGCTGGGACAGCCCAAAGTCACGATCGACGCAAAAAAGACCGGCAAGCCCGTGTCCAAATATATCTACGGCCAGTTCATCGAACACTTGGGCCGCTGCATCTATCAGGGGATCTGGGCCGAGATGCTCGAGGACCGTAAGTTCTTCTGGGCCGTCGGCGAGGGAGAGTCACCCTGGAAGGCGGTCGGGGACCCGGGCCTGGTCAAGATGGACAAGACGAAGCCCTTTACCGGGGCCCACACGCCGCGCGTAACCCTCGGCGGCAAGGGCCCGGGCGGGATCGCGCAGGAAGCGCTGGCCCTCGTTGACGGCAAAAACTATGCGGGCCGGGTCGTCCTGGCCGGGGACGCGGGCGCCGCGCCCGTCGTCGTCAGCCTCATCTGGGGCGACGGGCCCGAAGCAAGGCAGACGATGGCCGTCGGCGCGATCGGCCGCGATTACAGGACCTTCCCCTTTGTGTTCAAGGCCGGAGCGTCGACCGGGAACGCCAGGCTCGAGATCGCCTCGGCCGGCCGAGGCTCGTTCAAGGTTGGGACGGCCTCGATCATGCCGTCGGACAACGTCGACGGCTTCCGGCCCGAAGTGCTGGCCCTCCTCAAGGAGCTCGACGCCCCCGTTTACCGCTGGCCGGGCGGCAACTTCGTCAGCGGCTACGACTGGCGCGACGGCATCGGCGACCGCGACCGCCGCCCGCCCCGAAAGAACCCAGCCTGGACGGGCGTCGAACACAACGACGTCGGCATCCACGAGTACCTCGACCTGATGCGGCTCATCGGCTCCGAGCCCTACATCACGGTCAACAGCGGCCTCGGGGACGTCGTCATGGCCCTCGAGGAGCTCGAATACGCCAACGGCGCGCCCGACTCGAAGATGGGCCGGCTCAGGGCGGCCAACGGGCACCCGGAGCCGTGGGGCGTAAAATTCTGGGCCATCGGCAACGAGATGTACGGCGATTGGCAGCTCGGCTACATGCCGCTCTCCGACTACGTCAAGAAACACGCCCAGTATGCTGTGGCCATGAAGGCCATGGACCCGTCGGTCCAGGTCGTAGCCGTTGGCGCGGTCGGCCGTTGGAGCGAGACGATGCTGGCCGAGGCCTCGAACCACATGGACCTCATCAGCGAGCACTTCTATGTCCAGCACAAGCCCGGCCTCCTCAGCCACGTCAATCAGGCGCCGGCCGAGGTCAGGCGGATCGCCGAGGCCCACCGGAAGTATCGGGCGGAGATCCCGACGCTCAAGATGAAGGAGGTCCCGGTCGCCCTCGACGAATGGAACTACTGGTATGGCCCGCACATCTACGGCGAGCTCGGGACGCAGTACTTCCTCGAGGACGCCCTAGGCGTAGCCGCGGCCCTCAACGAGTTCGCCCGCCAAAGCGACATCTACTTCATGGCCAATTACGCCCAGACCGTCAACGTCATCGGGGCCATCAAGACCTCGAAGACGGCGGCCGTTCTCGACACGACGGGCGTCATCCTGGCCTTATACCGCAAGCACTTTGGGACGATCCCGGTTGGGGTCAGTGGCGCGCCCGAGCCGCTCGACGTTATGGCCTGCTGGAAGGACGAGACGAAAAGCGTGCTGACCTTATCGATCGTCAATCCGACCAAGAGACAGATGGAGTTCAGGCTCGACGCCGGAAAGCTGAGGCTGCCCGGAACGGCCAGGCTCTTCCTCGTCGGCGGCCTCGATCCGAGAGCTTGCAACGTGCCCGGCCAGCCGCCGGCCGTCACGGTCCACGAAACGGTGGACGCCCCGTTCGGGAAAAAGCTGCTCGTGCCCCCAATCAGCGTTTCCCTTTATCACATTGGGGTCGGACCACAGCAATAGGAATATAATCAATGGCTTGGCCCTTCTTTTCGGGCCTTAAAAGGCCTTAAATCGGCGTTATTGGCGGCAAAAATAACAAGTTGGGTGGGGTCTTAATCACTCCCTCCCAGCCAATCACGGTTGTTCGCTTTTAAAGGCAAAAAGAGCGATTTAAAGGTGTTTCCAAGCTCATTCTGTTGGATAAGTTGTACTGAATAAACGTATAGCTGTGGTCCGACCCCATTGCCAACACCACCCCATTGCCAACACCCCATTGCCATCTTATATCCGCTAGCTCTTCCTGACGAAGCGGAGGTGGCGGACGCGGTAGGCATAAACGAGGAATCCGTCGATCTTGCCGGAGCCGTCGCGGGTGAACCTGACGAGATTCCCTTCCGTTTCGAAGGCATCCTTATAGATCGGCGACAGCTGGGACCGCTGGGCCGGGCGGAACCAGGCCTTGAGCTTGCCCCCCTCGATGTAGAGGCGGTAGGTCATATCGATCTCTTCGCTGTAATAGGCGCCCGCAAAAGCCTCGAGCTCGTCCGGCTTCGGATCGAACGCGGCCGCGGCCTCCCATTCGCGCGGCTTCGAGCGGCCGTCCGAATCCCGCATCCTGAGCGGCGCGCCGGGCGGTCCGGGCTCGAACACCGCCTGCCGCGAGCTGTCGGCCACGGCGAACGTCCCCGGCGAGACGGGGACGACCGGGGTCCCGCCGATCCTCAGGGTCTTGCCGTCCTTGTCGATCTCGACCTTAACCGCCGCGTCGGTCAGGGGCTCGCGATAGACGCCGACATAAGACTTGAGCGTCGTGGCTGGCACGGTCACCGCGACGGGCTTGGCCGGCTCCTTGATCTTCCCGGCCAGGTAGATGTCGGCGACCTCGTGGGCCAGGCGGGCGGGATTGGAGCCGCCCACGTTGCTGAGGACGGCGATCGACAGCCGCTCGTCCGGGAAGCGTGCCAGGTACGTCTGATACCCGGCCGTTGAACCGCCGTGGCTGATCTCGCGCACGCCCTTGTACTCCGTCACGACCAGCCCTTGGGCGTATTCGTTCTCGAACCCGTCGTTGAGGCGGCCGCGGGTCTGGATCTGGTCGACCAGGGCCTTCCCGCCGACGCGCGGATCGTCGAGGTTCTCGTTCCACACGAGAAGGTCCCCGACCGTCGTCAGGAGACCGCCGTTGCCGATGACGTTGGTGAAGGACATGTTCGTGAAGAACGGCCCGGCGCCCCTCCGGCCGTACGCGGTGGCCCGGTCGGGGACGATCTCGGTGAAATCGTCGCGCCACTGCGTGCGGGTCATCCCCAGCGGCTTGAACAATCGCTCCTGGCAGAACGCGTCGAGGCTCTTCCCCGAGACGCGGGCCACGACGACGCCGAGGAGGGTGTACCCCGTGTTGCAGTAGAGGAATTCGTCGCCGGGGTTGAAGTTCAGCTCCTTCATCATGCCGACGAGCTCTAGGATCTCGTCGACGGTATGCACGGCGCGCCCCGTGGGACGCCCGGAGAGCGCCATCAAGGGCCATTGGCTTCTCAAGCCGCTGGTGTGGTTGAGGAGGTGGCGAATGAGAATGGGCTTCCCGAAGTCGGGGACCTCGGGGAGGTACTTGTGGACGGGATCGTCGAGCGAGATCTTGCCGTCCTGGCAGAGCAGGGCGATCGCCGCCGCCGTGAATTGCTTGGCCACGCTCCCCGATTCGAAGATCGTGTCCGGCCGCAGCCGGATCCCATATTCGAGGTTGGCCATACCGTAGGCTTTGACCAGGACCGGCTTGCCGTCGACGGCGACGCCCACGACGCAGCCCGGCGTGTCGCTCCGGCTCCAGCGGTCGAAGACGCGGTCGACCCTGACCCCGACCGGGGGCTCCGGCGCCTTGGGTGCCGGCGCCTGCGGCTGTTGCGCCACGGCCGCGGCGACTGCCGCCAACGCGAGGGCCAGGATGAAAATGGGAAGATTCTTGCGAATGTCCATGAGACCTCCTTCGATCCGGAGCACATCATTGGGGTCGGACCACAGGAATCATAATGTTATCAACGAGATGTTGTCAATTTCGGAGGATAAACAGGCCTTAAATCAGCGTTTTTGCTGGCAAAAGACGCGAAGTCGTCTAGGAAACCGCCCGTCTGTCCCCGTTACGGCCATATTGTTTTTCGTTTTTTAGGTCAAAAAAGCGCGAGATAAGCCCCATTCCGACCCGTTTTGCAGAGATAGCTTGCTGATAATAATCGCATAGCTGTGGTCCGACCCCAATGTCTTGACCGGCCCGGGCAAAACGGATATCTTCCCAGTCAGCATCGCGCTCCCTGAAGGAGGAGAACCATGAGCTTCGTGACCCCGAAAAGCCGCCTTGCCCGGGCCCTCGCGCTCGCCGCGGCCTGCGCCCTCGTCCTGGCCGTCGTTCCCGCCCCAGCCCAGCAGAAGGTCCACGAGGAATACACCAAGAAGATCCTCGAGTTCACGACCGATCCGTGCTTCATCACCAAGTATGTGAACTATCTGCCTTACGCCGAAGGCATCCCGACACCGCTCGAGGTCCTCGGCCACATCGCCGGCGCCAAAGACGTCCTGAGCTACTCGGCCGACGTCTATAAATACATGCGGGCCCTGGCCGCCGCGACGCCCCGCGTCAAGGTCATCGACATCGGCAAGACGGAGGAAGGCCGCGACTGGATCCTCGTCGCCGTCGCCGACGAGGAAACGATGCGGAACCTCGACCGGTACAAGGACATCGCCGCCAAGCTGGCCGACCCCCGCGGCCTCGGCGATGCCGAGGCTCAGGCGCTCCTCAAGGAAGCCAAACCGATCTATTGGGCCACGGGCGGGATGCACTCCGGCGAGACGGGCTCCGTCGAGATGCTCATGGAGCTCGCCTACCGCATCGCAGTCGACGAGTCGCCGTTCGTCAAGGCGATCCGCGAGAACGCCATCACCCTCATCACCCCCATCCTTGAGGTCGACGGCCGCGACAAGCAGGTCGACGTTCACATGGCCAAGCGCAAGGACCCCAAGGCCAACGTCCCCAACCGGCTCGTCTACTGGGGAAGATACGTCTCCCACGACAACAATCGCGACAACCTCGGCCTGGCCCTGGCCCTGAGCCGGAACATCATGAAGGTCTTCCTCGACTATCACCCGATCGTCATGCACGACCTCCACGAATCCGTCTCCCACCTCTACATCTCGACCGGCACCGGCCCCTACAATGCCTGGCTCGACCCCATCGTCATCGACGAGTGGAACCTTCTCGCCTACCGCGAGGTCAACGAGCTGACCAAGCTCGGCGTCCCGGGCGTCTGGACCCATGGCTTCTACGACGGCTGGGCCCCGAATTACGCTTTCTACGCGGCCAACGGCCACAACTCGATCGGCCGCTTCTACGAGACCCAGGGCGCGGGCGACGCCTCCACCCGCGTTATCGGCGCCTCGCCCGACCGGGCCTGGTTCCGGCCCAATCCGCCCCTCCGCTCGACCCTCTGGTCCATGCGCAACAACGTCAACCTCCAGGAGAGCGGCGTCCTCATCGGCATGAATCACGTCGCTACCCTCAAAGACAAGTTCCTGGAGAATTTCTATCTCAAGAGCAAGCGCTCCGTCGCCAAGGCCCGCGCCGAGGGCCCCGCCGCCTACGTCTTCCCCGGCGACGATCCCCGCCCCGGCCAGGCGGCCCGCCTGCTCCGCGGGCTCCAGGCGCAAGGCGTCGAGATCCACAGGGCCGATAAGGCCTTCAAGATCAAAGACACCCCGTATCCGGCCGGGAGCTATGTCGTCCGCATGGACCAACCCTACTCGCGCATGGCCGACATGATGCTCGATCGCCAGTACTTCAACATCAACGACCCGCGGCCGTACGACGACGTCGGCTGGACGCTCGGTCCGCTCCACAACGTTCAGACCGTCCGGGTGGAGGACGTCGCCGTCCTCGACGCGCCGATGACCCTCGTCAAGGGCGATGTCATGGCCCCCGGGGGCGTCGCCAGGCTCGGCAAGGGCGCGGTCCAGGCCTATCTCATCAACCACAACGCCGACAACGTCCTGGCGACGTTCTGCTTCGCCCACAAGGACCTCAAGATCCAGGCGGCCGAGAAGGAGTTCGAGGTCCTGGGCCGCAAGTTCCGGGCCGGCTCGTTCATCCTCAAACCCGGCGAGAACGCGGGCGACCTCGAGGCCGTCCTCGACGAAGGGGCGAAGAAGCTCGGCTTCGCCGTCTTCGCCTCGCCGGCCGTCCCCGCCGTTCCGGTGCACGAGGTCGGCGCCCCGTGCGTCGCCGTCATGCATACCTGGCAGAACACCCAGACCGAGGGTTGGCTGAGGATCGCCCTCGACGAGTGCGGCATTCCCTATGATTATATTTCCGTCCACGCCGCCCGCGACAACGCCAAGCTCCGCGAGAAATACGACGTCATCATTTTCGGGCCCTCGTCCCCGGAT
>Ga0214473_10000111_pt1 | contig 114622 bp, 78 predicted proteins | sample RVTome_7_FD_203509 | JGI IMG/M metagenome (GOLD analysis project Ga0214473, IMG submission 203509) | Soil microbial communities from uranium-contaminated site in the Upper Colorado River Basin, Wyoming, United States - RVT98D197 | ecosystem: Environmental > Terrestrial > Soil > Contaminated >...
AAGATCTATCCCAACCCAACTCCCGGTATGTTTACCGTGGAGATGGATAATAACATTTTCGGGGAACTCGACATAAAGATATTTACCAATGCCGGAAAGCAGATACTAAATATCAAGTTCGAGAAGACAACTGAACATTTCCAGAGCCAGATCGACCTCAGCGGCCAGGGCAAGGGGATGTACCTGATAAACTTCATGTTAGAAGATTATTTTGCGAACAGGAAAGTAATCGTAGAATAAGAAGGTTGCGTGGTGCGAGGTGCAAGGTGCAGGGTTCGTGCGTCGAACGTCAGGCATCAGGCGCCAGGCGTCGTGCGTCGTGAGTCGTAAACCGTGCGCCGTCTATCGTACAAATCAGTCCGTTAATCAAATATCAGACAAAAAACTTGCTTCGTGTAGAAAATTGTTTTAAATTTTGTGGATATTACTACAAACCTGATCGTGATGGTTAAATATCGCAGGAAAAAGCAATATTTAGTTATGCTTTTTTCTTTAATATTTATTCCCCTCTTTCCTCAAACTTTTGTTGAACAAGCCGGTATTGTACTTCAGGGAATTCAAAATGGTTCAGCTTCCTGGTGTGATTACGACAGGGATGGAGACCTTGATATTCTACTTACGGGTGACGGAATATCAAAAATATACCGCTATGAAGGGAGTAATACCTTTGATGAACAAACCGGCATAACACTTGAAGGTGTAAGTAATGGTTCTTCAGCCTGGGGCGATTACGATAATGATGGGTATCCGGATATACTTCTGACAGGGACTGGACCTGGCTATGCAGTTTCCAGAGTCTATCGTAATAATGGTAACAATACATTTACAGATCAGACTGATATAGTCTTGCCAGGTGTTTCTGCAAGTTCTGTAGCCTGGGGCGATTACGATAATGATGGGTATCTGGATATACTTCTGACTGGGAATGGACCTGGCTATATAGTTTCCAGGATCTACCGCAACAATGGTGATAATACATTTACATGGCAGGCAGGAATCAAACTGGCAAATTTAAGTTCCGGCTGCGTAGCCTGGAGTGATTATGACAGGGACGGAGATCTCGATATTTTATTGGCCGGGTGGGGAAGTACAAGAATTTACCGGAATAACGGGGATAATACTTTTACTGAACAAACAGACCTCATCGCTCAGGAGATTCATGGTCCGTCAGTAGCATGGGGTGATTACGATAACGATAGCTATCCGGATCTTTTACTTGCCGGATGGTCAGGTTCAGACTGGCTGTCGAAAATTTATAGAAACAATGGGAATAACAGTTTCACTGAACAAAGCGGGATATTACTCACAGGGGTACAAGATCATCCTTCTGCAGCCTGGGGAGATTTTGATAATGATGGTTACCTGGATATATTATTAACGGGAAGCAGTTCGTCCGGATCAGTTTCCAAAGTATACCGTAACAATGGCAACAACACTTTTTCAGAACAAACGGATGAAACTCTCGCAGCTGTTTTTCGCAGTTCTGCAGCCTGGGGCGACTACAATAATGATGGAAAACTCGATATTCTGTTAACCGGTGACACGGGCGGAGGAACCATTTCCAAAATATATCAAAACACTACCTCAACAGTCAATAGTGCACCTTCAGCACCGGCTGGGTTATCTTCAACCAGCAATGAAACATCAGTAACTTTTCAATGGAACGGGGTAACAGGTGATGTCACACCTTCCACTGGAATGAGTTACAATGTCCGCATCGGCACCACTCCCGGTGGAAGTGAAGTTGTTTCACCAGTATCACTGGCTGCCGGATCGCACCTGATGCCTTGTTTCGGCAATGCCGGATCAAACAATTCATATATTCTGAAAAATCCACCCAGGGCAACCTTATACTGGAGTGTTCAGGCTATTGACAACGGATTCCTTGCAGGCGGATTTGCTACTGAAGAGTCACTGACCTATTCCTATTCCCTGCAGGCTTCACAGGTTTTTGCCGACAGTATAAAACCATTGTCATTACAGTTGAACTGGATCAGGGGGAATGGAGCAACCTGTACAGTCTTTGCAAAGAAGGACATTAGTGGCACTGCATCGCCCGTGGATAATACAACCTATACTGCTGATCCGGAGTTTGGGAACGGGATGCAAATAGGCACAACCGGGTGGTATTGTATTTACAGCGGATCAGGGTCAACAGTTAAGGTTACAGGACTGGAACCATTGACAGAATATGTTTTCCAGGTTTTTGAGTACGATGCAGGTCCATTATATTTTACTCAGACAGGACAAGCAAATCCGGCTGTTATCCAGACAAATGCATTTGAGGAACAAACCGCGATAACACTTCAAGGTATCAGTTACAGTTCAGCAGCATGGGGTGATTACGACAGGGACGGAGATCTGGATATACTTCTGACAGGTGATGGTATGACAAAAATATACCTCAATGAGGGAAGCAATACTTTTACTGAACAGACAGGTATAGTCCTGGAAAACGTGAGTAACAGTTCGGTTGCCTGGGGAGACTATGATAATGATGGTTACCCTGATATACTGTTAACAGGTAGTGGTCCATCAGGAGCTGTTTCAAAGGTATACCGCAACAATGGCAACAACACTTTTACTGATCAGACCAGCATACCTCTTCCCGGAGTGGATGACGGTTCATCAATATGGGGGGATTATGATAATGATGGAGATCAGGACATTTTGCTGACAGGAAACGGATTAGCCAGGATATACAGCAATAATGGCAATAATACATTTACATGGCAGACAGGAATTGTATTGCAGGGTGTTGATGTAAGTTCAGCCGAATGGGGTGATTCTGATAATGACGGTGATCTTGATATTTTGATTACTGGCTGGAATAGTTCCAGACTTTACCGCAATAATGGTGACAAAACTTTCACTCAGATAACAGGACTGCCATTTCATGGCGTCTCATGGGGATCATCATCCTGGGGAGATTATAACAATGATGGATGGCTCGATATTCTGCTGGCAGGAAACGGAAGTTCAAAAGTATACCGTAATGACCAAAATAATACTTTTTCCGAACAATCAGGTATTGTCCTGACAGATACCTGGAATAGTACTACAGCCTGGGGCGATTTTGACAATGATGGTTATGCTGATATCCTGTTGACTGGCTATTGTCCCACAGGACCAGTAAGCAAAGTGTACCGGAACAATGGTAACAACAGCTTTTCCGAGCAGAAAGGAATAGTTCTTACCGGTGTAGGCAACAGCAGTGCCGTATGGGGTGATTACAACAATGACGGAAAGCTAGATATTATGATATCAGGTGATGTTCAGAACGGGGGTGTAACCAAAATCTATCAAAATTCATATATAATATCAAATACTGCGCCGGTAGCACCGGCAGGATTATCGTCCGCAAGCAATGAATCATCCATCACTTTTCAGTGGAACGAGGTCACCGGAGATGCCACTCCTCCCGAAGGGATGAGTTACAATGTTCGCATCGGAACTTCTCCCGGGGCAAGTGATGTGGTTTCACCTATGTCACTGACAGATGGATCACGCCTCCTGCCTGAACTGGGGAATGCAAGGTCAAATAATCAATTCATACTTAAGAATCCTAAAAAAACAACCTTTTACTGGAGCGTACAGGCTGTTGATAACGGATTACTTTCCGGACCGTTTGCCACCGAGCAGTCTTTCAGTTTTTCTGTATCACTGCAAGCCAAAGAGATTTTTGCGGATAGTCTTTTGCCATCATCAGTAAGATTGAACTGGACCAGGGGGAACGGATCTGCATGTGTTGTGTTTGCCAGGAAAGATAACAGCGGAACAGCAGTACCTGAAAACGGTACAACATATACTCCTGATCAGGTATATGGCAACGGGTCACAAATTGGTACTAGCGGATGGTACTGTGTTTATAACGGGACAGGATCAAGTACTAAGGTTACAGGGCTGGAAATCCTGACCAATTATATGTTCCATGTAATTGAATATGATACGGGGCCAACATATTATACTGAAGTTGGGGAGGGCAATCCTGCTGTAGTTCAGACTAATGCATTTTCTGAACAAACAGGCATAGTCCTTCAGGGTATCAGCAATGGATCAGCTGCATGGGCTGATTACGACAGGGATGGTGACATGGATATCCTTTTAACAGGGGACGATGTTTCAAAAATATATCGCAACGATGGCGGCAATGTATTCACGGATCAAACTGGAATTGCAATTCAGGGAGTTAATAATGGCTCGGTTGCCTGGGGTGATTATAACAGTGACGGATATCCTGATATATTGTTGACAGGTAATAGTCCTGTTGGTACGATATCAAGGGTTTACCGTAACAATACAAATAATACATTTTCCTGGCAGGAGAGTATTGTTTTAGAGGGAGTGAACAGCAGTTCAGTCGCCTGGGGAGACTTTGACAATGACGGAAACCCAGACATATTGTTGAGCGGAAACGGGATTACAAGAATATACATCAATAATGGCGATAATACTTTTACCTGGCTGAATGGAATCAATTTGCCAGGGCTCTCTGAAAGTTCAGTTGCCTGTGCAGATTACGACAAAGACGGTGATTTGGATATTTTACTTACGGGATGGAATAGTTCAAGAATATATCGAAACAACGGTAATAATTCTTTTTCAGAACAAAGCAGTATTATTCTTAAAGGAGTCTCACAGGGTTCAGTAGCATGGGGAGATTATGATAACGACTCGTATCCTGATATTCTTTTAACCGGGTATGACAATTCCTCGATTCCTTTTTCAAAAGTATATCACAACAACGGTGATAATAGTTTTACAGAGCTTATAGGTCTGAATTTATTAGGTGTACAAAACGGTTCTGTAGCCTGGGGTGATTTTGACAATGATGGTAAGGCAGATATCCTGTTAACCGGCTATACTCCTACTGGGCCGGTTTCCAAAGTATACCGGAACAACGGGGCCGGGACCTTCTCTGAACAATCAGGGATAGAACTTAAAGGTGTTGGTCACACAACAGCAGCCTGGGGTGATTACAATAATGACGGAAAGCTGGACATTCTTTTATCAGGAGATACATGGAATGGAGGTCTGTCAGTAATTTATCAAAATGCGGTAGTAACATCAAATACTGCACCTGCAGCTCCTGAAGGATTATCAGGAACAGGTAACGAAACATCGGTGATTCTTCAGTGGAACGAAGTTACAGGTGATATCACACCGTCAGCGGGGATGAGTTATAATGTCCGTATTGGTACATCACCAGGTGGAAGTGATGTGGTTTCACCCGGGTCACTTGTGTCAGGAGAACGACTGCTTCCTGCTATGGGCAATGCCGGATCCAATACTCAGTATGTTCTGAAGAGTCCTGAAAAGATTACTTACTACTGGAGTGTCCAGGCAATAGATAATGGTTTATTAGCAGGTGCATTTGCAGATGAACAAACAGCAATTTTTTCATCTCCTATTCAGGCTTCGCAGATCTTTGCTGACAGTATTATGCCGTCATCGGTGAAACTGAACTGGACAAGGGGGAATGGCACAGCCTGTGTTGTTTTTGCGCGGGAAGGGAACAGCGGTACTGCATTACCTGTGGATGGAATCACATATACTGCCTCGAAGGTTTTTGGAAACGGTTCACAGATAGGCACAAGCGGATGGTACTGTATTTACAACGGAACAGGTGCCAGTATTAAAATTTCGGGTTTGCAGCCATTGACATATTATGTCTTCAATGTTATAGAATATGATTCAGGTCCGGCTTATTATATCCTGACCGGACAAGCCAATCCGATCACACAACAAACAAATGCTTTCACCGAACTGACCGGACTGACAATCACGGGACTTAACGGAAGTTCATCTGCCTGGGGTGATTACGACCGCGATGGTGATCTGGATCTTTTAATTGCAGGTGACGGAATAACAAGAGTATACCGCAATGATGGAAGCAATACTTTCAATCACCAGACCGGCATTGTACTTGAAGGTGTATCAAATGGCTCCGTAGCCTGGGGAGACTATGATAATGATGGCTATCCGGATATATTGTTAACAGGATGGAGCACTGCAGGGCCAATCTCCAGTGTATACCGTAACAATGGGAATAATACATTTGCTGAACAGACTGATATAATACTTATTGGTGTTGGTAGCAGTGCTGCTGCCTGGGGAGATTACAATAATGATGGCCTCCCCGACATTTTATTATCTGGAATCGATAATACAGATAATAGTATTACGAGAATATACCGTAATAATGGGGATAATACTTTTACCTGGCAGGAAGGGATATCCCTGATTGGAGTAGACGAAAGTTCAGTTGCCTGGGGTGATTATGACAACGATGGTGATCTTGATATTGTGCTGACAGGATCTGGAAATGCGAGAGTTTACCACAACAATGGTGACAATACTTTTACCGAGCAGACAAACTCAAACCTGGATGGGGTAAACTGGGGATCAACATCATGGGGGGATTACGATAATGATGGCTGGCTCGATCTTCTGCTGACAGGGAATGGAATATCAAAAGTGTACTTTAATAACCGGAATGGTTCTTTTTCCAATCAGACAACTATTGCTCTTGAGGGCGTTTGGTCAGGATCCGGTAACTGGGGTGATTTTGATAACGACGGAGACCTGGATATATTGCTTACAGGTTATACATCAACAGGCAAGGCAGCCAGGATATACAGTAATAATGGGGACAATACATTTACCTATCAGCCGGGAATTGACCTTATCGACATTGGTAACGGTACAGCTATCTGGGGTGATTACAATAATGACGGTAAGCTGGATATTTTTCTGATCGGAGATTATGGCAGCGGGAATATTGCCAGAATCTACCAGAATTTTATCCCTTCATCAAATAGTGCCCCCCCAACAACAACGGGATTATCAGCTACAGCTACTGAGGAATCCATAATCTTTAAATGGGACAGAGTAAGCGGAGACATAACCCCTCCGAAGGGCATGAGTTACAATGTACGTATTGGCACCTCATCAGGGGGAGGTGAAGTTGTTTCTCCGATGTCGCTGGCTTCAGGATCGCGATTGGTACCTGAACTTGGTAATGCCCAGGCAGATACACTTTATATTCTGAAAACTCCCAGGAAGGCAACTTATTACTGGAGTGTTCAGGCTATAGATAATGGATTAATGCCAGGATTATTCGCTTCAGAACAATCACTTACCTATACTTATTCCGTACAGGCATCAAATGTTTCGGCTGACAGTATAGGGGCTTTGGATCTGGTATTAAGATGGGCACGGGGTAATGGAGAAGGATGTGTGGTATTTGCAAAAAAAGGTAACAGCGGCACTGCGTTGCCTGAAAATGGAGCAACATATACACCAGATCATGCTTTTGGAAGCGGTTCACAGATCGGCACAAGTGGATGGTATTGTGTTTACAGTGGAACGGAAAACAGTGTTGAGGTAAGCAGCCTTGATCCATCAACAGAATATATTTTCCAGGTCATAGAGTTCGAAACAGGGCCGGCATATTATACTTCAACCGGACACGAGAATCCGGTTATTGTGAAAACAAACCTGTTTGAAGAACTTAAGGACTTATCACTACCAGGTGTTGGGGGTCGTAGTTATTCAGCATGGTGCGACTACGACAGAGATGGAGATCTTGATATACTTCTGTCAGGAAACGGAATTTCAAAAATATACCGTAATGAAGGTAGCAATATATTCAGTGAGCAGACAGGTATAGTCCTTGAAGGAATATGGTCAGGTTCTTCAGCATGGGGAGATTATGATTGTGATGGTTATCCGGATCTTCTTATAACCGGATGGGGTACTTCGGGGAAGCCGGTTTCGAAAATATACAGGAATAATGGTAATAATACCTTTACCTGGCAGACAGGAATCTCTCTGACAGGAGTTACAAACGGGGGCGTTGCATGGGGCGACTATGATAACGATGGTGATCCTGATATCATTCTGACAGGGGACAGGAATGCAAAAATATACAGGAACAATGGTGATAATACATTTACTGAGCAGACAGCAATTGAATTGCCAGGCATAGAATCAAGTTCTGTCGAATGGGGCGACTATGATAATGACGGAGATCTGGATATTCTGTTTACCGGGCAAACTTCGAGCAACGCAATATCAAGTATCTATCGCAATAATGGTGATAATACATTTACTGAACAAACAGGTATTAGGCTGAACGGACTCGCTGACGGCGCTGGAACCTGGAGTGATTATGATAATGACGGCTATCTTGATATTTATTTAACTGGATATGGAAATTCTATAATATACAGAAACAATAGTAATAATACTTTTACCTATCAGAGCGGAATATCCCTTGAGTCAATTCATCAGAGTTCTGTAACATGGGGAGATTACGATAATGATGGTTTTATTGATATCCTTTTAACCGGGAACAATAATGAGGGGATTCCGGTAACCAAAATATATCATAACAATGGCAATAACACTTTTACCGAACAGATCGATATAATTCTTCCAGGAGTCAGTCGCGGACATCTATCATGGGGAGATTACGATAATGACGGCAAACTCGATATCCTTTTAACAGGAGACTCCCGGAACGGTGGTATTTCCAAAGTCTACAAGAACTATATTGCAACAAGTAATAGTGCTCCGGCAGCACCTGCTGGATTATCGGCAGCGAGTAATGAAACATCGGTTATTTTCAGGTGGAACAGGGTGACTGGTGATGTTACTCCGGCCAAGGGGATGACTTATAATATTCGAATAGGAACATCTTCGGGTGCTGAAGATGTGGTTTCACCAATGGCCCTCCAATCAGGATCACGATTGATTTCAGGAAGAGGTAATACCGATTGTGATACAATGTTTATCCTTAAATATCCTGAAAAGACCACCTATTACTGGAGTGTCCAGGCTGTTGATAACGGATTTAAAGCGGGACTTTTTGCCACGGAACAGTCTGTTACTTACTCTTTAAATTTACAGGCTTCACTGGTTACGGCCAGTAACATACAGACATCAGATTTGAAACTGGGCTGGCGAAGGGGCAACGGTTCAGCCTGCGTGGTATTTGCAAAAAAGGGCACAAGCGGATCAGCGTTTCCTGCAAATGGTACAACTTATATTGCTGATGCGATATTTGGAAATGGCGATCAGATAGGCACAACAGGCTGGTACTGTGTTTATAATGGAAATTCAACCAGTGTCAATATTTCAGGACTGGAAACACATACAGAATATATTTTCCATGTTATAGAGTATGATTCAGGACCATCATATTATACTCAGACAGGACAGGCCAATCCTCTTATAGTGATGACTAATGTATTCACCTGGCAAACCAGTATTTCACTGCAGGGTGTTTCCTATAGTTCAGTGACCTGGGGAGATTATGACAATGATGGAGATCTTGATATTCTCTTAACAGGACAAAAAGACAATAATGAACGGATATCAAAGATATACCGGAATGATGGGAGCAATACTTTTATTGAACAAACAGGTATAATCCTTCAGGGAGTTCAAAACGGATCGGCACAATGGGGAGACTATGACAATGATGGAGACCTTGACATTCTGCTTACAGGGGAAGGATATTCAAAGATTTACCGGAACAGTGGAAGCGGAACTTTTTCAGAACAAACAAGCATCAGTCTGCAGGGAGTTAATCAGTCTTCAGTTGCATGGGGAGATTATGATAATGACGGGTATCTTGATATATTATTAACCGGGCAAAATAACAACTGGAATCCTGTTTCCAAAATATACCGGAATAATGGTAATAACTCCTTTTCTGAACAAACAAGTATAAACCTTCCCGGTATCGGGAACAGTTCGGCAGTATGGGGAGATTACGATAATGACGGGTATAAGGACATTCTGCTTGGATTTTCAAGAATTTACCATAACAATGGTGATAATACCTTCACTGAGCAAACAAGTATCAGCCTGGCCGGAGTATCAGAAGCTTCACTGGCGTGGGTAGATTATGATAACGACGGATATCTGGATATTCTGCTTTCTGGCAGTTCAAACGCTGTACCTGTTACCAGGATATACCGCAATAATGGTAATAATACTTTTTCTGAACAGACAGGGATAAGCCTGAAAGGAGTATACAACGGATCTTCCTCATGGGGAGATTTTGATAACGACGGAAATACCGATATTCTTCTGACCGGTGGAGGCCGGGTAAAAATATACAGGAACAACGGCAATAATACTTTTACCGAATTTCCGGATATTCTTCAGTCAGGCCTTCAAAACAGTTCAGCTGCATGGGGTGATTACGACAAAGATGGCAAACTGGATATTTTATTATCAGGGCAGTCCGATAATGATTATATTACAAGGATCTACCGCAACCTTTCCGGTACAACAAACATTGCACCTGAAGCCCCGATAGAATTGTCATCAACGATCGACGAAGCATCAATAATATTTAGCTGGAACAGAGTATCCGGTGATATCACTCCTGCAAAAGGGATGAGTTACAATATCCGCATAGGAACGTCCCCCGGAGCTATCAATACAGTTTCACCCATGTCTGAATCTTCGGGTGTGCGCTTACTGCCGGGAATGGGTAATACCCAGGCAGATACTCTTTTCATCCTGAAAAATCCGAAGAAAGCAACATATTACTGGAGCGTTCAGGCAATAGATAATGGGTATTTTCCAGGTTTGTTCTCAGCTGAACAGTCAATTACATATGCTCTGTCGGTACAGGCTTCAAATGTATTTGCCGATAGTATTACAGCTTCAACATTAAGTCTGCACTGGACCCGGGGTAACGGTACAGGATGCGTTGTATTTGCAAAAAAGAGCGACAGCGGAACTGCGTCACCTGTAAACGGAACCACCTATACTGCAGATAATGTGTTTGGAGGCGGCTCACAAATCGGCACCAGCGGATGGTATTGTATTTACAGGGGAACAGGGAATTATGTCTCTGTTGAAGGACTGGAACCGGCAACAAATTACATTTTCCACGTTATAGAATATGAAACAGGACCTTCGTACTATACTCAGACCGGGCAGGCTAATCCATATATATTACAACCATCTGTGCTTGCCGCACAAACGGGAATATCACTTGCAAATCTCGGAAACGGGGCTGCGTGTGCCTGGGGTGATTATGATATGGACGGAGATCCTGACCTGTTAATTACAGGTGACGGACAGTCAAAAATCTACAGGAACGACGGCAGTAATATTTTTACAGAACAAACCGGAATTGTTCTGACAGGAGTATGGCAGGGATCGGTAGACTGGGGTGATTATGATAATGACGGGGACCCGGATATTCTGATAACAGGTGGTTCCGGTTCAACAAGGATTTCCAGGGTTTATCGGAACCTGGGAAATAATTCATTTGCAAATCAGACAGGTATAATCCTGCCGGGTGTGACCGGGGGCTCGGCAAAATGGGTAGATTTCAATAATGATGGCCGGCAGGATATCTTTTTATCAGGAGATGGCATTACCCAGACCATTGCGAAAATATTCCGGAACGATGGTAATAACATATTTTCTGAACAAACCGGACTCAACCTTCCGCTGGGAGTGGGCAGCAGTTCGATCGCATGGAGCGATTACAATAATGACGGTTACCCTGACCTCTTATTAACAGGGAACAGCACTGAAGGAACGATTTCAAGAATATACCGGAATAATGGTGATGGTACTTTTACCCATCAGGAAGGTATTATCCTGGCAGGAGTATCAGACGGTTCAGTTGCATGGGGGGATTACAATAACGATGGTTTCCAGGATATCGTAATAACAGGTAGTGGGATAGCCAAAATATATCGCAATAATGGAAACAATACCTTCTCTGAATTAACCGGGATAAACCTGCCGGGTGTTAATGGATCTACGGTAGCCTGGGGTGATTATGATAATGACGGTTACCTTGATCTTGTATTGTCAGGATATCCAAACAGTGGAGGCACAATATCTAAACTCTATCATAATAACAGTCCGTCAGCCGACGGATTCACAGAACAGACAGATGTTTACTTAAGTGACGCCGCCAATGGTTCAGTAGCCTGGGGTGACTACAATAATGATGGCAAGCTGGATCTGTTAATGTCCGGGGAGAATGATCGCGGAGAAAGAGTAACAAGAATCTTCCGTAACTACACTGCTTCAGCTAACATTATCCCTGCTGCTCCTTCAGGTTTATCTGTAACCAGTAACGAAAAATCTTTAATCCTGCACTGGAACCGAGTTACAGGCGATGCCACTCCAGCAAGAGGGATGAGTTACAACGTTCGTATAGGAACGTCGCCCGGTGGTTATAATACTGTATCCCCTTTATCACTCAGTTCCGGAAAACGCCAGGTATCACGCACAGGTAATGCGTGGTCAGATACTCTCTTTGTATTGAAAAATCCATTGAAGATTACGTATTACCTTAGCTCCCAGGCTGTTGATAATGGATTTGCCGGCGGCCCGTTTGCTGCAGAACAATCATTTACTTATTCTGAATCGATTCAGGCATCCATTGTTACTTCCGATTCTGTTCAGGCTACCGGAGTCAAAATACTCTGGCAGCGTGGAAACGGGTCAGCTTGCGCAGTCTTTGCCTGTAAAGCTGATGGAGGGACAGCTGTGCCTGTTGCTGGAACAACCTACGGTGCTGATCAGGTATTTGGTTCAGGAAGCCAGATTGGATCAAGCGGATGGTATTGTGTTTATAACGGAATCGGGAATAGTGTGAAAATTACCGGGCTGGAACCATTGACAAAATATGTATTTCATGTCATTGAATATGAAACTGGACCTAATTATTATACTCAAACAGGTCTGGGTAATCCACTTGTGATTCAGACAAACCTGTTTACTGAACAAAAAGCCATACTGTTGGAAGGAGTAAGTACAAGTTCTACTGCATTCGGGGATTATGACAATGATGGCGATCTTGATATATTTTTGGCAGGTTATACCAACAATGGAAGAATTTCAAAACTATACCAGAACAATGGAAATAATACTTTTACTGAGAATACTGCTGCAGATTTCCCTGGAGTATCTGAGGGTTCCGCAGCATGGGGGGATTATGACAACGATGGTGATCTTGATCTTATATTAACAGGATATACAGATGATAATTCACTGATTTCAAAAATATACAGAAATAATAGCCTCGGCATTTTTACAGAACAAACCGGCATTAAACTTCCTCCTGTCTTGCGCAGCTCTGTTGCCTGGGGAGATTATGATAATGACGGGTATCTCGATATTCTTTTAAGCGGGAACACTGGTGAAACGGTGATATCCAAGATATTCAGAAATTATGGAAACAACACTTTTATTGAACAAACCTCTATTATGCTGCAAGGAATGGAAAGTGGATCAGCAGCCTGGGGAGATTATGATAATGATGGTGATCTTGATATATTACTGACAGGAAGTGATAATTCAAGAATCTACCGTAATAATGGGGATAATACATTTTCTGACCAGACTGAAATATACCTTAGAGGAGTAAACGGTGGTATGGCTGTGTGGGGTGATTATGACAATGATGGGGATCTTGATATTCTTTTAAGCAGCAATGGTGCCTCTGTAGTATTCCGAAATGAAGGTAATAATACATTTGAAGAACAAACAAGTATTAGTCTCATTGGAATTCATGAGACATCAGTAGCCTGGGGAGATTATAATAATGATGGTCTTCTGGATATTCTGTTAACCGGACGTGATGATAGGTGGATCCCTGTTTCAAAAATCTACCGTAATATGGGCAATAATGCTTTTTCAGAAGAGATCGGGATTGCATTAACCGGTGTTGGAAACGGATCCGTTGTATGGGGAGACTACAATAATGACAGTAAACTGGATATTTTACTCACAGGTTTTGATAAAAACTGGACCAATGTTTCTAAAATATTTAGTAATGGTTGTAACATATCCAATGATACTCCTGGTACCGTAACAGGATTGTCTGTTACCAGTAACACAACTTCAATAATTATTAAATGGAACAGGTTAACAGACGACACAACTCCAGCTAAAGGGATGTCATACAATGTACGTATTGGTGCTTCTCCAGGAGGAAACGATGTAGTTTCTCCAATGTCGCTGGCATCAGGATTAAGGCTGCTCACCGATCTTGGCAACTCCCAGTCGGATACTGCGTTTGTTCTCAATTATCCCAAAAAGATTACATATTATTATAGTGTGCAGGCAATTGATAATGGATTCTCTGCCGGACCTTTTTCTGCAGAACAGTCAATAACTTATACATATTCCATACAGGCTTCTCATGTGACAGCAGGTAATATCCAGGGATCAAATCTTGACCTGGTGTGGAACAGGGGTAATGGTTCCTCCTGTGTGGTATTTGTTAAAAAAGGTGCAAATGTAACCCCGGCCCCGGATGAAGGAACCACATATACTGCCAGTGATATTTTTGGCAACGGATCACAGATCGGATCAACCGGATGGTATTGTGTTTATAACGGAACAGGTAATAAAGTGAATATTAAAGGACTGGAAGCATTGACTTTATATACTTTCTATGTTATGGAATATGATGCCGGTCCGAAATACGATTCCAGAACTGCACTTAATAATCCTGTTACTGCAAAAACCGGATTGTTTGATGAACAAACCGGAATCGTTATCTCCGGGGTTTCCAGGAGCAGTTCAGCCTGGGGCGATTATGATAACGACGGTGACATCGATATCCTGATCACCGGAGTCTCTTCGTCCGGTAATATTTCCAGGATATTCAGTAACGAAGGTGATAATACATTTACCGAGCAAACGGGTATAATTCTTCAGGGAGTTGCAAGAGGTTCTACTGCCTGGGGCGATTATGATAACGATGGAGATATTGATATTCTGCTTACAGGCAGCGGATATTCAAAGATTTACAGGAATAATGGAGATAACTCATTCTCAGAGCAGACTGAAATCAGTCTGGCACAGGTTCAGAGAAGTTCAGCGACATGGGGAGATTATAATAATGATGGTTATCTGGATATATTGCTTACAGGTAAAACAACAAATAGCAATATTGCAAAAGTCTACCTGAATAACAGGAATAATACTTTCACCGAACAAACAAATATAGAACTTCAGGGAGTATCCCTGGGATCAGTTGCATGGAGTGATTATGACAATGATAGTGACCTCGATATTCTGATAACAGGAACAACTGATGACTCAGATGCCGGAGCGGTTGCAATAATTTACAGGAATGACGGTGATAATACTTTTACAGAGCAATCTGATATCACCTTTCATGGTATGTATAACAGCTCATCTGAATGGAGCGACTACGATAATGACGGCGATCTGGATGTCCTAATTGCAGGTTCCTCCTCCATTGGTTATAATGCGAGGATCTATCGCAATAACGGTGACTATACTTTTTCTTATCAGACTGCTATATCATTACCGGGAGTAATCTACAGTTCAGTATCATGGGGGGATTTTGATAATGATGGCGACCCCGATTTCATTTTAACAGGATCTGTGAATGGCTCATCTTTTGGTGCAAAATCAATCTTCTATCAAAACAATGGCGACAATTCCTTCACTGAACTGAAGGGTATTGCTCTGACAGGAATTTATCTGGGCTCTGTTGAAGCGGGTGATTATGACAATGATGGTAATCTTGATTTATTATTAACAGGTTATAACACTGATAATACTCCTGTTTCAAAAATATTCCGGAACTCCAGTTCCATAACGAATAGTGCTCCTGCCGCACCCTCAGGATTATCAGTAACAAGTAATGAAGCAGCCATGTTATTTAGCTGGAACAGAGTGTCGGGTGATGCGACACCTGCCAGCGGGATTGGTTATAATGTACGTATCGGAACTACCCCGGGTGGATCTGATATTGTTTCTCCGATGGCACTTGCCTCAGGATTTCATCTTGTGCCCGGGTTTGGCAATTCTCAATCCGATACAGTTTATATTTATAAGGCGCCTAAGAAAACAACATATTACTGGAGTGTCCAGGCTATTGATAATGCATTTAATCCCGGAGCTTTTGCCCCTGAACAATCGTATGCTTACACAATTTCAGTTCAGGCTTCACAGGTGTATGCAGAAAAGGTTGAAGGTACTAATATAAGGTTTAAATGGACAAGAGGGAATGGCTCAGCATGTGCAGTTTTTGCCAGCAAAATTAACAACGGTTCAGCATCGCCTATCGATGGTACAGAATATTTAGCAGGTTCATATTTTGGAACCGGTGACCAGATTGGTACAAGCGGATGGTATTGTGTTTATAACGGCACTGGAGACAATGCGCTTATAACCGGGCTGGAATCATTAACTTATTATACGTTCCATGTAATTGAGTATGATCCCGGATACATATATGACATTAGAACGAATCCAGGGAATCCGTTAATTACCGAAACCGGATTATTTGATGAACAAACCGGAATAATTCTCCAGGGTGTATCCCAGGGCTCTGTTGCCTGGGGTGATTATGATAATGATGAATATCCGGATATTCTTGTCACAGGAAGCGGATATTCAAAAATCTACCATAATAACGGTGATAATACTTTCACTCAAACAGTAACCCTTCCCGGAGTTTTTTACAGCTCCGCAACATGGCGCGATTATGATAATGATGGTGATCTGGATATACTACTGACGGGAAGTTCTGCTTCAAGGATTTATCGTAATGATGGAGGTACAGTATTTACAGAACAGACATCTGTTGGTATTACAGGTGTTTCATATGGTTCATCTGCCTGGGATGATTATGACAATGACGGTGATCAGGATCTCATTGTTACCGGACGATTAAGTTCAGGGGATGGAATTACTAAATTCTATATTAATAATAGTGATGGTACCTTCACTGAACAATCTGGTATAAGCCTTCCAAATGTCTATTACAGCTCAGTTGCATGGGGTGATTATGATAAGGATGGCCTGTCAGATATCCTGATTACAGGTACTACCAACGGAACATCTTCAGGTGCAATCGCTAAAATATTCAGAAATAACGGAGATAATACTTTTACAGAACAAACCGGAATTACTCTTCCGGGAGTTTATTACAGCTCAGCTGCATGGCTGGACTATGACTCTGACGGCGACCTTGATATTCTGCTTTCCGGAAACACAAGCGGATCGGGTTCTCTTCCTGTTTCCAGGATCTACCGTAACAATGGAGAGAACAGTTTCACTGATCAGACCGGAATTTCCCTCCAGGGTATATACCAGGGTTCGGCAACATGGGGTGATTGTAATAACGACGGATACATTGATATACTGCTGACAGGAAGATCAGGAACCGGGGAGTATATATCAAAAGTCTATTTTAATAACGGGGAGAACAGTTTCACGGAACAAAAAAGTATCAGCTTGCCTGGAGTCATATACAATTCTTCAAAATGGTGCGATTATGACAGGGATGGGAAGCTTGATCTGCTGCTGGCAGGACAGACCTCCTCAGGAATTATCTCACAAATTTATAGAAATGCTTCAACAATAGTAAATAGTGCACCAGTCACCCCCACCGGACTAACAGCTTCTGAAAATGAAACCTCGCTGGTACTTAAGTGGAACAGGACAACAGGTGATGCCACACCAGATAACAGTATAGCTTACAATGTACGCATTGGAACAACACCAGGTGGATCAGATGTGGTTTCACCAATGTCACTCTCATCCGGAGCCTCACTGATCCCGAATGTCGGCAATGCCCGTTTCGACACTGTTTACAAACTGAATTATCCGCAGAAAATTACTTATTACTGGAGTGTTCAGTCTGTAGATAACGGATTTATGACCAGTTCTTTTGCAGATGAACAGTCTTTTGATTTTACTAGTTCTGTACAGGCTTCATTGTTATATCCTTATAACGTCCAGGGATCAGGCATAAGCCTGCGATGGCGCAGAGGAAACGGAATTTCCTGTGTTGTATTTGCAAAAAATGGTAACACGGGAACTGCATCGCCTGTTGACGGAACTACTTATACTGCCGATCAGAACTTTGGATCAGGATCAGAGATAGGCACATCGGGATGGTATTGTGTTTACAGCGGAACCGGAGATAAGACTGTAATTACCGGTCTGGAACCGATGAAGTACTATATCTTCCAGGTAATAGAGTTTGAAACCGGTCCGGTATATTATACTCAGAGCGGACAAAATAATCCTGCCGTTACACGAACCGGATTATTTACTGAACAGGCAGGAATCACTATTCCCGGTGTAACCTATGGCTCAACAGCATGGGGCGACTATGATAATGATGGGGATCTTGATATTCTCATTACCGGAAATACAAGCTCAGGGAGAATATCAAAAATATATCGGAACAACGGAGATTTAAGCTTTACTGAAAATACTGACGTCACACTTCCTGTAATCAGCAATGGTTCCGGTTCATGGGGAGACTACGACAATGACGGGGACCTTGATATTCTTTTAACCGGTACTTCTAATGGTTCCTCATCAGGAGCCTTATCAAAGATATTCAGAAACAACACAGGCGGATTATTTACTGAACAGACAGCAATTGCACTGACTGGAGTCTATCAAAGTACAGCGGTCTGGGGTGATTATGACAATGACGGATGGATAGATATCTTATTGACAGGGACTACAAATGGTTTAGCATCAGGTGCAATTTCAAAGATATACCGTAATAACGGGAACAATACATTCACTGAACAAACAGATATGAACCTGCAGGGAGTATATTTCAGCTCTGCAGCATGGGGGGATTATGATAATGATAATGACCTCGATATATTAATGGCGGGCAACCTCCTTTCAAAAATATACCGTAACAACGGGGATAATTCCTTTACCGAGCAGGCAGGTATAACTCTTCCCGGTGTCAGCAATGGTTCAGTAGCCTGGGGCGACTATGACAATGACAGTGATCTTGATATCCTGATAACCGGATCATCATCATCGGGATATTCCTCAAAAATCTACCGGAATAACAGCGATAATACTTTTACTGCACAGAATATAATCAGTCTGACTGGTGTTGCAGATGGTTCAGGGGACTGGGGTGACTATGACAATGACGGCCTTACGGATATAGTAATTACCGGCCGGGCAGGTACTGCCTCTTCCGATATTATTATGAAGTTTTACCATAATAATGGCAACAACTCATTTACAGAGCAGCCAAATTTAAGTCTTGAAGGTGTATCACAAAGTACTTTTGCTTTCGGTGATTTTAATAAAGATGCAAAACTCGATTTACTTGTCACAGGACAAAACTCCGGCTACACTCCCATATCAAGGATCTACCGTAACCTCTCTGTAGAGCCAAATCTTCCTCCAGGTATGCCTTCAGGATTAACATCGTCTGTCAGTGATACTTCTATTTTGTTATCATGGAACAGGGCAGTAGATGATGATACTCCACCGGGTGGATTAACTTACAATGTCCGTATTGGCACATCAGCCGGGGTAAACAATATAGTCCCGTCCATGTCTCTGGATGACGGAACAAGATTAATTCCTGGCACCGGTAATGGTCAGACTGGGACTTCATTCCTGCTCAAGTATCCTAAGAAGGCAACCTACTACTGGACCGTTCAGGCTATTGATCCCGGATTTCTTGCAGGCACTTTCTCCGAGGAAAAATCGTTTACATTCTCTTCTTCAATACAGGCGCGGATGGTCTTCGCAGATAATATACGGCCGACTTCTGTCGATCTGCACTGGCACCGGGGGAATGGAACTGCATGTGCTGTTTTTGTGAGGAAGGGAAGTAACGGAACAGCCTCCCCGCTTGATAACTCATCTTATTCAGCTGACCACCAGTTCGGTGCAGGATCCCAGATCGGTTCAACAGGCTGGTTCTGCGTTTATAATGGAACGGGGAATAATGTAAGTATTACCGGGCTTGAACCGTTGAATACTTATATATTCCAGGTGATCGAATATGATAGCGGACCTGTCTACTTCACACAGAAAGGAATGCAGAACCCAATGGTTACACAGACCGATTTATTCATTGAACAGTCAACAATATCCCTGCAGGCAATCAGTAACGGATCTGTAGCCTGGGGCGATTATGATAATGATTCCGACCTTGATGTGCTGATTACCGGCAAAGGAATTTCAAAAATATATCGTAATAATGGCGACAATACCTTCTCTGCTCAGACAACCATATCTCTTCCAGGGGTGACAAACTGCTCTTCAGTCTGGGGTGACTATGATAATGATGGAGATCTGGATATCTTACTTACAGGAAGTAATATTTCAAAGGTATTCAGAAATAATAGCGATAACACCTTTACCGAACAATCTGCAATTACCTTACCAGGAGTTAGTTACAGTTCAGCAGTATGGGGTGATTATAACAGCGACGGCTATCTTGACATCCTTCTTACAGGACGATTAAGCAGTCAGGAATATGTATCCAAAATTTTCCAGAACAATAGAGACAATTCATTTACTGAACAAACAGAAATAAATATTACAGGTGTAAACAACAGTTCTGTAGCATGGGGTGATTACAATAATGACGGTTATCAGGACATTTTATTAACAGGTAATAGTACTTCCGGACCTGTATCGAGAATATACCAGAATAACAAGAACAACACTTTCAGTGAACAGACAGGAATAATTCTTGAAGATGTAGCATACAGTTCTGCTGCATGGGGAGACTATGATAATGATGATGATCTTGATATTCTTCTTACCGGAAACAGTATTTCAAAAGTTTACCGTAACAACGGCAATAATACTTTTTCAGAACAATCGGGAATAATCCTTCAGGGTGTCGCCTACAGTTCAGCAGCATGGGGTGATTTCGATAACGATGGCTATTCAGACATACTGATTACAGGAACGACCAATGGACAATCCTCAGGGGCGGTGACGAAATTTTACCGGAACAATGGAGATAATACTTTCACTGAACAAACAGGAATCAGTATGACCAGTGTTTATAATAGTTCGATTGCCTGCGGAGATTATAATAATGATGGCAAGCTGGACGTCCTTCTGACAGGTACAAACATAAGTGGTGAGGCAGTATCAAAAGTCTATACTAATTTCTCTGCAATTACAAGATCAGCCCCCGGAATGCCAATATTGATTTCAAGTGCTGAAAGTGATTCGTCTATTGTATTTACCTGGAGCAGGAACAAGAAGGATGGTGTGCCGGTGAAAGGGATAAGTTATAATATCCGCATCGGAGATTCGCCCGGATCAAATAATATTTTATCTTCAATGACTATGCCTTTGGGATCACGCCTTATACCACATGCCGGCAATGCTGGATGTGATACAATCTTTGAACTTCGAAATCCCAGACGATCTTCTTACTACTGGAGTGTACAGGCAATTGATAACAGGTTTGCTGCCGGGGAATTTTCAATGGAGCAGTCATTTGGTTTCGGAAACTGGATGCAGGCTTCCTATCTTTTTGTAAACGATATCCAGGGATCAAGGTTGAATCTTTTCTGGACCAGGGGCAATGGAAGTGAATGTATGGTATTTGCAAAAAAGGGGAATTCAGGAGTAGCAACACCTGAAAACGGTGTTCCATATGATGCCAGTTCAAAATTTGGCAACGGTACACAAATTGATACAAGCGGATGGTACTGTATTTATAGCGGTACTAACAATAATGTCACAGTTACTAATTTGGAGGGACTGACCGAATATATTTTCTGTGTTATCGAAAATGATGGAATATGGAATTATTTCAATGTAAGAGGAGATGGTAATCCGCTTGTGGTTAAAACAGGTTCTTTCACAGAACAAAGCTCTATTAGCTTGTTTGGTGTAAGAAATGGTTCAGCAGCATTTGGCGATTATGATAACGATGGCGATCTGGATGTTTTGCTTTCAGGGAACAGAAACTCCAGAATATACAGAAACATCGGCAATAATAACTTTGCAGCCCAAAACGCCATTGTACTGACAGGAACATCAAACGGCTCCTCAGCCTGGGGTGATTACGATAACGACAATTATATTGATATTCTGATAACAGGTCTTACTAGCGGAAATATTCCTGTCTCAAAGATCTACCGTAATAATGGAAATAATACTTTCACTGAACAGACGGGAACAAATCTTTCAGGAGTTTATAACAGTTCAGTAGCATGGGGAGATTATGATAATGACGGATATCTGGATATTCTTCTTACAGGGCGGTCGGTTACAAACGATTTTATTTCAGTAATTTACCGTAACAACAGAGATAATACTTTTACTGAACAATCGGGAATTGTACTACAGGGCGTTTATTCAGGTTCAGTGGCATGGGGTGATTATAATAATGACGGAACTCTCGATATTCTCCTGACCGGTTTCAACAGCAATAATATTCCTGTATCCAGGTTATACAGGAACAATGGAGATAACTCATTCACAGATCAAACAGAAATCAATTTTAGTGGTGTTGCCAACAGCTCTGTTGACTGGGGAGATTATGACAATGATGGCGATCTTGATATTATTTTAACAGGACAAACAGGAACCAGTATTATTGAGTATATCACTGACATATACCGGAATGACGGGAATAATACGTTTACTGAACTTGAAAATACGGAAATAAAAGGAGTACACTTAGGTTCAGTAGCCTGGGGTGATTATGATAACGACGGATTCTCGGATGTATTGCTGACCGGGCATTCCGGTTCTGTTGAAAGCGAATATTATTCAATGGTTTACAGGAATAATGGCAATAATACATTTACTGAAAAGACCGATATAAACCTTATGAAGGTCTATAACAGCTCAGTAGAATGGGGAGACTATGATAAAGATGGCAGACTTGATATTATTATTGCAGGTTATAATCCAAATCATGGATCGGTAACCAGGATCTATAAGAATCAGTATCCTTCAACAAATGCTTCACCAACAGCACCAACCGGTCTTGTCTCTACCAGCGATGAAACATCCCTGATAATGAGCTGGAACAGAGTTGCCGGAGATACCACTCCGGGAGAAGGCATGAGCTACAATGTTCGTATTGGTACATCACCCGGATTAAGCAATGTGGTCTCAACTATGGCATTGTCATCAGGATCAAGGCTGATACCTGACCTTGGCAATGCTCAGTCAGACACTATGTTTATTTTAAAATATCCTCAGAGAGCAACTTATTACTGGAGCGCCCAGGCTATTGATAACGGGTTTGCCCCGGGTCCTTTCGCTGCAGAACAATCAGTTGCATTCACCACTCCGCTCCAGGCATCCCGGCTGTTTGCCGACAGTATTCTGGTTTCAGGCATAACCCTTCACTGGAACAGAGGTAATGGTTCTGCATGTGTTGTGTTTGCCAGGGAAGGAGCTGACGGAACTGCAATACCTGTTGATAATACAGATTATATATCTGACAATGATTTTGGAGCAGGCTCAGAGATTAATACATCGGGATGGTATTGTGTGTACAAGGGAACCGGGAATAAGGTTAAAATAACAGGACTGAAGCTCCTGACTAACTATACATTCCAGGTAATAGAATATGATCCCGGTCCTGTGTATTTCACCCAGACGGGCCAATCCAATCCGATAGTTGTTCAGACAAATATCTTTTCGGAACAACCAGATATCAGCCTGGCAGGAGTCTCTTACGGATCTGTAGCCTGGGGCGATTACGACAACAACGATTATCAGGATATTCTGATTACCGGTACCTCAAATGGCCTCTATACAGGGGCTGTAACTAAAATATACCGCAATAACGGTAACAATACTTTTTCAGACCAGGTTGTTATTAGTCTTCCCGGTGTTACTAACAGTTCGGCAGCTTGGGGTGATTACAACAACGATGGTAATATTGACATATTACTTACAGGACTAGACATTAATAATATTCCTGTGTCAAAAATATTCCGGAATAATGGCAATAATAGTTTTTCTGAACAAACTGATATAAATCTGACCGGCGTCCGGGAAAGCTCTGTTGACTGGGCTGATTTTAATAACGATGGCAGGCTTGATATTATAATTACAGGAACCTCAAGTTCAGGTGAATTTGCCAGGATCTACAGAAATCTGGGCAATAATGTCTTCAGGGAACAGCAAGGAATCAACCTCCCCGGTGTAACAAACGGTTCAGTGGTTTGCGCTGATTACAATAATGATGGTTTTACTGATATTTTGCTCACAGGATCAGGATTATCAAGAATTTTCAGAAACAAAGGTAATCCGTATTTTATTGAGTTTATTGAACAGCAAGGAATTACTTTACCAGGGATTACAAAAAGTTCTGCAGCCTGGGGAGACTATGACAGTGATGGTGACCTGGATATAGTTTTAACAGGTTACGATGCCGGCAGTAATATTCCGTTATCCAGGTTATACACTAACAATGGTGGCAGCTTTATCGAGTCCTCTGTAGACCTGACCGGAATTGCCGGATCATCAGTTGCAGATAATTCCGTTATCGGGGCCAGCGAAACAATATGGGGCGACTACGACAACGACGGAGATCTGGATATTCTTATAACAGGAGAAACATCTTTCGGACGGGTTTGCAAGATCTACAGCAATAACGGAGATAATACATTTAAAGATCAGTCTAACTTCAGCCTGCCCGGAGTGCGGTACAGTTCTGCAGCCTGGGGCGATTATGATAATGATGGAGACCTGGATATCGTACTGAGTGGAGAACAGGGGGCTTCACGTATAACAAAGATCTTCAGAAACGAGATCCTGATTCACAACACAAAGCCTCAGGCACCCGATACATTGATGATGATGAACAGAGTTCCCAACACAATACTTTACTGGAGTCCTGTTAAGGCCGACGAAACAGCTTCTGCAGGATTATCCTATAATATCAGAATGGGAACCACTTCAGGCGGGAGTGAGGTATTGTCATCTATGGCATCATCGGCTGGAATGCGAAGAATAACGGCTATGGGAAACAATCAGCTTGATACTTTCTGTATCTTCCAGAACCTGCTACCCGGTTCCTATTACTGGAGTGTCCAGGCTGTCGACAACGGATATGCGGGAGGATCATTTAAAACAGAATCCAGCTTTACTATTGATAGTATTCAGGCAAGCAGACTTGAAGGTAAACTTGTGACTGATGATAGAAATGCTTTATTGATAAAATGGGAAAATGGTAACGGTAACCGCCGTGTAGTCTTCTGCAAACAGGGTTCAACAGGTATCGCAATTCCTTCCGGAAATACTACCTACTCTGCTGATGCTGTTTTGGGATACGGCGATCAGATAGGTAACACTGGCTGGTACTGTATCTTTAATGGCAGGGGCGACAGTACGTTTGTAAGAGGACTAACCCAGGGAATACCGTATTCGTTCCAGGTGATAGAGTATCTTGGAGACACCGGGTCTGAATTATATTACAGGGTATCCGGTGAAAATAATCCGGGTATATTCTCCTGCGGATTGTTTTCAGAACAATCAGATATTAACCTCGATAAAGTATTTAACAGTTCAGTAGTCTGGGGTGATTATGATAACGATGGAGATCTCGATATTCTTCTGACAGGGAATAATATCCTGGAATCCGGATCACCAGCTATATCTAAAATATTCCGCAATAATGGTAACAATTCCTTTACAGAACAAACCGGGATTAATCTTTTCGGGGTTCAGAATGGATCAGTTGCCTATGGTGATTATGATAATGATGGAGATCTCGATATTCTTTTAACAGGAACTACCAGTGGTGCATTTCCGGTTTCAAAAATCTATCGGAATAACGGCAATAATACCTTTACAGAACAAATAGGTATAAGCCTCATTGGAGCAAGTTACTCATCTGCTGCCTGGGGTGATTATAATAATGATGGTTATATTGATATACTTTTATCGGGGCAGGGCGCTGGTTCAAACTTTATATCAAAAGTATACAAAAACAATGGAAACAATACATTTGCTGAACAGGTTGACATAAATCTTGAACGTATTTCAAAAGGATCTTCTGACTGGGGTGATTATGATAACGATGGTGATCTTGATATCATACTTACCGGCAACAACATCTACGGCACTCAAAGTTCAGTGTCAATGATATACAAAAATAATGGAGATGACACTTTTACCAAACAATTTAACATTATCCTGCCGGGGGTAATGAATAGCGCAGTAGCCTGGGGCGATTACGATAACGATGGTGATATTGACCTCCTACTGACAGGATATAATAATGAAGGATCAGTCCAGTATATATCAAGAATATATCAAAACATAAATGACAGTACATTTACTCATCAGACAGGTATAAATCTTAATGGTGTTGCCAACAGCTCAGTAGCATGGGGTGATTACGATAATGATGGCGATCTTGATATTCTCCTGACCGGCCGTCTGGTAAATGGAGGATATACTTCTAAAATCTATAGCAACAATAACAATAATACTTTTTCTGAGGTAACAGATATTTCATTGACTGGCATAGGCTATAGCTCGGTAGCCTGGGGTGATTACGACAATGATGGCGACCTGGATATCTTAATGACAGGACAAGCAGCCGGTTCAGCGGTTGTTTCTAAAATCTACAGGAATAATGCAATAATGAAAGCAGGGAATTACCAGGCTAATAAAAAACCAGCTGCCCCTGGCAATCTGACCGCAGTTCGACTACCTGAAGGCATAAAACTTACATGGTCCCCTGTCAAAGGCGATGAAACACCTTATAATACACTAACCTACAATATCAATATCGAGGCCAAAAAAGGAGGATTATTAGCATTCTCTTCGCAGTCTGACACTGTTACAGGATATCGCCGTACAGTGTCAATGGGCAATACCCAGTTGGATACTTCATATCTTATTAAAAATCTGGTCCCCGGATTGCATTACTGGAAAGTACAGGCTGTTGATCAGGGCTATAAGGGAGGTAATTGGTCTGAAGGCAGCATATTTGATGCAAAAAATATCCAGGCATTCTTCACTGCTGATACAGTATGTCCGGGTACAAATACCAGTTTCACTAACCAATCTTCTACCTATGCAGACCCTATTCAGAGCTATTCATGGGATTTTGGTGATGGACAAATTGATACTGTTGAGAACCCTGTACATGCTTTCACAACATCCGGAAATCATAATGTCCGCCTTATAGTATCATCAGTAAGTGATGCCGATACATTAATTCAGGAAGTCTATGTATATCCTGCACCTGAAACAGATTTTTCAACTTCAGGTAACTGCCAGGGTGCAGAAACAATTATTGAAAATCTTACAAACACCGATGGAATTGACTTTTCAAGCTGGCTTTGGGATTTTGGTGATGAAAAAAGCGCGACCCAGAAAGATCCTGGATCTCATGGTTATCTTACTTCAGGTGATTATATGATTTCTTTATCTGCGACAACTACTCATGGATGCTTTGATTCAATTCAAAAGAAAATCACTATTGCAGATGCTCTTCCAAAACCTATGATTATGGCTGTAGGACGGGTTGTTTGGTATCTTCTCTGTGCCGACACATCCGCTCTATACTATAGATGGTATTACGATGGTGATCTGATCGAGGGTGCAGACAAATACTACTATGTCGCATATAGAAATATGGGAAGCTATTATGTGGCTATTTCGAAAACGGAGGAGTGCTTTGTTGCAAGCGATGTCGTAGAAATACCAACCGGCGTTGGTATTGAGGATATTGATCAGTTTGAAAATCTGATTATATATCCCAATCCAACCTCAGGCTTGTTTACACTGGAAATGGAAAACCTGCTCTTCGGTGAAATGATAATAAGAATTTTTAATCAGGGAGGTAAAGAAATATTAATCAAACAATATGAAAAAACTACCGAATATTTCTCTATTCAGGTTGATTTAAGCAGTCAATCAAGGGGAATTTATTATCTTTCTGTTCAAATCAATGGACAAATGTCAAATAAAAAGATTATAATTGAATAATAAATTTAGATATGAAATGTAAAGCAATTATATTTCTGACTCTACTTTTAAATTTTTCTCTAATTTTAAAAGCGCAGGAGTTCTCAACCAAGGATAAAGCTATAATTTATACAAATGCCATTGAAGTCCTTGAAAAATATGAGACAATAACCAACCAGATAGGAGAGTTTATTGTCAGCGATGTTGATAAAGCCAAAAGTAACGCAGAGAGTCTGCTTGAATTATTTGCGAACCGGCAGGTGTTGATATTTAATGATCTGGATCCCTCCCATAAACTGAGCGAGTTTTATGAAGCCGAAACTTACTCATCGAATATAATTTTATGGTATCCAGATGGGATCTCAGTTCAGCTGGATCTAGGAAACGCCAGGGTAAGTGATATTATGACCCATGAAGCGGATGTATTCTCCCTCGATATTCTTGTTAACAAATCGATCAACGGGAACTATCTGAATGAAACAATGAATAAGAATGTTGAAGAACTTTTATTCAGAATAGCATTTGGACTGGAAAATAAGTCGTTAGTAAAATTTAAGATCGTTGGAATAAGAAGTACAACATCAGACTATGTCATCGATTATACCCAGGCACTGAAACAAGTGATCAGCGAAGATTTTAGTGCCGATGATCTGGTTAAAGTGCAAACAGAACTTAAAACCTTGCTTCAGGACTACACCAACTTCCTGTCGTTGATCGGCGATCCCCAGGAACTTCCTGATGACAAGGAATTCTACAAAACCAGTTTTCTGAATCTGTTCCTGAGCCCCGACACAAGAATATATAATGATATAAACCCTGAGCCAGAAACAAGCCTTATCTCTTTAAACGATTATCTTGCCGGATTCGTTGCCGATTACCCGAATGGAATTAGGAACCTGTCGATTAATACCGACTCGGCAAAATTCGGACAAATAATGAAGGATGATGAAGGCAGTTATTATACATTTGTTGATGCCGATAAATTCTTTTCCGGTAGTTTTAAAGGAAGGGATGTTTTCAGGAATTCGTTCCCTCTGTTTTTAAAGGTATCATTTAAAGCCGCAGGGAATACCTATACTGATTTTAAAATTAACAGTATCGATATCTCCTCTGTTAATTTTTATGAAGCTGCTCCGGGAGATATTTCAGAAGAAAAGCCTCAGATAATTATCAGACCTGTGACCAGGAAAGGTCTTGCGATGTCATTTATCGCATCAGTTGGCCAGACTCAGATAAATAATAAAAATATTACCACCTTATCAGTTGACAGTGATCTTCATTCATGGAACTCCTCACATCTCTATGGATATCTGACCGCAATCGGAATCAGCTACTATTTTAACGATAATATTGCAGCCAGGAGCGGTATTGAATTCAATACATACTCTGAAAAATTCAACCTCAGGGGCACATTTGAAAATAATACACTGTCGAGGGATATTAATTATACATCATACTACAAGATCATTGCTGCAAACTATGATTCCCTGGTCTCGATCAAATATCTTACACTACCCATTATGGTCAATTATACATCAGGGAAACCCGGGAAACTTGGGTTTTATGGAGAAGGAGGAGTTAAGATATCAATTCCTGTTCGTGCATCGTATTCGCTTTCAGGCGATTACAAAACATCTGGGCGTTATCCCACTAATCCTGTCTCAATACAGGTTCTTGACCTGACAGAGCTTGGCTTTTATGAAAGACATATTCTCGATGAAACAGGGGACTTGAAAATGAAAGGATTTAACCTGGCTTTTTACAGTTCTGCAGGAATAAATATACCTTTGGGTTATTATTCCTCAATAAATGTCGGACCAGAGATGATTATTGGCATTTCCGATATCCTGAGTAACAAGAAAAATTACATTGATATTTTTGGAAAAACCTACCCACATCAGCCGACTAAAATAAAAAACTTTGGAATTAGAATAAGTTTTGCATATAAATTGTAGTAATTCCTGATAAACCCGATAAAATGATAAAGAGATTATTATTACCGGTCATTACCTTAACACTTAGCTTGCTGGCATCGGGGCAGACAAAAACTGCAGTTACAAGCAAGGAGGCAAAGATCGTTGACGAAATTAATCTTAGTGAACAGGATATTGAACTGTTCAAAGAACAGACAAAACAGAAGGTCGATGAGTTCGAGCAATACATTATGATCCTGGGAAGCAAAGATGAACCTGCAGAAAAAAGAAACATGGCAGAAAAGGAAGCACTTAAGCTTTTTTACAAAGGCGCCCAGATGGAAATTTCAATGATACAGCCAGATGGATCTGTACAAAAGGTAAACCGGCCGATGGAGAAATACCTTGCAAGGCTAAAATCTCTGCCATATACACGCGTAGTGATCAAATTCTACGACATAGCCTACATACGCGATTTTACCAAAGGGCCTGATGGCAAGTACTATTCCACTGCAACAATAATCCAGGAATTTACAGGCTTCAACGAGGATAACATTATTTATACCGATGTAACAAAAAAAGATATTGAGATAATAATCGATATCGTTGAAGATAGCTTTTTTAAGGAAAGGAGATGGAAAATATTCCTGGGCGATATAAAAGCTACAGAAACAAAAACAACTGTTCCATAATAGTACGTTTATGCCGGGAATTAAAAACATATTACCCGCTGCACTCCTCTTCCTGCTTCATATTATTGTTAATTGCAACTCCGGTGCACAGACGATAGTTAAACCTGAAAATACTAACGAGAGAACTTTTCTTGTACGCACCAAACAGTTCAATGAGTTCATAGACCGGTTCAATTATAAAACCAACTTTTATGGAGATCCTGTGGATTCGGTTTTTATGTCCAAAATTCCTCGCGGGAATATGGTCAGATCTCTATTCAATCTTAAAGACTCCAGGACGATAGAAACAGGGGTGGATTACTCCATTAATTATGTAACTGACAAAGATAACTTCGTTAATGAAGTGGTCAACAATAACCTTAACATTTATAAATATTCAGATAAAATAATCGCTGAGGCAAAATCGCGCATAATATATAAAGGTGTTCCATCCACTATAAGCATATTCCTTACGCAGGAAATTGTAGGGAAAGACATGGTTAAATGGGTGATATTTAATGTTAAAGGTGATATTTTTAATTTTCTGAAAACCGACACGGCCTATATCAGATTTATTCCGCCCTCAAGTAACGAAACTGATTTTATTAATCTGAAAAGAGCTCTTGGGGACCTTGATCACCTTCAGTACTATTCATCGAAAGAATATGAACCGGATTACCTTACCTTATTCTATTATATTATAAACTCCCGATTAGCCAGCTTCGAATATGTCGAAGAGATAATTTATCATATAATCGATATTCCGGGATGGTCCATCCAGGTCAGGGAATTCAACAGGAATGAAATGAATTCAGGATGGCTTATATCGGATATCTCAAAAAACTCACTTGACAGAATTAATTATCTGAAGAATCTCAAATAAGCTATCAGGTAAAATTGAATGATTTTTTCTAAGATTATTCTGCTATTCAGAAGAGCTATGCTAATCCTCATTTATCAATAGAGTAGCCATAACAGGCCAGTGATCGGATATGTAAATACCCTTTTCCTTCTTAAATACTGCTGTATTATTGAGTACTTTCATGCCATTACGTACGAAAATATAATCGATCCTTCCATTCCCGGGCTTATCAGAAAAACCATTGAATGTATAAGTCGGACCTGTAGGACGCTTTTCAGAAATAACATAGGAATCCTTCATTAAAGGGATACTCTCATCAGGTCCGGTGAGAATTGAATATCCTTTGCTTGAAGGCAGCATGTTGAAATCGCCGGTAATAATAAATGGAAATCCATCTGTTATTCTGTTAACCTCCTCCAGAAGTATTTTTGAACTCATAATCCTGGCAGAATCTGAAACATGCGAAAAATGGGTGTTAAAAAAGAAAAGATGTGAATGGTTGTTCTTATCAACAAGCTCCATCCATGTCACTATACGGGGAAGAGCGGCACCCCATCCAATTGAACCGGGAATGTCAGGAGAATCTGATAGCCAGAAAGTTAATGTTCTTACCATATCAAACCTCTCTTTTCTGAAAAAGAGAGGATTCATTTCCCCATCTCTGATGCCATCACTTCGACCAACACCTGAAGAAGAATATTCGGTCAGGACTGAATCTAAAAACTCATACTGATTCCATAAAACTTCCTGCATGCCAAAGATATCAGGCTTTTCATCCATAATAAAATCCTTAACCTGCGCAGCCCTGTTGGGCCAGGCATTTATACTGTCACTGGGATTGTCGTACCTGATATTAAAAGTCAAAACTTTTATTGCATTTTTTTCTGTATTCCCTGAACATCCTGTCAGGAATAAGATAAATATTGCAATTAAATTAAAAATTTGCCTTTTCATTTGAACTATTTTTTACAAAGATAAACAACTGAATTCTAATAACAACCATTGTACCATTATGGCTGCACATAATATGCCCTAAAAGGTATTGTACCATTTATTTATATATTTGTACCATTGTTGAATGATGGGATACATATGCTCTGATTATGAGGATGTAATTCAAAAAAACGTTAGTCACACCTTAATAAAACATTTCAGTTTATGCCTGATGTAATAAAACTCCTTCCCGATTCGGTAGCCAACCAGATTGCTGCAGGAGAAGTTATACAAAGGCCTGCTTCGGTTGTTAAGGAGCTAATGGAAAATTCTGTCGACGCAGGAGGAAAAAACATCAGGGTAATAATCAAAGACTCAGGAAAAACATTAATCCAGGTAATAGATGATGGTGCAGGCATGTCTGAAACTGATGCCAGATTATCCTTCGAGAGGCATGCTACGTCTAAAATTACATCTGCAGGAGACCTGTTTGCAATAACAACAAAGGGATTCAGAGGAGAGGCTCTGGCATCAATTGCTGCTGTTTCTATGGTTGAACTTAAGACGCGCAGGGAAGAGGATGAGACCGGTATAAAAGTTATTATTAACGGTTCAAAGGTTGAGAAGCAGGAGCCATGCAGTTGTACAACAGGATCAACCTTTTCTGTTAAGAACCTTTTTTTTAACATTCCGGCACGACGGAAATTTCTTAAGTCTGACAATACGGAGATAAGACATATTGTAAATGAATTTCAAAAAATAGTTTTAGCCCATCCTGAGATCCGGTTTTCGTTACATCATAACAATACTGAAATTTACAATCTTGTTACCGGGAACCTGCGGCAGAGAATAATAGGAGTTTTCGGGAAACAGATTAACCAGGATCTTATAACCCTTGAAACTGAGACCAGCCTGATAGTTATCAGAGGATTTATAGGCAAACCTGAGAATGCAAGACGAACATATGGGGAACAATTTTTTTTCGTCAATAACCGTTTTATGAAACACCCCTATTTCCATAAAGCTGTTGTTGAGGCTTATCAGAATATCCTGCCCGTTGAAGCAATCCCGTCCTACTTTATCTTTATGGAGGCCGATCCTGCTTCTATCGATATAAATATCCATCCTACAAAGACAGAGATAAAATTCGAGGACGAAAGATCAATCTGGCAGATCCTTATGGCATCAGTGCGTGAAGCTCTTGGTAGGTTCAATATTGTACCTTCACTGGATTTTGAAAATGAAGCTCTTATTGATATCCCGGTTAGAAATCAATCGGGCCATTTCCCTGAACAACCCATGATTGATATTAATCCGCAATATGATCCTTTCAAAGGAGAGGAGCGGTCATATGAAAGGCCAGGTCCAATTGAACAGTTTGAGAGGGGAAATTTAGCAAATTGGGAAAAACTTTATTCTGCATTTGAAAAAGGAAATGATAATCCGGAACAATTTGAAAAGATCAGAGAGACTCAACGTAAGTTGTTCCAGATTAAGTTTAAATATATTGTATGTCCGGTCAAATCCGGTCTTATGTTGATTGATCAGAAAAGAGCTCATGAGAGGGTGCTGTACGAAAAATTTCTGGATATTCTTGGTAACAAAGGTACTGCCAGTCAGGTCGATATGTTCCCTGCAACAGCAGAATTAAATCCTGCCGATTTTTTTATACTTAAAGAGATCGAAGGGGAACTTGAAATACTTGGATTCAAAATCGACCATACCGGTAAAAATAAGATAATTATCAAGGGACGTCCCTCAGCTACAGGTTCTTCTGACCCGCTTGAGATGCTGGAAATATTAATTGAGGAGTATAAAAGTACCCAGGCTGATCCCTCAACCGGTGCAAAGGAAAAGGTTGCATCTGCAATGGCCGGGGCATCTGCCATTCCATATGGAAAGACCCTGACCCAAAGTGAAATGGAGGATCTCTTCGATAGCCTGTTTGCATGCAAGGCAGCAAATTATTCGCCCAAAGGGAAGCCTGTAATAACCATACTAACGCTGGAAGAAATTGATAAAAGATTTAAGTAAATATATAATGACAAATTGTCGGATATGGCAATGAAAAGATTTTTGGCCCGACAATTGAAGATTATAACCCTTATAAAAACTGATAGATGAACGGATTCGGCAGAGGATTTTTCGCATTACCCCCGGTAGTAAAGAATATTATTCTAATAAATGTAATTATGCTTTTAGCAGATTATGCTGCTAAAAGTGTCTTTGGGATCGACCTGACAATGATTTTGGGACTATATTTCCCAAAATCTGAGCAATTTATGCCCTTGCAGTTAGTTACCCACATGTTTATGCATGGAGGTTTCTGGCATATCTTCTTCAATATGTATGCTCTTTTTATATTCGGACAGGCTCTTGAAAACACATGGGGTCCGAAAAGATTTTTCATTTACTACATGGTCTGCGGTCTTGGAGCAGCCCTTACACACGAATCAGTCATACTTTTCCAATATAATCAAATAGCCCAGAACCTGAGTCCTGAAAACTTGCAGATGGTTCTTAAAGAGGGTACTACATTATTTTCGCAGGGACAGGGTTTTAACAATCCTGAAATGCTTAAACTTCAAATTATGCTCAATACTCCAACAGTTGGAGCTTCAGGTGCAATATTTGGTGTTTTGCTGGCTTTTGGAGTTCTCTTCCCCAACACTCAACTAATGCTTCTTCTTCCACCCATTCCCATAAAGGCAAAATACTTCGTTCTCATATACGGTATAATTGAACTTTATATGGCTGTTACCCAGCCTGGAAGCAATATAGCGCATGCTGCACACATTGGAGGAATGCTATTCGGTTATATTATGATCAGATATTGGAGAAAAACTACAAACACGCTTTATTGATGGGTATCTGGGACGACATAAAGAATACATTCAGGAGTGGCAGTAACCTTTCCAGACTTATCTATATTAATCTTGGAGTATTCATCTTAATAAATGTTGCTGGCGCAATTGGATTCCTGCTTAATAATCCGGAGGTCTCTTCCACTGCAATGAATATTGTTTCAGTACCCTCCTCCATTAAAGCCTTGCTATTAAGACCATGGACATTAATAACATATATGTTTGTACATAAAGATATCTGGCATATACTGTTTAATATGTTATGGCTATACTGGTTTGGAAGGATTTTTCTGGAGTATCTTGATCAGAGAAAGCTTGTTGCTGTATATCTCCTGGGTGGTATTTGTGGTGCCCTTGTCTATATTCTATCTTTTAATCTCTTCCCGGCATTTGAGGCTGTTGTTACGGAATCGGTAGCAATAGGTGCTTCAGCATCAGTAATGGCTGTGGTAGTGGCTATTGCTGCATTTGTCCCTGATTATGCCATCCAGCTCTTTATATTTGGGAGGATAAAGATCAAATACATGGCCCTTGGAATTTTTGTTTTTACCTCAGTTATGGACTTTTCCATCAATTCAGGCGGGAAGCTAGCTCATATCGGGGGAGCATTATTTGGATATTTATACACTATAAACTTAAGGCAGGGACGCGATATTGGCAAGGGATTCAATAAGTTAATAGATTTTTTTGTTACACTTTTCAAACCACGCCAGAGACTAAAAGTCACATATAAAAAAAAGGCAGATGAATATGAATATAATAAGATTAAAGCTGACCACCAGAAAGTAATAAACAGCATACTTGATAAAATATCCAAGGGGGGTTATGACAGCCTTACCAGAGAAGAAAAAGAGACCCTCTTTAAAGAGAGCCAGAAGAAAAATTAACCTATTGAATTTGTCTGTTAATACAATCTTTGTACAAACTTGTCAAAAAACGATAAACAGTAACTGTTTTTCCCCTAATTACCGGTAATTTAGTAAATACATTTTATTGTATTTGAGAAAAGTCCTATATAAGATCCTTTTAGTGATAAATGCAGTTTTTGCATTTTCACTGCTTATGTCATACCTGGCCGTACATATTAGCCCCGGAATATTTGTACTTCCGGCATTTTTTGGTCTTGCTTACCCATATCTGCTTTTAGTAAATATTATTCTTGTAATTACCTGGGCTGCTTTGTTAAAATATGAAGCCCTCATATCCATAGTTGTAATTGCCTTTGGATTAACCCACTTTTCGAATTACATTAAACTCCGAAAGCCTGTCGGCAATAAAAAAGATACTTTCAAGGTATTAAGCTATAATCTCAGATTATTCAATTACTTTGAAAATAACAGCAATGACATCTCCGAAAAAAAAGTACTCGAATTTCTTAAAACTCAGGACCCGGATATTTTATGCCTTCAGGAATTTTTTGTACTGGGTGATCCTTTGCGGAAAGGGAAAGAGATTAAAAGGATACTTGGATCCGGATATTATTCTCACATGAAAGTAATTGGCAGTGGAAAAAACAGGGCTTACGGGATAGCTACATTCACTAAATACCCTATTATCAGGAGAGGAGAAATAATACATCCAAAATCTTCGAGCCTTTCAATTTATAGTGATGTACTTATACAGAATGACACTTTCAGGATATATAATAACCATCTGCAATCGTTCAGATTAAGAAGGATGGAACGTTCATTCATTGAAGAAATAGCAGCACCTGAAGATAAAGAACCGATAAATGGCATAAGAAATTTATCGGTAAATCTTAAGAAAGGATTCGCGATCAGGGCAGTACAGTCACAGGTTGTTAAGGAGCATATCAACCGGTCACCTGTTCCGGTGATTGTTATAGGCGACTTTAACGACACACCGGTATCATATTCGTACAGAAAGATCCGAAAAGGGCTTCATGATTCTTTTGTCGATTCAGGATATGGCGCCGGATTTACTTATAAAGGGAAATATCCTCCAAACAGGATAGATTATATCCTGTACGACGATGCCCTTATTAGCAGATATTTTGAGATAATAAAGGTTAAATATTCCGACCATTATCCTATCATTGCATATTTCAGAAAAAATACTAAAAAGGAAGGTTTCTGAAATCCACATTCCCACCTGAAATAATTAAACCTAATCTCTTTCCTCTGAAAAACTCAGGGTTTTCTTTTATTATAGCAAGGACAGTAGCCGATGATGGTTCAATAACTATTTTCATCCTTTCCCAAACAAGCAACATACAATCAATTATTGAGTCTTCCTTTGCAGTAAAAATCTTATCCACGTTTTTTTGAATAATTGAAAAAGTAAGCTCACTAAGTGATGTAAGCAATCCGTCAGCTACTGTCAAGGGTTTAACAGAAGGTGTCAGGATTCCTGTAGTAAGCGATAAATATGCATCATTTGCATTAAGCGGCTCTGCCCCTATCACCTTTATCTCCTTATTAATCCCTTTAACGCAGGTTGAGGTACCACTCATCAGACCGCCGCCTCCAATTGGTGCGATTATCATTTCCAGATCCTCTTTTTCTCTTAATAGTTCAAGTGCTGCGGTTCCTTGTCCGCAGATTACATTGAAATTGTCATAGGGATGTATAAGGGTGGCGCCCGTTTTTTCCATAATCTTCCTTGTTGTTTCCTCCCGGTCATTCAAAGTGGGCTTGCAGAAAGTGATCTCAGCTCCATATCCGATAACAGCATTTTTCTTTACAACAGGTGCATTTTCAGGCATCACAATATTTGCTTTTACTCCATTTGTTCTGGCTGCAAGGGCTAGAGCTGCTGCATGATTGCCTGATGAATGGGTTATGACACCCCTTCTTTTTTCCTCCTTATTCAATAAAAGGATTGCATTGGTAGCTCCCCTGAATTTGAACGCACCAACCTTCTGGAAATTCTCACACTTAAAATTGAGTTCACAATTAAAAAGATTATTCAATTGCTGAGAATGCATTACCGGCGTATGGTGAACGAATGGTATTAATCTTGTGTGTGCCGCATGTATATCAGAAAGTTCTGGCAATTCCATTTCAAATATTTTTATAAAAGTAATAAATTATATAAAAAAATAGGGACACGCTATGGCATGTCCCTGCAATATCATCTATTTTCTTTTTTCTAAAACAGACTATATGCAACTGTGATACCTGCAAGAACAACTGAAACCATCGACATCAATTTAATGAGGATATTAAGAGCTGGTCCTGAAGTGTCTTTGAAAGGATCGCCTACCGTATCGCCAACAATACTGGCTTTATGAGGTTCACTTTTTTTCCCGCCGTAGTGTCCTCTTTCAATATATTTCTTCGCATTGTCCCAGGCACCTCCTGAATTGTTGAGCATACTTGCAAGTGTAAATCCGGTTGTCATACCTCCTGCGAGAAGACCTATGACGCCGGGAACTCCAAATATCAGCCCAACAAGGAATGGAACAGCAATTGCGATTAAGGATGGAAGCATCATTTCTTTTTGAGCTCCTGCAGTTGAAATGGCAACACATTTTGCATATTCAGGTTTTCCGGTACCTTCCATAATACCGGGAATTTCCCTGAACTGACGTCTTACCTCATCAACCATTTTACCTGCAGCTCTCCCTACTGCTTTCATACTCATTGCACTGAATACAAACGCCATCATTGCTCCGATGAAGATACCACCCAGAAGAACCGGATTGAAAAGTGAAAGATCATATGCAGACACAAAATCTTTTATCCCTGCAGTTGTTACGTTTATAGCAACCTGACCGTCGTGTACCGTTGGGATAGTGTTATGATAGAAGAGTGTATCTCCAATCTGTTTGAATCCTTCCGGAGCTTTATCTGCTAATTTACCTAACCAGAGTTTCACCTCCTCCATATATGCTGCCATTAGAGCAAGAGCTGTAAGTGCAGCAGATCCTATTGCAAATCCCTTTCCTGTCGCAGCAGTTGTATTGCCAAGTCCATCCAGTGCATCTGTTCTCTCTCTGACCTCGGCAGGCAATTCAGCCATTTCAGCATTTCCCCCGGCGTTATCAGCTATTGGTCCGAAGGCATCAGTTGCCAGTGTAATACCAAGAGTGGAAAGCATACCCACTGCAGCAAATCCGATACCATATACTCCCTGGGCAAAGTCATTAAATCCACCTGCAAAACCGAAGGCGGCAATAATACCGGCAACAATAGTAACAACCGGTACCCATGTTGAAAACATACCCACAGCCATTCCCTCAATAATAACAGTTGCGGGTCCCTGTTCAGCTTGCTTTGCAATTCCCTGGGTTGGCTTATATCCGTCAGATGTAAAATATTCCGTCGATTGTCCTATAATGACACCAGCTAGCAAGCCAGAAATTACCGAGCCAAAGACACCCCATGTTATCCAGCCGCTGAAGGCCATTGCTGCAAGTGCAACAAGTATGAATGCAGAACTTCCACCTGTTCCAAGCAACAGGGCATTTAAAAGGTTTTTAGGCGTGGCCGATTCTTTAGCTCTTACCAGGTATACTCCTGCGATAGAAAGAAGTATTCCAACAGCTGAAACAATCATAGGGGCAATTATTGCTTTTATCTGAAGGTCAGCCGAGATAACAGGAAGAGCTGCTCCAAGCGCTGCTGTTGCCAGAATGGAACCAGCATAAGATTCATACAGGTCAGCACCCATACCGGCTACATCACCAACGTTGTCACCAACATTGTCTGCAATTGTGGCAGGATTACGCGGATCATCCTCCGGGATACCAGCCTCCACCTTTCCAACCAGGTCCGCTCCAACATCAGCAGCTTTGGTAAATATACCGCCCCCAACACGGGCAAACAACGCCTGTGTTGAAGCACCCATACCGAAAGTAAGCATAGTTGCAGTTATTTCAATCAGTTTTTCATGATCAGTAGTCCCTGGATTAACAAAATTAAGACCTATAAACCTTAACCCTGTTTCCATATGTTCAGGAGTAAAAACCACATTGTTAAGAATGAGGAACCAGATGGCTATATCAAGCAATCCAAATCCTACAACAACCAGACCCATTACTGCACCGCTCCTTAACGCTACCTGCAAACCTTTATTAAGCGATTTTGATGAAGCCCAGGCAGTCCTTGCGGAAGCATGAGTTGCAGTCTTCATACCAAGGTAACCACAAAGGCCTGAAAAGAAACCACCTGTAAGAAACGCTATCGGCACAAACGGGTTCTGAACACCCATATATGCAAGAATAGAAAGTAAAATAACAAGCACAACAAACACCTTCCCAACAACTTTGTACTGCCGGGAGATATATGCCATAGCACCTTCCCTGACATAGGCAGCAATCTCTTTCATCCTGTCGGTGCCTTCCGATTGGATGATCATGCCTCTGTAGAAAATCCAGGCAAAAAGCAGGGCAAGAAGTGCTGAAATAGGAACAATCCAAAAAATACTACTAATCATGATATCAAAATTTTAATTAGAAAATGGTAAACTTTAATGTATTGAAATTTTAACGGTACAAAACTATATTAGTTTTTACACTAAACAAGACATTTTTTATGTAAAATTCTCAACCTGATAAACAAATGGTCAAATTATCTGTTCTTAACATATTTATCCATCCAGTTTAATACCTCCCAGTGCTTATGAAGTATAGTTTCACGAGCTGCATATCCATGGCTTTCATTTGGTAGCATTACTAATCTAACAATTGCTCCATAACCCTTAAGTGCAGCATAGAATCTTTCACTCTGGATCGGAAAAGTACCACTGTTATTGTCGGCTAAACCGTGAATAAGCAATATCGGGTCCTTCACTTTATCAGCATGCATGAAAGGGGACATGTCAAAATATAACTCTGGCGCTTCCCAATATGAGCGCTTTTCATTCTGAAATCCGAATGGGGTAAGAGTCCTGTTATATGCACCGCTTTCAGCTATGCCTGCTGCAAATAATCTTGAATGGGCAAGTAGATTGGCAGTCATGAAAGCTCCATAAGAGTGACCACTTACAGCAACACGATTAGGATCAGTTACGCCCATTTCAACGGCTCTGTTAATTGCAGCATCTGCATCAGAAACAAGTTGGTCAATAAAAGTATCATTTGGCTCACTACCAGAGACTCCGACTATCGGGAATGAAGCATCCATAAGTACAGCATAACCCTGAGTAACATAGACAAGGGGCGATGAAGGACTGATCCTTGTAAAGGTAAATGGGGAGCCGCTTACCTGACCGGCGGCTCCTGCATCGTTAAACTCCCGGGGGTAAGCCCATAATAATGAAGGTAAAGGTCCATCTTTTGCTTTATTATAACCTGCCGGGAGGTAGAGAGTAAATGACAGATCAATACTGTCTTTTCTCTTATATTTTACCAGCTCCTTGGAAACACCTGCCAGTTGAGGGTAAGGGTTTTCAAATTTCGTCACCTGGGTCAGCTTCCCGTTTTTCAGGTTCCTGAGAAAATAGTTTGGAACATCTGTAACTGACTGCCTGTTAGTAAGTAATATCCCTTTAGAAATATCAACCAGCGAAACAATGGATTCATAATAGGATGCTTCTGATCTCCATATTCTGGTTGTTTTCCCAGTGGCTATATTATATTTATCAATAAATGGGTGGTCCCCTTCATCTGATGCTCCAGTACCTGACAGATATAGTGATTTTCCCTTATCAGCAAATAAAAGTATGCCTCTCCCATATTCATTCTCATCGATTAAAAACCGTCCGGGATCACCATAACGATCGTCTCTGTTCAATTCAAATATCTTCTTCTTTGTCTTTTGAGGATCAGTGGGATTAAATGAGCTGCTTACTCTCACTCTTGTCTTACTCAAGCCTTCATTTATTAGTGCGAAACCATCGTTACCCCAGGTAATTCCGTTGAATCGCATCTCGGTAGCAATATATTTTGCAGGATCACTGGTAAAAGGAGCTTCAAGCATATATACCTGATCATGAAACTCCATGGCATTATCATAGTTTCCTCCATCAAGCGCTTCCACCCAATATATTGTGGATGGCCTGTCTGATCTCCATTCATAATATCTTGGTCCCGGTAAAACAGCATCGTAATCTCTTGGATAGTTCTCTATCAGAGGCTCCTTAAGAAGGGTCTTTACTGTGTTGCCACTGATATCCCAAATCTGGGTTACTGTTGGAAAGCTTCTGTAAGGAACAATATATGAGAATGGTCTGTTTATCTGGGCAATCAATAAATAATGCCCGTCAGGGGAAGGTGAAACTTCAGTTATCATTCCCGGAGTACCAAGCTTTATTGATTTTATCCCATCCCAAAGCATTAGCTGCGATTTTGCAAAGAATTCAAAGAGCATCTCATCAACAGAGTCATTTAGCAGATCCTGATATGTAGCTACCTCACCTTTCTTGCCAAGATTCTCCTGAACCACAGGTCCGGCAGGAACATTGTTTCGGACTGGTCTAGGTCCCCTTCCAGGATCACTAATACAATATAACAGAGATTTGTTATCTGACAACCAGTATATGGAGTTGCTAAAAACCATATTAATTCCTTCTGTAATCTTTGAGGCGCTCAAAGAGACAACATCACAGATCCACAACTCAATTGTAGCTGATCGTTTATTCGTAAAAGCAAATTTCTTCCCATCTGCAGACCATATCGGAAAACCAAGAGCAGCATTTTCAGGAAGACCGTTAATTTCTCTTAAATTTGTACCATCAATATTCATTAATTTAAAACCCGTATTGTATGTTTGTCTGCTTGGCCCGCTAATTGCGGGATTAATCCTTAATCCTGCAATACGCAACTCCTCAGTCGAAAGCTCTTCAATTGTTATAAGTTCAGGTCGTTCAATCACAAGAATATTCGATTGATCAGGACTCACAGATACAGAAGAAGATTGAGGGGCATCAACAATTTTTACAATTTCTGAAGGAGGTAATTGATATGTTAATGCCTCCTGAGAAAAAAGATCCGACTGACTTAATACTAAGGCTGTCAGAAAAAACAAGGATTTTTTTACCATATGAATCTGTTAATTTAGGTGGTAAATAAGCATAATGTATTGTAAAATGTACTTCTAAATATCATTTAATAAATTAATCCAAGATACCAAAGATATCAATTTGATAATATTTTGGAATGTTTTTAAAAAGTATCCTTTTCTTTAAATGTGCTTAATACATTTATTACTTTTGCACCAGAATATAACATCAGATAATAACCTATTTAAACATGACTAATTTCTTCGATGATAAAATATCAGAAAGACTAGGTGGAGTAAGTTTTGGAAAATCAACTGTCATTTATAAATTTGAAATTATCAAGAGGGCAAAGGCAGCTGCAAAAAAAGCTCACCCTGAAGTAGCATTAATAGACATGGGGGTTGGAGAGCCTGACTGGCCTGCTGATAATCTGGTAGTAAAAGCATTATCAGAGGAAGCCGGAAAACCTGAGAACAGATGGTATGCTGATAACGGAATTCCTGAGTTCCAGGAGGCAGCAGCAGATTATCTTGAAAAGGTTTATAGTGTATCCGGATTGATACCATCAGAAAATATCGTTCATGGTATTGGATCCAAACCAGTACTTGCAATGCTGCCGATATGCTTCATAAATCCGGGTGATATTTTACTCACAACAGTGCCCGGTTACCCGGTTACCGCAACATATACAAAATATCTTGGAGGCGAAGTATATAACCTGCCATTGCTGGAGTCTAACTCATTTTTGCCCGACTTAAAAATAATCCCACCCCAGGTATTAAAAAGAGCTAAACTGATCTACTTAAACTACCCGAATAATCCTACAGGAGCTGTAGCCAGCGTAAGGTTCTTTGAGGATGTAGTTGAATTTGCCAGAAAAAACAATATTATCGTGATCCATGATGCTCCGTATAGCGCACTTACATATGATGGATACAAACCGCTCAGTTTCCTTTCTGTTAAGGGAGCAATGGATGTTGGATTAGAGGTACATTCATTATCAAAAGCTTTTAACATGACAGGATGGAGAATCGGTTTTATCTGTGGAAACAGCAAAGCGGTAAAAGCTTTTGCTACCGTTAAAGATAATTCGGATTCAGGTCAGTTCAGAGCAATTCAAAAGGCTGCTATACAGGCATTAAAGCATACTGAAATAACAGAAAGGACAATTGCAAAATACTCACGAAGATTCAATATCCTTGTAGATGCTTTAAATGAAATAGGATTTAATGCTGTGAAACCAAAGGGGTCATTCTATTGCTATGTTAAAGCTCCGGAAGGAACAGAAAGTGGCAAGATTTTTAATTCAGCCTCAGAATTTTCAGAATTTCTTATTCATGAAGCCTTAATTTCAACTGTTCCCTGGGACGATGCCGGAAAATTTATCCGATTTTCCGTTACCTTTGAGGCAAATTCAGAACACGAAGAACTTGAGGTAATAACCGAAATGAAGGAGAGATTAAAAAAACTCAGGCTAATATTTCATAAGACCTGATAATTAAGTAATTCAAAGGTTATTATGAAATCGAATATACCATTCAACAGAAAAAATCTTCATTATCATAATTGCTTTTAAACTAAAATGTGTTAATTTTGAGCACAATCCTAATCAAAGCTTTTATATGGCTAAAATATCAGCAGTTATCATAACCTACAATGAAGAAGACTTTATTGATAAATGCCTGAAATCTATTGATGGGATTGCCGATGAAATCATTGTAGTCGACTCATTTTCAACTGACTCTACGGAAGAGGTTTGTAAAAAATATGATGTCAGGTTTGTCAAACATGCTTTTGAAGGATACCGCGATCAAAAGAATTATGCCCTTACGCTGGCTTCTCATAACCACGTATTGTCACTTGATGCTGATGAGGTTTTAAGTGACAAGCTAAGAGAGTCGATCCTTAATATTAAAGATAAATGGAATTATGATGGTTATTTATTTAACAGGCGAAATAACTATTGTGGAAAGTGGATACGACATTCACAATGGTATCCTGACAGGCAATTGAGACTTTTTTATTCCAAAAAAGGTGAATTCGGAAAACTAAATATCCACGAGAAATTTATATTGTCGAATGGAGGGAAAGTAGGGAAACTGAAAGGTGATATACTTCACTGGCCTGTTATTTCACATGCAGATTATACTGAGAAATTGGATAAGTATTCATTGATTGCTGCCAGAGAATTTCATCTGGTAGGGAAAAAAACCACAATTTTCACACCTTATTTACACATGACCTGGGGATTTATCAGGTCATATATCATTAATGGTGGCTTCCTTGATGGCCGTGATGGATATATGATTTGTTCTTCATCAGCGAAATCCGTCTTCAGAAAATACAGTAAGCTGAGGCAATTCAACAAATACGGAGTTCCACAGTAACTATATTCTAATGATCTTCAAGGAAGATATTACAGATTCTTTGTTAGCTCTAAGAAAAGGTGGTATCATTCTCTACCCAACTGATACAATATGGGGTCTTGGATGTGATGCAACCAACCCGTTAGCTGTTGAAAATATTTTCAGAATAAAGTCCAGAAGCGAAAGCAAAAGTCTTATAATTCTTGTTGATGGGTTAAACATGATTGAAAGATATGTGCGGGATGTCCCTGATATAGCCTTTGAACTTGTTTCTGTATCCAAAAAACCACTCACAATAATCTATCCTGACGGGAAAAATTTATCACCAGGTATCTGTAGCGAGGATGGATCTGTAGGGATAAGAATCTGCCACGACGAGTTCTGTAAGGAGCTTATCAGACAGTTAAGAAAACCAATTGTCTCAACTTCAGCAAATCTTAGTGGAACTGCATCTCCACAAAATTTCATGGAAATAGACAGATCGTTAATAAATGCTGTTGACTATGTAGTTAAATACAGACAAGATGACCGGCAAAAACATTCACCATCATCGGTCATCAAAGTAGAAAAAAATGGCGTACTTAAAATATTGCGGGAATAGATTATTTTGACCTTACCTTACCTGATCCTGAAATTCTTGCATCAACCTTCGGATTACCATCATAAAAAACATTTCCGCTTCCAGAAATTCTTACTCTTAAGGAGCTTGTAACATTGCAGCTACAATCTCCGCTACCCGAGATAGATATTTCAGCTGTACCTAATTCAGCATCCTCGCCTGTATAATTTCCCGACCCGCTTATTGAAAGATCTGCCTCGCTTATTTTACCCTTGCCTCCAAGGATAATATCCCCGGAACCTGATATACTGCATTTCATGATGGTTGCTTCAATATTGGAAGTAATCAGTTTTCCGCTTCCACTTACACTAAGAGAAAGATCATCAGTAGATAACCCATTCACAATTTCAACCTTTCCTGATCCTGAAACGCCTAAATCCCTGATCGCAGGCATAGTTATATTGACCGTTACCTTTTCATTTAAACTTAGTCTCCAGTTTTTCATCTTAATTATAAGATTACCATTTGTTACTTCAGTTACTATATTCTCAAGTAACGATGATTCTCCTTCAAGAACAACCTTAAACTCGTTGCCTAAATTAATATAGAGATTGCCTGACACACCAAAGCTAACCTTCGTAAAGCCTGACACATCTCTGGTCTCCTTGACACTTGACAGGCTGCTAGAATATCCTGTAATTTCAGTCAATAGAATAATGAATACTGATAAAATGCCTCCTCTTTTCATAGTAAAGTGAGTTAATTAAATATCATAATATACCTGATAAAGACTCCTTTATTTTGAAAAAGCTGCATAAAATGTGATTATTTAATCAGTTAATCTCCGTCAGACCCTCAGGGATGTTCATAACAATAATTCTCTTCTTTTTATCAATGCTGACAATAAAATCTTCATGAAACGGGATGAGGATTTCATTATTACCCTGGGATTGGATATTTAAAATCCATTGTCCTGGATTTTTAAGTACTTCTTTAATTGATCCTACCAATTTGTCATCCCCAGATAAAACATTAAATCCATGGAGACTAGTAATTTCATTCTCAGCTTTTCCCTTTCTACCTGAAGTTGTCAAAAACACCCTGCATCCAACGAACTCCTTTATTTTATTTATTGAGTCATATCCATCAAACTTCATTTTCAATATGTCAGCTCCGTTATATTCAGAAAATGATAAAAAAAAAGGAACCGGTCTCCCTTCTATTTCAAGGAAGACCGATTCCAACCGGGGTATATTCTCAATAAAATTTTTCTCTAATTTAACTGCAACGGCACCTTCATAGCCATTGACTTTTGAAATTCGTCCGAGTAATATGTCTTTGCTATAAGCCATTGGATCAACGATCCCTATGACCCCTCAATTATTCCTGGGGTTTATCTTCCGCAACCGGTTCTGAAGCAGATTCCTCCTCAGAAGTAACCTCTTCATGCTCTTCAATTGTTTCAGCTGGTTCTTCGATATTTTCAACAGGTGATGATTCTTCAGCTGGAGCAGATTCTTCAGTTTGAGCCGATTCGTCAGCAGATACTTCTGCATCAACCTGTATTGTCTCTTCAGCAATTGCATCTGCTTTCTCCCCTGCTGCTGCTCTGGCTGCAAGGTCTGCATTTCTCTTTGCAAGTTTTGCTGCCCTTGCCTCATTAATGCTTTTTTCAAGAGAAAGACGCTTTCCAAGTTCATCATCCTGAGTTTTCTCAAGATTCGATTTTTTGGTCTCAATCTTTTCTTCGTTCTGCTTCATCCACTCTTCAAATCTTCTAATAGCTTCAGCTTCATCGAATGCTCCTTTTTTAACACCTTCAAGAAGATGTTTTTTCATTAAAACACCCTTATAGGATAAGATTGCTCTACATGTATCGGTAGGTATTGCGCCATTTTGCAACCAACCCAACGCTTTATCGAAATCCAGTTCGATAGTTGCCGGGTTAGTAACCGGATTATATGATCCAATTTTTTCAATATATCTGCCATCACGTGGCGACCTGCTATCAGCTACCACAATGTGGTAGTAGGCCACTTTCTTGCGACCTTTCCTAGCTAATCTGATTTTAACTGCCATTAATTTTAACGCTCTTTAATTAAACCTACTTAAAAAATTTGTGGCTGCAAAGATAGTAGTAAATATATTATTGTACAAATAAATAGTACTAATTGAATTTTCTAACATACATGCCAATTTCATAACCTGAAATTATCTCTACATATCTATAATCCAAAGAAGATAACAAGTCGAAGAATAATTAATAATTTTGAGGTATTAAGAATCATTGTGGTTATTCTCATTGATTCTCAGCTCTCCTGTTAAGGACTATTTTACTCTTGCTTGTCCAAAAAGTGGCTATTTTTGAGTGATCAATATAATAGCGCTCCTCATCATCCGGATTAGTACTGTCGATATACCATGGCATATGCCTGGCCATATAAGGATAAGCAGTACGGTACATCTCAATATTACTGTTGGCATGTTTGCGTTTACCCCGTGGTCGATAAAGAGCGAAAGTTGTATCAATAGGGGCCCAGTAGAGCATGTCATCCCTTTTATAATCATGGAAAAAGTGCTCCTCACATCTGATTATATAATCTTTCAGGACATTACAGTCAGGGATATCGTCAATTTTTAATGAAAAGCCAACCTTCCGGGCAAGTTTATACTTTTTCAGATATTGAAGAAAAAAGAACAAAAAATCATCCGGACATTCATCAATAGGTACAATATCTGAATCAGTATAGACAAAAAAGTTGGTTCTGAATCTTTTATAAATCCCGCTTTTCCATAGAGCATCCATTCCAAAATTTCTATTAAGATAAAAAATTTTGTAGCAACAGGTTTTATAGTAATCAAGTAATGGAGGGTATGTAGACAGGTTGTCAATTATGTAAAGATTTTTATACCCTCTGCTTTCAAGGCTTATGATCAGATTTTTCAACATACTAAGTCTGTTGAAATTGTTTATTATTATCGGTATTTTCTTGTAATCAGGGACTTGGGGAGGAGATATAAGTTCAATAAGATAATAGAGAAATGAGATAACTCTGTAATATAGAAACTTCAAATTATTCTCAGGGATGAATTTTTGTGTCATGCAGTAAGGCTCGGATTTAATTAGAATAACTCCTGATTTTTAAGGGCATATAAAGTAAATATATTAATTCATTAAAAAAAAGAGGCTATCCATTTAAGATAACCTCTTCATTACATAATTTACCGAAACCAGGAATACCCGGTACTTACCATTCTAGTAGATGTCCCGGAATAGTTTTGTAGAAACATCATCACCCCCAATTGCAGCTGCAGCTGCTGTATAATTTGTTAAATTAAGGTTATCCTCATTATAAGGATAAGGCATCCTTAACGGGATATCATCTATTGTTTTATTCCTTGCAATATTGAAGATGGGAGAATCTCACATCCGGAGCAACAGTTAATTTTTATCAACAGACTGCAAATCCGTTCCGTTCTTACACCAATTTTGCCTATTTTTGTGATCTCATCGATTTGTTTATTCTGATTCTACCCATGGGAACATTTGCGCATTTACATGTTCATACTCAATACTCTATACTTGACGGAGCTTCAAGTATCCCGAAGCTTATTGATAAAGTAAAATCTCTTGGAATGGAAGCTGTCGCAATTACTGATCATGGTAATATGTTTGGAGTTAAAGAGTTTCATAACAGCGCCACAAAAAAGGGTATAAAACCTGTTATAGGGTGTGAAATTTATGTAGCAAAGAGATCGATTGAGGATGTAAGTGGAAAGGAGGATCGTTCCGGCGATCACCTTATCCTGCTGGCAAAAAATCTTACAGGTTACAAAAACCTGATAAAACTGGTTTCAATCGCCTGGATAAAAGGCTTTTATTATAAACCCCGTGTTGATAAGGAGTTACTGGCAAAATACAGTGAGGGCCTTATAGCCTCATCAGCCTGCCTTGCTGGTGAGGTGCAGGATGAGATATTAAACGGTAACATAACGGCAGCTGAGGCCGCTCTATCAAGCTATCTTGATATCTTCGGAGAGGATTTTTACCTTGAAATACAGAGACATGAGACATATGATCCGGAAGCAGACCGGTCAGCCTTTCCCCTGCAACAAAAAGTAATCGAAGCCTTCAAAAAGTTGTCGGCTAAGTATAATGTGAAACTGATTGCCTCTAACGACGTTCATTTCATAAATGCCGAAGATGCTGAAGCCCACGACAGGCTAATATGTATTAATACAGCGAAAGATATTGATGACCCCAACAGATTAAGGTACTCAAAACAGGAGTTCTTAAAGAGCGAAGAGGAGATGCGAGCTATCTTCAGCGATATCCCTGAGGCAATAGATAATGTTTCCGGGCTGGTAGCCAAAGTTGAAAAATATAAACTCGATCATGATCCCATCATGCCTGAATTTGAGCTCCCTGAGGGTTATTCCGACAAAGACCAATATCTTAGGTTCCTGACCTTACAGGGAGCTGAGAAGAGATGGGGTGTATTAACACAGGAGCAGATAGAGAGACTTGATTTTGAGTTGGAAATGATTGCAAAGATGGGATTTCCCGGGTACTTCTTAATTGTACAGGATTTCCTTCGTGCCGCAAGGGAGATGGGGGTTTCAGTTGGTCCCGGAAGAGGTTCGGCAGCCGGCTCTGCAGTAGCGTACTGCCTCAGGATCACCGATATAGATCCAATTAAATACGGGCTGCTGTTTGAACGATTTATGAACCTCGATAGAATCTCAATGCCTGATATTGATATTGATTTTGATGAGGATGGAAGAGAGGCCGTACTGAAATATGTGGTTAATAAGTATGGCCACGATAAAGTTGCCCATATCATCACATTTGGATCAATGGCAGCCAAAATGGCTATCAGGGACGTAGCAAGAGTACAGAAACTTCCATTGCCAGATGCTGACAGACTTGCCAAACTGGTGCCTGAGAGGCCGGGAATTACTCTTTCTGCAGCTTATACCGAGGTGCCTGAGCTTGCCAGGGAAAGAGATTCGTCGAATAAGCTTATAGCACAGACTTTAAAATATGCAGAGGTTCTGGAAGGTTCAGTGAGGCAAACTGGAGTTCATGCCTGTGGTATCATAATAGGCAAAGACTCCCTCGACAATTATATCCCTCTTTGTACCGCCAAAGATACAGATCTTTATGCTACCCAATATGATGGGAATCATGTTGAATCGGTAGGTCTTCTTAAAATGGATTTCCTTGGCTTGAAAACTCTCTCTATAATTAAGGATGCAATTGAAAATATCAAAAAATCAAGAGGAATAGATATTGATATTGAAACACTTCCTCTCGATGACAAGAAGACTTTCGAACTCTTCAGTAACGGGGAAACAACAGGTATCTTTCAGTTTGAATCAACAGGGATGAAGAGATACCTGAGGGATCTTAAGCCTAATCGTCTCGAAGATTTAATTGCGATGAATGCTCTTTACCGGCCAGGACCTATGGAGTATATTCCAAAGTTCATAAGGAGGAAGAATGGTACTGAGATTATTGATTATCCGTTACCCGTAATGGAAAAATATCTGGATGATACTTATGGCATTACTGTCTATCAGGAGCAGGTGATGCAACTCTCCCAGGAGTTGGCAGGCTTTTCTAAAGGAGAGGCCGATTCTCTCAGGAAAGCAATGGGTAAGAAGAAACGATCCATAATGGATGAGATGAAGCTCAAATTTCATGAAGGATGTACTAAGAACGGATATGAAGAATATATCGTAAATAAAATATGGTCAGACTGGGAGGCATTTGCCCAGTACGCATTTAATAAATCTCACTCGACATGTTATGCACTTGTTGCCTTCCAGACCGGATTCCTGAAAGCTAATTATCCGGCTGAATATATGGCTGCTGTTCTAAGTCGTAATATCAGTGATATCAAAAAAATAACAACCTTTATGGATGAGACGCGAAGGATGGGAATGGAGGTATTAGGTCCGGATGTAAATGAAAGTAATGTGAAATTTACTGTCAATAAGGATGGAAATATAAGGTTTGGTCTGGGTGCGATAAAAGGTGTTGGTGAAAGTGCTGTCCTTCAACTGATTGAAGAAAGAGAAAATAATGGTATTTATGAGGATATATACGATCTTGTTGAAAGAGTAAATCTAAATTCCCTTAACAAGAAAAACCTTGAAGCGATGGCAGTTGCAGGAGCATTTGATTGTTTTCCGGGGATAATGAGGGAGCAATATTTTTCACTCGACACCAAAGGCTCAAGCTTTATTGAAAGTCTTATTAAGTATGGAAACAATTCTAAAACCCTAAGAAATTCAAACCAGCAATCCCTCTTTGGTGAAACTGGCGGCTTCGATATGGTGAAACCAGAATCAACTCCCTGTCCTGATTGGCCAAAACTGGAAAAGCTAAACAAAGAGAAGGAGGTAATAGGTATATATCTATCCTCACATCCACTTGATGATTTCAAACTTGAGATAAGTACTTTCACAACTGCAACACTGGCCGACCTTCAAAATCTTCGTGAATATCTTGAGAGAGATGTTGTTGTGGCAGGTATTGTGACGGAAACAAAAAACGGAATAGGGAAGAATGGAAAACCCTATGGTTCATTTACATTACAAGACTATTCAGATTCATTTCGTTTTATAATGTTTGACAAGGAATATATAGAAAACAGTAAGTATTTTATTACCGGCTATTATCTTCTTATCAAGGGAAGAGTACAGAAACGAAAGTATAAGGATGATGAACTTGAATTGCGTATAAAAACGATAAATCTTCTTTCAAGTGTAAAGGATGAACTTATCAGCTCAGTTACCCTGAAGATTAATCCTGAAAATATCAATGCCGAAATGATTAAAGAGCTGAGGGAGATGATTAATGAAAACAAGGGCGAAACCGAACTGAAATTCCTGTTTCTTGATGATGACGATAAAATCTCACTACCAATGTTTTCCAGGACATTCCGTGTGAGACTGAATAATGGATTATTATCATATCTTGAAGATCATCCAGGGATTGATTTTAAAGTAAATTAGCTATCTTTGCAGCAGATACTTTTTTCAAATATTAAAATATTATTTATTATGGCATTAGAGGTAAATGATAGTAACTTCGAAGAAGTGGTCATAAAGTCAGATAAACCGGTTATTGTTGATTTTTGGGCTGAATGGTGCGGTCCCTGCAGAATGATCGCTCCAATAGTTGAGGAGCTGTCGCAGGAGTACGCTGGAAAGATTCTGGTAACAAAATGTGACGTAGATTCCAATCCCGGCGTGGCATCCAAATATGGTATCAGAAACATCCCGACTGTTCTCTTCTTCAAAGATGGAAAAATTGCCGACAAGCAGGTTGGTGCTGTACCTAAGAGTAACTTTGTTACTAAACTTAACGCCATTATTTAATTAGTTGAAATTCATATAATCGTAGTTCGTTAAATTCTTAACGTGCCGTTAGAAAATCGTATGACAGTTTGTGTTTTTGCCTCTTCAAGCAGCCGTATTAACAATAAATATGGTGTTGCGGCTTCTCAATTGGGAGCACTCCTGGCCAGGGCAAAATTGGATGTAGTATTTGGAGGGGGAGGGATTGGTCTGATGGGGAAACTTGCTGATTCTGTAATTGAAAACGGGGGCACCATAACAGGTGTTATACCCTCTTTTATGAAGTCTGAAGGATGGGATCACTCAAATGTTACCAGGATGATAATAACGGAGGATATGGGTGAGAGGAAGAAACAGATGTTTTCCATGGCAGATGCTGTGGTTGCACTGCCCGGGGGGATTGGTACTATTGAAGAGCTGACAGAGGCCATTACATTGAAACAACTGGGTCTATTCAAGGGACCTATAATCATCCTGAATACACTTGATTTCTATAAATCTTTTATTGAATTTCTTGAACATATGGTATCAGAAAATTTTCTCAGATATGAACATAAGGGTATGTGGGAAATAGCTGATAATCCTGAACAGGTAATGGTTCACCTTTCAAACAAAAAGAGCTGGATAAGTAATCCCCGTGGAATCGCAAAGATTTAAAGCTTGGGTATTCTGGTACCGATTAGTAATATATCGTCAATCTGTTCAAGATCACCTTTCCACTCCATCAATACCTTTTCGAGCTTCTCTTTTTGCTCATTGACAGGTAGATGGTATATTTCACCAAGCAATTTTTTTACATTACCTGATTTAAATTTCGTGATTTCTGAAGATCCAAACTGATCGGCATAACCGTCAGAACTCAGATAAAGCATATCTCCTGCCTGGATGTCAATAATCTGATTGGTAAACTTCTTCTTCTCATCCATTGTTGTCATCCCTATTGGGAACCGGTCTCCCTTATATGTGAAAACCTCTCCTTCTCTTACAACATACAATGGATTATATGCTCCTGCGAATTCCAGGGTAAATTCCTTCCTGTTAAAAGCAATCAAACCAAGATCCATTCCATCATTAATAGCTTTTTCGTGTCTCTGTAATAAAGATTTCATTACCTCAATATTGAGCTGATCGACAATAGCCGCGGGCCTCGTAAGTCCATATTCCCTTACGACCTTATTAAGTGAGTTATGGCCGATTATCGACATAAAAGCTCCCGGAACACCGTGCCCGGTACAGTCAACTGCTGCTATAAACTGCATGTCGCCATTATCATACATCCAATAGAAGTCTCCACTTACTATATCTTTTGGAAGGAAAAGCACAAAAGTATCCTGGAAAGTATCTTCCTTAGGCAACATGGCTCGCTGTATCCGTTCAGCATATCGTATACTTGCAGTTATATCCCTGTTCTTCTCCTCAATTTCCATACTTTTCTGTACTACCTCTGCAGTCCTTTCTTCCACTTTCTGTTCAAGAATAATCTTCTCCCGGATAAGGTTCCTTTCCCTGATCTGAATGTAGGTAACAACAATAAAAACAATCATGATTATTGAGATCATGATGAACCACCAGGTTTTGTAAAACGGGGGTTTTATGGTGAAATGGAAAGTTACGGGATCACTATTCCATAATCCATGACTATTACTGGCTATCACCATAAAAGTATATTTCCCAGGAGTTAAAGCTGAGTAAATTGCCCGTGTCTGATCAGTAACCGGTTGCCAGTCTTCGTCAGCACCTTCAAGTTTAACTCTGTATCTGACAACATCGGGATTTGTAAGGCAGATGCTGTAATAGTCAAATAGTATGGACCTTTCCTGGTATTTCAGTTTCATCCCTGCAGACATTTCACGTACTTCATAGTTCACCCTCATTCCCATAATATGTGTCAGAGGTTCAAGTGTCTCTGTCCTGGTTTTTTCGGTTCTCACTTGCGTGACTCCGTTTGCAGTTCCAAACCATATGTCACCATTGGGGTTTTCAAAAACTGCGTTTGGTTTAGATTCAATCCCCGGAAAACCGTTTCTTTCAGTATAAGAAAACATCCTCGTGTCTTCTGGGAAATACCTGTTTAATCCGGTATTTGTTCCAATATAAATACTGCTATCTTTGCCAACAGCCAGGAGATTAATATTATCAGACAGGAGGCCTTCATCCTGTGTTAAGGTCAAAAGCACTGAATCGTTTTTGAATGCAATTAAGCCCTCACCCGTTCCTATCCACAAAATACCCTTATCGTCCATTACTAAAGCTTTTGGTATGATCCCGGGAAGAGCGGTGATGGCCGTAAAATCCTTCCTGGAACCATTGTATTTGATCAGACCAGGTTTGCCACCCCTGGGTTCGGTACCAATCCACATATCTCCATTCGGATCACAATAGAGGGCGGTTATCAGGGCGACTGTTAAACTATCCATAGTTGTGTACCTCTGAAAATTTTGTTCATTAATAGTCCCAACAGCAACTCCATCAACGGTTCCTATCCAGAGATTATTCTGTTTGTCAATTTCCAGTGCCTTAACCTGACCTCCCCTGTAAAGAATTGAATTTATATATGGCTGAGCCTCAAACTTATCAGTTTTCATATTGAAAAGGATCACTCCTCCTGCATCTGAGCCAATCCACAAATTACCATCCTGATCCTCTCTGAAAAATCTGATATCTTCATATATTGAATTATTAGCCTCATTATAGATCTGTGGTTTCTTCCCTGATCCTATGTTATAACGAGAGATCCCTGCATATGTCCCAAACCACATCGCTCCTGTTTTATCCTGGTAAATTGCATTTACAGTAGGATCAGGTAAAATCTCTTTTTCGTTTATTGTCACAAACGCGTCTCCTTTAAAAATAGTTAGTCCGTTATTCTGATCGGCGATCAGGATATTACCCTCTACGTCCTCAATGATATCATATATCCTTGAGGGTTTAAGTCCATTCTCAGAATCATACTTCTGAATATTATCATCTTCAATCACGGCGATTCCTCCCTCCCATGTCCCAACCCACATACGGCCTCTGCTATCCTCAGTTAAACAGGTAACCCAATTACTGGCAATCCCTGCTTTAGGGAGGTCAATTACCTCCATCCTGCTCTCCGACATTATGTATTTATATATCCCGCCATTATACGTTCCAAACCAAATATTCCCTTTACTGTCTTCCAGCAGGCATGTTGAATTGAAATAGGTCGTCATATGGGGCATACGGTAATTTTCAAATTTTCGATCGTCAGCATTGAACTTTCTCAGTCCAACATCTGCAATACAAATAAATGAACCATCTTTATTCACAGTGGCTCCAAATACCTGGTCACTAAGTCCGTCTTTCCCCCTGTACTGTTTTGCTGCGATCCTCTTGATATCATTTACCGGAAAAGCAACCTGAATCGCTCCGTCATTTGCAGAGGTGAACCAAATATTCCCTTTTATTTGGGCAATGGCTGTAACATCCCCTGTAATCATTAAAGAGTCAAATTTTGCCTGCTCAAATTTATTTCCGTTAAATCGTGATATTCCTCCATTAAGATGGCCAAACCAGATATATCCCAGGGTATCCTCTATTATACATCTGACTCCTCCAGTGGCAAGACTGTCGCGAGATGAAAAGTTCTCAAACTTCTTTCCGTCGAATCTGGAAACACCATTTGCTGTTCCAAGCCATATATAATCTTTCGTATCCTGAAGAAGGGTATATACCTTTTGCTCACTCAATCCCTGCTTGATACCATAATTATCAAAAAAATATTTCTGAGCAGTTACTGGTAAAACTGTAACAGGTAAAAAAAGGGTAAGCCAGACAATTAATTTTGTCTGGCGCTTTATGTTTAATATGATTGACATATAATTTCTATTTTGCTATAAAGAAGAAGGTTCCGTTCATGTCCTCCAGCCCCTGGATCTTACCAAATTTCGGTTTCTGTCCGGATTCAGTGGAAACAGCTGATGTTACCGATTTAACTATAGTCTCAATAGGAATACAGGCATTCTTGTTATTTAAAAGAGTGTTGGCAAAAGTTGCCGTGAATTTCGAATTATCCGAAGCAAGCTCATAACCTGCGGAGGAGAAGACCTGTGCCGATTTGGCTCCTGCAACCATAGTATTATCACATGTCGGATCATCCTCGGCTCCACGCATTGCCGTGTAAAAACCAGGACCTGATTCGCATGCATCAGAAACAACAAGAGTATGAACCACAGCTTCCGTGTAACCTTGTAACCCCGCTTTCAGGGCATTTATATTAAAATATGTGAACTCATCATCCCTTTTTGCATCAACCGGGATCCAGTAACCAATATCATTTATGAATTTGCCATGACCGGCGTACCATACTAAAAGAGACTTAACCTGATTCTGTTTTACCAAGTCACGAAGCTCAATGTTAAAGTACCTTTCCATTTCGGCCTTTGTCATATCCTTCTTGTGTAAGATCTGGTGAATCTGGTAATTTGCTAGAGCCCTCTGGATAGATGCAACATCCTTGATTGGGCCGTCGAGACTGGCAAAGGTTTCATAGCTTGAATTTTCAATGAAGATCACCCATGTTCTTCCCATCGGATTATTGGATGCTATCTCTGCTCCTTCGCGGTTGATAGCATATTCTGTTTCCTGTTTGTTTCCGTAGATATCTTCAACCACAACCGAGAACTTGTTAAGATTCGATATATCAAGGAAAGCTGAAAATGAGGGATTTAATTCATCCGGATTGTAACTTGCGATTCTGTTACCTATGGTAATTGATTTAATTTTACTTGCATCAGTAATTTTCCCCTGGATAGCGATATTTGGAGTAGGTGAGTCAAGCAGAACCTGACCGTTTGAGGTAAATGGTGCTACGATATTTACCTCCGGAGGATCTATTTCAGTACGGAACAGTGAATAAGTGACAGATTTCTCATTGTCATAATCATCGAGTGCAACAAACGTTACTTTATCAATACCACTAACATTAATATTAGACAGGAATTCATATCCTCCGTTTTTCTCTATTATGGCTACAGGCCCATTATTGATCGAAAATGATTTTATCTTACTCTTATCCTTAATCATCCCTGTAATCAGAATAGCAGGTTTGTCGCCTCTTATTTCAATATTCTGGTCAACAGGTGCCGGACTGATAACTGATATCTCAGGTGCAACGGCCTCCCTGTTTAATTCATAAAGTCTGGTTTGAGCATCTTTTAGCATTTTACGCGCCTTCATATCAAACTCAGACAGAACTGTAATCTTGTTATAATCCTCCATGGCTTTGTCTAAGCTCATGATCTCTTCATAGGACTTAGCCCTGGCAAAATATGCTTCAGGATCATCCGTTTTCAGTAATATATATTTTGAGAAATCATTTATTGCATTTGTATGCTGATTAAACTCCTGGTAGGTTTTGCCCCTGGCAAGGTAAAATGCCGGATTATCCGGATCGATAAGTATGGTTTTGGAAATATCGTTGATAGCATTCGGATAATCAAGATTCTTTTTGTAAACCTGGCTCCTTATGAGATAGGCATCAGTGTTCCTGTCATTGTTTTTAATCACCTCATTACACTGGCTCATAGCCTCCTGCGGGTTAACAGCGATAAGTACCTGAGCGAGGGCAAGCCTGGGTTCCGCCAGTTTCTTATCTTTCGATATCGATTTTTCATACTCCTTTTTAGCGAAGGCATCGTTGCCTATTAATCTGTAAATATTTCCCCGCATATAATAATCCATAGGAGTATCCTTAATTATCAGGACTGTATCTGAAACTTTAAGCGCCTGATCATACCTCTCAAGGCCGATCAGGGTTAGTACCTTCTCGGGATATACAAGCGCATTGCGCTTATTAAGGCCTGAAGCACGGTTAAGACGTACCAGCGCCTCTTCATAATTGCCCATTTTGTTGCAGACCCTCCCAAGGCTTATAAATGCACCCTCCTGTTTTGGTTCAAACACTATTGCCTTCTCATAATCATCTTTGGCTTCAGGATATTTTGACAGCATCTCATAAGCCAGGCCGCGGGCGTTGTAATACTCAGCATTGGAAGGTTCAAGCCCAAGCGCACTTGTGAATTGCACAACAGCGTCCTCATATTTAAGATTTTCAACAAACTCAGTTCCCGCCTTGAAAAACTTCTTACCATTCTGCCCAAACGCACTAAGTGCAACAAGGGCCATCAGGGTTGCCATAATTACTAGTTTCTTTTTCATAATCGTATAACTTAATTGTTAACTTTTCTCAACTATCAAAATTACAAATATTTATTAATAAAATCAATCTTCAGTATATTCTATTTAATACCATTCAAATATGTTTCAAGGGAACTGCCGCTAAAAACCCGCTTTGATAATAGTCTCCCTTTTATTATAGGTGCTTTAACTCCGTCATTAAAATAGTTCTTTCCTTTAAAAATCCTTGCCTCATCCCAATACCCCGTAGAAATAAAATGATTAAGCACTTTTGCGCCTCCCTCTATCAATAATGATTGCTTCCCCTCATTAAACAGATGAGCAGCAACTTGCATTGACGCAGGTAAGTCCTTATTCAATTTTACTCTCAAATATCCTGAAATTTCATCATTACAATTATAAGTAAAAACAATTAATGTGCCATTTTGATCCTTTACTGCTGATTTATTTTGTATTGATCCTGAACCGGATAGTATAATTCGTACAGGATCATCTCCTTTCCATTCTCTTACATTCAGCCTGGGATTATCCGCTTTTACAGTTCCGGCGCCAACGAGGATTGCCTGTTCCATTGCTCTCCATCTGTGTACCAGGACCCTTTCAGGATTACCTGTTATCCAGTTCGGAGCAATTTTGTTCCCTTCACTCCTTTTTATGTCTAAATATCCATCAGCACTTTGTGCCCATTTAAGTGTAATATAAGGTCTCCTGTTCTCATGAAACATAAAGAACCGCCGGTTGAGTCTCCTGCATTTTTCTTTTTCAACTCCTTCAATAACCTCACATCCTGCATCCATGAGCATGGTCAATCCTTTTCCTGACACTTTTTCACTTGTATCAAGGGTGCCTATAACAACCCTTGGTATTTTGCTTGCAATAATAAGATCTGCACAGGGAGGTGTTTTTCCAAGATGGGAACAAGGTTCAAGATTTACGTACAGGGTTGATTGTTTAAGCTTTGATTTGTCAGCAACGGAATTAATAGCTACAACCTCTGCATGTGGTGTCCCGGCTTTAAGATGATAACCCTCTCCAATTATTTCGCCTTCATGAACAATTACTGATCCCACCATCGGATTCGGAAATGTATTACCTTCGGCTTTAGAAGCCAGCTCTATACATCTTTTCATGAATTTTATATCATCCGATTCCGACATTGGGTCCAAAGTGCTAAATTTGACTTATGGTTGTTAAAATTCAAAATACAAAAGAGATCAGGTCATATCTGGCAAAAGAACTTAAAGAACTCTATCGGGAGCCGGAAATAAACTCTCTTGCCAATATTATTATTAAGACTATAGTTGGTGCAACAAGGTTGCATGATCTCTATTTTACTCAACAACCGGTTTCGGCAATGCAATCTGCAAGAATTTATGAGATCTGCAAAAAGCTCAAAACCGGAAAACCAATTCAATATATCCTTGGAGAGACAATTTTTTACGATTGTATAATACGAGTTAACAGTGGAACACTTATCCCCCGTTCCGAGACAGAAGAACTGGTTGATCTTATCATCAGGGAAAACAGGGGATTCAGAGGGAAAATTCTTGATATCGGTTCCGGTTCAGGATGTATAGCAATAGCTCTGGCAGCTAACATCCCGGCATCAACTATATGGGGAGTAGATATTTCAGAAGATGCAAACAGAATCGCAAAGGAAAATGCTGTGATAAATAAGGTTTCAGTGAGGTTTTTTAAGGGAGATATTTTCAAATTTGACACAGATATGATAGAAAATGTTGACATTATAGTAAGCAATCCTCCCTATGTACGGAATTCGGAAAAACAATTTATGAGTAAAAATGTACTTGACTTTGAACCACCTATATCCCTGTTTGTTGATGATAGTGAACCACTGGTATACTATGAAGCAATACTAAAAGTTGCAGATAATATTCTCACAGGTGGCGGCAGACTGTATTTTGAGATAAATGAAGCGATGGGAATTCCTGTAACCCAATTACTGAAAAAAAAGGGCTTCTCAAATATTGAAATTATTAAAGACCTTAATGGTAAAGACAGAATAGTTAAAGGAGAAAAAGATGTCTGAAAATGTTTTATTCAGAAGAGCACTTACCAGAGCAATGGCTCAGTGTTCCCGCAGGGAATATTGTATTTATGAAATAAGAAATAAGCTGCTCCTATGGGGGTTGGAAGATAGTGATTCTGAAAAGATAATTACAATCCTTGTTAAGGAAAATTTCATTAATGAAACGCGGTATGCAAAAGCATTTGTAAAGGATAAATTCAGATATAACAGGTGGGGAAAGGTAAAAACCAGTGCGCTTCTGAAATCAAAATATATTCCGGCCGATCTTATAAATTCGGCACTTGAATCCATTGACAGCGAGACCTATACAAAATCACTCAGGGATCTTATTGAAGGACACAAAAGATCTGTTAAAGCTAAAAACCAGTACGATCTGAAAGCTAAACTCATGCGATATGGATTATCAAAGGGATACGAAAGCTCTCTGCTCTATGATATTCTGAATAACCTGGAGGAGTGATGCTCTCAAGTACTAAACGGTATAGGCAGCTTTCTACCAGCCTATTATACTTTTAAAAATTCTCGGTTTGGGGTGTTTAAAAAGTCAAAATCCTTTAACCGCAAAGGTCGCTAAGGTTAAAAGAAAAGATCGCAAAGAACTGAAAACCATTGATTTTGCTTTGCGCACTTTGCACATACTTTGCGTTCTCTGCGGTTAAAAAAGGTCTATTTCAACAGTCCGAATTCAAAAATCAAAATATTCCTTTAGCTATGGAACAAATAAACGGCCAGAAAGCAATAAAAAAGATTATCCCTGAACCAACAGAGTCGGTAATTATCAAATGTTTACGAGTGTCAGCATATCTGATATAAAAAAGGGAGAATGCAAACCTTAATATAAGTTGCGACACGAAAAACAGGAATACTCTCATTCCGTAAATATTCCATTCATAAGCTTCTTTTATTTCTCCTCTTACTATTAAAGAAAAACTATGCGATAATCCACATGAGAAACATGGTATCCCTGTAAGTTTTTCATGTATACATATAACAGGATAGTTATCTTTTTCAGGAGAAAAAATGCCGGAGTATGCAATTATCAGCATAATAACTCCGGCAAAAAATATATTGATAATCAGGTAAGGCTCATTCCTGAGACTTACCTTCATGAATTCTTCTTTTTTACTCTTTCTTCTGTAAAGTATCATTAGCCTGGGTGTTGCCTCCTTCCAGATCTTCCAGTTTATCCTCCATCTCCTGTTTATTCGAACCTGTTGTGATTTCAACTTTATCGCCATTACTCTCAACTTTAATTGAGATATTGGCATCCTCAATGTCCTTAAGTACGTTTTCCTGAACATCATTAATAATATTCTGAATCTCACCTGGCCATTTGTCAGCTTTGTTTATAAAATTTCCTGCCACAAATACTTGCGACAGAGAAATAATCGATGCAAGTACTGCAATTATCAGACCGGCAATTAATACTCCGCGAGGGGAATTGCTTTTCGCAGCCTGCGATAGTCCTACTGATGCCAGAACTATTGCTATAATCCCTGGTATTATTGCAATCAGTCCCACGCAGGGAATAACTGCAAGCACAAAAGTAATGATCCCTGTAATGAGAGCAGCAATTCCAAGATTTTGCCCCGCATTGTTTTTTACATCTTCCATGATATTAAAAGTATTTATTATTATTCATTCCTGGTAAGGATATTAACCATATCCTGTTCTAAAGACGTCTTAGGATTTTCAATGATGCGTCCGGCTTCAATATTATTTATATAAAAAATAAATGTTGGTACACGCTGGATATCCAGCTTTTCATATTCTCCAACCGGAGAAAGTTTCGCATTGTCAACCCCGATGAAGGTTATGTTTTTAACAGGAAACTGCCAGAGATCAATAATCCTCAAAAAACGGGGAACCTCTCTCCTGCTGTCGGGACACCAGGTTCCCATAATTATTTTAATGGTTAAGTCATCCGAATTAATATCCAGAAGTTTATTCAGAGCCTCAGTTCCGGGTTGAAAACTGTCATAACCAGGCAAAAACCAGTTTGAATGAGGCTCTGAGGTTAGCTGCCACCTGTTAAAATATCCCAGAAGCCATGTTTCCTGATCAGAGAAATTAATTTCTGCCCGGGTAACCTCCGCAATTGATTCCTGGGGCAGCTCTCTCCTTGTACTCGTATCAGCAACAGGTTCTTTTGTTTTGCATGCGGTAAAGCAAATAAGGGATAAAGCAAACAACAGAGTGATATTTTTCATGGAATGCAATTAATTTGATACAAAATAAAAGGAATTTTTCTGAATCATGTTAAAAACTCAGTAGAATATAGCATAAACCAGGATATAAATCAGCTATCAGATTTTTTTACACTGTTTGTGTAATATATGGATATTCCTATTGAAATTGCTGCAAGAAAGAGGAGTGCCAGTACCCTGTAAATTAAGTCAATCTTTGCCAGATCAACAATGAATAGATATAAAGAAGCACATATCATGGTTCCCAGAGCCATATATCTGTATTTTACATTTTTTATGATAAAACTCAGTAAAAAATAAAGGAGTGCTGCCACTGTCCATGAAAGTGTTATAAACTGTTTGGGAATCCCATGGTATAAGGCAAATAATACCATAAAAAACCCTTCTATAAGGTAAAGATTCCTGATAAGGTCTGTTTCAATACCTAATCTCGACTTTTTCCAGTTAATTACTCTCGCAGTAACCAGGGCTATGAGAGCAAAGGAAAAGTTGACTCCTCCGTTTGATTTCGATGACAGGAGATATATTAAGAGGATTGTCAGAAAAAGCAGACTATTCATAATTGCAATCAACCTGTTGCGGAACCACAGGGCAAGGGAGACTACGACCAGGCTCTGAACAGAAAGAAGTAAATAGACTTTTGGAAATCCATATAGTCCGTAGAGCGCAATACTCATCGCCATAAAACCATACAGGGCATAAAAAGCTGACGCAAAATTCCAGTCTGACCTGGAATGCAGAATTATAGAATAGAAAAGACAGAAAACAGTTATAATTGAGAACAGAACAACATAATTATCAGCATAAAACCTTAATACTACAATAAGAAGGAACAGGGTAAAAAGTATGCCATTCACGAAAGTAACTCCAACCAGGTAATCATCAGCAGATCTATCTATTAATCTGAATAATAACATGCTGGAAAAGATCCCGCCCAATGCAAAAAGATAAACGATACCAAACTGTTGCTCTGCTATTAACTGCATCGGGTGACCCATGAAAGGATTTCCAAACAGCCAGAGGAAGAAGGAAAAATAAGTAAAAATTATTGTTACAAAAACCAATGGTCTCCAGTTAAACCTGTATGAATAATAGACAGCTCCGATTGCAGTCAGTGCTACTAGTGGAAGCATGAAATGGGTAATATCTGAAAGCATTGCAGTAATCAGGGCAAAAATTACTGATAAAGTTGCAAAAGCCTGCGATTTATTACGGATAGATAAATAAACCTGTAAAGCCACAAGGAGGAGGAGAAGGATAATGGATATTGTTTTGTTTGAAATTGTGGGAGAAGCCGTATAAAAATGTAATCTGATAGTCAAGTAAAACAGAAGTATCTGACCATTCATTTTAAAAATAAATGCCAGGTGGACATTTGTTTTCTTTAAATAATCTGCAAGATATAGGATTGTTGCCACAGAAATATAACCAATTAAAATTGAGATCAATCTGTGGCCCAGAATCATAAGATACTGTGTAAGAAAAGTGATCCCAAAGAGCAGCACAATATTACCCATCCAGGCCAGGCCAAACCTTCCAATTGTCGATTCAAGGCTTTTATCCTCCTCAATTAAAATTTCAGATTCCAATGACAGGGACTCTGCTTTCTTAACCTTTTCATCTGATTTGGAAAAGTTCTCATGGCCACTTATAAAAAGTGCTGATTCCAACCTGTTCAGGCGATTTTCAATAGACTGCAGGCGTCTGCTAATTTTTTCCAATTCCCTATCCTGGTCTGCCATTGCAAATAATTATTTGTTGGAAAAACCCCGAGAACAAAGTCAGGAAAAGAGTGACTTTGATTTATATATTCAACTTATTCTTCCTCCGGAACCATTTTCCACGGTGGTAACAGCCATAAAAGAAATGCAAGAATCCCAATAGGAAGCAGAAGCCAGAATGCAGCCATCAGTGTTCCGTCGAGTCCAATCAACCCAACCTTAAATTCTGTAAAACCCGAAAAGCTTTTTGAGAATAACTGTCCCCCAATTACAACATTCCATCTCATTGAATAAACCCCTATAAGGACAAGTATGCTCACAATGAAATATATGCTTTTGCGCAGTCTGATCTTACGCTTATAGAACTGAAGGAAGGCGAGTGTAATAAGCGGAATAATCGTACCTATAAGCCCCTGTGAAATAAAAAGAGTAAGGTATAATTTCCCTGAAACAAGTAATTGAATGATTTCAAATGATTCTTCAGCCTCATAAATCCTGTGTACCTGATCAAGGCTTTCAAGTGTAAAGTCAAGGATCAGTATAAAAAAGAGATACTTGCCTATTGTATCAAGTACATTCACATCGACTACTTTCTTCCGGATATAAGATATTACCATATAGACCAGCATTACCAGTGCAATACCTGATACCATTGCCGAGAAGAGAAAAATAATTGGAATCAAAGGCGACGACCACCATGGATTAGCTTTAAGGGACCCGAAGATAAACCCTACATATCCATGTAAAATAAATGCTGACGGAATCCCGACTATGGTAATAATATGTCCGAGTTTCCTGTCCCAGCTTATTGCTCTTGGCGAAATATCGTTTACACCCAGCGTAAGTACCCTGTAAACCCATCGCATAAATCCCTTTTTCTCACCCGCCCATACAACCATACTATGTCTGTAATCGAACCATATCTCGAGTAATAATACAACCATCAGATACCACAGGTAAACAAATCCAAAAATGGCCATTGCCGATGATAAATGGGGAGTAATCATTATTTCATAGGCTCTCTGTGGTTTTGCCAGATGGCTGATCAGTGGCATTGTTGCAACCAACAGAAATGCAAGAGCTGTTAACAGGGCTATCTGGTAAGTAGGCTTTAATATTCTAACCTTAAAGACCCGCTCCAGCGATGCAAGTATAAATGCACCGGCAACAAGCCCTGTTATAAATGGATATACAACTATCAGGATTCCCCATTGCAGGTCAATTTCATTAGGAAATATATAACCCTGTGAGTTGGCCAGAATTTCATATAAATGTTGGTATGTTTCCATATTATCTTGTCTCCGAACTTAATGCATTATAATAAAGTTTTGCACCTGTATTCAGGTTTGGTCTGAGTACCTGTGTGGTGTGTTCTTTTAAATATTTGACCAGATCGCTCTCCTTATCCCTCAAATTCCCATATATCCTTGCACCGGTAGGACAAACCTCCATGCAGGCAGGTGCAAGATCTTTCTTCAGCCTGTGATAACACAGGGTACATTTATTTGCAACCTTTTTTACAGGATGAATGAACCTGCAGCCGTAAGGGCATGCCTGTACACAGTATCTGCATCCTATACAGTATTTTTCATCGATAAGAACAACGCCCTCAGGACTTAAAAATGTTGCACCAACCGGGCATACCTGTTCACATGGTGATTTTGCGCAGTGGTTACACATTTTTGCCACAAAGAATGATTTGAATATATCTTCATCAGGAACTCGTTGCACAAAACCATCTATCCCTCCATTCGGGGAGACAATGTCCACGCTTCCATCATTTTTGACCGTATATTGCTCAACCCAGTTACGAAAGAAAAATGGTTCGAGCGGGACATCATTCTCCTTTTTGCACGATTTCGCGCAATTTCCACAACCAATACATTTTTCAATATCAATACCTATACCATACCATGGAAGACTTAAATCTTCAGGCTCCGCTCCATAAAGCAGAAAGTGAGATGATTTTAGCCATGCATAGCCCATAGTGGCACCTGCAAGAGTTGCTGCCGATTTTACGAATTTTCTTCTCGACGATTTTATTCCTTCATTTCCCATGGTTGATGTGAATTGTGACAATCAATACATTCCTTTTCAACGTTGTGCTCCTTCAAGTCAACCTGAAATATGGCGTCTTGTTGCCTTGCCGCATTCAGGGAGTGACATGAACCACAAAATTCTCTATCCGACGGTTTTAAAATATCAGCTGCTTCACCGCTTAAAACATGCTTCTGTCCCGGACCATGACAGGTTTCACAATGAATCCCGCTATGAACATCCGTTGCTTTCAAATCTTCTACATCCTGATGACATTCAAAACATGCCTGTTGTCCTGAATAATGTATTTCGAGTTGTGTATAATCATCCATAGCAGCAGCCCTGTAGGGGCCATACTTCCCGAAAGTATCAGGTATAAGAAAATGCCTTGCCAGAAGAAAAAGGGAGATAACAATTCCGAAGACAAGGGCCAATCGAGGTATCTGAGGAGGAATATAGAATTTCATGTATAATTAATTGGATATATTAACTACAAAAAAACCTTCTTAATTTTGACCGAATATATTATATCTGAAAATAATAGTTAATAAAACATTAGGGAAATTTTCTTAATATATATCGCTTCTAAATAACTATTTTAAGTAATATTTAACATAAAATGTGATAACCTGTTATTGTTAACTAAGTTAGACGTACTGTTAATTAATTAACAGCTTATTTATTGATATACTGTTAATTAATTCACAATAAGCTAAAAGGATTCTTAAACTAAATTACAATAGAAAAGTCACTTATTAATTTCCAGTAAGATCTCAATTAAATGTTTTGCAGCTTTTGAAACTGATGTCCCGGGACCGAATATGGCTGTAACACCCGCATCATAAAGGAATTGATAATCCTGAGCAGGGATAACTCCTCCGGCAATTACAAGGATGTCTTCTCTCCCCAGTCTCTTGAGTTCATTGATAGCCTGAGGGATAAGTATTTTATGACCAGCTGTCAGGCTCGAAACTCCAAGAATATGAACATCATTTTCTACTGCCTGTTTTGCAGCCTCGGAGGGCGTCTGAAAAAGTGGTCCGATGTCAACATCAAAACCAATATCTGCATATCCGGTTGAAACTACCTTAGCGCCCCGATCGTGACCATCCTGGCCCATCTTGGCAATCATTATCCTGGGCTGCCTTCCCTCTTTCTCAGCAAACCTGGCTACCAGAGCCACAGCTTCATTGAAGTCATTATCTGACCTGTTTCCTGATGAATAAACACCTGATATTGATTGTATCACAGCTTTATACCTCCCTGTTATTTTTTCAATTGCATAAGATATCTCACCCAGAGTGGCCCTTTTAAAGGCAGCCTCCACAGCAAAGTCAAGAAGGTTACCTTCACCACTGCGTGCACATTCAGTAATTGCATCCAGAGCAATCTGACATTCAGATTCATTCCTCGCAGAACGCAGCTCCTCAAGTCTTTTTATCTGCAAATCCCTGACTGCTGAATTATCCACTTCCAGTGTTTCGAGCGGATCCTGTTCATCAAGCCTGTATTTGTTAATACCCACAATTATCTGTTTCCCAGAATCGATTCTGGCCTGTGTCTTAGCAGCTGCCTCTTCTATTCTCATCTTTGGAACTCCTGATTCAACAGCTTTTGCCATACCTCCGAGATTTTCAATCTCCATGATATGTTCCCATGCCCTGTGGGCTATTTCATGTGTAAGACTCTCAACGTAGTATGAACCGGCCCATGGATCTATAGCCCTGCATATCTGTGTCTCATCCTGAATATATAACTGTGTATTTCTGGCTATCCGGGCAGAAAAATCGGTAGGAAGGGCTATTGCCTCATCTAGAGCATTTGTATGAAGGCTCTGCGTGTGACCCAGTACAGCTGCCATTGCTTCAATGCATGTCCTTCCCACATTATTGAACGGATCCTGTTCAGTCAGGCTCCAGCCTGATGTCTGACAGTGAGTTCTAAGAACCAGAGACTTAGGATTTTTGGGATTGAAGCCCCTTACAATTTTTGACCATAACATCCGGGCTGCCCTCATTTTGGCAATCTCCATGAAATGATTCATGCCAATTGCCCAGAAAAATGAGAGTCTTGGCGCAAAATCATCTATATCAAGACCTGCCTTTACACCCGCCCTAAGGTATTCCAGACCATCAGCAAGAGTGTAAGCAAGTTCTATGTCGCATGTTGCGCCTGCCTCCTGCATATGGTAACCCGAGACACTTAAAGGATTGAATTTCGGCATTTTTGAAGAAGAATATCGCAGAATATCCGTTGTGATCTTCATTGAAAAATCAGGAGGATAGATATAGGTATTCCTTACCATGAATTCTTTCAGGATATCGTTCTGGATCGTTCCACTCAGTTCTTGTAGCTTTGCTCCCTGTTCAAGAGCGGTAACAATATAAAAAGCCATTATAGGAAGAACAGCACCATTCATTGTCATCGACACTGATATCTTATTAAGGGGGATCTGGTTGAAAAGTAACTTCATATCCGGAACAGAGTCGATTGCCACCCCTGCCTTTCCAACATCGCCTGTAACTCTTTCATGGTCGGAATCATATCCGCGATGTGTTGCCAGGTCAAAAGCTACAGACAATCCCTTCTGTCCTGCTGCCAGGTTACGCCTGTAAAAGGCATTTGACTCTTCAGCTGTGGAGTATCCGGCATACTGACGAATTGTCCATGGCATCAAGGTATACATCCCGGAATAAGGACCACGTAAAAAAGGAGCCAGACCGGCAGCATAATTAAGGTGCTCCATGCCTTCAATATCCTCTTTTTTATATGCCCCCTTAACAATGATCCCTTCCTGTGTCTCCCACTCTTTTTTATTGAGCTTCTCCTTATCCAAAACGGTTAAATCCTTTCCAGAAATAGAAAGTGCGTTGAGGTCGCTATATTTGAATTTTGGTCTCATAGCATTACCTGGCTCCTTTCAATACTGCCGGGTCGGATATTTTCTTCTGAATATATCCTGACCCGAATGATGCGAGAAATCCACCCTGGTCTTCGATCTCGAGGAATAATTTCCAGGAATGTTCTGCAATAAGGTTTGTGAGATTCTCAACATAATAGGATCCGCCTGCAGGATCAGCTACCCTGCCGAAAAATGATTCTTCCTTAAGAATCAGTTGCTGATTGCGGGCAATCCTTTCCGAGAATTTATCAGGGTGCCTGAAAGTTATGTCAAATGGTTCAATGGTAAGCGAATCGGTCCCGCCCAGAATTGCTGCCATGGCTTCTGTCTGTGTTCTCAACATGTTGACATAAGGATCATCCTCCCTTTTATTCCATCTGCTTGTCACACAATGAATATCCATCTTTATTTCATCCTTGATATCAATATTAAAGCCTTTTGTTATTAGCGACCATAAAAGGCGGGCAGCTCTTAATTTTGCAATTTCTGTAAAATAGCCTGATCCGATCCCGAAACTGAAACGGATCTTCGATGCAGCAAGATTAGCATTTATTCCCCTCTCTGTAAGCTGCGTAATGTATTCACTGCCCATTGATAGACCTAATGCCAGTTCCTTTACAATATCAGCTCCAGAATTATTGAAGGTTGATGCATTAAGATGAATGGTGCGAAGAGATGGAAAAGCAGCAGATGAGACAGAGAGAGAGGCCAGATAATCAAATCCCTCCTCAACAGGAACACACAGCTTACCGTTGCCAATTAACCTTCCTAAGGGATCAGCCTCAATCGCACCGGATATTCTTAAAGGCGCCAAACCCCTTTCTACTGTGATTTTATTAATATTTTTTAAAATCTCCACGGCTCGGCCGTTACAGAGGAAATTTATCTCAGTTGTTTCAACAGGTATTCCTTCAAGAAGAATCCTGAAATTTTTCTCACTGACGGCATCTGCGTCAACAATTATAAAACCTATTGAATCAACACCATTATTAAGTACATTTAATACTTTACGGTTAGCTTTTGCGAAATCAGTAACTTCAATATTCTGTCTGATGCGCCATTTATTATCATTAGCCTTTGTACCTCTGATATATGGGAATTCTCCCGGAAGAGTGTTGATATATGGCAGATTTTCAATATCTTCCATCCTGTAGAAAGGTTTTACTTCAATCCCTTCCCTCGTTTTCCAGATAAGCCTGTCATTAAAATCAGCTCCCTTAAGGTCGGCATTGATCTTTTCCCTCCACTCCCTGGTGGTTATCTGTCGAAACTGATCGAATAATTTTTTGTTTTTCACCCCTCTTAATCCTGAAAAAATTAGAAATACAAATTATATTATTCCCCTGTTAATATTTTGGAAACCTACTTGCCGCTAAATTCCATCAGGAATGATTTGATAAAAGGATTCAGATCCCCGTCGAGCACAGCCTGAACATTCGATGTTTCATGGCTTGTCCTGAGGTCTTTTACCATTTTATAAGGATGAAGTACATAAGATCTGATCTGAGATCCCCACTCTATCCTTTTCTTTTCCCCTTCTATCTTAGCCTGCTCATCCCTCTGTTTCCTCAGCTCTAGTTCATAAAGCTGCGATTTGAGAATTTTCATCGCATTCTCCTTATTATTAAGCTGCGACCGCGATTCCTGGTTCTCGATAACCAGTCCGGAGGGATGATGTCTGAGTCTCACCGCTGTCTCAACTTTATTCACATTCTGCCCACCCGCACCACTTGACCTGTACGTTTCCCATGTTATGTCAGCGGGATTGATTTCTATCTCAATATTATCATCAACAAGAGGTGATAAAAAAACAGATGCAAATGTTGTCTGCCTTTTTCCCTGTGCATTAAAGGGTGAGATTCTGACCAGACGGTGAACTCCATTTTCGCTTTTCAGATAGCCATAGGCCCTGTCGCCCTCAATCTCAAGAATCACCGATTTTATACCTACCTCATCACCCGGTTGATAATCAAGCTCTTTAACCTTGTAATTGTTTCTTTCTGCCCAACGGAGATACATTCTCATCAACATATCGGCCCAGTCGTTGCTTTCAGTCCCCCCGGCACCTGAATTTATCTTCAGTATTGCACCGAGCTGATCCTCATCTTTCTGCAGCATATTCCTGACCTCAAGATCCTCAATCATCTCAAGACATTTCCTGTACTGGGTTTCAAGATCCTTTTCGGTTGCCTCTCCCTCCCTGAAAAAGTCATTTATCACAACCAGGTCGTCATAGGCGGTATTAATATTTTCAAAGTCATCTGTCCAGTGTTTAAGCCGGGCAATATCTTTCAAAAAATCTTCTGCTGTTTTGGGATTGTTCCAGAAGTCTGGCTGTTGTGTAAAATCTTGCTTTTCGGCGATAAGTATCAGTTTATTTTCAATGTCAAAGATACCTCCTTAACGCATCGCGGCGTCCCGATAAATCTCTTATCTGTTCGTTGGTTATCATTCCGATAGTTTTGCACAAAATTACATTTTAATATGGGAAATTTAATCATATAGCACGAAGAATCGATTCAGAGCTGAAATGCAATCTGCTTTTATCAGAATATTAGGCTATTTTTGTCCTGATTAAAATACAGTATGTTCAAAATCATTATATCTCTCCGTCCTTATTCCAGGTTCCTGCTTATAATCTGGGCCCTTACAATAATCTTTGTCTCTTCCATTCCTTCAATCCCTACTCTGAAGATCCATACAGCCAGGGTGGAGATAAGGCTGGACTATCTTATCCATTTTTGCGAATATGGTCTTCTTGCATTTATGGCTTTCCTCTCATTTTCCGGAAACGATTATAAACCAGGTCTCAGAAAGTATATACTGATTTCTCTAAGTCTGATTGCATTTGCCATTCTTGATGAGTTCCATCAGAAATTTATTCCTGGCAGAGCGTTTAATGTAAGAGATATTGAGAGTAATATCATCGGGATTATTGCAGCTCTGCTGTTTTGCCTGGTAGTTTTCAGGAAGATAGGGAAGAGAATTATAGAACTTCCACCCTTCGGTTGAAACCGATGATAATTTATCAGAGTTATTTATGTGGACATGAGATTGCGATTCCATGCTTTCGGCGGACTCTGAATGAGAGCTATTTTGAGATAGTTCTGTAACGGCAGGTGGAGATTCCTCTTTTACAAGGTTTGAAAATTTCTTTGTTTTACAATAAATACCCCTTAAATAATATTCATGCTTAAATCATTCCTGTATCACAATCTGATTGAAGCCGGCTGCGATGAAGCCGGAAGAGGTTGTCTTGCAGGGCCTGTTGTTGCAGCGGCAGTCATCCTGCCAAAGAATTTTAAGCATCCTGTCCTGAACGATTCCAAGAAGCTAAATGTAAAGCAAAGAGCCACTATAAGAGATGATATACTTAAATCGGCTGTTGCATGGAATGTCGCATTTGTTGGTAATATTGAAATTGATGAGATGAATATTTTAAGAGCATCAATAAAAGCTATGCACATTGCTATTGAAGGTTTGAAAAAAACTCCACAATTCCTTCTTATTGACGGAAATACATTCTACCCTTACAAAGGCATAGAACATAAGACATTTGTAAAAGGTGACGGACTATTTCTTTCAATAGCAGCTGCATCTGTCCTGGCTAAAACATTCCGCGATGAGTATATGGAGAAGATTCATGGTGAGTTTCCTGAATATTCATGGAATAAAAATAAGGGATATCCCACAGCTTTTCACAGAGAATCAATTATTAAGAATGGGATTTCCCCATATCACAGAAAATCCTTCAATCTTTTTGACACGCAGATGAAAATTATTTTTTGAGTATTCTCTTAAAATTTAAAATTATATTTGCGTACTTTTTAAAATCTACTAATCTAAGATTTATTCGCATGAAAAAATTGTTTTCTCTTTTATTGATCCTTGTATTTAGTTTCGGGTTCAAGGCTAAAGCTGATGAAGGTATGTGGCTTCTGCCGCTTATTGAGAAACTAAACATTGGCAAGATGACCCAGCTGGGATTTAAACTTTCAGCCGAAGATATCTATAGTCTCAACAAGGCAAGCATTAAAGATGCTATAGTGATTTTCGGGGGAGGATGTACAGGAGAAATAGTCTCTTCGCAGGGGCTGGTTCTTACAAATCACCATTGCGGGTACAGTTCTATCCAGGAACACAGCAGCGTGGAGCATGATTATCTCACCAATGGATTCTGGGCAATGTCGAAAGAAGAAGAACTACCAAATCCAGCTCTTTCTGTCACATTCCTGATCAGCATTGAAGATGTTACAAACCAGGTTCTTGCAAATGTAACACAGGAGATGACCGAGTCCGAGCGAAATTCAGCCGTAAATGCAGCCAGACTTAGTATTGAGAGAAAGGCAGGTGCCGGAAATAATTACAGAGCCCAGGTAGGAAGTTTCTATGGGGGCAATTATTTTTACCTTCTTCTTTATGAAAGATATAGTGATGTTCGCCTGGTAGGAACTCCTCCCCAATCAATTGGAAAATTCGGATCTGATACCGATAACTGGGAATGGCCGCGCCATACAGGCGACTTCAGCGTTTTTCGTGTCTATACCGGTCCTGATGGGAAACCGGCACAATATTCAAAAGATAATATCCCCCTGAAACCCAGGCGCTACCTGCCGGTCTCAATAAAAGAACTAAATAAAGGCGATTTTGCCATGATAATGGGATACCCGGGAAGGACCACCAGATACATGACCTCTTATGAAATAAATGAACAACTTCAGATCAACCATCCCGACAGGATAAAAATTCGCGGTATTAAACAGGATATATGGATGAAAGACATGAAGGCTGACCAGAAGGTAAATATTCAATATTCGGATAAATATTTTACCTCTTCCAATTATTGGAAATACTCAATAGGACAAAAAGCCGGTCTTGAAAGACTTAATGTAAAAGCCAGGAAGGAGGAGATTGAAGATCAGTTTAACCTTTGGGTTGTTGCAACTCCTGAACGTAATTCAAAGTATGGCCAGGCTCTTAAAATGATTCAATCTTCTATTGAAGGGAGGGCAGAATTCCTCCATGCCCGTGACTATCTGAATGAGTGCATCCAGGGATGCGAAATTCTGCAGGTTGATCACCTGGCTCTTGCTCTCATTGGTACACTTAATCTGGAGAATGCTGAAAAAAAACATGAACTTATTGCCCAGATGAAGAGCGAAGCAGGTGATCTTTTTAAGGATTATAATATTTCAACTGACCTGAGATCGACCAAAGCAATGCTGAAACTTTACAGAGCTGATATGACTGCTAAGTTCCTTCCCGATTTCTATACCAATGTTGTCGATAAAAAATTTAAAGGCGATATTGACAGATTCGTTGATGATATGTTTGAGAAATCAATATTTGCGAGTGAATCACAACTTATCGCTTTCTTAAACAAGCCTCTTCTAAAAACTCTTGAAAACGATCCGGCTTATCTTACAGCTTCATCCATAAGTAAAATTTCACAAATTGTTTCAGAAGAATCCAGCCGGTTTGATGCTGACCTGCAAGAAGGCAGAAGAATCTGGATTGCAGCTTTAATGGAGATGGTGCCTGAAAAGACGAAATACCCTGATGCAAACTTTTCAATGCGCCTTTCATATGGTACTGTTCAGGATTACGATCCGAGAGATGGTGTTACTTACAAATATTATACTACACTACAGGGAGTTGTGGATAAGTATAAACCCGGCGATTATGAATTTGATCTGCCACAACGCCTCATCGATCTGAGTAATAAGAAAGAATACGGAAGATATGGATCTAAAAATGGCTATATGCCAGTTTGCTTCCTGACCACCAACGATATCACCGGTGGAAATTCGGGAAGCCCGGTAATTAATGGAAATGGCGAATTGATAGGCCTGGCCTTTGATGGCAACTGGGAGTCAATGAGTGGCGATATCGCTTACGAAACCAAGCTTCAAAGAACAATCGTTGTCGATATACGCTATGTACTATGGGTAATAGATGTCTATGCCGGGGCAAAACACCTCGTCGATGAAATGACGGTAGTGCAATAAGTTTTTACCTTATGAATTTAAGTTTTATAGAGGTTGTTGCATCTTTCATGGTGCTGTTTGCAATCATTGATATCCCGGGATCAATTCCAATAATACTTGATATAAAAGCCAAAACCGGAGATATACAAGCAGGCCGGACTTCATTGGTCGCGTTTGGGATTTTCATGGCGTTTTTATTTATCGGAACCCCCTTGCTGAAGGTATTTGGCATCGACGTATCCTCTTTCGCCATTGCCGGTTCCTTTATTATTTTTCTTATCGGGATTGAGATGGTGCTTGGTATTGAGCTTTTTAAGCATAGCTCTTCAGGTGGAAGCTCAATTGTCCCTATCGCTTTCCCTCTTATAGCCGGAGCAGGTTCTATTACTACGATACTTTCACTGAGGGCGGAATATGAAACCGTTAATATTCTCATTGCCCTCATCCTGAATATGGTAATTGTCTACTTTGTACTCAGACTTACCTCAGTTTTTGAGAGGATCCTTGGTAACACAGGTTTGCAGATACTAAAGAAAGTATTTGGCATAATCCTTTTATCAATTGCCATAAAACTTTTTATCACCAACACTGGTATTATTCTGCCTCATGGCAAGTGAAATAACTATATATACCGATGGTGCATCAAGTGGAAATCCAGGACCGGGAGGTTATGGCGTAGTTCTTATTTCAGGGAAACACAGACTGGAAAAGTCAGAAGGATTCAGGCTTACAACAAATAACCGGATGGAACTTTTAGCAGTTATTGCAGGACTTGAAGCTTTGAAAATTCCTGATAGCAGAGTTGTCATTTATACCGACTCTAAATATGTTGCTGATTCTGTTGAGAAAGGATGGGTTTTTCAATGGGAATCAAAGGCTTTCAAAAAAAAGAAAAACCCTGACCTCTGGATCAGGTTTCTCAAAATATACCGTAAACATCAGGTCAGATTTGTCTGGATTAAAGGTCACGCCAGTAACACCGAAAATGAGATATGCGATCAGCTCGCAGTAAATGCATATCTCAAAGGTGAGCTGGTTGAAGATAAAGGTTATAATCCTGAAGAAGAAACAGGTATTTTCCAGTGAAATTCAAAATTTTTAAGAATAATTTTGTAAATATTAAAATATTGGTTCAATTTTGTAAAAAGTCTGCATATGCATAAGTTTTACATTGGTCCGACAGATAACACTCCTGAGATTCATCTTTCCCCTGATGAAAATATCTTTTTTATACGTGGAATATCATCGCCTGAAGATGTGCGCTCTTTATACTACCCTGTAAATGAGTGGTTCAAAATTTATATTGATAAAATTATTGAAGAAAAGGGAACCATATTTTCCCCCGATAATCCGCTTAAGCTGCAAATCGACCTTGAATATTTCAATTCCTCATCAGCAAAATTCCTTTTTGATATCATAATGGAAATTAAAAGAGCCTCCCTGGCGGAAATTCCTGTTATTATAGAATGGTATTACGATTCTGCAGATCATGATCTCAGATCTGCAGGATCGGATATAGCACTGCTTGCTGAAATGGAATTTACCTATATCCAAAAAAAATAACAAACAGGGGATGAGGGGACAAAAAGAGCTTTATCAGATTTTAGAAAACCTCTCCATTCAGTTTGAATATCATGAGCATCCACCACTGGCTACAATTGAAGATGCCAGGATCCACTGGAAAGACTATAATTCAGGAAGATGTAAAAATATTTTCTTCCGTAATCATAAAGGAGACAGTCACTATCTTGTTATCCTGGAGCATCTCAGACAACTCAATATAAAAGATCTTGAGAAACGTCTGAAACAGGGGAAACTTACTTTTGCTTCTGATAAACGTCTTATGAAATACCTTGGGGTTGAGCCGGGTTCTGTATCCCCTTTCGGATTAATTAATGATGATGAGAATCATGTTCATCTCTTTATCGATGAAAAACTTAACGAATCAGAGCGTCTTGCATTTCATCCCAATTTGAACACAGCCTCCATTGTTATTTCAAAAACCGATTTTATCAGATTTCTTGAATATACCGGAAATAGCTTTGAGTTTATAAAACTCTACGATTGAACCCCAAATTTATTTCTTCAACCCCTTATAAACCGGTTCCTTCCACTTTTCCATAGGTTCAAACTTGCTCTGACTGGCCCATTGGATGCCCCTTTTCTGTATCTCCAGTACCTGTGGTACGCTGAAATCTGCAGCTACATGACCGAGGGAGGAGTAGAAGACTCTGCCACTGCCATAAGCCTTTTTCCATGCTACAGGAACGACATTTCCTCCAATCCAGGAGGCTGCCTGGTCACCAAATGTAGTTGTTGCGAGAACTTTTACATTCGGGTCAACATGCATATAATACTGTTCAGAATGCATATCAAAATCAACAAGTCCTTTTGTAACAGGATCTTTATGATCAACAATATTTACCCTGTAATCAATTACACCACCCGGATGAGCCACCCACTGGCCACCTACCATAAACTGATATTCAGTGTTGTTTCTGAATGAATCGCCTAATCCTCCATGCCAGCCGGCAAGTCCTACCCCGCTTTTTACCGCTTCAAGGAGAGCTTTTTCCTGTGGCCCTGTTATTGTACCCATAGTCCATGTCTGAACTATCAGGTCAAATTCACTATTCAGATCCTTATCAACATAAATCTGCAATGTATCTGAAACAGTAACCTGTGACCCTTCCGATTCCAGCCAGGGAACAAAAATATCACGGCATTTATCGGGTTCATGTCCCATCCATCCACCCCAGACAAACAACACCTTTTTACCATTCAGCGGAGATTTGGTTTGTGGATAAAGACTCCTTCCTGGCAGAGATGGAGCTAAAGTGGCCGCTACTGCAACAACAGCACTTTTCTTGATAAACGATCGACGAGTTATCATAGCAATATAATTTAGGGCTAATATAACTACTTTTTCTTTTCACTTCTTAAACCAGGTACTTTAAATAGTCCATTGATGATCCATTTGCAAAAAAACATCATAAATACAACGGAGGATTATTTAAAATAGTTATTAATTGCCCTGAATCAGCAACAAAATTCACTCTTGGTCGTCTTTATTCAGAAACCCATAAAAATTAAACCCTGCATGAAGAGAATTTTAGTTTGCTTATTAACAGTATTTTTGATCTTAACAGGTGCTTTTGGACAGGCCCCTGAGATAAAAACCTACAAGGCAACTTCTGTTTCGACTGCACCTGTTATAGACGGTTTGCTTGACGATGAGGTATGGAACCAGGGAGAGTGGATAGATGATTTCACTCAATTTGAGCCATATAACGCTCAGAAACCAACTCAGAAAACAGATTTCAAAATCCTGTTTGACGATGACAATCTTTATGTCGCCATTAAATCATTTGATACCAGTCCCGACAGTATCGTGAAACGATTAACCAGAAGGGATCAGGTAGATGGTGATATGGTAGGCGTTGCCTTCGACAGCTTTCATGACCTTAGAACATCGTTCCTCTTCGGAACCAGTGTTGCCGGTGTGAAATTTGACCAGATGCTGACAAACGATGGCCAGAATGAAGATGAAACATGGGATCCCAACTGGTGGGTAAAAACCTCTGTGATGGATGAAGGCTGGATTGCTGAGATGAAGATTCCATTCAGCCAGTTACGGTTTGAAAAAAGTTCAGATGATGTATGGGGTCTCGAGGTTTTCCGGACTGTCTATCGTAATGGGGAAATGAGCTTCTGGCAACATATCCCGAGCGATGCTCCCGGATTAGTCCATTTATTTGGCAAGATGTCGGGAATTGAAAAGGTGAAGCCAAGGAAAATATTTGATGTAACTCCGTATGGAGTTGCCAGGGCGGAAACATTCAAGACGGAACCTGGAAATCCATTTCTTGAAAAAGGTAAAAAGGCTGGTATAAATGGCGGTATAGACGCAAAAATAGGTATAACTAATAATATGACTATGGACCTGTCCATTAATCCCGATTTTGGCCAGGTCGAAGCAGACCCGTCTGAGGTTAACCTTTCAGCTTATGAAACATTTTTTAGTGAAAAGAGGCCCTTCTTCATTGAGGGTAATAATATTACCAATTTCAGCCTGGGGATTGGAGATGGAGATATTGGCAACGACAACCTTTTCTATTCCAGGCGAATAGGAAGAAGACCGCAGGGTTATCCCGATCTCGAAGATACGTGGAATGCAGATGTCCCGACACAATCCACCATTCTTGGAGCAGCAAAACTTACCGGAAAAACGAAAGATGGCCTTTCAGTAGGTTTTGTTGAAGCTGTAACAGCTGAGGAAAGGGCTGAAATTGACACTGTTGGTGGGACCAGGCTTTATGAAACCGTGGAACCACTTACAAACTATCTTGTTGGAAGGATCCAGAAAGATATTAATGAAGGAAATACCATTATTGGCGGGATATTTACAAGCACCAACAGGGATCTGGATCCTAACCTGGCAAGTTATATGCATAAAGGAGCTTATACAGGTGGAATAGACTTCACTCAATACTTCAGGGAAAAAAGCTGGAGCCTGATCATAAACACAGCTTTTAGCAATGTTACAGGAACAAAAGAAGCCATTGAGAATACCCAGAGGTCATCAGCACGCTACTATCAAAGGCCTGATAATGACTATGTCAATTTCGATCCGGGGCGCACCTCACTTTTTGGATCAGGTGGGAAAATACAGTTGATGAAGCTGGATGGCCACTGGAATTTTCTCGGATGTGTTATATGGAAAACACCTGGTTTTGAAACAAACGATATGGGATACATAAGGGAAGCGGATGAGATACTTGCACTGCTTTGGACCGGGTATAACCAATGGGAACCTAAATGGATCTACAGGAGATATAATATTAACGCTGATGTCTATTCCGTATATAATTTTGGAGGAGATGCGGTAGCCAAAGGATTTGAAATCAACGGAAACATGTCGATGAAGAATTTCTGGAATGTATTTGGTGGAGGTAACATAAGTACCTCCCAGCTTTCTACAGGGACATTAAGAGGAGGCCCGATGATGAAATTACCCGGAAACGCCAGTGGTCGTATTGGCTTTTCAACCGACGACCGTAAGAAAGTGGCTGCCGAGGTTTTCATGAACGGATCAACCGGACTCCAAGACAATTCAAAAAACTTAAATTTAAACATTAGCCTGTCTGTCAAACCAACTGATTATCTGAGGTTCTCTTTCAGTCCCGGGATAAGCAATTCATTCAGCGAATTACAATATGTAACAAAAACCTCTTTTGGAACAAGCGACAGGTATATCTTTGGTACTATCGACCGGAAAACTATTAATGCATCATTCCGTGTTAATCTTAATCTGTCGCCAGACCTTACAATTCAATACTGGGGCCAGCCATTCATAGCTACAGGGAAGTACAGTAAGTATAAATATATTACTGACCCAATGGCTGATGATTACCGGAACAGATTCCTTGAATACACCACAGACCAGATCACATCTGACAGCTATGGCTTCAATATTGACGAGGATATTGATGGTGCATCTGACTACAGCTTTGGAAAAAGAGATTTCAATGTACAGGAGTTTCTGTCTAACCTGGTTGTCAGGTGGGAATACAACCCCGGATCCTCTGTCTATCTTGTCTGGAGCCAGACCAGGAGTGGATACTATGACACCGGGGATCTTAATGTCATCAGCGATATGGGCAATCTCTTTGATAAAGGTGATAACAAACCCAGTAATGTCTTTCTTATTAAATTCAGTTACAGGTTTGGATTAAAGTAACGACATGACATGCCACGGCATGTCTGCCGGGTTGGTTTAAAGTAGGGTTTCTTCCAGCCTGGTTTTAAGTAGAGACGCATTGCAATGCGTCTCTACGCTATTATCCTGAAACAATGCGCAATCAATATATGTTATATGTTGCCTGTGCCTCTTTTGTGAATCAGATGATTTTTCTTTCCTTTGATCGGTCAATTATTAAATCATCTATATAAACTGCCATGAAAATATTTTCTCTGTTTTTCCTTCTTGCCTTTTCTTCATCCCTCTTTTCCCAGGATAAGCCTGCCTGCAAAATATTCACCGGTGAGGGGAGGAAGGCGGACTACAAGGACGTTATTAAGGAGGTATTGAAAGCTGATGTTGTATTTTTTGGAGAGCTGCACGATAATCCGATTGCCCACTGGCTTGAACTCGAAATAACAAAGGATCTCTTTGCCGTTAAAAGTAAGGACCTTATTATGGCAGCAGAGATGTTTGAGACTGATAACCAATTGCTTATCGATGAATATTTTGCTGATATAATTAAGGAATCATCTTTCGAAAGTGAAGTTCGTCTATGGAAAAATTATGGTACCGATTATAAGCCTCTTCTTAGCTTCGCCAAGACGAACGGGTTAAGATTTGTTGCCTCAAACATACCGCGAAGATACGCCTCTGTTGTTGCATCGGGTGGATTTGAAGCCCTTCAGAAGCTCTCCCCTGAAGCGTTGAAGTTGATAGCACCTCTGCCAATAGAATATGACCCTGAGTTGCCTTGTTACAAAGATATGCTTTCAATGGAAGGGGGGCCCATGGGTCATGCAAGTGAAAATCTTCCCAAAGCCCAGGCTATAAAAGATGCTACCATGGCAAAATCGATATCAGATAACTGGCATAATGGCCAGATGGTTATCCATTACAATGGCAGCTATCATTCCGGCAGGCATATGGGGATAATCTGGTACCTGAATAAATATAAATCTTCAATAAAGGTGGCCACAATTGCCACAGTCACTCAGGACGATATTGATAAAATGGATGAAGAGAGCAAAGGGTCTGCTGATTTTGTTATAGTGATCCCATCATCTATGACCAGAACCTATAAATAAACGGTACAATGGTATGAGGGTATAACGGTATAACTGTATAACCAGAAAGAATGGCTGAAGTGATATCGATTCCTGTTGCCTGAGGCCTGAGGCCTTTCAATAATTTGCTATAATAAATTTCTATATTCCATAAATCTGGCATCTTTTTTGCACCTCTAATATTGAATAAGAGCCTCTGATTTAAGCTAGTTACACGGTTGTCTGTGAAATTATTAACAACTAAAAACTATCAGAAATGAAGAGGAAAAACGAAAAGGTACCCGGATTTGATGATATCATTTTCGAGAACAGAAATAAAAGATACGGAGCATACGATCTCCGGAAACGCTATAAATCGGCCACCAGTCTATCAATCCTTGCAGGTATTGGCATATTTACCATATTAATGATTGCACTCTCCCTCACAACCGAAAAGGGAACAGCTTCTGTAAGTCCAACATTTGTAATACTTGAAATATCGGATCCGATCATACCTGAAGTCATACCCCCCGCACTCAAACCTCACGAAGAATTCACAAATGCTATAAAAAATTTAATTCCCGAGATAGTAAATGATACTTCACAGGTGATCGATTTCATACCTATCACCGATGAAATTATTGAAACAACAACTGATGGAACAGTAACAGATGAGGTGAAAATTATTGAAACTCACGATGTTATTATTCCAGATGAAACCAAACCATTTATCATCGTGGAGGAACCACCTGAATTCCCTGGAGGCAATGCAGCACTGCTGAAGTTTATAGGAGAGAACTTAAATTACCCCTCTGAAGCACAATACAACAATATCCAGGGTAAAGTAATTCTTAAGTTTGTTGTAAATCCCGATGGGAGTGCTGACAGGGTGGAAATTTTAAGAAGTATTGATCCATTGCTTGATAATGAAGCTATCAGGGTAGTTAAGACCCTTCCACGATTTAAACCCGGGAAACAGGGAGGAGTGGCTGTTCCGGTTTGGTTCACCCTACCGGTGGTTTTCAAACTTCAGGATATGTGATTATTTGCCGGTCGATATTTTTTGAATTTCTGAATATAATGCTTTAAAACAATTAACAGGAGTGTTAACAGAGGTTTCCTTTCTCCTGCCGTAGAAACTGTCAAGAAACTGTCCTGCTCCTGACCATACCGTTTGCACCATACCCATATAGCGATCCTTAATTTCCGGGGTGGAACTTTTCCTGAACTTTACCATATCCTGAGCCTGCAAAACTGCATTCCCCGGATTTCTCCAGGGACAGGTAACAACGCTTAATCCTTTCATTGCAAAATATACAGGTGTCTGGTCAGGGCGTTCATAATGCCAATCACATATTATAACATCTTTGGGTATCATATCAATAGCCCTGTGAGTATTATTATAACTGGCTTCCCATTCACCCAGTCCTGTTGTTTTGCCATCAAGAAGCCTGTCGCCCCAAATCCATAATTTCCTTTCCTTGAATTCAAGATGATCACGTATTGTCCTGACCTCCCCGGCAAACAGTTCTGCTTTATCTCTTCCCGAACATCGGGGACATTGTGCCTCGCCGATATAAAATACTTCATCCATACCGGCATGGAAAGCATCAGCTTCAAATACATCACATATCTCATCGACAATATCAAACACTACATTATGAACATCGGGGTGGAGGGTACAATAGCTTTTACAGTATAAGCCATCGGAGTTCGGCCAGACATATTTTTCAGGCATCTCTACCAGGGGTGTTTCATCAAATTCAGGGTATGCCTTAAGCAGGTTTCCGATTCTGCCTGCCCACGACTGATGGCCAAGGAGATTTACCTGGGGAATTATTCGAATACTATTCTTCCTGCAAACCGCAACCAGCTTTTTGACATCCTTTTTTGAAAGCGAAACAGAATCTCTAAGTTCCGGATGACTTTCATACTGGTAATTATAGTCAACCCGCAGGATAAGGGTATTTACTGACCGGGGGGCCAGTTCTTCATCGATGAATTTAATGAATTCATCAATCTCACCCGATTGAGGTGCGGCAATACAAAAACCACGAACCGGGAATATTGAATCTGCATTAGTTGATAAAGCAGAAGGCTCCTGTGAAAAGGATAAACAATCTATTGTCAGTAGTAGTATTAACAGAATCTCTTTCTTCATATCGTCTATTTTTAATTTAAATATACAAATATCTCACTTATAAAGTTATGCGATTTCCTCTGAGTTTAAAACATGAAGAACTTCATTATCCGCCTTCCCTCGCTTACAATCTGGTAATCAGATGCAGGCTGATGCATTATCCAAATGTTCTTTATGACAGACCAGTACATTTGTTTTTTCACCATGCCAGTAGTGCATCCCATTACCCTGACAATCCTTATAATCAATACAATTCAGACATTTCCCTTTTTTAGTCCAGCGCCGGTCTCTGAATGATTCAAATTTAGTCTGCCAGATATTATAGAAATTATCATTATAGATATTTCCCTGAATGAAGCTCCTGTCAATATTCGGACATGCTGAAATTGAACCATCAATTAATATGGACCCGATATTGATACCTGCCCTGCAAAAGAAATAACTGTCGCGTACCAATAATTCATAACTGCCAACAAATCCTTCGCAACTGAATTTGATATCGATACGACTTTCTTTTCGTGATTCGCTTATAAAATCCATTAGCTTCTTAAACTGATAGTCTGATAAGAATAATTCGGGATTACTTTTTGCGCGTCCAATCGGAGCTATTGTAAACAGACGCCATGCCTTCACATTCCTTTCGATCAGATAATCACGAATTTGTGGAAGCTCATCTACATTATGCATATTAACACAGGTTACTATATCGAAATTTAACCGCGATGAACTAACAGCCAGGCTAATTGCCCTGTCAACCCGGCTAAAGCTTGATTTATTGTTTCTGAGCCAGTTATGTGTTGCCTCTAATCCATCAAGACTGATAGTAAGTGCTCCGAGCCCGGCATTTAATAATGAAATGTGTGTCTGAATATCATATAGATGACCATTTGAAACCATACTCCATTTCATTCCCCTTTTCCTGATTTCTCTTCCGCATAATTCAGTATCCTTTCGCAAAAGTGGTTCTCCACCAGTGAGTACAACAGTGAAGTTTTTCGGAGGTGATTTTACGGTGTCAAGAACGGACAGGAAATCCTCAAGTGGCATGTCAGGGTGAAAACTATCTTTTGAACAATCGCTGCCACAATGTAAACAGTTTAGATTACATCTGGTTGTACATTCCCAAAAAAGATAATTCAACTCATGCAGTTGCGTCTCTGAATCTCTGAATTTGCGAAAAGCGAACCTTTTTATTGATGAAAGCATCTATTTTTCTTCCAGCTTAATATTCAGGAATACTCTTTCTTGAGGCTGTGTCAGCAGGGTATCGCTGTTGTGGAAAGATCCATTTAGAGTTGAATCGATATCTTCAAACAAAATTTTCATATCAGCCATCATCTCCGTGTAAAAAGAGAATCTTCCATCATTGCTGGTAATAGTATGCTGGGTATTGTCCATAACAGATACTTTTATCCCTTTTATCGGTAGTCCGGTTGTTTTGGATTTCACCTGGCCTTCCAGGAGTAAATCGAGTCCAAAGTCCTGAGGTGTCCCATAGCAAGCCTGGAAAACAAACAATGCAGTTGTAAAACTCAATCCTCCGATTATTTTCCTGATCCACTTCTTTTTCATGTCTCTGTTATTTTTAAATATGCCTGTCTGGGTTTTAGGGATTCTATTGGTATTAGACAATTTTTCAATTAAGTATGAAGAAGCTCTCAACTGTTAAATACTACTACCAAATTTAAACCATATTTTTGGCTGTTGCAAAAAATCTCTACTTAATCGTTCAAAGGGAATTTTTTATTATTTTTGCACTCCAAACTCGGTCGGTTAACCGAGTGGTTAGGTAGCGGTCTGCAAAACCGTTTACGGCGGTTCGAATCCGCCACCGACCTCAACAAAAACCCTGGAACCTCGTTGCCAGGGTTTTTATTTTACTATTCATTCATTTCTCTATATTTGTCATATACTAAACATCACATCAATATTTAATGCAGTCATTTCTCCTCTCAATACACCCTGCTCTTACACCAGGATATTTCCTGCTTTTCCTTATGGTTGCACTGGTTATGGGTATGTCAAAAGCAGGACTAAGCGGGATCAGTCTGGCAGCAATTCCTGTCATGGCATTGATTTTTGGTGCAAAAGAATCGACCGGCGTACTCCTTCCGATGCTTATTATAGCAGATATTATGGCAGTACTATATTACCGCCGGAACGCGGTATGGAAACATATTCTCAGGATTCTTCCCTGGGTGGCTGCAGGGATTCTTATTGCATTGATAACCGGGAATCTTATCAATGCAAAGCAGTTCAGAATTGTCCTGCTGACTGTAGTCTGGATTATGCTTATCCTGATGATACTTAATGATCTACGGAAAACAAAGGGCACTGATATTCCTGAAAATCACATTTTTGCGTCTCTGATGGGACTTGCAGGAGGCTTCGCTACAATGATAGGTAATTCGGCCGGACCTGTTTTTACACTCTATTTCCTGGCTATGCGACTCCCCAAGAAAGAATTCATAGGGACAGGCGCATGGCTTTACCTTATAATGAATACGGGAAAATTTCCTCTTCAGATGTTTGTCTGGAAAACCATTAATGTCAATACACTTCTTCTGAATCTGATATCGGTACCCATAATTGCCGGAGGGATAATCCTGGGGATTTATATTGTAAAATTGCTTCCTGAGAAAGTATACAGATATTTTATAATTGTTACAACACTTATCGCGTCAATATTTCTGTTTATATAAAATTGAGATTCGCAATATTATAGACTCATCTGCTTAAAATAACACTCACCGAGCCAATCTTTCCTCCCATTGGCGGATTCATCTTTGATACTTTTACCGTAACCTTTAATATATTATCCATTTCAGCATATACCGCATCCAGTATTCGACCGGCGATATGTTCCAGAAGATAAGATTTAAGTTCCATCTGCTGCTTAACTATCTCATATACTCTCTGGTAGTTTACGGCGTCTTTGAGATTATCGCTCGCCGACGGTATTGTCATATCTGTCTCAATTGTAAGGTCAACAACGAATTTGTTCCCAACAATCCGTTCTTCCTTAAAATGCCCGTGAAAGGAGTAAAACTCCATGTTCTCGATCTGAATAAGGCCCATATTTTTAAAAGTTAGATTACCCTCTCAATATATTGAAGAATTGTTATGGGCTAAAGCCCGGTCTTGTTTATATCCAGTAACCCCGGGCTTAAGCCCGGGGTTATTGATATTACTATCTATAAGGGCTTTAGCCCATAATATCTTCATAAAAATCCGCTGCACCTAACATCCTGGCTACATGCATATTACATCAATAAGGATGAAGGAAACGAAAAAAATTCACTAATTATTTGGTTTATAACATAAACTACTTTATATTTGCAATATATTTATGATTAAAAATAAACCATTTGTTAAAAATAAGCATTATTATGGAAAATGAAGAAAAAATGATGTCAGGCGAAGAGAGCCTCAGAATCATAACAGAAATGATCAACAGAACGAAGGTCAACATTCGTCAGGGTAGTTTCCATCTCCTATTCTGGGGATGGTTGATTTTTGCATGCAGCATGTCAGAGTATCTTCTATGGAAATTTTCCGATTTCACACATCCATATTATGTATGGTTCTTTGTGATACCCGGGGTGATTGTTTCAATGGTCTACGGATTTACAACAGGACGTAAAGCGAAGGTAAGTACATATGGTGATATGTTATATATGTGGACGTGGATTGGATTTCTGATTGCAGCCACTGTACTGTTTATCGTTCATTCGAAAAGCATGCAAACAGTTGCTTCCTACATTCTTTTGCTTGCAGGATTCCCTACATTTGTGTCAGGCTTTATAATTAATTTCAGGCCGCTGATCATTGGTGGTATAACTTTTTGGATACTGGCAATTATAATACATTTCGCAGGGCCATCCGTTGCACCACTCGGCGTACCTGTTGCGATGCTCACAGGTTACCTTATTCCAGGATATATGCTAAAATACAAAGTTGATCATGACAAGGTTTAAAGAACTAGACCCGATTTTGCATTCCCAGTTACGCCTTGCAATTGTATCACTCCTTATTGGGGTCGATGTTGCCGAGTTTACATATATCAGGGAACAAACAGGAGCCACAGCAGGAAACCTAAGTATACAGATAACAAAACTTAAAGAGGCCGGATATATTGAGGTCACAAAAAAGTTCAGAAACAACTATCCTCAAACCCTGTGCAAAATAACGTCGCTGGGTATATTAAGGTTCTCTGAATACATAACAGACCTTAAGGATTATCTGAATCCTGGAATACCGGGAAAATAGAGATAATATAAGCCGACAAGGACCTATTATCAGCCCTTTGTCCACCTTAGTGTGTCCTTTGTGTCACTTTGTGGTTAAATAACAATAAAAATCGATGCATAAACTTAAATTCATCCTATTTTTGTATTCTCAAAGTTAATATGGATGAGTGACGAAAACATCAGGGAAAAAGAGGAAATTAAACCCTCAATAAGTTTTATTGAACAGTTTATTGCTGAGGATGCGCAAGAGGGGAAGAACAAGGGTAAGGTGATAACCCGATTCCCTCCGGAACCAAATGGCTATCTGCATATAGGCCACGCAAAAGCTATCTGCCTCGATTTCGGGATGGCAAAAAAATATGGAGGGAAGTGTAATCTCCGTTTCGACGATACCAATCCGGTTAAGGAGGAGGTTGAATATATTGACTCGATAAAAGAAGATATTCACTGGCTTGGGTTTGACTGGGAAAATCGTGAATACTATGCTTCCGACTATTTTGGAAAACTCTATGAATTTGCAGTTCAGCTCATTCAAAAAGGTCTGGCCTATGTTGATGATCAGCCAGCCGATCTTATATCATCTCAGAAAGGGGCCCCATCTCAGCCAGGTAAAGAGAGTCCATTCCGCACCCGACCCATAAACGAGAGTCTCAACCTTTTCGAAAGGATGAACAAAGGAGATTTTGATGAGGGAAGTCGCGTTCTCAGGGCAAAAATCGACATGACCTCCCCTAACATGCATATGCGCGACCCTATCATTTACAGGATAATTAAGTCATCACATCATCGCACCGGGAATAAATGGATGGTCTACCCGATGTATGACTTCGCACACGGGCAGAGCGACTATTTTGAGGGAGTAACACACTCTCTTTGCACTCTTGAATTTGAGGTACACAGACCTCTTTACGACTGGTTTATCGATCAGCTAAAAACCGACGACTTCAGACCGAGACAGATCGAATTCAACAGGCTTAATCTTACTTATACCATGATGAGTAAAAGGAAGCTTCTTGAACTGGTTCAGGAGGGCAGGGTACGTGGCTGGGACGATCCCAGGATGCCCACCCTGTGCGGTATGAGAAGAAGAGGTTATACCCCGGAATCTGTAAAACGCTTTGTGGACCTTATCGGCTATACTAAAGTGGAAGCAATAAATGATGTATCTCTCCTTGAACATGCTGTTAGGGAAGATCTTAACCTCAGGGTTCCAAGGGTATTTGCAGTGTTGAGTCCATTAAAGGTTATAATCGAAAATTATCCTGAAGGAAAAACTGAGAATGTGGAGCTTATCAATAATCCCGAGGATGAAACTATGGGAAAACGAGTTGTTCCATTCAGCCGTGAAGTATTCATTGAACAGGATGATTTCATGGAAAACCCTCCGAACAAGTTTTTCCGACTTGCACCTGGTATGGAGGTACGGTTAAAAGGTGCATATATTATTAAATGTACAGGAATTAAAAAGAATGAAAAGACAGGAGTCGTTGAGGAAGTATATTGTACCTACGATCCTGAAACAAAAAGCGGAGGGAATGCATCGGATAAAAAGGTAAAGGGAACACTTCACTGGGTATCTGCCGCTCATGCGGTTGATGCAGAGGTCAGATTATACGACAGGCTTTTCAATCATGAGGATCCTGCCGGACAAAAAAATACTGACTACAGGGAATTCCTGAACCCTGACTCACTAAAAATACTCACGGGATGCAAAGTTGAACCCTCCCTGGGATCGGCCAGGCCACTAGAAAGGTTCCAGTTCCAGCGACTGGGCTATTTCTGTGTCGATTACGATTCGACAGAAAATACACTTGTCTTCAACCGCACTGTCCCATTGCGGGATACCTGGGGTAAAATCAATAAATAACGGATGCCATTGCGCCCCGTCCGAACGACTGACATCATTCAGTCGGGCGGGCGTTGTGCCGTTGCGCCTCACCCTGAGCTTGTTGAAGGGTGCGCCGTTCTTTGCAACCAAAATGGCACAATTTTTGTCTTATATAAGATAGTAATTCTAACTATTTTCGTATAATATAACCTTAGAAGTATGAAAATCATGAGCATTTTTTTTCGTATCGGACTGGTATTTCTTGCTCTTGTTGGCTTATACTCATGTGAAGAGAAGGGTATTGACAACAATGACAATGGTACAGCTGAGTTTTCCGTCAGTTTCCCTGATGAGGGCAGCAAATCTAAATCTGGTGATAGTACCATTGTTTCGTACCAGATTCTGATCTCCGTTGAAAACATGGATGGTAGTCCTTTGTTTACCGACAAACTGATACCCCTTTATACCTTCGGGGGTAGCTTTGTCAGTGAGAAAATTGAAATTAAGACCGGAGAATTTCATCTTACCAGATTCATGGTAATCAATCCATCAGGGGAAGTTGTCTTTGCAGCTCCGATGGCTGGATCACCACTGGCATATCTTATCACCCGGCCACTACCTTTCAGGTTCAATATCCTCCCCGGGCAGGTTACCAGAATATCGCCCGAGGTACTTGCTGTTGGCGACCAGGGACCTGATAAATTCGGTTATGCGGCTTTTGGTTTTCAGATCGTAAAGCCGCTAAATTTCTGGACTATGTGCATCCTTGATAATCCCTTATCGATGGCTCCCACCCAGCTTACTACAGCCAGACTAACTGTATATGCTCCGGACGGATGGCATTATACATTTAAACTGGAAGCTGCAATAAATCATCTTGTAATCAGGGGTGGCTATGAGATGTACAAACTTGTTCTGGAGAAAGAGGGATACCCATCCCGAACACTGGAGCTCCCTGCAAGAGTAATAATAGAGACCTCAAAGGAAAAACCGTTTGTACTGAAAATCCCGTGGGATTCGCAGTTCAGGATGCTTATGCTTCAGCCCGGACCGGAAAAAGGGAAGGATGCCATGATATCAAATCTGGAACCTGAAAAGAATTTTGGCGATCATAAATATTTTGAGGCGACTTTTCTCAGTGAACCTGTTCTTACAGTGATGCGTACCAATAACAGCCTTATCTCTTTTAATATTGACTCCCTGCCGGAACATGTGAAGATGCAGAAAGTCATTTTACGTCTCTCCTATGAATTCCCAATACTGTATGACACTACGATTTTGACGAACAATTATTTCGCATGGTTTGGAGCAGCCTTACAACAGATCGTTGAGCCATGGGAAGAGTCAGGGGTAACATGGAATTCAAAGCCTAAGACAAATGAAGTAAACCAGGTATATATTTCACCTTTCATCAGGAATGTGAATTTCATTGATGTGGATGTAACAAAGTTATTTGTCAATCCTTCAGTGACTGATCCTGCAATCTATCCTAACTACGGGATGTTTTTCAGGCAATGGCCATCGGATCAGTTCCCGGGGTTCCGTTTCGCATCCAGCGATTTTCCTGAGCCGGGGATGCGGCCGAAGTTGACGATATATTTTACTCTAAACTGATTCTGGGTGCTGGGTGCTGGGTGCTGGGTGCTGGGTGCTGGGTGCTGGTTAGTCAGACTCTCCAGGATGATTCAACATATTGAAGGTAAGCATTTATTTTTCTTCCAAGTTTATCATATTCAGGTTCTAATTTTACGAATCCCGTTAATTCAGGATATAATTCTATGATACTAATAATATGGTTAATAGTTTCATCACAAGAGGCAATGGAATAGATTAGATATTTAACGTAATCTGCTTTATATTTCCTTCTTCCGTATCCTTCAACAATAGCATCTTTTACTCCTTTAGAAGAACGACGAATTTGGCTTCCCTGTTCATATAATTCAAATGGAGGCAATTTTAAAGACTCCTTATGAACCTTCATTGACAGTCTGAAAGCAAGATTATAAATCTCCAAATCCCGATAACCTGACATAACTTTCTAGCACGAATATATTATTAACATACAAGATAATAATTATCTTTCAAAATCCAGCACCAAGTACCCGGCACCATTCTATCCCCATTTGTGTATTTTCTCTAAATAAATTATATTTGTCCCCTCAAAATTGTCCCGTGGTGTAATTGGCAACACGTCTGATTCTGGATCAGAAGAGTTCAGGTTCGAGACCTGACGGGACAACAAAAAGAGTGAGTTGCTCGCTCTCGCTCCCACACTCACTCTTTTTGTTCTCACTCTCACTCTCTCACCCACACTTAACCCGGAAGGTCGAGAAGTTGCCTGCAAAAGGGAAGAAAAAAACCATCCTTTGCCTGAATCTTAGCGCCTGCTGTTAGATTATTCAGGATGGCTGCAATTAAACCTTCCAGATGTGGTAAAGACATCCGTCTTTTGCACTTATGGCTACAGACAGCATATAAATAAGTTTGACTTTGATTCATTTAAAGCACCTTGTCTATATATAATTTAACATTTGTAATAACTATCGAATGATATTTCTATGTAATTCATAAATTTGGATATATTATACTTTTATATAATTAATAAATATGAGAAAACTTGTTCTTCTAATATGTATGCTGGCTTTTATAGCTGAAGCTCACAGCCAGGATAAAAAAATGGATGCATTCATCAAAGATCTAATGAAAAAGATGACTGTTGAGGAAAAAATCGGACAACTGAATCTTACCATTCCGGGAAGATCATCCTCGGATTCAACAGTAAGTGAAAGAAATCAACAAAAAATAAAAGCTGGTCAGATTGGTGCCATTTGTTACAACTACTCACTTTTATCAATAAAAACCTCTCAGAGTATTGCAGTTAATCAATCTCCTAACCATATTCCCATTTTATTCGGGATGGATTTAATACATGGATATAAGACAATATTCCCTATGCCATTAGCTATGAGTTGTTCATGGGACATGTCTCTTATTGAGAAAAGTGCAAGGATCGCCGCTGAGGAGGCTACTGCAAATGGAATTTTCTGGACTTTTGCCCCAATGGTTGACATATCCCGTGATCCCCGCTGGGGAAGAATTGCAGAGGGTTCGGGTGAGGATCCATGGCTGGGTTCACAAATTGCCAGAGCTATGGTAAAAGGATACCAGGGCGATGATCTGTCACAGAACAATACCCTTCTGGCTACTGTCAAACACTTTGCACTATATGGTGCTGCAGTCCAGAACGATAATACCGTTGATATAAGCAGGCTTACTATGTACAATGATTACCTTCCTCCATATAAAGCTGCAATAGAAGCAGGTGCAGGAAGTGTTATGACTGCTTTCAATGTAGTCGATGGGATACCTGCTTCAGGGAATCACTGGCTTCTTACTGAACTGCTCAGGGAACAGTGGAATTTCAAAGGTTTTGTTGTGGCGGATTATACTGCTGTCAATGGAATGACTAATTATGGAATAGGTGATCTCAAAACCGTATCGGCAATGGCTCTTAAAGCCGGAACAGATATGGATATGGTTGGAGAAGGATACCTCACCACACTTGGAAAATCACTGGAAGAAGGCATGGTAAATATGGAAGACATTGATCTTGCCTGCAGACGGATTCTGGAAGCAAAATATAAACTGGGGTTATTTGATGATCCTTTCCGATATATAAATGAAGAAAGAGCCGATTCAAATGTAATGACCCCTGAGAATCTTAAAGCGGCAAGAGAGATCTCGGAAAGATCAATGGTTCTGCTGAAAAACGAAAAGCAGATTCTTCCTCTGAAAAAAACAGGTACAATTGCTGTAGTAGGGACACTCGCAAATAGTAAGGCGGATATGATAGGTAAATGGGCAGCGTGCGCAGACATGAATAATGTTTCAACCATATTGGAGGGAATTAAAAATATTGGAGGATCCACAGTAAACGTTCAATATGTGGCGACCAGAGCATCTTCCGCCAGGTCAGTACCACAGAATACAAAAGAGACTGAATCCGCTTCTGAACAATTATCAGATGAAGCACAACAGACTATAAAAAATGCTGATGTGATAATAGCTGTACTTGGCAAACCCTCTTCTTCGTCTGGTGAAGCATCAGGTACTGATATTGGACTACAAAAAACCGATCAGGACCTTCTTAAAGCTCTTCTGACAACACGTAAGCCTGTTGTGCTTGTACTTGTAAATAGTCATCCTTTGATTTTATCATGGGAGTATAAAAATGTAAACGCCATGCTGGAGGCCTGGACGGGTGGTACTGAAGCAGGTAATGCTGTGGCAACTGTACTTTTCGGAGACTACAATCCCTCAGGTAAATTAACCTTTACTATTCCCATAAATTCTGATCAGATACCCGTTTATTATAACCAAAAGAAAACCGGGAGACTCAGGGATCCGAATAATATTGTTGCCCCAAAATATTCTGACAGCTCAGGCGAACCATTATTCCCTTTTGGGTATGGTCTGAGTTATACTACTTTTGGCTATAGTGATATCAGCTTAAGCAAAACACAGCTGACTGGTAATGAAATACTTATTGCTTCAATTACACTCACTAATACCGGAAGAGTTGCAGGAGAAGAAGTTGTTCAGGTATATATCCAGGATCCCGTTGCTTCTATATCACGCCCCGAAAAAGAACTAAAGAACTTTAAAAAAGTATTACTGAAGCCTGGTGAAAAAAAGGAAGTAAGCTTCGAGATAACAAAAAACGATCTGATGTTTTACAACAGCAATCTGAAATATGATTGGGAAGAAGGGGAATTTGTTATTTACATTGGTACCAACTCTAAGAATGTTAAATCTGCGAAAGTAATCTGGGCCAAATGAACCTCCGTCTGATTTATTTATTCGGTATCAGTTTAATTCTTAGAAAGCACGGATAGGACGAACACGGGCAGTCATGTCATATATATCTTTACTGGCGATGTCCTGTGAGCCATCAGAAAAGTTCTGAAACCATGCATCAAACTGATCCTCTTCTGTGGAGCTCCAGTAATCTTCAGGTTCTAAATTCAGTGTTGTAATATTCTCCTGGCTCATGTACAATAAATTTAACTCATATTTAGAAGGCAAATACCAGTCACCAAAAGTAATATCACCATCCGTGGTTGCAATAGTTACTTCATAATCAGCACAGGCTTTAGCGGCAAAATCCTGCATCGGGAAACCAAGATAGTTGGTAAGATTATAGCTTACTTGTGATGCTACTATTAATGTAGTATTCATTGCCCCTGCTCCCAACCCATCTCCTTTAGCTCCTGATTCTAAAGTATAGCAGCCTTCCGGACAATATAGATTAAACCAGGGGAAATATGGATCATTGCCATACTGACCTCCCATAAGATCTTCTTTTGCTGCAATTAATCCATGTTGCCCTCCTTCATAAACAAAAAATACGATTCCACCTTCATATTCCTCGCCCAGCGTATGTGCTGTGCCATTTATTACATAGGGATTTCCAACGGAACCTGTCCCTGTCACAGTTACATTTGTACCTGAGTTTACTATGGTTTCTGAACCATCTATTCCGTTTAATTTTGTTTTATCTGCTCCGCTCATAAATCCGCTTGCAGATATGGTTGCATTGCTATGTAGGTGGTCGCCATAAGCAGCTTTGTCCACTGTGGTGCCAAAACCTGGAAATAATTGGGATAATGTTGGTATTACATAACCTGAAGTCAGAGACAAGTCGAGCGTTCCGGAAGTAGTTACAGGTGTCCCGGATACTGTAAATCCGACTGGTGCTGACATTCCAACCGACGTCACAGTTCCCGCATTTGAGGTGTATCCTGATGGATTTGTACTGTTATATGGGGTGAAACCTAATGCTGTTATTATCTGGCCGGAAGTGATGCCCGTCAAGAAACTCGATGTCCAGTTTTCCCATTTGCCTGACCCGGCGCTATATTTAAGTAATTGGTTATCTGAGGGAGCAGTGATACTAAAAGGATTGCTGCTTATTTCACCCCACGATGGTACGTATTCAACAGGCTTGTATAATCCGGTATGATTACCCCAGCTATACACGTCATTCCAATTTGTAATATTAGTTGACAAAATCCCGTTTGCCGGATGAGATGTCTTAATTGCATCGGTTATTCCATACCCATCAAGAGTTGTAGGTTTATTTGTCAGTTCATTATAATTCCCGCTAAAACCGTTTGCTGCCTTTGCTGCATATAAAGCATAAGGCACGCTTAGCAATTGGCTTGTTCCCATTTCTACACCGTCAACAGTAATTTTTATGAAATATGTACTTGTGCCCCAATCAATTGACGAAATGGAACCAGCAATAACAGTACCGTTTCCCAGTTCAAGGTTGATAACCCCATAGCTGTCTGTAGTAGCACTGTGGGTTTCAGAATAAACAGAGGTTCCTGTTGCACTTCCCTGTAAAATGGCAATACTGATATTGGTGGCAGTATTTGCTTTAATATTTCCACGGACATCGCGTAGCACGGCCTGGTACTTAAATCTGGCTGGCGTCTGCCCCATAAGTGTTAAAGCTATTAACAGGCCAGTTGTAAAAAAAATTAACTTTTTCATGCTATTTCTTTTTTGCTATGGCAGTAATTTCGACTGATATGTTGTTAACCTTTTCGGTATAGGTAAAATTCAATGTCGGATCGGATAATTTTCCAGTACCTGCTATTGCTTTCAAATTGGGCAAGGTTTGTTGTGGAATTGTTAAAGAATATCCATTTATGTTGGCTTCGGCTGTAATACCTGCGCCATAATTGGCAAAATTATTGAGCAGTACCTTGTCTTCTACCAGTACAGAGGGTGTGATTGTCATAGAAAAGGGGGCTTTTGTCATGGTATTGCCATTTTCAGTCCATGTTTCAGTTACATTGTAGATTGCTACAAAGACGCTTCTAGGGTCGATCTCTGGACTCGTTTCACAGCCTGCAAATGAGGCTGTTATGAGTAAGATAAAAACTGAAATTCTGAATATTCTTTTCATACTTATCTATTGCAAGTTTATCATTCCAGGTATTTACACCTATCAAAGTTAAATCTTATTTAAACAAAGTACAACTTTCTTTACCAAGCTATAATAGTTGAACCAATCCTGTTCCCAAAATCCCGGGTTTGTCAAATATAATAATAAATTATGCTTTGTTGATTATTCATCCGTATTGAAATTCAAAGTGTTAAGATATAATTATTATATTTTTAAATGATACATGCAGGATAAACTTAAAGGTGAATCTCTTGGTAAACCCAGGGTAAAACAAAAAGTAACAGAAACTTTAAACTAAAATAGATAGATTTGCAGAAACGCTTTTTGATATGAGAAAACTATATAAAACCCCGGCAAAATATGGAACGAAAAGACTTTTTCAGAATACTTGCGGCAGGCTCTGTTGGAGCTTTAAATTTTTCAGGATCAATTGGTGGTAATAGTAGTAGTAACAATATGAAGATTCCGCAAAAGAGAATTGCCAAAAAGAAGGTTTTAATGAAAGTCGGTTGTCAGTCAGGGGATACTTCCGGGAAAAGTCTGGAGTTCAAAGCCCGGCATGGTGTCTTCAATATTGATGGTGGATCTCCAAAAATGATCAAAGGAGTCGGATGGGACCTTGAAGACTCATTGGCTAAAAAAGAGGCTTGTGAGAAATATGGAATTACTCTGGAGGCTTATCATTCACCATTATCTTCTGTTGGAATAGACAGAGCAGAAATGCCAAATATAATGCTTGGCAAGAGCCCTGAACGCGACAGGGAAATTGAAATTCTTCAGAACTGCATTCTCGTTGCAGGCAAAACTGGTGTCGGTATCGTAACTTATAATACTACCATTCTTCCTATTTTACGTACTGAGAAAGTTGTCGATCCAAAACGTGGTAATGCATCATATAGTTCATGGAATTATGAAGAAGCACTGAAGAAGAATGATCCAAAGACTATTGCAGGGGATGTTTCTGTTGATCAGATATTTGAACGGATCACATATCTCCTCGACAGGTTATTACCTGTTGCAAAGGAATATAATGTTAAATTGGCCAACCATATTGCAGACCCGCCTTCCCCGGTTGGATACCGGGGCATTACCCGGTGGAATAGTCCGGATGTTTTTGAAGGAATAAAAAGGTTTGCCCAACTCTATGACAGTCAGAACCATGGATTCCTCTTATGCCTGGGGACAGTGGCTGAAGGTCTAAGGAATCCCAATACTGAAATTCATGATATAATCAGATGGGTTGGAGAAAGAAATCAGATATTCAACATACATCTGCGAAACATAAAGGGTGGCTGGAATAATTTCCAGGAAGTATACCTGGATAATGGGGATGTAGATATGTTGCAGGTTATCAGGACATTACGAGATGTTGGATATTCCGGAATGCTCTGCCCTGATCATGTCCCTTACCATTCAGATCCGGAGAGTACAAACCAGGCATTTGCCTTTTCATATGGTTATATTAAGGCTCTTTTACAGACAGCAGCATCTGAAGTATAGTTGCCGGGATTTTATCATTATCTCTACTTTATTCTCACAATTACTGAATCTGCAATGGATAAGGCAGTAGTGAAAGTACTCAGATCGGTTATAAGTTCACCGGTCATACCTGAATAGTGACTATGGCCGATAACTTTCATCGGATAGAATTTATGAGGTGAACCGGTTTCAACAATTGCTTCATATATCAGAGCAGGCTGACACGACAGTTTATAAAACTCGTCACCAGGGTACTTATTGAAATTCCAATATTCGTTCTTGTCCCATTTCTGGTTGATCTCCATCATAACCTTAAACTTGTCAGGTAGTGGATTATCTGCTCGTGTCTTGAGTAAAAATCCTGCCTTTGGAGTAGCACCCGTATATGCATCCGGCACTACAGGCTGATCATCAAGCACATAAATGTCCCCAGGCACGTTAGCATGCTTTTTATGCGCCCAGTAAGGGAGTGATCTTGTTGCTCTTACAGGCGCAACAAGCCATTTATTATCCTCCTTTTTTGCAAATGAAAAAACTCTTGTTGTTACTGATTTTGAAACATAAAGTGTCTGTATATATTTTCCCCCGGCGTCCTCAAGCCATATCGCAATAATAGGATAGTAGAATGAGGAGCCCTGGAATAATTTCAATGTGATACCGGGGCCCTTTCCTGACCTATTTGTATTGATTTTCTCTTTAGGCTTAGAAGGTAAAGACTGTTTTGTGTTTTTACCTGCGAAACACACTAAAACAATCATAATTAATATAAGAAGTCCTGATTTTTTCATATTGGTTGTACTGGAATTCAATAATTTTCCTTTCGTGTATAATGTTGAGCCAGCATTGGAGGTCCAGGCTTACAAATATATATATTTCCTTATAATGATAAATCTCTTGTAAATACTTTGGATTAACCTACTCCTCTGAGTCTATTGATTGGTAGTGTTGTATTCTAATTTTTAAAATATATTTTTACTGTGGTTATCACCGGTCAGAATGAGAGCAGGTTTTACACAAAAATCAAATATTGGTGTTTAACTCTTAAAGTTATCCTGCTTTTAATTATTATTGGCGACGAAGATAATCACGTAATTCAGGTATGATGAAAATATTACTGATATGCAATCCATTTGCCGGACACGGTCATGCCGGGAAAATACTTCCACAGGTTGAAGAGGCCTTAAATGACCACGGTATTGAATTCGATTTGCAGTCGACCGATTATCCGGGCCATGGGACTGAACTTGTCCGAAATGCTGATCTGAAAGGTTACGACGGGCTGGTGGCGGCCGGAGGCGATGGAACGCTCTTCGAAGTAATTAACGGGTATTTTCAGAATCCTGCCAGAGTGAATATTCCGCTTGGTATTATTCCTGTTGGAACCGGGAATGCTTTTGCGCGTGAGTTGGACCTGGATCAATCAAACTGGAAGGAGGCCATTAAAATAATTGCCACACAGGAAATCCGGAAACTTGATGTAGGGAAATACCATTCAAACGGACAGGACTACTATTATCTCAATATACTTGGCCTTGGATTTGTCGCTGATGTTACCCGTATTGCATTAAAATTGAAGTGGCTTGGCAATATTTCCTATACTCTCGGTGTTTTGATTCGCACAATTTTTCTTTCAGCCGACGAACTTTCAATTGAAATCGACGGACAAAAGCTTGAGCGGGAATGTACCTTCGTCGAAATTTCGAATACCCGGTATGCTGCCAATTTTTTGATGGCACCATACGCAATCATTGATGACGGGTTTTTAGATGTTACCATTGCCAAAAAATTGAATCGCAGGAGACTTCTCCAGTGTTTCCCCAAAATATTTACCGGCGAACATGTGCATTTACCTGAAGTAGAGACCTGGCAGGCAAAAAGTATAAAGATTGCAAGTGCAAAACCAAAAGTACTTTCGCCAGATGGTGAATTAATTGGCACCACTCCTGTGGAAATTGAATGTTTAAAGCAGACTATTGAAGTTTTCTGGAAATGAAAATTCTTATTTCAATTTACATCTGGATCGTCGCGATCATTTACGTTTCGTTTGTATTGCTTTTCACACTGGCATGCACCTATATTTTCCCTGAACGGATTTATGATCCATGGTTTAAAAAAATGATGCGATTTCTATTTTTCCTGATGGGTACCAGGGTGGAAGTGGAAGGGCGACATAACGTGAAGCCGGGCACTACTTACCTGTTTATGGCCAACCATGTCAGTTTGCTGGATCCTCCTTTGCTGGGTGGTTATATCCCCGGAATTGTGAGAGGGGCAGAAGCCCATGTGCAACATGGCTGGCCTCTTTACGGATGGGTGATGAGAAGGATTGGAAACATTCCCATTGAGCGCGAAAGTATTCATAAATCAGTAGCCAGCTATCGTAAAGTTCAACAGCTTCTTGAAAGTGGTCGTTCCATGATTATTCTTCCTGAGGGACATCGTACCCTGGACGGCCAAATCAGACCATTTAAAAAATTACCCTTTGCACTGGCAAAAGAGACCAATAATGGCATTATACCTATTGGCCTTTCCGGGATGTACCAACTGAAACGAAAAGGTAGCTGGATCATCAGGCCTTCAAAAATCAAGATTTCGTTTGGTCCGGAAATTACCAGGGAACAGGTAACCGGTTTTTCAATACTTGAATTACGCGATTATGTGCAAAACGAAATTGTCAGACTGGTAGAAAGACCATAAGAGAGTTCTCACAGAATGGGAGTCATTATTAGCTCTTCTTGCTGCAAATACCCCAGATCTGCAGAAAATTTTTGTTGTATTCCCTGAGGTATGAATGAAACACTGTGCAAACGATAAAGAAATTATAAGTGAATAAAATATAATAGGGAGTAAATATCTAAGCATAAAGGCCTAAATCAAATCAGGTTTTTAAAAAGATTTCTATCTTCGCCTCAAGTTGCTCCTTTTAAAATCTTATTTAGATTTTCATGATATTGAATCATCAGGATTATCAACTTTTCAATCAATATATTCGAAAAATAACTTAATAAATTGAAGCTAATGAAAATCAAACTACTATTACTCGCGATCCTCTTTACAGGATTATCCTGCTTTAATTCATCAGGACAGGAACCAAGATTTAAGATCTCTCTTGCTGAGTGGTCCTTTAACCGTGCATTGAGGAAGGGGGATATGACTAACCTCGATTTCCCAAAAATTGCGAAAACAGTTTACAACCTTGATGCAGTTGAATATGTGTCGTCCTTTTTTAAGGGCAAGGCTGAGGACACTGAATACCTCAAACAACTTAAAAATGAATGTACAAAGTATGGTGTCAAGAGCTTAATAATAATGGTTGACGGCGAAGGAAACCTTGCTGATACTTCCGCATCCGTAAGGCAGAAAGCCGTTGAAAACCATTATAAATGGGTAAAAGCCGCTCAATTCCTTGGTTGCCATTCAATACGGGTCAATGCAGCAGGTAGAGGAACAATGGGACAGGTTCAGGCTGCGGCTATAGACGGACTATCAAAGTTGTCAGACTATGCGGCAAAATACAATATTAATGTTATTGTAGAAAATCATGGAGGCAATTCTTCATACGGAAAATGGCTTGCGGAAATCATGAAAGCAGTTAACAAACCCAATTGCGGAACTTTACCCGACCTGGGTAATTTTTATGAATATGACCGCTACCAGGGAGTAAAGGACCTGATGCCATTTGCAAAAGGGGTAAGCGGGAAAACCCGCGATTTTGATGAAAATGGAAATGAAACGGTGGTCGATTACCCAAGAATGATGAAGATCATTGCTGATTCTGGTTTCAAGGGTTATATCGATGTTGAATACGAAGGCAATAAACTCAGTGAGGATGAAGGTGTGAAAGCTTCCATTGCGCTGTTAGAGAAGGTTATTGCTCCTTATAATAAATAATTGAAAATGAGGCTATCTAAAAAACCCTTTTAACCGCAAAGAACGCAAAGTCATTGCAAAGAGCGCAAAGCTATGATCGTGTTTCACAATTCTTTGCGACCTTAGCGCCTGCCTGCCGGTAGGCAGGGTTAACGGATTTCGAGTTTAAAGACAGCTTCTGCAATGACCATATTCCCTTGCAGGGTCATGCGATTGCATGGCCCTTATTATATTAGACCAGTATCATGTTAACCGGATCCCAGTTGATAATTTTCTTCTGGAAATAACTGTCATTGCATGCAAGACAGGGAGCACAGGCCCTGAAGCCGAAAACCGGGTCTTCAACAACCGGCTTACCTGTTCTGACTCCTTCAAAGAAATTGGCAAGATGCTCAACGTGCTCATCGTAACCTTCAGGAGTGGAATACATTGTTGCAGGTTTCTCGGGTCTTTTCTGGTCTTCTGCCGACCATTTCTGATTATATCTTTTCATCAATTCCTCCTGCATAGCTTTGGGGTAGGTATCAAACGCATCCCATCCCCCTATACCCGGAGCCTTTGACATCAGGCTGTTGGTTATAATAAAGCCGTTATCTGTCATTTCCATAACTCCTTCACTACCAATGAATCTTGTCATTCCCTTTCCCCGTTTCCGCTAATAAAGTTTACCCTTAATGTTACCTGGAAGGCGGAGTGCTCTTTCGTTTCGGGATACTGCAAAATACCAACCATAACATCAGGCACATCACGGTCATCCTTCCAGTATGCCAGCTGTCCTGAAGCAAAAATCTTTTCCGGACCCTTAGAGTCGGTTATCACATGTATTCCAGACAATAGATGGACGAAGAATCCTGCCTGTCGAATGAAGCTTCAATACAATTCAGCTGTCCAATTATGCCTGTTTTATACAGTTCTTTTGCTTTACGATAAACAATGCTGCTCACCCGCTGACTCCCTACCTGCATTGTTTTTTTGGTCTTTTCACTGGTAGCAATAACATTCATACCCTCATTTAGCTTATGAACCATTGGTTTTTCACAATAGACAGATTTACCGGCATTCATTGCATCGATCGATATCCGGGCATGCCAGTTATCACTTGTGGCTATTAATACAGCATCGATATCTTTCCTGTTCAGAATTTCCCGGTAGTCCCTGGTAGTATAAATATCCTTCCCATATTTTTCCTTTACTCTTTCCAATCTCCCTGAATAAAGGTCGCAAGCAGCAACCAGCTCTACTCTGGGCACTTTTAAAGCTGAATCGCTATCGGCATTTCCCATAATACCCATACCAATAGTTGCAATCCTTATTTGATCGTTTGCGGTGAAATTCCTGTCATAGGCTATGATATGTTCCTCCAATTTGTCATTCGATGCAAAAGCTGATAATGGGCCGGCCGACAGAATCACAGCAGTGCCCCCGATGCTCTTGATAAACTTCCTCCTTGAAGTCTGAGATTTCATTTGAGCAGGATTTAAGTTATTAAATAATAAATTCGCTGATATCCATTTTGAGATTATATAGATAAACCATAAACTAAACCTTAACTGCGCAGCCTCCCAATATGCAACTCCTTCTGTGCCGAAGACAGATCTGCAAACAGAGGAAGATTATGCATCTCCTCAACATTTTTCAGTTTGTTAACGTTTACTATCACAATGTCACCCTTACCTTTTCCATATTCACCCCTGAAATCATAACACCCTGCAATAACTGTTAGCTTTCCATCGTTTATAAGATCCTTATATTTTTTGCATGCAATGTTTACCTGGTAATCGAGGTTCTTTTCAATAATGTTTGAATGAAGGGTCGCAAAGTCTTTAATTTCTGTCTGCTCTTTTATTGTGGGCCTCAAAAAGTCGAGTTCATGTTTGATATTGTAAGTCTCATCATCAAATCCTTTAAGGTATGCTTTTATGGCTCCGCAATCGGAATGTCCCAGGAAAAACAAGAGGGGTGTTTTCAGATGATAAATGCCATAATCGACAGATCCTTCAGTCGATAATATCTGGTTACCGATATTCTGGATCGAAAAAACCTTATTTGAAGTATCAGGTAAGAGGGAATTGAGCGGCACTCGCGAATCACAGCATGTAACAAGTGTTATATATGGTTTCTGGTCATCACCGAATTCTTCAAAATATGTATGTGGATGGGTCTGGGTAAAATAGTTATTGCCCAGTATTATTTGCGCAACAATATCTGACGTACGTAAACTTTTTGGCTTGACAGGAGCCTTCTTAACATCAGGTTCCACTTCGCCGATCGCCGTTACAATAACATCATGCAGGGTGTCACGCCGGCTCACATGTCCAAACAGATATTCAATATCTTCAACTCTCAGAATATCTCGGACTTCAGAATGTGCTTCAGCTACCTTCAATTCTATTCCCTTGGCTTTAAGATTCTCGTGAAGCCTCTTTAACAGCCTCGCACCACTTGAATCTATTGTAGCCGAAGTACTTAAATCGAATATTACTACTTTCAATAATGGCCCTATCTTTAATACCCTGGTCCACACGGCATTGTACACTGTCGATACATTGAAATAAACCAGCGGCGACTCTACCCTGAACAAAAGCACACCCGGCAGAAGCTCATTATCGGGATGCCTCTTGATATCTGTGTACCTGTCAGTTCCCGGTATGCGCCCCAGAAATGCAACATGAGGACTTGATACATTACGAATAATCAATGTCAGGGAGAAAAGAGCCGCAACAAGCACACCCTGCAAGATTCCTAAAAACAGGACACTTACCAGAGCTATCATCGCTATGATGAAATCGAAGCGGTTGACTTTAAACAATCGCTTCATCTCCTTTATATCAACAAGCCCTTTAATGGCAACCAGTACAATGGAAGCAAGAATAACCATAGGCAGGTTTTTCAGCAGGCCTGTCAGGAACATCAGGCACAATCCAATGGCTACCGATGCAACAATAAGTGATAATGGAGTTTTTGCACCTGCTTTTTCATTAACTACAGTCTGCGATAAGCCACCACTTGTCGGGTATCCATTTCCTATTGCTACAGCCAGGTTAACTATTCCCAGGGCAAGAAGTTCCTGCCTCGCATTGATCTCATATCCATGTTTCTGGGCAATAGCCTTGGCAGCAGATACTGTTTCGATATAAGCAAGAAGGAAACAGGCAAACGCAAGCGGTATAATGTGCGGCATGTCCGCCATATGTAAAACCGGGAAATGCAGCTTCGGCAGACCGCTTGGCATTAATCCTACTGTTTTAAACCCCATTGACCCCAGGGAGCTGAAGGTAATTACCAGTACAGATATTGAAACGACTACTATTGCTACCGGCTTACCGGGTAATAACTTGTCTCCTGCAACCAATAAAACAATTGCCACTATTCCAAATACTAAAACATAAATATTCGTATCAGCCAGCTGGCCAATAAGAGTTGTAAGTCTGTTAATGAAAGACTCTCCTCCACCTGGTACACCAAATAGTTTAGGCAGCTGAGAAAGTCCTATTGTTATGGCGGCACCGGCTTTAAACCCTACCAGGACTGTTTCACTAATGAAGTTTATCACGCTGCTGAGGCGCACCAGGTAAGCCAGGATGCTCATGCCTGAAAAAATTAATGCCGATAGCGATGCCAGGTCGATCCATCGCTGAATATCTCCACCTGACAGGTTTGCAAGGGTAACACCTATAAGCATTGAGATAGCTGATGTCGGACCAACGGCAAGATGCCTGCTTGAACCGAGCATTGCATAAAATATTCCCCCGATCAGGTAACCATAAATACCATACTGTGGTGGTAAACCGGCCAGACTTGCATAGGCAAGAGATACCGGGATTGCATATGCAGCCAGGGTAAGACCCGACACAACATCCTTGCCAAAGAGAGAGACAGAATATTCAGAGAGCCATTTAATGGATGGTATCTGCCTGCTTAATGTCTCTTTAAAGAAATTTTGAGCGCTCATAAACAACAGTATTAGAATATAAAATTAGATAAAATTCTATAATATGATTCTGTTGATAACCATAGGTTCACTGTAACGCTGTATTTTAGCCTGTCAGACATTCCACTATAGAATTCATACAAGAATAAAATATCAACTTTTGTTATTATTGACTCTCACCGTTCACTTCATAAGAATGTCCAGGTTTTCAGGTTCAGTTTCCTGCAGGCGGTCTCTGTCTTCTCTTCACAACAAGACTATCGGCTGGATAGGTGGCCTTTAACATATCCATTTGTGCCCTTGTCCACTCAATAATAAGATTTCTCTGAACATCGGTCAGATCTGCCTCTTTATGCATGCCCAGGTAAGTATAGGATGAAATGGGCATATCTTTTTTATCGATCTGGTCAATTGTCTCTTCAAATTTACGATTCTGATTTGCTATCGGTACTTTAGTAAAATTTGAATAATTCATATGCCTTTTACCCTCTGTTATATGATCGCTGATCCACCATGCTACCGGCTGAATATTGGAATACCATGGATACTCTGTTTTATTTGAATGGCAATCGTAACATGCCACTTTAAATATATCAGAGACCTCAGCAGGCATAGAATATTTGGTGGAGATGTCAAAGGTTAGATCATTGGATAGGTTTCTATCAGGTCGAATAAACTGTATAAGAATAAAGAGAGCAATCAGTACAAAAAGTATCTTTTTCAGCATAATGTTTAGAATGAGTGAATAACAAATGATTAAAAATATTTTATCTCAAATGAACGAAATAATTCTTATTAAATTCCATATTAAATCTGTTATCTCTATTTTGCCATAAAGAAGAAAGTGCCATTCAAGTCCTCCATGCCCTGTATCTTTCCAAACTTTGGTCTCTGTCCGGTTTCGGTTGAAACAGCCGATGTTACGTATTTAACAATTGTCTCAATAGGAATACATGCATCGCGGTTATTTAAAAGGGTATTGGCAAATGTTGCGGTGAATTTTGAATTATCCAGAGCCTGCTCATAGCCGGCAGAGGAGAATACCTGGGCGGACTTTGCTCCGGCAATTACAGTATTATCACACTTAGGATTATCATATACCATACGCATTGCTGAATAAAAACCGGGGCCCGATTCGGATGCATCAGAAACAACAAGGGTATGTGTAACAGAGTCTTCATAACCATTTAATGCCACCTTCAGTATATTTATGCTAAAATAGCTGAACTCATTATCCCTGCTTGCATCAACCGGTATCCAGTAACCGATATCGTTAATAAATTTGCCATGACCGGCATACCATATTAAAAGGGAATTTACCTTGTTTAGTTTCACAAGGTCACGAAGGTCAATATTAAAGAACCTCTCCATCTCGGCCTTCGTCATGTCTTTCTTATGAATAATGTTATGTATCTGGTAATTAGCAAGCGCCTTCTGAATTGAGGCGAAATCCTTTACAGGTCCGTCGAGTCTGGGAAAAATTTCGTAATTTGAGTTTTCAATAAATACAACCCATGTCCGGCCCATAGGATTGTTTGCAGTAATACTTAAATCCTGATCCCTTATATCTTCAATTTTATTACTTATAGAAAATAATAAATTATTTAATGCCAGTATAAAGAATAAAAAAAACAAAGAGATCCTGCCTGTTTTAAAATATTTCATATTATTTCCTCCATTCTTTAGATTAAAACAATTCGTTCCGGTATTTGTTTTGTTAAAGTTACAAAAGACAATTATAGTTGGCAAAAAAATCCACCCGAATATGAACCAGAATTGAAAGTAACAACACCCCCAATGAAATTTCCGTTATTGAGTTAAATCAAGAGCTTTTGCCATACTTTTCTCATTCAAAGGAATTAGACAATATTTATATTTCAATTTGATCTGTACCAGGTCGATGCATATAATCTCCCGATTATTAATATTTTTGATTTATTGGAATATATTGTAACTTGAACCCCAATTCCCAGAGATTATGAACTGATGCCAACTCCTCTTAGAATTTTAAAATACATTATCATAATTTTTCTTCTGAGTTTGATATTAACAGGAACCGGGTGTGCGACAGCAAAGAAGAAGGGCCCCCCTGACAAAAGATCTCAAACACTTTGCGATCTTTCTCACCTGGGGAAAAATAAATACTACTACTCTAATTATTATCGTAAGAAACTTAAGATGAGTATAAGAAAGATAGGGGATCGATAATTCATATTACAGCCTCTTATCTCTTGTCACCTCCCTTCATGGTGGTAATAAGAATAACCCCATTACCGCCACGTGCACCATAAACTGAAGCTGCTGCACCCTTAAGTACCTCTATCGATTTAACATCGAAGGGAGAAATCTCATCAAGAGAGGGTATAATCATCCCATCCATAACCAATAATGGTTCGGTAGTCAGGTAAAAGGAAAATGCATCCCTGATCCTTATTGTTTTTCCTGATACCTCAACACCGGGAACTTCACCTCTGATCATATCATAAACATTACTGTAATTCTGGTAGTGATGCTGACCGCTGATCTTGTTTACTTCTGTATTCAGATCCTTTTTGCTCACTGTTCCGTAGCCAATATTTATCTTATCGTCATCCGCCATTGTTTTGCCTCTTAATTCGAAATCATCCCGGGTAGTATCAGTCGTAATTGAGGCAATACCTACCAGTCGAATATTTATAACGGCATCTCCAACGGCTGACAGATCGCTTTTTATCTCAATCTTCTGCATGCCGTACAGGCTGGAGAATGCAGATATCTGTTTAGCATCCGGAGAGACATTAACACGGTAAAATCCTTTTGAATTGGTAATCGAATTTGTCTTCGCCTGGTCAACGAATATACGAACACCTTCAATAGGATTCATGTTGGCGTCGGTAACTACGCCTGAAATCTTAACTTTTTTATTTTGTTTCTGAGGAATAAAATTACAGGCCGAGGCATTCTGAACAGTGAGAGCCATAAGAAGGATCACTGAAATCAGCGATATTTGTCTTGAAGTCTTCATGGCAATAATGTTATTTTAACAAAGGTAATAGAATATTACTGGAATTATCTGTATCATGAAAAATACGAATGGTTGCCTTATGGAAATCTTCCTCACGGGCTTCATAAATATTGACAAATTCTTGAGGATTCCTGTCTACAAGGGGGAACCAGCTGCTTTGGATCTGAACCATAATGCGATGGCCCTTTTTAAAAGTGTGAGCCACATCTCCTATATTGAATTTTACATTCTCAATTCTGCCAGGAACAAATGGTTCAGGCTTTTCAAGGCTTTTCCTGTACCGCCCCCTGAAAACTTCACCATGTACCAGCATTTCATAACCACCCATAGGGTATTCAAGTACAGGATCTGAATCAGAATAAATATCAATGTCATTGAAGGATAAATTATCCGGAAAAACATCGATCAGCTTAACAATAAAATCAGCATCAGTTGATGACAGAGATGTATACAGGTCAGCAGTTACAACGCCTGTTATTGTTACATCCTCAGTTAAAATTCCAGTTTTAAGCGCCAGTACATCAGGCCTCCTTTCAGCAAAGCGCTGGTCATCAGTCATATAATCCCTTGTCCGTTCAAAATGTACATCCTCGGTATATGGAACAGGCTTTGCCGGGTCGCTCAGGTACTCACTGAAGGCAACCGTCTGTTCCGGTCTTGTCCAGTCCAGTTTTCCAGCTTCCTGAAAATACAAGGCCTTATCTTCTTTAGTCGCAGGAGGCCATTGGTTAAAATGCCTCCATTCATTTGCGCCGGTAAGAAATATATTGGCTTCAGCAATTTTTGAAACATCACCAATCCCTTTCAGGAAATAATTGAAAAAAGGAATCTCCATATTCTGCTGGTACCAGGTGGAGGTGTTGGACTCAAAGTCTATATTCCCCAGATGTGTTCCATCTTTGTTTGCCCATTGACCATGGTACCAGGGACCCATTACCAGCTTATTGAACTCCTTGCCGGGATTGTTCTTTTCGGCAGCCAGGTAGGAATTCCATGCACCCCAGTTGTCTTCTGCATCAAATAGCCCGCCAACCCACAGCATTGCAGGTTGTAGTTTTTTGGTAGCATTTCGTGCATCACGTGCCTTCCACCATGAATCATAGTCAGGATGCGCATAGAGATCCTTCCAGAAACTGACACTGTCGCCCATTAATTTCGCAAAAGCAGGCAGAGGTCCCGTTTCAAGATAAAACTTATAGCTATCGTGAACCGGAAAGTCGATTGTGTTAGGAGGAAGCGAGGTTGGATGAGGGTGTGGCAGACCAAAACCACTTCCTAAAGGGGAATAGAAACTGAATCCATCCATAATAAAAAATGCTCCGTTGTGGTGGAAGTCATCGCCAATAAACCAATTGGTCACTGGTGCCTGAGGGCTCACTGCAACCAGTGCAGGATGATTGGATGCTGCCGCCATTGTTGAATAAAATCCGGGATATGAAATTCCGAGGACACCAACCTTTCCATTGTTATGAGGAATATTTTTTATTAACCAGTCAATTGCATCATAGGTATCACTGGCTTCGTCGATCTCATTATTTGAATTTTTGTCAGGATTAAAAGGCCGGATATTTACAAATTCGCCTTCACTCATCCACCTCCCCCTTACATCCTGTATCACCATGATAAAACCCTCCCTGAAGTAGGCTTTTTGATATGTGTCCCAGTAATTATAAAACTTATCAGCACCATAAGGCCTGCAGGAATAAGGAGTACGTGTTATTAATATGGGATGATCTTCCGAATTGTCTTTCGGAACATAAATGGAAGTAAATAATTTTATGCCATCCCTCATGGTTATCTGCCTCTCCATTTTGGTGTAATTATTTACAATCCAGATACTATCGGCATTTTGAGCAATAAGGAGAAGAGACCATAAATTAATGAGAATTAACAACTGTAGCTTTTTCATTTTCCCGGGATTTAAATTGAGATAAAGTTATGAAAATCCATAACCGGTAGCAGTATTTTGTAATTATATTCTCGGTTTGGCAAACCAGCATATAGTGTATGTCTTGCCCTACCTGACTGAATATTCAAATGGTAACCAGTCTGCAATACGTTGTTTTATCATTTCCCCATCCCATAAAATTCCCAATCCGTCGAAATAACCGTTTTTATCGAAGTAGATAGAATCATTATTAAACACAATTATACTCCCTCCTGATTTTGAGAAATAGTATACAAAAAGATGCCCGTGGTTCATAAGATACTTTGCCCGATCTCCTTTAACAATATTGTCAGTCTCAGATACAATGTCATCATAGTTCAGTTGTTCATTTGCCGAGTCTTTTACGATATAACCCGCTGAATCTAATCTGTTTTCCCAGAGTTCTCTGAAAAAATGCATTCTTGAACCGAGGTATGCAGTTTCTCTTCTCCTTTCATATCTCTCTTTTTGCGATTCCCTGGTTGTAAAATCTTCCGTGAAAATGAGGTTCCCTGATAAAACAAAGTAGTTATCTCTTTTACAACATTCAAATTTGTCGAGATAGTAAGATATTTTATACCCCAGAGCTTTGTTTTCAATGAGTACCGGATTTGATGAGTACGCTTTAAGTGTATCATTATCTGAGCTATACGTCAGAGTAATTTCGTCTTCATTTGATATTTTACACATCAATGCGTTAAAGGTTGTTCCAAGAAACTCATCCCTGAATTGTTTTAATTTTGCTTTTCTTCCCTTCGCATAAGCTTTGGCTGAAATGACAACCTCTTTTAATTCAAATATTTTAGGTTCGAGGTAGACTTTATAAAGTTTGTCAGGGGAATAATCATTCAGTGTAAATGAATAATATCCTAAAGAGCTGATTGTTATGGGCATTAAATTAATATTTGAAATATCCAGCTCAAAATGACCATTTTTGTCAGAGTGAGTCCCGACAAAGGTCCCGTTGATATAAACTGATGCAAAATTGACTGGAATATCGGTATAATGGTCCAGAATGACTCCCCTAATTATCTGGCTATAACCAGCAGCACAGAAATTTAGATAGAGTAATATTGAGATAATACATCTCATGATTTAATATTCTGAATGATCAGTATCTTAATATGGATTAGGTCATCGTCTATTCCGGCATGATATTTAAAATAAATGAGGCTCCCTGGAAAGAGGCTATTGAAGTATACTGACATAAATTCCCTTTAAAGAAATATGAGGTATTATGGGTATGGCCTGCGAGGATGGCAATAATTTTGCCGGTATTTGATAATATAACATCAATCAGGGGGGTCATTCCGGGTTGGGATGCTCCACTGTTTAAATCATACGGGATATGACTTATCAGGATAATTGGTTCGTTACCGGTTAATTGGTCCTTAAGAAACTGAATCTGATCATCGGTAACAATATTTGTCGAATTATCAATTCCTATAAATTTGAACCCATTTATGATCTCTGAATAAAATAATGGATTATGTCCCCTGTAAAGAGGCAAAAGACTCTTATTTATCCAGGTCTCTCGAAGCGAATCGAGGCTTCCGGGCATACCTTCATAATGCCAGTCGTGATTCCCGGAAATATACAACCAGGGGATGCCCGTTTTCATTAACCTGTCATACACATAATTAACTGATACAGCCGATGGGAAGTTTACAATATCCCCGGTAAGGAGCAGTAAATCAATATTTTCCTGCTTTGCTTTAAGAAGTATATCATCCAGAAATTCAAAAGTTGTTTTATATGTCTCCTGAGAGTAATGCTTACGGGGAGCTGTATATGCTTTTTGCATATGCTCACTATACTGCATTAAATCAGATTCATTCTCATCGGCAATACTTATATGAATATCTGTGATCTGCATTATTTTCAGGGTGTCAGTGTAATCCGGAATTTTAATAGTGGAAAACAGGTCCCATGGATCGTTAACATAATGAATAATCTCTTTATCCTTTGCAGGGGTTGCACAGCTGATAATAAACAGCAGAAAGCATAAACCAATTACATTTTTAAAACTCTTTTTCAAACTCACCAGTTTTTTTGATTTATATGAGTGTCGGGAATGATAAACAAAATGATTATATTATAGGAAAATATTTGCCATGAATCTAATCAAATTTATTGAATCATTTCCCGATGAATCCTCATGCAGGATCAAATTTAAGGAATTTAGA